>OHXF01000382.1_pt1 | contig 15578 bp, 10 predicted proteins | sample 1579961 | NCBI WGS metagenome assembly OHXF01 (sample SAMEA3882508, study PRJEB24775) | human gut metagenome | biome: human-associated habitat; feature: intestine environment; material: feces | place: Netherlands | collected 2009/2010
CGGGTGCCGTGCTGGAATTCGCCCCGGCCGCTGCCCCCGACAAGAAACAGTACTCCACTTCGGGCTTCAAGGGCGCCGTGTCGATCCCTTCGCTCGCATACGGCGAATATAAACTCGTAGTCTCTTTCCTGGGCTACAACAACGCGGAAACGATTTTCAAGGTCTCGGCCGCCAAACAGGACATCGGCAAGATCGAACTCCGTCCGGGCGTGCAGATCGAAACCGTCGTCAAGGAGGCCAAGGCGCTCCGCACCTCCCAGAAGGGCGATACGGTAAGCTATAACGCCGGGGCGTTCAAGGTCACCGACGATGCCGACGTCGAAGGCCTGCTCAAGAAGATGCCGGGCATCACCGTGAGCGACGGTACGGTCGAGGCACAGGGCGAGTCGGTCAAAAAGATTTTCGTCGACGGCAAGGAATTCTTCGGCGAGGACGTGACGACGGCCATCAAGTCGCTGCCGGCACAGGCTGTCGACCGCATCGAGGTCTACAACAAACTGAGCGACGCCGCCGAATTCTCGGGCATGGACGACGGCGAGGGTTATAAGGCGCTCAACATCGTCACCCATGCCAACATGCGGCAGGGACAGTTCGGTAAACTGTATGCCGGTTACGGTTACGATGCCGATACCAAGACCGAGGCCAAAAACAAATATGTCATAGGCGGTAATGCCAATATCTTCAGCGGCGACAGCCGCGTGTCGGTCATCGGCCTGTTCAATAATATCAACCAGCAGAATTTCTCGTTCGAGGACATCCTCGGCGTGTCGGGTTCCGGCGGCGGCCGCCGCGGCGGTGTCGGACAGTACATGGTGCGTCCGCAGAGCGGCGTGGCGTCGGTGAACGCCATCGGCGTCAACTACTCCGACACATGGGGCAAACGCGACCAGGTGTCGTTCCAGGGCAGCTATTTCTTCAACAATACCGATACGAAGAACCAGTCCACGGTGGACAAGTGGTATGAATCCCCCATGCCGGTGGACACCCTCGCGACGCGCGGCTATTCGAATACGGAGGCCTACAACCACCGTTTCAACGCCCGCCTGGAGTGGAAGATCTCCGACAACCAGAACCTGATGGTGCGCCCCAGTTTCAGCTACCAGTCCAACGATCCCCTGAGCACGACGCAGGGCTGGCAGTTCGGTCAGAGCGGTTACAGCCGTACCGAGAATTTCAACGACGGCCTGCGCCACGGTTACAACCTGCGCACGAGCGCCGTCTACCGTGCCAAACTCGGGAAGGACGGCCGTACGATCACCCTCGACGGCAATGTAAGTTATTCGGACAATACCAACAACTCGAATTCCTATTCGAACGTGCTGCCGATTTCGTCCGTACGTCCCGACGGTGCCGACGGCCCTTGGGGCTGGGACACGACGGGCTATACCCGGCTGCGCTACCTGCGCAACCTCGCCCCCTCGAACAGCTACGGCCTGCGCGGGCAGTTCACCTATACGGAGCCCGTGGCCAAATATGCCCAGGTGAGCGTGCAGTACCGCATCCGCTACGATTATCAGGAGCGCGACAAGAGGTCGTTCATAACCGGGCCGGACTATTCGGTCGCAGGGCTTCTCCCCGACGGGGCGCTTTCCAACTCTTACAAGAGCGGTTACCTGACGCAGAGCGCCGGTCCCGGCTTCCGTTATTCGAAGGAGCGCAACACGTTCGTGGCGAACGTCTATTACCAGCATGCCACGCTCGACGGGCAGATCGTACGCGATGCCGCCGACAAGATCAAGCATTCGTATAACGACGTGACCTATTTCATGATGGGGCAGCTGAACATCAATCGCGAGAATTCGCTGCGCCTGTTCGTCTCGTCCTATACCGACAACCCCTCGATCACCGACCTCCAGAACGTGGTCGACGTGTCGGACGCGCAGAACATCACCAAGGGTAACCCCAACCTGAACCCGTCGTACAGCCACCGGGTCAATTTCCACTATACGAACTCCAACGTGGAGAAGGGACGGACGTTCATGTGGATGTTCTCGATGCAGAATACGTCGGATTACAACGCCAACCACCTGGTGTCGAACCCCGGTACGATCACCCTCGGCGGCGAGCAGTACACCCCCAACTACTACTCCACTCCCGTCAACCTCGACGGTTACTGGAACCTGTGCACGCACCTGAGCTACGGGTTCCCCATCGGGTTCCTGAAGAGCAACTTCAACGTGATGGCGGGCGTCAATTTCACCAAGACCCCGAGCATGCTGGGCGGCACAGTCGACAGCGACGGGTTCATCACGGGCGGCGAGCGCAACGACACCAAGAATATCGGCTACGACTTCCGCACGGTACTGGGCAGCAACATTTCGGAGAACGTGGACTTTACCCTTTCGTGGGCCGGCACCTATAACGAGGCGACCAACTCGCTGGGCGAATCGGGCTCCAAGAACCGTTATTTCAACCATACGGCGCAGGGCAACATGAAGTTCGTCTTCCCGCTGGGCTTTACCTTCACGGGCAGCGTGGCCTATACGCAGTACATCGGTTTTACGAACGATTACGACGATTCCTACCTGCTGTGCAACGCCTGGATCGGCAAAAAGGTCTTCAAGAACAAGCGCGGCGAGATCATGGTCGGCGTGAACGACATCTTCAACCAGAACAAGGCCTTCGCCCGTTCGACGGGCTCGGGGTGGACGCAGAATTCGACCAACAGTGTGATCGGCCGCTACTATATGGTGCAGTTCACCTATAACCTGCGCCGGTTCGGCAAGAAGGGGTCGAAAAACATCAAGGATTACGACGGCATGGCACAACCTTCGGGATCGCGCCGCATGGGGCCCGGCGGCCCGGGCGGCCCTCCTCCGGGAATGTTCCACGGCCCTCGGTAAATCAGCTCGTCATGATGCTGTACCACAGAAAAAGCATGACGATAAATCCGATGAGAACGATCACTGCAGGCCAGCAGCTGCCGACCAGTTTGTACGATGCGAATAGGCTGACGATAAAACAGATGACGACAGCCACCATTGCATAATACAACATTTGGTATCCGCCGGCCATGCCTTGTGGGTCGTAACGAACGTTGTTGGACAGCCAGATTGCAAGATAGATCGCTAACGGATAGGCCGTAACGTTGAGCAGATAATAAAGCCACTTCGGAATCATTTTGCAAGATATTTGGGGTTTCAGTCTAAAGGTAATATAAATTCCGTCGTTCGCAAGCAATGGCGGGTATAAAAAAATATGAAAAACCGGGGTATTCACCCCGGTTTTTCATGTCTGTCCCGACTTTTCGGTTGCGGCGAAAAATCAGTACTCTTCTTTGTCGTTCATCCTCTGCGCGAGGCGTTCGCGCTGTTCGCGGCCGATCACCTGGTGAATGCCGATGCAGGCCAGCCCGCCGTAGATGAGTGTAAGGATGCAGAGCATCCGGATTTCGGGCAGCACCTCGCTGAGCGATGCGCCCATGCTCTGGATGCGGATGAAGCCGTCGACACCGTGGCTGCTGGGGAACAGCTGCCCGAAGTTGAACAGCCAGTCGGGAATGCCCTCGCGGGGGTACGACACGCCGCTGAGCATCAGCAGCGGTATCGACGTCCACAACAACAGCAGTAGCGAATTTTCGCGGTAGCGGAACAGCGTCGAGATGGCGATGCCGAGGAAGATGCAGGCGGCCAGGTATGCCAGCATGAAGACCACGACGGTGCTCGTGGCGCCGTTCATCGGGTAATGGAACAGCCGGTAGTGCAAGCCCAGGATATAGAAGGTCGTCACGCCGTAGATCAGCCCGTAGACGGTGGCCTTGCCCAGAACGATGGGCAGCGTGGACATGCGTTTGCGGTCGGGCGGGCAGAGTTTGCGGTAGAGCCCGAATTCGCGCCACGTGCCTCCGATCATGCCGATGCCGATGAGCAGCGTCTGCTGGATGATGACCATGATGATCGCCGGCATGACGAAGGTGCCGTATCCCAGGTAGGGGTTGAACAGGTTGTGCGACTGGTAGATTACGGGCTGCGTCGTGGCCTTTGCCTGCGGGATGTCCGCCCCCTTGGCGATCAGGCGCTGGAATTCCACCATTGCGCCCGTGCTGCCGATCGAGGTCACCAGTTCCTGGAAAGCCTGGCGGTACATCAGGAAGTAGCTGGCATCGACGTAGATCGCCACGTTGGCCTGCGAGCCCCCGAGCAGTTTCTCCTCGTAGTCCGACGGGATATAGACCACGCCGTATATCTTGCGGCTGAAGAAGAGCTCCTTGGCCTCCTCCATGTTCGTCGGGTTGTAGGCCACGTACGTATTCGGCCCGGCGTTGAACGTCGCTGCGAGGCTGCGGCTGGTCGGGGTGCGGCATTCGTCCACCACGCCGATCGGCACGTTGCGCAGCACCTGTGCGCCGTAGGCCATCGAGTAGACCGTGGCGTAGATGATCAGCGCGAGAACCAGGATGAGGACGACGCCCGCATCGGTGAATATCGAGCGGAATTCGTTGCGCATGACCGACAGCATTTGCTGCCGGTAGGATGCCATCTGATGTGTGAACCTACCCATGTTATAACCTCCCCCAGTATTTTTCCTCCGTGCAGATCGTCCGCAGGCGCGGCAGGCACAGGAGCGGTAAGACGATGAATAACGACATGTAGCCCATGTCGGGCAGCGAACAGGCTACCGGGGCGCCCCGCAGCATCTGGTCGACGAAGATGTCGGTGTAGTAGGTGAACGGGAACAACCTGCTCAGGTACCGCATGGCGGGCCACATGGCCATGATCGGAAACGTGAGGCCCGAGAAGGTGAAGGCCAGCACCGAGTACCCGCCGCCGATCGAGAGCGACAGGCGCAGGTTCGAGAGCAGCGACACGATGAACACCGCGATGGCCTGGTAGCTCAAAATAAAGAGCAGCGTACTCACGAGGATGACCGTCAGGCTGCCGTTGAGCGGTACGCCCACGACCTTGAAGATAATCAGGAACATCACCAGCGACATGAGGAACATGATGACCGTCACGGGCAGTATCTTGCCGGTGAGCGCCGCGCCGACCGAGCCGTTGGCCGTGCCGAGCCACTCGCGCGCGGTGGCGTGCTTGAGTTCGGTGCCGATGGCGAAGACGGTCACCATGACCACGAAGATGAGCAGCATCATGGGCATGAAGCTCGGCGAGAGGTAATAGCCGTAATTGATATAGGGATTGAACAATACGTGCCGGCTGAACCGCACGGGCATCAGCTGCGCCATGGCCTGCTTCTCGCTGAGCCCCTGTTTGGTGAGCAGTTGCAGCTGGATGCCGGCCGTGAAGGTCGTCACGGCGGTCTGGATGTCTTTCGACAGCAGTCCGTTGACCGTGATGTTCGTCCCCGAAACGTAATTCTCGATGTGCGTCTGGCTGTTGCTCAGGATATTCTTCTCGAAGAACGACGGGATCTGCACGATGGCCATGACCTTCCCTTCGCGCATCAGCCGCTCGCCTTCGTCCATGTCCTGGATTTCGTAGGCGACCAGGGCCGTCGGGGTCGCGTCGATCATCTGCGTGACCTTGCGCGAGAGCGACGTGTGGTCATCGTCCAGCACGGCGATCGGGATGTCGCGGGCCACGCCCTTGTTGAACAGCAGCGCGAAGAATGCGAACGACACCACGGGCAGCACGAGCATCAGCACGAAATACATCGGCTGGTGCGTCAGCCGCACAAGCTCGCGCCGCAGGACGGCGTAGGTATTATGCAGGAATCCCGGCATCGTCCCCTCCTATTTCCGGATTTCGTCCCAGTCCACGATTACGCTCATGCCCGGGCGCATATTCTCCACATGCGACACCGGCCTGGCCTTGATGGCGAAGGTGCGGATGTCGAACCCTCCCTGCGTACGCGTCGCCGCCCATGTCGCGAAGTCGGCCTGTGCGGAGATGTAGGTCACCTCGAACTCGACGTCGTAGTCCAGCGCCGGGACATAGCCGCTCATGCGGGTGCCGACGCCGATCCCCGGGAGCAGGGTCTCCTTGATGTTGAAGGTCACCCACAGGTCGGTCAGGTCGAGGATGGCCACGACGGGATAGCCGCTACCCACCAGTTCGCCCTGCTCGGCGATGATGGTCGAAACCTCGCCCGTCACGGGTGCATAGACCATTGCGTCGCCGATGTAGGATTCGACCTCGCTCACGGCTCCCTCGGCCTGGCGGACACGTGCCGCCGCGGCCTCCTTGTCCTCCTTGCGGGCTCCGTCCGACGCCAGGTCGTACTGCGCCTTGGCGGCCAGCGCCGTGGCTTCCATCGCCTTGTAGTTGGCCGACGCTTCGTCCAACTTCTGTTCGGGGACTACCCCCTGGTCGTAGAGGTTCTTCACGCGGTCGTAGGTCTTGCGTGCCAGTTCCAGCCCGGCCTGCGCCTTCTCCCACATGTTCAGGGCGGCTTCGATCTGCTGGATGCGTGCGCCTGCCAAGGCTGCCTGGTCGAGTGCAGCGGCGGCGCTTTTCACGGCCTCGGCCTGCTGGAGTTTGGCCTCCAGCTCGGGGGTCGAGAGCGTGTAGAGCAGCTGCCCCTTCTCCACGCGGTCGCCCTGACTGACCTTCATGTCGTCGATGCGCCCCGGGACTTTCGACGAGGCTTTGTAGGTCGTGCACTCCACCGTGCCCTGTATCAGCATCGGGGTCGTTTTCCGGAGGTACCAGCTGATCAGTACGACCGAGACGATGATGACCACGGCGGCCGCGATGATTCCGATAATGTTGCTTCGCTTCATAGGATTCTATATTTTTTACTTTTTATCGAACAGGATCGGCCGTGCGTCGGCGCGGCGGGCGTAAGCCGAAAATTCGTCGCTGATGCCCGCGGCTTCGAGCAGTTGCGCCAGCAGCAGGTCGAAATTGTAGGCCGCCTGGAGGCGTTCGGTGCGTACGCCCGCGAGGTTCAGCTCGGCGTCGATCAGGTCGGTCGACGAGCTCATGCCTTCGAGGAAGGCGGCGTTTTTCATGCGGAGGTACTCCTCGGCGAAGGCGAGCGAGGCGTCGATCGAGGTCATCTGGTTGCGGTAGTTCATCATCTGGTTGTAGAGTTTCTCCACCAGTACCGAGATGTCCTTTCCGGCCTTGTTCTGCAAGGCGCCGACCCGGCGTACGGTTTGCTTGGCCGCCGAATATTTATACTCGCGGTTCAGACCGTCGAAGATCTTGATGTTGACCCCCACGCCCACCGCCCAGCGGGGCACGAGCCCTGCGACCTGGTAGTTGTAGAACGAACCGCCACCGATGGCCGCCACCTGCGGCAGGAAGTCGGAGCGCCGCGCGCGCACGCCCTCTTCGGCCAGCTGGCGCTTGAGCGAGACCTGGTTGAGCAGCGGGTTGCGGTCTTGCGCCAGATCCTGGTAATAGGCCACGTCCTCGACCCGGTCGACGATGAACATCGACGTCACGGGTTGCCACGCGTTGTCCTGCCCCAGCGTGCTGTTCAGGGCACTGGCGATGGTTTGAGCCTGCAATTCGGCATTGGCCAGCTCGCGCTCGGCCTCCGCCATCTTGAATTCGACGTAGAGGCGTTCGCTCTGGGCGATCATGCCGTTCTTTTCGAGCGCGACGGCATCTTCGAGGTGGCGGCGTACGCCGTCGACCACCTGCCGGCGCACCTCGACGACCTGCATGGCGAGTGCCAGCCCGAAGTAGCGCTCCACGAGCTCCGAAATCAGCGCATTGCGGGTCTGGTTGCCCTGCTCCTCCGCCGTGCGTTCGTTGATCCTGGCGGCGCGGTTGGCGGCGTTGATCTTGCCGCCCAGCCAGATGGGCACCGAGACCTGCCCGCCCACGAACCCGAGGCTCTGATCCTGCACCTTGAGGAACCAGTCGGCGTTCATCAGCGGATTGAGCAGCCCGTTGATCGAGGGGATCATTTCGGGCGGTATGAGCCCGCTGCCGAGTATCTGCCCGGCGAGCTCTTTGGCCGGGCCTTTCATCTCGTTGAAATCGAATCCTATATCCTTGGACATGTAGGCGTAGGCGCCCATGACGCTGATCTTGGGCATACGCAGGCCGATGGCCGCACGGCGTTCCTGGGTGGCGGCCTTCTCCTCGAACTCGGCTGCTTTCATCGCGGGGTTTTCCGTGAGTGCCACGGCGATCGCCTCGTCGAGCGAGAGCGTACGCTTGGCCTCCTGCGCAGGCAGCCGGACGATGGTCGCAAGTGCCGCCGCCGCAAGGAGGGTTCTGACTGCTATTTTCATATTAATCAATGCGTTTATGGGGCAAATATATAAGTTATCCCGATATGTTGCGCGATTTTCCGGAAAAAGAGGCCAATTTTAGGCCCTTATGGACACAAATCGCGCCCGATTCATCGCTTCAGGTGCGCGTTGGCTTCCCATACGCCGTTGGCCAGCGCCGGGTATGCCCTGACGTCGAGGCCCGCTTCGCGCAGGGTCAGCGCCCCGCGGCAGCAGACGAAACAGTCGGGTTCGTAGAGTGCGAAGGCCGCCCGGGCGAAACCATGCCTGATAATCAGTTGCGTGCAGCTTTCGGGTTCGCTCGCCCGCCGTGAGCACGGCTCCATCGAGGAGTACATCGCGGCGCCGCGGAGCACGGCGCCTGCCGCCAGCGCCTTGGCGATGGCCTCCTGCTCGGCGTGGTGCGTTGCGGAAGTTTCGTGCGTGTAACCTGCAAATATCCGGCCGTCGGCCGTGGCTACGACCGCACCGACGCAGTAGGACGTCGGGCTGGGGGTGCATTTGCGGCCTTCGTCGACCGCCATCCGCAGGTAACGCAGGTCTTCCCCCGTCGTGTCGGGATGCAGCGTATAGGTCGTCACCTCCATGCCGTCGACCTGCTCGCAGGTGTGCGGGATGCTCTGGAGCGGCGCTGCGTCGAGGCTTGCCCCGCCCCGCCCGCCGAGCCGCAGCCGCGGGTTGACGGCCAGCCGCAGCGTGTCGGCCATCCCTTCGTCGAGGAACATGCGCAGCACCTCCGCCCCGCCCTCGACCATCAGGCGTTCTATGCCCCGTTTTTCGAGTTCGGTGACGATGTATTTGGCGGTAATTGCTTCACTGGTTGAGATGACTGTTGCAATATTTTGCAACCCAGTTATTTCTCCCGGCGAAAACACGTAGCGGTCGGCATCGCCTGCGGTGAAGAACCGCAGGCGGGGCGAAAGGCCGCCCGAGCGGGTGAGCGTGACTTTGGCGATGTCGGGCTTCAGCCCGGCCTGCACGCGCCGTGCGCGTGCCGCCTGGTCGCGGACGAGCAGCGACGGGTCGTCGCGCCGCAGGGTCTCGGCGCCGGCGAGGATCGCATCGTGGGCCGCCCGCAGGCGGTACACCTCCTCCCAGTCGCCCGGGGTCGAGATAATCAGCCGCCGGGGGCTGTCGTCGTCCATGTAGCCGTCGGCCGTGACCGCGGCGGAGAGGGTTACTCGCATCTTCGCAGGGTTATCAGGGTGATTTCGGGATAGGCTCCCAGGCGCATCGGGAAAACCACGTATCCCGTGCCGTCGTTGATATAGAGCGTACGCCCGCCTTCGTCGTAGCGTCCGCTCCAGCGCGTGTAGAGCAGTTGCGCCGGGGAAAATGCCCGGCCCAAGAGGCGCAGTTTCATCTGCATGCTGTGTACGTGCCCGGCGAGCGTCAGGTCGCCGTAGCCCGCGTCGGCGATCTGCCCCCAAAGCTGCGGGATATGCACCGCGGTGATGTTGTAGAGCGAATCGGGGACGCCGCGGTAGGCCCCGCTCAGGTCGGCGGGCGGCAGGTCGGGGTCGTGGCGCATGTGCCGCAGCGCGGGGTCGAACGAAAGCCCCGTGAGCGAGATGCTGTCGCCGCCCCGGCGCAGGTAAACCGTGGTGTCCTCCAGTACGTTCCACCCCATTGCACGCTGGCGGGCGATCACTTCCGCAAGGCTCGCCGCCGGGCTTTGCGCAACGGTGTCCTTGATATAGAGCCCGGCATCGTGGTTCCCCGTGACCGAAACGACGCCGTACGGGGCACGCAGGCCTCCCAGCAGTTGCCGGGCGCGGGCGTCGAGCTCCGAGCTGCGGATGTTCACCAGGTCGCCGCAGAAGACGATCAGGTCGGGGCGAAGGCTGTTGACGCTGTCCACCAGGCGCCGCAGCTCCGCTTCGGGACGCACGACGGTGCCCAGGTGCGTGTCGGTGATCTGGGCGATGCGGAACCCGTCCAGCCCGGCCGGGAGGCGTTCGGAGCAAACCTCCGTGCGGTTTACGCGGATCGTAGTACGCCCGGCCGTAGCGCCCCAGATGAAGAGTGCCGCGACGCCTGCCCCTGCTGCGATGCCGACCCGCGGCAGTCCCGTCCATCGGAAAAAATAGCAGGCCATGCGCGGCAGGACGGTCACCATCCATGCCCAGAACGCCCACATGGCGAACGTCATGAACGCCGTGGTGTTGTCGCGTGTGACGGCCCCGGCGACGGCGATCACGGCCGGCAGGGCATCGGTCGCGGCCGCCGCGACGATGAATACCCGGTGGCGGACGCCCGGGGCACGCCGCCGCATGCGGCGGTAATGAATGACGTCGGCGGCCGCAAGCGTCAGCAGGGAGATTATCCAGAGCAGCATATACTTTCTTTTTATTATGAGCGTATTGGGGAGCGGCAGGCCGCACACGGCCCGTGTCCTGCCGGGCGCGGCCTGTCCGGGCCGGACAAAGATAGTGAAAGCCGGGGGGATTCGAAAATTTATTTTTCAGCTTCCCGGGGACATCCTATCTGCCGGAAAGATAGCGGGATCCGCATACAAACCGCCTCCCTCCCCGATTTTCAGGGGTGCACCCTCTCCTCCGCGCAGGCCGCGGGAATCGGGTGCAGGGGGTGGAAATCAAATTCCGTGCAGGTTCTTTTGGCATATATCTTGCTAATTCCCGGGGTGAATATTAACTGCCTGTGTCCCAAAAACAAAACATACCGAACCAAGCAAGTTTAACCAAAAAACCAAATTTTATTCGGCTTATGAAAACATTTCGACTTCTGATTGTCTCCCTGCTCCTTGCGACTTCCGCTTCCGCCCAGCACCACCGGGGCGAACGCCGTGGCGGCGACTATTCGCCGACGGTCTACCTCATCTCCGTACACGAGGTGGATACCATCTACAACTGCGGCGGCTGTGCGGCACAGCAGGCTGCGGCACTCAACCGCATGGCCGTCGGCAACGCCACGCAGGACTACATCGACACGCACCGCCCCGGCTTCCAGCAGACCGAGAAGCCCCAGTTCGTGTTCGCCTCGAAGAACAACCGTTTCTCGTTCTCGATAGGCGGCTTCGTGAGCCTGCGCGCGGGCTATGATTTCGACGGCATCGTCGACAACATCGACTTCGTGCCCTACGACATCCCGGTTCCGGGCAATTACAACTCCAAGCAGAAGCTGATGATGGACGCCTCGACCTCGCGCCTCTTCCTGAAGGCCATTACCAACACCCGGGCGCTGGGGCGCGTGGTGATCTACATGGATGCCGACTTCCGCGGCGGTGCCGAGGGAAGCTATACGCCCCGCCTGCGTTCGGCCTACGTGTCGTTCAAGGGGCTGACCCTCGGACGCGACGTGACGACGTTCTGCGACCTGCAGGCCGCGCCCACGACCATCGACTTCCAGGGGCCGAACGCCTATAATTTCAACTTCGCGACACTGATCCGCTACGAGGTGTCGTTCGCCCGTAGGCACATGACCTTCGGCGTCGCCGCCGAGCTGCCGAGCGTGAGCGCCACCTACGGTGAGAACTTCAAGCCGATCCACCAGCGCGTACCCGACTTCCCGATGTACCTGCAATATGCCTGGGGCGCCGGCCGCAGCAGCCACCTCCGCGCTTTGGCCGTGCTCCGCAATCCTTACATGTATAAAGTATCGAAGGATGCCACCACGTCGCTCTTCGGGTGGGGCGTGCAGTTGAGCGGCACGATCAAGTGCTGCGACTGGTTCCGCATGTTCATGAACGGCGTCTACGGCAAGGGCATCACCCCCTATATCCAGGATCTGACCGGTTCGGGGCTCGACTTCACGCCCAACCCCGCGGATCCCACGCTCGTGCGCATGATGCCCATGTGGGGCGTGCAGGCCGCCGGGCAGATCAACTTCACGCCGCGCCTGTTCGTGTCGGGCGGCTACTCGACGGTGCGCGTGCAGCGCAGCGAGGGCTACTATACGGCCGACCAGTACAAACAGGGGCAGTATATCTTCGGCAACATCTTCTACTCGCTCACCCCGCGCTGCAAGGTGGCCGCCGAGTACCTCTACGGTTCGCGCAAGGACATGAACAGCATGAAGAACCATGCCAACCGCGTGAACGTGATGGTGCAGTATAATTTCTGATGATCCCGGTATCGGTATTTATTATGGGCGGCCCGCGTCGGGAACCGCCCATTTTTGTTATATTTGCCTCTCTGTTAAAATCGTGAACTATGGAATTTCTTACGGAATACAACCTCACGGGGCTGGTGATCGGCATTGCGACGTTCCTTATCATCGGATTGTTCCACCCGCTCGTGGTCAAGGGCGAATATTATCTGGGCGTACGCTGCTGGTGGGTTTTCCTCGTGATGGGGATCGTGGCGATCGCCGCGTCGGTGGCCGTGCGCCATATCCTGTGGTCCACCCTGCTGGCCGTGTGGGGCGCCTCGTCGCTCTGGTCGATCGGCGAACTGTTCGAACAGCGTCAGCGCGTGGCCAAAGGCTGGTTCCCAGCCAACCCCAAGCGGCAGGGGAAATAACCCGCACGATGAAGCCGGGTCTGAGACATATCCTCCCGTGGCTGGTGCTGGCGGCGGCGTGCTGCGTCCCGGCCCAACGCGCCGGCGTGGAGCGCCCCGTGCCCGAACCCGCCCCGGTGCGTGTCCAGCTGTTGTTCGCGGGCGATGTCATGCAGCACCTTCCGCAGGTCACGGCGGCGCGACGCGGGGACGGGTTCGATTACCGCGGGGTATTCGCTTACCTGCGCCGCCGGTTTCATGCCGCCGACCTGGTGGTCGTGAACCTCGAAACGACGCTCACCCGCACGGATCGCTACACGGGCTACCCCTGTTTCCGCTCGCCCGTGGCGCTGGCCGATGCCCTGCGCGACGCCGGGGTCGACGTGGCCGTGCTGGCTAACAACCATTGCTGCGACGGCGGTGCTGCCGGGGTGCGTACGACCGTCGCGGAACTGGGGCGCTGCGGCATCCTGCATACCGGCGTCTTTACCGACAGCCTCGACCGCGCGGCCAACAACCCGCTGTGGGTGGAGCGCTACGGCGTGCGGTTCGCGCTGCTCAACTATACCTACGGCACCAACGGCATCCCGGTTCCCGCCGGGGTGGAGGTCAACCTGATCGACACGGCGCGCATGGCGGCCGACCTGGCTGCGGCACGGCGCGGGGCGCCCGACTGCGTGGCGGTCTGCATCCACTGGGGCAACGAATACGAGCGGAGGGAGAATGCCGTGCAGCGGCACCTGGCACAATTCCTGCGCCGGCACGGCGCCGACCTTGGGCAGCCACCCGCACGTGGTGCAGCCCTTCGACGCCGATTCGTCGCACGTGGTGCTCTATTCGCTGGGGAACTTCGTGTCCAACCAGCGGCGGCGCTACTGCGACGGCGGGTTGGTGGCCGAAATCGAGGCCGTGCGGCATCCCGACGGGCGCATGTCCTATTCGCTTGAGGCGGTGCCCGTCTGGGTGGCGATGCCGGGCTACCGCGTCGTCCCGTCCGAAGTCGGGGACACGATGGCGCTTCCGGAAGCCTATGCGCTGTTCCGGGAAGACGTGGCGGAGGTGCTCGGCGGGGCCTATAAGTAATCCGAATAGCCCTATAAAAACAAACAATGCCGATTTTTGGCTTTATGTCCGGGATTTTATTATCTTTGCTATCGGAAAATAAACACACACATTAAACATACAGGATTATGGAAAAGAGCATTAAAGGAACACGGACTGAACAGAATCTGCTGAAGGCGTTTGCCGGTGAGAGCCAGGCGCGCAGCCGTTACGTCTTCTTCTCGAGCAAGGCGAAGAAGGAGGGTTACGAGCAGATCGCGGGTGTCTTCGCCGAGACTGCCGAGCAGGAGAAGGAGCACGCCGAGCGTTTCTTCAAGTTCCTCGAGGGCGGTGACGTGGAGATCACGGCGAGCTACCCCACCGGCCCGATCGGCACCACGGCCGAGAACCTGCTGGCCGCAGCCAAGGGCGAGAAGGAGGAGTGGGACGTCCTCTACCGCGAATTCGCCAAAGTCGCCGAGGAGGAGGGCTTCATCGAGATCGCCACGGCCTTCAAGATGATCTCCACCGTCGAGGCCGAGCACGAGCGCCGCTACCTGAAGCTGCTGAGCCGCCTCACGGACGGCAATTTCTTCAAGCGCGACGGCAAGATCTGGTGGCAGTGCCGCAACTGCGGTTTCGTCATCGAGGCCGAGGAGGCTCCCAAGCTCTGCCCCGCCTGCAAGCATCCGCAGGCTTACTTCGAACCCAAGAAGGAGAACTATTAATTTTTGCCGGGACAAACACGGCGCAGGGACGCGGCTCAGGCCGTGTCCCTGCGTTTTTTTATTTACGGGCGCCTGCCCAAAAATCTTCGCGTATGGCGGTAGATTGCGGAATCTTTACTATCTTTGCCGGATAGGAAAATCCGAATAACGAATACGATATGGCAGACGAAAAAATCATCTTTTCGATGGTGGGCGTTTCGAAGACGTTTACCAACCAGAAAAAGGTTCTCAACAACATCTACCTCTCATTCTTCTACGGCGCCAAGATCGGCATCATCGGCCTGAACGGCTCGGGTAAGTCGACGCTCATGAAGATCATCGCCGGGCTGGACAAGAATTTCCAGGGCGAAGTGGTTTTCTCGCCCGGTTACACGGTGGGTTACCTCGAACAGGAACCCCGGCTCGACGACTCGAAGACCGTCCGCGAGGTGGTCGAAGAGGGCTGCGCCGCGACCGTGGCGCTGCTCAAGGAGTACGAAGAGATCAACATGAAGCTATGCGAGCCGATGGACGACGAGCAGATGGCCCGGTTAATCGAGCGCCAGGGCGAGTTGTACGAACAGATCGACCAGGTCAACGGCTGGGAGCTGGACAGCGTGCTGGAACGCGCCATGGACGCCCTGCGCTGCCCCGACCCCGACCAGTCGGTGAAGGTGCTCTCGGGCGGTGAGCGCCGCCGCGTGGCGCTGTGCCGCCTGCTGTTGCAGCAGCCCGACGTGCTGCTGCTCGACGAGCCCACGAACCACCTCGACGCCGAGTCGATCGACTGGCTCGAACAACATTTGCAGCAGTACAAGGGTACGGTGATCGCCGTCACCCACGACCGCTATTTCCTCGACAACGTGGCGGGCTGGATCCTGGAGCTGGATCGCGGCGAGGGTATTCCCTGGAAGGGTAACTACTCGGGCTGGCTCGACCAGAAGACCACCCGCATGGCCATGGAGGAGAAGCAGGAATCGAAGCGCCGCAAGACCCTCGAGCGCGAGCTGGAGTGGGTGCGCATGTCCCCCTCGGGCCGCCATGCCAAGTCCAAGGCGCGTCTGTCGGCCTACGACAAGATGATGAACGAGGACACGAAGCAGAAGGAGGAGAAGCTCGAAATATTCATCCCCAACGGCCCGCGCCTGGGCGACGTGGTGATCGAGGCGCACGACGTGTCGAAGGCTTTCGGCGACCGCGTGCTGTACGAGCACCTCGAAT
>OHXF01000385.1_pt1 | contig 15470 bp, 10 predicted proteins | sample 1579961 | NCBI WGS metagenome assembly OHXF01 (sample SAMEA3882508, study PRJEB24775) | human gut metagenome | biome: human-associated habitat; feature: intestine environment; material: feces | place: Netherlands | collected 2009/2010
CCATATACGCCGCCCGGCGAAAGCATGAAAACTTTCTGAAATTTTTTGTAACGATTCAGAGCCATGCGAAATGGAAGAAAAACTTTCCACTAAAAAACCGGCCGGCAAAGACAGGACTTCGGAACCCATGTTCCGCTACGGTCTTTGCCAGCCGGTTTTCTTATTTTGTTTTACCAGACATTTTTATCCCGGAAATTACATCATTCCCATTCCGCCGTCTGCGCCTGCCGGCATAGCCGGAGCCGGCTCTTTGATGGTGGAAACTACGGACTCGGTGGTCAGCAGGGTTGCGGAAACGCTGGTAGCGTTCTGCAGTGCGCTTCTGGTAACCTTAACCGGATCAAGGATACCAGCCTGGATCATGTCTACATACTCTTCGTTGTATGCATCAAATCCAACACCTACTTTGGACTCTTTTACTTTGTTGATCACAACAGCGCCTTCCAGACCTGCGTTTGTTACGATGTGGAACAGAGGAGCCTCGAGTGCTTTCTGTACGATTCTTGCACCGATCTTCTCGTCGCCGTCCAGGCTGTCAATCAGCTCTGCAAGCTGTGTTGTTACATGGATGTATGCAGAACCGCCGCCTGCGATGATACCCTCTTCTACGGCTGCTCTCGTTGCATTTAAAGCATCCTCCATACGGAGTTTTTCTTCTTTCATCTCGGTCTCGGTTGCTGCACCTACACGGATAACAGCTACGCCGCCTGCCATTTTAGCCAGTCTCTCCTGCAGTTTCTCTTTATCGAACTCAGAAGTGGTCTCCTCGATCTGGGATCTGATCTGGCCGATTCTTGCTGCGATGGCATCTTTTGCGCCGGCACCGTCAACGATAACGGTGTTCTCTTTCTGAACTTTAACAGATTTTGCACGTCCGAGCATTTCCAGAGTAGCGTCTTTTAATTCCAGACCAACTTCCTCAGAGATCACCTGGCCGCCGGTCAGGATTGCGATATCCTCGAGCATTGCTTTTCTTCTGTCGCCGTATCCCGGTGCTTTGACAGCTACTACGTTGAAGGTTCCGCGCAGTTTGTTGATCACGAGTGTCTGGAGAGCCTCGCCCTCTACGTCCTCAGCGATGATCAGCAGTCTTGCGCCGCTCTGTACGATCTGCTCCAGCAGCGGAAGAACTTCCTGAATGTTGGACAGTTTCTTATCGGTAATCAGGATATATGGATTGTCGAGAACGGCTTCCATTTTCTCCATATCGGTACACATGTAAGCAGAGATATATCCACGGTCGAACTGCATACCTTCTACCAGCTCCAGCTCGTTCTGCATGGTCTTGGACTCCTCGATGGTGATAACGCCGTCTTTGGAAACTTTTTCCATAGCGTCAGCTACCATCTGGCCTACTTCTTCGCTTCCGGAAGAAACAGCTGCAACTTTTGCAATCTGCTCTTTGCCTGCTACCGGCTGGCTCATCTCTGCAAGGATCTGAACAGCTTTATCGGTTGCTTTCTTCATTCCCTTACGAAGAACGATCGGGTTCGCACCTGCTGCCAGGTTTTTCATTCCTTCGTTTACCATAGCCTGTGCCAGAACGGTTGCGGTTGTGGTACCATCACCTGCTACGTCGTTGGTCTTTGCAGCAACTTCTTTGATGAGCTGTGCGCCCATGTTTTCAAAGCCGTCTGCCAGCTCGATCTCTTTTGCAATCGTAACACCATCGTTTGTGATGAGCGGAGCGCCGTACTGTTTGTCCAGAACAACGTTTCTTCCTTTCGGTCCAAGGGTTACACGTACGGTATCTGCAAGCTGGTTTACACCATTCTGAAGAGCGTTTCTTGCCTCTGCTCCATATTTAATCTCTTTTGCCATGATTGTCATGCCTCCTGATTTTTACTTGATTATTCTTTATTTTACAACTGCCAGAATGTCATCCTGTTTTACGATGATGTACTCTTCATCTTCCAGTTTGACGTTGGTTCCTGCATATTTGGAATAGATAACCTTGTCGCCTACAGTAACTTCCATTTTCACTTCTTTGCCGTCAACAACTCCGCCAGGTCCTACTGCGATTACTTCTGCCTGCTGTGGTTTCTCCTGTGCCTGTCCTGGAAGAACGATACCGGATTTTGTTGTCTCTTCTGCTTCTAACTGTTTTAATACAACTCTGTCGCCTAATGGAACTAATTTCATGATCTATGTCCTCCTTTAGAATTGCTTTTCTTTTCCTTGCTAGCACTCATTATTGCCGAGTGCTAATCACTGTCCATTATATTATTGAATTATCGTTATTTGTGCAACTCTTTTCATAGTTGCATTTTTAAGTATATTCTTTTCTATTCTCTTTTATGCTCTTTTTTTCTCTTGTTTTCTCACTTTAAAAATTTTCTGAATTTTTTTCTATTTCGAAGCTTCTGAAGACTGCCTGGTAAAGTTTTTTTGTGAAATCATGAATTCCAACGAAGTTTCCTGTTATACACAAAAAAGAACTGCCCTCCAGAGCGTGTTTGAAAAAGCGTTCCTGCAATCTGCAACTTCACAATTTGCAGAAAGCCTTTTTCAAACACGTTCGAAGGAAAACAGTTCTTCTGTACACTTGTTTATTATTTATTGAATTCACTCAGGCCTTTTTATTTCTCTGGGCCTTAATCTCTTCCAATTCATCAAAGATCACTTCATTGAGAACCTTGATATAGGTTCCCTTCATACCGGATGACCGGGACTCAATAACGCCTGCGCTCTCGAACTTGCGGAGTGCATTTACGATTACTGATCTGGTAATACCTACTCTGTCTGCAATCTTGCTGGCAACAAGAATTCCCTCATCTCCGTCAAGCTCATCAAAAATATGGATGATAGCTTCCAGTTCAGAGAAAGAAAGTGTGTTAAAAGCAGATTTTACAACCTGTTTCTTTCGGTCTTCCTCTGCATTCTCATCATGAACCGCACGCATCATTTCCAGTCCTACAACGGTTGTGCCGTATTCACTGACAATAATATCTTCAATATCATACGGATGATCGTTGCGATACATGAACAATGTTCCCAGTCTCTCACCTGCAATATCGATCGGGTTTACGATTCCCTGATAATTTCCTGGTACATGCTCAAAGCCAAGTGTCTGAAGATTCACGTTCTCTTTGGTAGATAATACCCCTAAAAAACGCTCATTCAGCAGAGGGTCAACATGACCGCCCACCTCATCAGCTATCAGTTCCCGGATTTCCTCAACTCCCGGGCAAAAACTTACACCAAGCACCTTGCCTTTCTTGCTGAGAACCAGGATATTAGAACTTAAAGTATCCATCAGAACCTGGCAGATATCATTAAAAACCACCTTGCTGGAACTGCTGTTATGGAGAAGTTTATTGATTTTTCTTGTTTTATCAAGTAACTGAACGCTCATTTTGTCCTCCCTTCGCTTTTGTTACATGAGAGCCTGTTAAAAAAATCATTCCCGCAATCTGTACGCTCCACTTTGCAGAAAGCCTTTTCAGACATGCTCTGGCTTTAACTGTTATTCTAATACTACACGTTTTTCAAACTATTTACAAGCTATTTTTTACTATTTTTCAATTTTGTTTAGCTTTTCTGAAAATATCACGTTTTTGAAACTATTCATCAAACAATGGAAGTAATAGAGCTTTTATTTAAAAAATCCCCTGCAAAACATAATACAGCTGCCTTGCAGGGGATTTTCCCCAGAAATTCCTTAATTTGTTACTGCTCGCACCCTTCACAGCAACCTTAATTTTCTTTTTCATCCTTCGGCCTGGCTTCTACATAGCCACAGGTCTCCTGGCTGCACACCAGTTTATTTCCTTTTTCCACCATGTAGCTTCCGCACACCGGACACTTCTTATCCGACGGCTTCTGCCATGACATAAAGTCACATTCCGGATTATCTTCACAGCCGTAATACTTACGGCCTTTCTTCGTCTTCTTAAGCACCACTTCCTTACCACACTTCGGACAGGCTACACCAATCTTTTCATAGTAAGGCTTGGTATTGCGGCATTCCGGAAATCCCGGGCATGCAAGGAAACGTCCGTGAGGACCATATTTAATCACCATATGACGACCACAGTTATCACAGATCACATCGGTCTCTTCATCATGGATGTCTACTTTCTCCAGCTCTTCCTGGGCAGCATCCACATCATGTTTCAGATCCGGATAGAAGTTCCGGACTACTGTCTTCCACTGTACAGTACCATTCTCCACACAGTCCAGAAGTCCCTCCATGGTAGCCGTGAAATTCACGTCCACAATGCTTGGGAACGCCTGTTTCATAATACTGTTTACCACCTCGCCCAACTCTGTCACATAAAGGTTCCGCTGCTCCTTGGAAACATAACGGCGGCTGATAATGGTGGTGATGGTCGGCGCATAAGTACTCGGACGGCCGATTCCAAGTTCCTCCATGGTCTTTACCAGGGAAGCCTCTGTATAATGTGCCGGCGGCTGGGTAAAATGCTGTTCCGGCTTTAACTCTTTCAGTTTCAGCTTCATGCCTTTACTCAGGCTCTGGCTTAACACATTTCCCTTCTTCATATCCTCTTCCTGCATATATACCGAAAGGAAGCCGTCAAATGCCACCTTGGAAGCGGACACAGTGAACGTATAATCTCCACCTGCCACTTTTACAGAGGTAGTCTCATACTTTGCAGGAGCCATACGGCTGGCCGCAAAACGCTTCCAGATCAGCTGATACAAACGGAACTGATCTCGTGTAAGGGATTCTTTTATCTGTACAGGTGTACGGCTGATATCAGTTGGGCGGATAGCCTCATGAGCATCCTGGATCTTCTGTCCCTTCTTCACTGTCTTGGCTGTTTCTGACACATATTCTTCTCCATACTGGCTGCTGATGTAGCTTCTTGCTGCCGCATCTGCCTCGTCAGAAATACGTACAGAATCAGTACGAAGGTATGTGATCACACCTACAGTACCGTTGCCCTTGATGTCAACACCCTCATAAAGCTGCTGTGCCAGACGCATAGTCTTCTGGGTAGAAAAATTCAGGGTTTTGGATGCCTCCTGCTGCAGGGTACTGGTAGTAAAAGGAAGCGGAGCATTCTTGATTCTCTCGCCTTTTTTCACCTCAGAGATCTCAAATTCTTCGTTCTCAAGAACCTTAAGAATCTCATCCATCTCAGCTTTATTGTGGATATCCATCTTCTTGTCTGTTCCGTAGAATTTAGCCTCCAGAGGCTTTTTCTCGCCATCCACAAGGAATTCACCATTCAGGCTCCAGTATTCTTCCGGGATAAAAGAATTAATCTCCTCCTCCCTGTCACAGATGATGCGAAGTGCAACAGACTGCACACGGCCAGCGCTTAATCCTCTCTTTACTTTCGCCCAGAGAAGCGGACTGATGGTATAACCCACCATACGGTCCAGCATTCTTCTCGCCTGCTGTGCATCTACAAGATTCATATTCAGACCTCGTGCATGCTTCAGGGAATCCTTTACAGCAGTCTTTGTGATCTCGTTGAAAGTGATTCGGTGCATTTTATCCGGATCTTCTTTCAGAGCCTGCATCAAGTGCCAGGAAATTGCTTCTCCTTCACGGTCAGGGTCAGTGGCAAGATAAATCTTATCAGCTTTTTTGGCTGCCTTGCGAAGTTTGGCAAGCAATTCCCCCTTACCGCGGATGGTTATATATTTCGGCTCGAAATCATTCTCCACATCTATTCCAAACTGACTCTTGGGAAAATCACGGACATGTCCATTAGATGCCTCTACCTCATAATTTGCCCCAAGAAATTTCTTTATTGTCTTTACTTTTGCAGGTGACTCAACTATCACCAGATATTTAGCCATACTACCTCTCCTACTTTGTATTCAGTCTACATACACTACAAATTATCCCCCTGATATTCTGTAGTATTGTCTGCCTGTCTCTCCCACAAGCCCCATTAGCTGAAGTTCTGTCAGAAGAGCACAGACTTTTGATGCTGAAAAACCGGTTTTTCGTATTAAATTATCCAGATTTTCAGGTCGTAAATCGAGACCACTATACACCAAATCCAAATCCGGCGCAAGCCCCAACTTCTTTTTTTCCACATTTTGAGGTCTGTTTTTTGCCTCGATTCCCCATTCCATAAGCATGATTTCCGGGCTGTAAGCGATTCCTGCACCATCGAAAATCAGCTTGTTGCAGCCTCTGCTCAGTTCCTCTGTCACAGCTCCCGGAAGGGCATAAACACTGTGTCCATGTTCCAGGGCAAAGTTTGCAGTGATCAGGGAACCGCTCTGTTCCTTGGCTTCTACCACAAGAACAGCATCAGAAAGTCCGCTGATGATCCGGTTTCTTGCCGGAAAAGCCCAGTTCACAGGCGGAGAGCCTGGAGGAAGCTCGCTGATGATCCCACCGCCTTTTTCCAGAATCCGCTGATAAAGCCATCTGTTGGAATTGGGATAACACACGTCCACTCCGCTTCCCAGCACTGCAAAAGTAGGAGTGTCCGTATCCAGTGCACCTTTATGCCCCTCTGCATCAATTCCTCTTGCCATTCCACTGATGATCTGCACACCGTAGCTTGCCATGGTTCTTGCATATTTAAATGCCTGACATCTGCCATAAGGACTGCACATGCGAGCACCTACCACTGCTGCAGCAGGCTTCTTCGGATCTGGCAGGTTTCCGATGTAGTACAGTTTTTTTGGCATTCCGGAAAGTTTTCTCAAACGATCTGGAAAATTGGAATCCTCTATAGTTAAACATTTGATTTTCTGCATTGCTTCCATACTAAAATACCTCCCTGCGTGCGGTTTTATGAATAAATTCATTCAGCTTCTGTACTTCTTATCAAATGCTTTGTAAGTAAGGGCTTCTGCAACATGTCTTGTGTGTATCAGTTCCTCCCCTTCCATATCCGCAATGGTGCGTGAAACCTTCAAAATCCGGTGATAGGATCTTGCACTGAGTTCCATAAGCTCAAAAGCATTTTTTGCCACCTGAAAGGCATTCTCTGTCAGCACACAGTATTTCCGTATCTGCTTCCCGGACAGTTCTCCGTTGAAACAGATTTTCTCATTCTGGTAGCGTTTCTGCTGTATTCTTCTGGCTTTTTCCACTCTTTTCCGGATAAGGGCAGAACTTTCTCCTGACTTTTCTCCTGAGATCTGGGAAAAATTAACAGGCGGCACATCTGCACATAGATCGATCCGCTCCAGAAGGGGCTGGCTCAGCTTATGAAGATAATGACTCACCTCGCCAGGTGTGCACCTGCATTTATTCATATCCGGATAATAGCCGCAGGGACAAGGGTTCATGGCTGCTACCAGAATAAATCCCGCCGGAAACACGTACGTTCCACTTGCCCTTGACAGCTGGATCTGCTTGTCCTCCAGGGGCTGTCGCAGCACTTCCAGGCTGCCTCTTGCAAATTCCGGCATTTCATCCAGAAACAGAACGCCTCTGTGAGCCAGGGTCACTTCACCGGGACCCGGGATCCTTCCGCCTCCAGCCAGAGCTGCAGACGAACTGGTATGATGCGGACTTCGAAAGGGTCTTGCCTTAATTAATGGTCTCTTTGGACTTAAAAGTCCAGCAATGCTGTAGATTTTTGTAAGCTCCAGGCTTTCCTCAAAAGTAAGAGAGGGCATGATCGTAGGTATTCTTTTGGCAAGCATGGTCTTCCCAGTGCCCGGAGGGCCGATAAACAGGATGTTGTGAAACCCGCTGACTGCAATCTCAGCAGCTCTTCTGGCACTCTCCTGACCACAGATTTCCCCGAAATCCACCAGATTCTCTTCTGCCTGATTCTCTTCTGAATTTTCCTCTGAAAACTGATTTTCTTTTCCAAATGCATCCGGATCTGAGACAAGCTTCAAAACTTCTTTTATATTTTGGACTCCGACCACTTTCATATCCTTCACCAGAGCTCCTTCTGCCAGATTTTCAAACGGAATGATACAATACCGGCATCCCAGTTCCCTTGCCCGGATCACTCTTGGCAGCACTCCGGATACACTTCTTACCTCCCCATTCAGACTGAGTTCGCCAACCACCATTACATTCCGAAGAAGCTGTGGTTCTATAAATCCCGATGCTGCCAGCACTGCTGCTGCCACGGGCAGGTCAAAACCGGCCCCTTCTTTTCGCAGATCAGCAGGTGCCAGATTCACCGTCACCTTCTTAGGCGGCAGACTGATCCCATTATTTTTTAACGCTGTGCGCACTCTGTCCTGTGCTTCTTTCACCTGGGTGCTGGGAAATCCAACCATGGTAAAACAAGGCAGACCGCTGCTTACATCAGCTTCCACCTGAACCGGGCAGACTTCCATTCCGGAAATCGCCGCTGATAAAACACTTGCAAACAATCTTATCCCTTTCTGCAGATACAGTCCTTCCCCATATACGAATCTGCTCTGCCATTTCAATGTATCTCTGGAATAAAAAAGAATAAAAGTTAAAAAGATATGATTAAAAGATATATAAAATTCATTATAGCCCATTTTGCTCTGAATTGCAATAGTGCATTTCGTTCTGATTTATACTTTCTGAAAGGATTCGGGGACAGACGGTTTTCGTTGTTCGTTACATTTGGTCCCTGCAGACTCTACAGAAGAAAAAGAGGTGAACCTATGAAATTTCAGAGAATTCAAGACCTTCGGACAGACGCTGATCTGTCCCAGAAGCAGATCAGTGATATCCTTCACATCAGCCAGCGTTCCTACTCCCACTACGAAACTGGCTCCAGGAACATTCCAATCGAAATGCTGATCCGCCTTGCAAATTATTATGAAACCAGCATTGACTATCTGGTTGGCCGTACTGATAATAAAAAAATGCCGTAATTGCAAAGATACTGAACAGGTACAAAATGAGGGGGATGCGATTTCCCCCTCATTTTCTATACCATAAATAAAGTTATTACCATTCACTCGTAACATTCCGTAAAGTATTTTTCATATATCCGTTACTTTCCTTCACTTCGAAGCTTTCCTTCCGTATCTGCAATTTTCTGAATATTTGCGACTTCATATTCATTAAACACAGAAGTATCTGCATCAAAGGTCTCCGGCTCCACAGTTCCCTTATACCAGGATTTACTGTTAAAATAATCCGCAATTCTCTGTGTCACAAATTTCCTGCCATGTCGGGCATAAATCTCATTTTTCGCCAGTTCCAGCTGGTCAGATGAATAGCCTGACAAATCCTCATCTGTAAGGTATCGGCTGTTGCTGTCCGGGAATATATAATCCCTGGAAGAGAGATCCATTTTATCTGTATTATCAGCCGGAGTCACGGAAGGTACCTGTGTCACAGAAGCGGCTTTCTCCCTTGTAAGGACCCCATCTACCTTTGGTGTCACCCCGGCACCCTCTGCAGCGGAAGCTGTATTAAGGCGCAGATAAAGTTTGCCCTGATCAAAGGTCATATTTCCACGCACCTGGTTTCCCCAGGAATCTGTAAAGGAAAGCTTTGCTGCATTTCCAGCCACTTTTGCAGTATCCGAAGCTTCCGAAACCTCAGTGCCGGCATTGTCACCAGCCTGAGAAAAAGTAAAAGTAACAGACTTCAGGGTAAGGTCGTCTATAGACAGTGTCACCAGTCCATCCTTGCTGTACCAGGTTCCCATATAATCACTAGCCATGAACGCCGGTGCCCTGGTAATCACTGGAGTCGGTGTCACTGTGGCTGTAGGCTCCGGTGTGGGCGTAGCTGTAGCCGCTGGAGTCGGTGTCACTGTGGGCACCCTTTCCAGAGCCTCAATGGCAGCCTTCTTCTGCTGCTCCTTCTGAATCTTTTTCTTATGTTCGGCAAACAGAAGCCCCGCTGCTCCAATCATGATAAATATGGCGATCAGAGCAAACAGCGTTGCTTTTAGTACATCTTTGTTGTGCTTTTTCACAGGCAGTCACCTCCTGTTTATTCCTGTTTATTCCTGTCCGTTCCAGCAATAAGTGCAAAGCTTGCACGGTTCAATATCAATTGACTTCTTCAGATCATCCAGACGATGATATTTCAGGGATGTAAAATTCAGTTCCTTGCGGATTTCTTCCAGCATTTCTTTGTAGTTTGTAGAATCCGGATTTGCATAATCCTGCAAAATCCTGTCTGATACATTGTCCCCTTCACGTTTCGCAATGATCCTTCTTGTGATCAGATCCATCTCTGACTTAGAGCGTGAGAAATTCAGGTACTTACATCCATATAAAAGCGGCGGGCAGGCAGGTCTGATATGAACCTCCTTAGCACCATTGTTATAGAGGAATTCTGTTGTCTCACGAAGCTGGGTACCTCTTACAATAGAGTCGTCAATCATAAGGAGGCTTTTATCTTTGATCAGTTTATGTACTGGGATCAGCTTCATTCTGGCGATAAGATTTCGCTGGCTCTGCTGGGTCGGCATAAAAGATCTTGGCCATGTGGGCGTATATTTAATAAACGGACGGGCAAACGGCACACCAGAGCGGTTAGCATAGCCGATGGCATGTGCAATACCGGAATCCGGTACTCCTGCAACCAGATCCGGATTCACTTCTCCGGCATCTCTTCCTGCCAGAATATCACCGCATTTGTAACGCATTTCCTCTACATTTACCCCCTCATAAGTGGAGGTTGGATATCCATAATATACCCAGAGGAAAGAACAGATTCGCATCTTGTCTCCTGGCTTCTGCAGAACCTGTGCGCCCTCCGGGGTGATAAAATCAATCTCTCCAGGTCCCAGCTCTTTCAGGTCTTCATAGCCAAGATTAATGTAGGCATGACTTTCAAAAGAAGCACAACATGCATCTTCCTTCTTGCCGATTACAAGAGGAGTTCTTCCATAACGGTCGCGTGCTGCGTAAATGCCCTCCCCTGTCATGAGAAGAAGGGTCATAGAGCCCTCGATCATTTCCTGGGCATAGCGGATTCCCTCAACAATACTGTCTTTCTGATTGATCAGCGCTGCAGTTACCTCTGTAGGATTCACACTGCCACCGCTCATCTCCAGAAAATGGGTATGCCCGTCTTTGAAGCATTTCTCTACCAAAGCTTCTATATTATTGATCTTGCCTACTGTTGTAATTGCAAAATTTCCCAGATGGGAACGCACCAGAAGAGGCTGCGGTTCATTGTCAGAAATACAGCCTATTCCAAGATTGCCTTCCATCTCTGCCACATCTTTGTCAAATTTGGTACGGAACGGTGAGTTCTCAATATTATGGATCACACGGTTAAATCCACTGCTCCTGCTATAAACGGTCATTCCGCCCCTTCTTGTACCCAGATGGGAGTGATAATCAATTCCAAAAAAAAGATCCATTACACAATCAGACTTTGACGCAACACCAAAAATTCCACCCATTTTTCTTTAGTCTCCTTATTTTTTCTCCTTTATAACGCCTTTTCTGTAGGCATCCAAAAGCTGTTTCAGCTCCTGAATTCGTTCTTTCAGTGCCTTACCGTTATCCGTATCTCCCACAAGGGCACGCCTTGGATTATAGCGGACAGCCACACGGTTGGACACAATGTCCCTCTCTGTTTCCACTGCATCTTCCGCCGAAGTAAAAGGCTCATGGGCAGTCAGGCTCAGACCATAGGAACTGTAAACAAGAGTATATCCGGCAATACCGGTCACATTCCGGTATGCCTCACAAAAACCACCGTCAATTACGATCACCTTACCATCACATTTCACCGGATTCTCTCCCTCCAGCTGATGAACAGGCACGTGACCATTGATAATATGCCCTTCTTCCGGATCCAGCCCGAACTCTTCCAACATACGATTTACTACCTCTTCTTTTTCCCAGAGGTGATAGTAGGCATTCTTTTTCTCTTTGTGTGTCTCTTTATCTGCGATAAAATAGCGCTCGAAGGTGGTCATTTTATCTTTTCCATAAAGGGGAGAATTAGGCCCGGCCCAGATATACCACAGAATATCCTGGCTTGCCTTCTTCTCCTTCTCATCTACGGTAAAAAATGCTTTTCTTACGTAGGCTTCCAGTTTATCATAAAGTGCCTTGCCTTTACAAGTCTCACCGTAAATCTCAACTTCTTTCAGAGTTCCATCCTCGTTCAGCGGAATACTTCCATGGAAAAGAAGGTTCCCGTTATAGGTCTTATAAAGGCCGCCTTTATCCAGAAGCAGCTGCATGTGGTTCTGAAGCTTCTCGCAGTTCCGAAATGCTGAGCTCAGGCGCTCCACTACTTCTTTTTCCCTATCTGTCAACTCATAGGGATGTTCCCAGTCAATGGTTGGAAAATGGGTGTCCAGAAGATTATGCACGCTTCCATCCGGCAGCTGCACAGTGCCCTTCTCCGGATCAATCCCCTCCAGAACGCATCGATTCTCCATATGAAAATCCGGATGTTCTTTCGCCAGTACCCCTTCCAGCTTAAACTGGATAATGGAAATGGCTTTGTGCATTTTCCTGCTCAGCTCTTTCTCAAGAGCATTGTAATTGGAAGGATTGCCATGTACTTCAAATACCTGGCAGGGATCATCCCCGTAAACCTCCATGGCAAAAGCAGCAAGAGGCATCATATTGATTCCATAACCATCCTCCAGAATATCCAGATTGCCGTAACGGATACTATTACGGATCACTGTGGCCATACAGGCAGCCTGTCCTACAGCGGCGCCCATCCATACCACATCATGGTTTCCCCACTGAATATCCAGAGAATGATAATCCATCAGTCTGTCCATAATAAAATGAGGACCGGGACCTCTGTCATATATATCGCCAAGCACATGAAGGTGGTCTACAACCAGTCTCTGGATCAGTTCAGCAAGAGCGATAATGAAGTTCTCTGCCCTGCCGATATCTATAATGGTATCCACAATGGAATCGTAATAAGCCTCTTTATCCAGAACTTCTGCTTTCTCCGTGATCAGCTCTTCGATCACATATGCATAATCCGAAGGCAATGCCTTACGAACCTTGGATCTGGTATATTTGGAGGCAGTTGTCTTGCACACCTCAATGAGACGGTACAGGGTGATCTTGTACCAGTTCTGCATATCAGACTCTTTTTTCTTCACATAGGCAATTTTTTCTTTCGGGTAATACACAAGAGTTGCCAGGGAACGCTTATCACTGTTGCTTAAGGTATGTCCAAATACATCATCTATCTTCTTTCGCACAGCTCCCGAACCGTTTCGAAGCACATGGGAAAAAGCCTCGTACTCTCCGTGGATATCGGAAAGAAAATGCTCGGTGCCTTTTGGAAGATTGAGAATGGACTGAAGGTTGATGATCTCTGTAGAAGCCTTCCCGATGGTGGGGTAGAGCTCCGCCAGACGTTGTAGGTAGCGCAGTTCTTCTGTTTTCATGGAACCTCCTAAATTCATATTACTCTTATTTAACCAGCGTTAGTAATTGTGACGCACATCTTGCGGAAAGCCTTTTTCAAACACGCTCTAGAAATCAAACAATGAAATCTGATTGGACTGTGGAATATCTCCAAATAATCCAAGTTTATCCATCAAATCAATTACGGTCTTGCTGACCTTGGTCCTGTCACGGAAATCATCCTTGGAAAGGAATCTGCCTTTTGCGGCAGCATCCACAACTGCCTCTGCTGCCTTATCTCCAAGACCCTCTATGGTATCCAGAGCAGGCATCAGTTTATCTCCGATGATCTGGAACCGGTGTGCCTTTGCCTTATAAAGATCGATCGGCACAAAATCAAAACCTCTGGCGTACATCTCCTGTACGATTCTCATATCCTTCAGTGTATCCTGCTCCTTCTTGGATGCCTCATCACCTTTTTTCCGGATCTCCGCCATATAATATTCCAGACGTTCTTTTCCCATGCACATCAGTTCATAGGAAAAGGAAGTGGCACGGATACTGAAAAATGCTGCATAATAAGCCAGTGGATGAAACACTTTATACCAGGCGATACGATACGCCATCATAACATAGGCTGCCGCATGGGCTTTCGGGAACATGTACTTGATCAGCTTACAGGACCAGATATACCAGTCCGGAACATCATGCTCTTTCATAGTCTGGATCCATTCCTCACGAAGCCCCTTTCCCTTACGGACACTCTCCATGATGGTAAACGCCAGACCACTTTCCACTCCTTTTCCGATGAGATAGATCATAATATCATCTCGCGTACAGATTGCTGTGGAAATGGTAGCTGTACCATTCTGGATCAATACCTGGGCATTTCCAAGCCATACATCCGTGCCGTGGGAAAGTCCAGCAATACGTACCAGGTCGGAAAAATATTTCGGCTTGGTATCGATCAACATCTGCATGGCAAAGTCTGTACCAAACTCCGGGATCCCGAGGCATCCCAGCCTGCAGCCGCCGATATCCTCCGGGCTGATCCCCAGAGCCTGCGTTCCCGCAAACAGGGACATGACATCTCTCTGGTCCAGCGGAACTGTTCTTGCACTGATGCCGGTCAGATCCTCCAGCATACGGATCATGGTCGGATCATCGTGTCCAAGTATATCAAGTTTCAGAAGATTTCCGTCAATGGAATGGTAATCAAAATGTGTGGTGATGATATCACTGTTCACATCATTGGCCGGGTGCTGCACAGGTGTAAATTTCTCAATCTCCTCACCCATAGGCAGTACGATGATACCTCCCGGATGCTGGCCAGTGGTACGGCGGACACCGGTACCCCGTTCCTCATAATAGTTCTTCACATAACCAAATGCGGTTTTTTCCGCAAGGGTACCAATGGTTCCCGCCTTAAAGGTCTGCCCTTTTCCGAAGATAACCTCTGTATACCGGTGAGCATTGGCCTGATATTCACCGGAAAAGTTCAGGTCGATATCCGGCTCCTTATCACCTTTAAAACCAAGGAATGTCTCAAAAGGAATATCAAAGCCTTCCTTGTTCATCCTGGCACCGCATTTCGGACAGATCTTATCCGGCATATCACATCCTGCCATACCCGCGTATTTTTTCACCTCAGGGGAATCAAAATCACTGTATTTACAGTCTGGATTCGGACAGAGATAATGAGGCGGCAGAGGGTTTACCTCCGTGATACCGGACATGGTCGCTGCCAGAGAAGAACCTACAGAACCACGGGATCCAACCAGATAGCCGTCCTCATTGGACTTCCACACAAGCTTCTGTGCAATGATATACATTACCGCATAACCATTGGAGATAATAGAATTCAGCTCCCTGTCCAGACGGTCCTCCACGATCTTCGGCAACGGATCTCCGTACATTTCGTGGGCCTTCGTAAAACAGATATTCTTAAGATCCTGCTCGGAGTTCTCAATGACCGGTGGAAATTTATCCGGATGGATCGGTGATATCTTCTCGATCATATCCGCGATCTTGTTGGTATTGGTAATGACCACTTCTTCTGCTTTTTCACTTCCCAGATAGGAAAATTCCTCCAGCATTTCCTCCGTCGCCTCGCTGACGGCGCGTATGGTTGTAAAGTGCTTCATCAGCGCTTTGGCGCGCGTTTCGCCGATGCCCGGAATGGACGTGAGCGTGGTGGAGATGGTCGCCTTTTTGCGCTGCTGGCGGTGGTAGCCGATGGCAAAGCGGTGCACCTCGTCCTGAATGCTCGACACCAGCGT
>OHXF01000427.1_pt1 | contig 14514 bp, 10 predicted proteins | sample 1579961 | NCBI WGS metagenome assembly OHXF01 (sample SAMEA3882508, study PRJEB24775) | human gut metagenome | biome: human-associated habitat; feature: intestine environment; material: feces | place: Netherlands | collected 2009/2010
CCTGTGTGGATATGGTGGTAACGCTTCATGCCTGTGACACAGCTACCGATTATGCACTTGCCAAGGCAGTGGAATGGGGAGCTGAAGTCATTCTTTCCGTACCCTGCTGTCAGCATGAAGTTAATAAACAGATCAAAAATGAAATGCTGGAGCCGGTTCTGCGCTATGGAATCCTGAAAGAAAGGATGTCTGCGCTGATCACAGATGCTGTGCGTGCAGATCTTCTGGAGAGCAAAGGTTATGATACCCAGATCCTGGAGTTTATTGATATGGAACATACACCTAAGAATCTCCTGATCAGAGCAGTCAGAACAGGGAAAAGATCAGACCAGGGTAAGGTGGAGAAAATGCTTGCAGCCCTGAATATCCATCCCACACTGGACAGGCTTCTGAATGAAAAAGAACAGGAAGGGAGTGTGCGATGAAAAGGATACTGAAAAAAGCAGGTATTCTTCTTCTGGTATTTCTGCTTGGTACAGCAGGTACTGCATTGCTTCTTAACAGTGAATCCACAGATAACCGTTCTGATTTTAATGACGCAGTGTTTCCGGAAGTCATGGTGGATATGAATGATACGCTGATAAACCGGATGTATGGATATGCGCAGCCTATGCAGGCGGATTTTACCAGAGACAGTGTGACTCCTCTGGATACATCAAAAAAACTGACATTTAAAGTGAATCCCTATGATTCGGAAGTAAAGAGTTTTTCTTATGAGATCCGTACATCTGATGGAAGTAAAGTCCTTGAAAATAAGAAGATTAAGAATCTTGTAAAAGAAGATCAGTATTTGTCCGTAGACGTGGAGATTGGCAGTGATCTGCGTATGAATCAGGAATATTCCATGCAGATTGCCCTGGAACTGGATGAGGGTACAGCATATTATTATACGAGAGTTGTTTCCAGGTCACAGGTACATGCATCAGATTATGCAGCTTTTGTAAAATATTTTTATGAAGCGTGTCTTGACAAAGAGTCAGCAGATGCACTGGGAAGTTATCTGGAACCACAGACAACAGGAGCAGCAACGAATTACTCGGGAATTAATATTAATTCTTCCCTGAGTGAGATCAGTTGGGGGAATCTTGCTCCGCAGCTGTGTCAGGAGGGAATTCCTGTGATCAAAGAGATCAATGAGACAACTGCCAGCGTTGTGCTGGAATATCAGCTGACTTCGCAGAATGAGGATGAGGAAACGGAATTATATGACGTAAAAGAATTTTACAGAATGAAATATCAGGATACCAGGATTTATCTGCTGGATTTCCAGCGTTCTGCAAATCAGGTCTTTGATGGTACACTGCCTGTTTATGAGGATGATGGGATTATCCTTGGAGTGCGCGATAAGAATGTAGAATATATGATGAATGATGCTGCTACTGTGATAGCTTTTGTGCAGGAGGGAGATCTGTGGTCCTATTCACCGGGCAATGAAAAGGTAAATCAGGTTTTCAGTTTCAGAAAATCGAAGGACGGAGATTTCCGCGATTCCAGAACTCAGCATGACATCAAGATCGTCAGAGTAACTGATGAAGGAGATATTGATTTCGTACTTTATGGATATATGAACAGAGGAAGCCATGAAGGATATGAAGGAATTGCAGTTTACCATTACAATCGTGATAAAAACGTGGCAGAAGAAAGAGCCTTTATCCCTGTTTCGGAATCATTTGAATTTCTGAAAAAAGATCTTGAAAAACTGTCCTATGTCAATGAAAAGAATGAGCTGTTTCTGATTCTGGCGAAGAATCTTTACAGAATCAATATCGAAGAGAACTCCAGTGAAATTCTTGAAAAAGGAATAAAAAATGCGAATTTTGTATCTTCCGATAATAATGACCATGCAGCCTGGCTGGTTTCAGAGGGGGATGAAAAGGGAAATATTAAGGAAATTGATTTTGATACCTGTAAAACCCGACTGATCGCACCGCAGAAAGGCCAGAGACTTCGTACAGTTGGATTTATGAATGAAGATCTGATTTATGGAATGCTGAATAAAGAAGATGTTCTTACAGATGAGGAGGGACATAAATCTGTTGGGATCCGCATTCTGCGTATTGAAGATTTTGAAGGAAATGTAAAAAAAGAATACCGGAAAGACGGACTTTATATCACTGATATTTCAGTAGGAAATACTCTGATCGAGTTTGAACTTTCTGCAAAATCCGGAGAAACCTCTTATGTTGCCCAGAAGAAAGATACGATCATGAATAATAAAAAGGCAGCGGCAAATACAGTAAAAATCGAACTTATTTCTGCATCCAGGACAGGTGTTCGTGTGAAACTGGTATTTAACACAACCAAACAGACAGATTCTCCGCTGACTATGTATGCAAAGGTAAGCAGTTCCGATCGGAAAGACATTGTTCTGGACACTCAGATTCCTCAGGAAACAGCATATTATGTTTACGGACAGGGCGGACTGGACGGTATCTATACAGATCCGGCGAAGGCTGTATTGCGTGCAGATACGCTGGGAGGTGTAGTGCTGAACCGTACACAGCAGTATGTATGGGAACGTGGAAATAAAAAGACAAAAATGCAGATAGATACAGAAGGGATTCCGGAGATTGTGCTTCAGGGAACCTATGATATTAAAACCCTGAAAAAGAGCCTCAAAAAGACCGGAACTGTGATCGATCTTTCCGGCTGCAGTTTGGACAGTGTGCTGTACGAGATAAGTGCACAGCGTCCGGTAATTGCCAAAACGGGAGCAGATACAAGCGTGGTGATCGTAGGATATGATGAATATAATACCTGGCTGTATGATCCGGTTAAAAAAGAGACCTATCCGTATGGAATGAATGACAGTACGGATCTTTTCCAGAAAGCCGGAAATGTGTTTATCACCTATATAGAAACAGTAAATTACTGATGAAAAACATAACCGGCAGGCAGCTGAGAACGGAGCGAACAGTAACGCGACAGCAACCTGCCGGTTATTCATCCAAAAAATTGTAAAAATGCTTCTTTACATTTCACTGATATTTGAGTATTCTAAAAAGGACAAACAGTGGCAGAGAAATTTATTGTTTAAACACGTTACTGTAAGAGTGAAACAGTAACAGCGAAACGGAGGAACGTACAGATGTTATATGAGAACATTAAAAAATTAGTACAGTACGGAGTAGAAACAGGACTTACACCGGCCTGCGAGAAGAATTATACAATAAATCTTCTTCTGGATGTCTTTAAAGAAGACGAATATGTGGAACCTGAGGAAGAGTACAGGGATATCGATCTTGAAGAGGTATTAAATGCACTTCTGGATGAGGCTGTGAAGAGAAATCTCATAGAAGACAGTGTTGTGTACAGAGACCTTTTTGATACCAGACTTATGAACTGTCTGATGCCGCGTCCGGCGCAGGTACAGAATGAGTTCTGGAGCAGATATGAGAAAGATCCACAGGAAGCAACCGATTACTTCTATAAACTCAGTCAGGACAGCGATTATATTCGTCGTTATCGTGTAAAGAAAGATCAGAAATGGACAGTAGACAGTGAATATGGTAAAATCGATATCACCATCAATCTTTCCAAACCGGAAAAAGATCCGAAGGCAATCGCTGCTGCCAAGCTTGTAAAATCCAGCAGTTATCCGAAATGTCTTCTTTGCCCGGAGAACGAAGGATATGCAGGAAGAGTTAATCATCCTGCCAGAGAGAATCACAGAATCATTCCTATCACTGTAAATGACAGTCCCTGGGGATTTCAGTATTCCCCATATGTGTATTACAATGAGCATTGCATCGTCTTTAACAGTCAGCATGTTCCGATGAAGATTGAGAAGAATACATTTATCAAACTTTTTGATTTTGTAAAACTGTTCCCGCATTACTTCCTGGGATCCAATGCAGACCTGCCTATCGTAGGCGGTTCTATTTTAAGTCACGATCATTTCCAGGGCGGACATTATACTTTCGCAATGGCAAAAGCACCGATCGAGAAACATGTGACTATTCCGGGATATGAGGATGTAGAAGCAGGCATTGTTAAATGGCCTCTTTCAGTTTTAAGGATCCGTCATAAGGATGAGAAGAGACTGATAGAGCTTGCTACACATGTTCTGGAAGCGTGGAGAGGTTATACAGACGAAAGTGCGTTTATCTTTGCTGAAACTGATGGAGAACCGCACAATACGATCACACCGATCGCCCGCAGATCCGGAGATATGTTTGAACTGGATCTCACACTTAGAAATAACATTACTACTGATGAGCATCCTCTTGGTGTATACCATCCGCATGCAGAGTATCACCATATCAAGAAAGAGAATATTGGTCTGATCGAAGTAATGGGACTTGCCGTACTTCCGGCAAGATTAAAAGAAGAACTGGAACTTCTGGCAGAATATATTCTGGAGGGAAAAGACATTTCTTCCAATGAGAAGATTGAGAAACATGCAGCGTGGGTTGCAGAATTCCTTCCGAAATATGACAACCTTGATAAAGACAACATTCAGGATGTTCTCAGAAAAGAAGTCGGTAATGTATTCGTTCATGTACTTGAGGATGCCGGCGTATATAAATGCACTGCTGAAGGCAGAGAAGCATTTATGAGGTTTATCAATAAATTATAAGGAATATTTTCAACCATAAGAAAACAGTGTTTACATAGCAGGATGACAAATCTGGTATTATTTACATATGAGCAGGTTGTGGCGGTTCTGATCAAAAGCCGGGCAGTCTGAAGATGTTTTTGAATGATTGGGAATGCATAGAGAACGTCCCGCATATTTTATGTTGGGACGTTTTTGCAAAATGGAGGTAAATATGTACAGAAAAAGACACAAAAGAGGAAAGCGTCTGGCAAGTGTGTTTCTGACTGTGGCACTGATCACTGCAACAGTTCCCGTACAGGCAGCAGAGTTCGGCACTCCGGACAGTTTTGAAGAGATTTTCAGTTCAGGGGAAGAAGATTCGTGCATAACTGATACAGAAAATACTTTGCCGGCAGCTTCTGATTCGGAGAAAGTAATGGCATCGGAACTGTCACCAACACCAACAGTGACTTCGACACCGGAGGGTACACCTGCACTGACAGAAACACCGACTCCTTCGGTCACACCGATGCCGTCTTCAACACCGACTCCTTCAGTCACACCATCACCATCTCCCACGCCGACGATTAATCCGGAGAAAGAGGTAATGCTCCGGTTTATAGACGGAGAAGGAAATGAATGTGAACAGCTGCGAACAGTGATGTCCTGGGGTGAATCTTTGATCCTTCCCAATGTACCGGATACAGGTGCACCGGATATGTGGAAACTGGAAAAAAATGAAAAACTTGGAGATGCGATCACTCTGAAGGGTGGAGATATTCTTACTCTGAAGAAAGGCGAGAGCTGGAATCTGTTTCTCGAAAAAGGCATCCTGAACTTCTATATGCCAAAGAAATGTACGGTTTCCCTTTATAATAATTCAGGAACCAGTGTGTTTTCCAATGGAATTCTGCAGGCATATGAGACAAAAAACGTCATACTTCCGGATATGCCATCATCTAAATACATTAATTATGGATGGACAGATACAAAGGGAAGTTCTGCTGTAAAATATGAACTGAATTCAGAATTTACAGTGACCGGTGACACAGATTTTTACATTGTGCGCCGTACAGCACTTCAGGTGAATTTTAAGACCAATACAGGGGCAAGCAACAGTAAATTTACCAGACTGAATCAGAAAGTCGGAAAAGGACTTACAGTTACAATGCCGCAGGTACCTGTCAAGACAGGATATCAGTCTCTGGGATGGTCAAAGAATAAAAAAGCCTCCAAAGCTGACTATAAAGCAGGCCAGAATGTGACTGTATCAAAAACACTGACTCTCTATGCTGTATATAAGAAATTGCCTTACACAGTTACTTTCAATAACAATAATGGAACAAGTACCAGCAAAATTTATACTTCGCTCACCATGTATGCGTCAAAAAATCAGAAAGTGACACTGCCTGATGTGCCGAAAGTAAAGGGCTATACAAATCTGGGCTGGACAACTGAAAAGGGAGAAACAGAACTGGAATATTCAGCCGGTGATACAGTAAAGATTACAAAGGCAACTCAGTTCTATGCAGTGCGCAGAAAGAGTAATTATTATACGGTCAGCTACTATCTGGGAAATGGAAGCACTAATGCGGCTTATCAAAAACTTACTCAGACAGTAGAAGAGGGAACGGTTGTTATCTTTGCAAAAGTACCGGCAAGAACCGGTTATGTTAATCAGGGATGGTCAAGTAAGAAAAATTCTGAGAAAGCAACAGCAAAGGCGAAATGTACAGTCAACAAAAATATCACTCTTTATGCGGTACAGAAGAAGGCAGTACAGCTGACTTTTCACAGATGTGACGGCAGCACCTGGCAGAAAACGACTCTGGCGAAAGGATCTACCTATTCTCTGCCAGGAGTAAGGGATGCAGAAGGTTATACTTTTATGGGGTGGTCCACAAAACCGATGCAGAGTGTTTCTCCGCAGTATGAGGCAGAAGAAAAAATCACGGTAAATGGAAATGTGGATCTCTATGCAGTGGTATTTAACAGAACAACGGAAACAGACCTTACAGAGGATCAGCTTCCGCAGGTAGATATCTATAAATATAAACAGGTGATTTTTGTAGGTGATTCCCGTACGGAATTTATGGAAAATGTTCTGACAGGAATGGGAGAATCTGCGACTAAAAATGTGAAGTTTGTCTGCTCGGCAGGAAAGGGACTGGACTGGTTTACCACTACAGGATGGGCTCAGCTTTATTCCATAGTACAGCACGATTCCAACAGTATTCTTTCAAAGAAAACCGCAGTGATCTTTAATTTTGGAGTAAACGACTTGTCAAAATCTGCAGATTATGCGGAGTATTATAACTGGATTGCACCACAGCTTAAAAGCAAAGGATGTGAACTGTACTTCATGTCTGTAAATCCGGTGAATCGTCTGATGCTTCCCAATGCGGGAAGAGCGGACAGAAGTGAGGCGGCAGTCAGATCATTCAATCAGTATATGAAAGCAAATCTGTCTTCTGCTTATACTTATATTGATATGTATTCTTATCTGAAATCAACAGGATACAGCTTTGCCAGTGATCATTACGGAACCGGTACGGTAGATGACGGGCTTCACTATACTACAAGGACATATAAGCGTATTTTTGCAAAATGTATGGATTCATTGAGAGTGCCTGCCTGACCAAATGGCAGAGAGCATGATTTTGCTACACCTGACAAAAGAAAAAACATAGTTAAATACCAGATTACTCCTTGCGTGAAAACAGGGAATAGTCTATACTAAAAGGCGAGACGGCTGTTATCTGAAACAGCGTTTCGTCTTTTTGTGTAAGACCAGAACGATGAGGAGAAAGAGGAAACATAGATATGAAGTTAACAACAGTAAAAGAGATTTACAAAGAGAGAGAAAAATACCTGGATAAAGAGGTTACAGTAGGTGGATGGGTACGAAGCGTACGTGACTCCAAGACATTTGGATTTATCGTGCTTCACGACGGAAGCTTCTTTGAGACTCTTCAGGTAGTTTATCACGATACAATGGAGAATTTTGCTGAGATCAGCAAATTAAACGTAGGTGCAGCGATCATTGTCAAAGGTACACTGGTAGCAACTCCACAGGCAAAACAGCCATTTGAGATCCAGGCAACCGAGATCAGCGTAGAGGGCGCTTCCGCACCGGATTATCCGCTGCAGAAGAAGCGTCACAGCTTTGAGTACCTTCGTACGATCGCACATTTAAGACCGAGAACAAATACTTTTCAGGCTGTATTTCGTGTACGTTCTCTCTGTGCATATGCGATCCATAAATTTTTCCAGGAGAGAGGCTTTGTCTATGTGCATACACCGCTGATCACAGGAAGTGACTGTGAAGGTGCAGGAGAGATGTTCCAGGTAACAACACTGGATCCGAAGAATATTCCGCTGACAGAGGATGGAAGTGTTGATTATTCACAGGATTTCTTCGGAAAGGAGACAAATCTTACCGTAAGCGGACAGCTGAACGGAGAGACTTATGCACAGGCATTCCGCAATATTTACACATTCGGACCGACTTTCCGTGCAGAGAATTCCAACACCACCCGCCATGCAGCAGAGTTCTGGATGATCGAGCCGGAAATCGCTTTCGCTGATCTGGAGGACGATATGGAGCTTGCTGAGGCAATGCTGAAATATGTCATCCGCTACGTTATGGAGCATGCACCGGAAGAAATGCAGTTCTTCAACAGTTTCGTGGACAAGGGACTGATCGAGCGTCTGAACCATGTCGTAAATTCTGAGTTCGGCCGTGTAACCTACACCGAGGCTATCGAGCTTCTGGAGAAAAACAACGACAAATTCGATTACAAAGTATACTGGGGATGCGATCTGCAGACCGAGCATGAGCGTTATCTGACCGAGCAGATCTTCAAGAGACCGGTTTTCGTTACCGATTATCCGAAGGAGATCAAAGCGTTCTACATGAAGCTGAACGATGACAACAAGACCGTTGCCGCTATGGACTGTCTGGTTCCTGGCATCGGAGAGATCATCGGCGGAAGCCAGCGTGAGGACGACTACGAGAAACTGCTTGGCCGTATGAAAGAGCTGGGACTTGCTGAGGAAGATTACGGATTCTATCTGGACCTCAGAAAATATGGTTCTACCCACCATGCAGGCTTCGGACTGGGATTTGAGAGATGTGTCATGTATCTGACCGGAATGGGTAATATCCGTGACGTAATCCCGTTCCCGAGAACGGTAAACAACTGTGAGCTGTAAAAAAAGAAAAGCAATATAGAAAGTGAAAAGTACGGATGCCGGGTGCAGTGGAATCCCATGTGGATTGGGTGCGCCTGACGTCCGTATTGTAGTAAACGGAGAAAATAAAGGCAGAAAGGGGTGTGCGTATGCGTTTTCTTCATATTGCGGATGTACATCTTGGCATGCAGCCGGATGCAGGATTTCCGTGGAGCAAAGAGCGCGGGGAGGCGATTTGGGAGAGTTTCCGGCGGATCATTCGCCTTGCCGGCCGGGAAAAGATGGACTTTCTGCTGATCGCAGGAGATCTGTTCCAGCGCCAGCCGCTTTTGCGGGAACTAAAAGAGGTCAACGATCTCTTTGCTTCTATCCCGGAGACGATCGTCGTGCTGATTGCGGGAAATCACGATTATGTGAGGCGGGAGAGTTTTTACCGTGGATTCGACTGGGCGGACAACGTGGTGATGCTTCTGTCGCCGGAGCCGGAATGTGTCGAAGTTCCGGAGAAAAAGACGGCGGAAACCGAACGGGAAGATGAAGTATCATCTGCTGCTTGCACACGGCGGAGATGCGCGCCACATGCCGTGGAATCCGGGCCGCATGGCACAGGCGGGGTTTGATTATATTGCGTGCGGGCATATCCACAAGCCGGGGATTCTGATCCCCGATAAAATGGCGTATGCAGGCGCACTCGAACCGACCGACGAAACGCAGATGGGGCCGCATGGATATATCCGCGGAACGGTGGACGAGCACGGAACGAGGATTTGTTTTGTGCCGTCTGCCGGATATGAGTACGAGGATCTGGAACTGAACGTGACGGAGGATCTGACGCAGTATGCGCTTGAGACAAAGCTGAAACAGGAGCTGGCGCTGCGGGAAGATGAGAAGATTCGAAAAATCCTCCGTCTGAAACTTACAGGACACCGTGCTGCGGAAATGGAATTTTCTCCGAAGCGGCTGATGGACTGCGGCAGGATCATCTCAGTAGAGGACGAAACGCGGCCGGCGTACGATCTGGAACAGTTAAAGAAAACGTATGGTGCGAGTCTCATCAGTGCATACATTGAAGTGTTTGAAACAAAGACGGACACGCAGTCGCAGAAAGCGCTCGACTATGGACTCGAGGCACTGCTGGCGGCACGCAGGAACAGTTGAAAAAAATTGCGGGAGGGATAGAAAATGAAAATAGAAAAACTGGAAATCCGCAATTTTGGAAAAATGCAGAACCGTACACTGGAATTTTCCGACGGGATTCAGCTGATCAGCGGGGAAAACGAGAGTGGAAAGTCGACGGTGCACACCTTCATCCGCAGCATGCTGTTCGGCATGACGCGCGGCCGGGGACGGGCGGCGAAAAATGATGTGTACAGCCGTTATGAGCCATGGGAAAACCCGGCATACTATGCGGGGGAAATGGTGTTTGAAAGCGGCGGCAAACGATTCCGTCTGACACGGAATTTTGGACGGCAGAACGCGGATGCAAAACTGGTGTGCCTGACAGACGGCGAGGTGCTTTCGGTGGAGGACGGCGATCTTGGCATGCTGCTCGGCGGTGTCAGCGAGACCGTTTATGATAATACGGCCTCGATCGGTCAGCTGAAAGGACGAACGGAAGAGGGCCTTGCGGATGAGCTGCGGAACTATATGGCAAATTACCAGGGAAGCAGCGATGGAGAGCTTGATGTGTCGGCAGCGCTCGATCTGCTGAAGCAGAAGAAAAAGCGCCTGGAGCAGGAACAGAAAAAAGCGCTGGCAGGACTGGAAAAACAGAAGGAAGAACTCGAGACAAAGATTTCCGTTTTTGAGGAGGAATGCCGCCGGAGTGAGGAAAGCCTGCTGCAGGCAAAAGAGCAGATGAAGCGGGAGATTTACCAGAAGGACGTACCGATAGAGCGGGTGCGTAAGATGAAAAAAGAATCCCGGAAGAGCCGGAAATGGGGTGCTGCGTGTGTGGCGATTGCAGGTTTTCTGCTGTTCCTCTGTATTCTGCAGTTCTTCCATATAGATTCCATGCTGACCAGAACGGGTCTCGGCCTTGCGATTGCAGGTCTTTTGTATCTGGCGTACAGTCTGTTCCGCCACCGGAAAACGGAGGTCGAACAGATCGTGACAGAGCCAGAGGAGCAGGCAATCCGCCGCCAGCAGTGGAATGTGGACCGCCTGAAACAGGAACTTGGGCAGAAACAGACGGTGCTGTCGAATCTGCAGAGTGAATACGAGGAGCTCTGCATTTCCATGACGGAAAAAGATCATCTGCAGGAGGAACTTGACGCGCTTTCCCTGGCGGGAGATACGATCCAGTCTCTCTCCGTGCAGATGCAGAGCCGGATCGGCGGCCGCTTAAAACAGCAGATGTCAAAAACACTTTCGGCGCTGACGAACGGCCGTTATCTGCAGGTGAATATGGATGAAAATCTGCGGATCGGACTTCACACTGCGGACGAATATGTGCCGCTTGAGCAGGTCAGCCGCGGTACGATTGAGCAGGCGTATTTTGCGCTCCGTATGGCGGCGATGGATGTACTCTGCAGCGAGGAGGAGCTGCCGGTGATTCTGGATGAATCGTTTGCGTTTTATGATGAAAACCGGTTAAAAGAAACCCTGAAATGGCTGGCGGAAAACCGGACGCAGGTGCTGCTCTTTACGTGCCAGAAGCGGGAGGAGGAAGCACTTCGAAAGATGGGAATTCCGTACCGGAAAATTGTGTTATAGAGGAGAATGTTATGCTGACAATAGGATGTCATTTATCATCGTCCAAAGGATACCTTGCCATGGGAAAAGAGGCGGTGTGCATCGGGGCGAATACATTTCAGTTTTTTACGAGAAACCCGCGGGGAAGCAAGGCGAAAGCCATCGATGAGGCGGATGTCGCAGCGTTTCTTTCGTACAGCAAAGAGCATGGAATCGAACGGATTCTGGCGCATGCGCCGTACACGCTGAACCCATGCTCGAAGGATGCGCATACAAGAGAGTTTGCATGGATGACGATGGAGGATGATCTGAGACGGATGGAGTACACGCCGGGAAACTGCTATAATTTTCACCCGGGCAGCCACACCGGCCAGGGAGCAGAAGAGGGAATCCGCCTGATTTCTGAGATGCTGAATGAAATTTTAAAACCGGAGCAGACGACAACGGTGCTGCTCGAGACGATGGCAGGAAAGGGAACCGAAGTCGGCCGTTCTTTTGAAGAGCTGGCGGCGATTCTGGAGCGTGTGGAATTAAAAGACCATATGGGTGTCTGCCTGGATACGTGTCATGTGTACGATGCGGGATACGATATAGTACATCAGCTTGATGATGTGATTGAGGAGTTTGACCGTGTGGTTGGACTTTCGAAGCTGAAAGCGATTCATCTGAATGACAGCAAGAATCCGTTTGAGAGCCATAAGGACCGCCACGAGAAGATCGGGGAAGGATCGCTTGGGCTTGCTGCGTTTGAGCGGATCGTGACGCATCCGGCACTTACAGGGCTGCCGTTCTATCTGGAAACGCCGAACGAGCTGGATGGATATGCAAGAGAGATCGCGCTGCTGCGCGGGTATGCGAAATAGAAGGAAGAGGGTAAGGAAACGTGGAAAACAAAAAAGAGAGGAACAGGCAAATGGCCGGAGAGAAAAAGACATTTTCCGGAAAGAAAAGGGAAGAGTTCCAGGGCGCGGGAAAGAAAAAAGAAACCGGTAAACAGGAAAAACCGGGACAGGACAGAAAAAAGAAAAACCGGAACAATGCAGCGTCGTCGAAATGTCCGTATCAGAAAAAATGCGGCGGCTGTACGTATTTGAAACTTTCCTACGAGGAGCAGCTCGCGAAAAAAGAGCAGTTCCTGAAAAAAACACTAAAAGGCATCGTTCCGGTCAAGGGGATGGTTGGCATGGAACATCCTTATCATTACCGGAATAAAGTAAACTCTGCTTTTGCGCGCAAAAAAGACGGAACAATAATATCCGGTATCTACGAAAAAGGAACACACAAAGTAGTCTCGGTTGATGAGTGCCTGCTCGAGGATCCGCGTGCCGATGCGATCATCCGCGATATCCGCAGCCTGCTGAAGAGCTTTAAAATCATGATTTACAATGAGGACAGCGGTTACGGTCTCCTGCGCCACGTCATGGTGCGCACCGGCTTTGTCTCCGGCGAGATCATGGTTGTCCTTGTCTGCGTATCGCCGGTATTTCCATCAAAAAACAACTTCGTGAAGGCACTGCGGAAGCTTCACCCGGAGATCACAACGGTTGTTTTGAATGTGAATGACCGAACCGACAGCATGGTGCTTGGAAAACGTGACATTGTGCTGTACGGGCGCGGCTATATCGAGGACGAACTCTGCGGCTGCACCTTCCGCATCTCCCCGCAGTCTTTCTACCAGGTCAATCCGGTACAGACGAAAAATCTGTACGAAAAAGCCATTTCCATGGCTGGCCTTACTGGAAACGAGCGCGTCATGGATGCTTACTGCGGAATCGGAACCATCGGTCTGATTGCATCCCGCAACGCGAAAGAAGTCATCAGCGTTGAACTGAATCCGGACGCAGTGCGTGATGCGGTAACCAATGCAAAACGAAACGGAATCAAAAACGTTTCCTTCTACCAGAACGACGCAGGCGCTTTCATGGTTTCCATGGCAGAGAAAGGGGAAAAAGCGGATGTTGTTTTCATGGACCCGCCAAGAGCCGGAAGTGATGAAGCCTTTTTATCTTCTGTCGTGATGCTGGCACCGGAGAAAATCGTCTATATCTCCTGCAATCCGGAGACACTGGCAAGGGATCTTCGTTACCTGACGAAACACGGTTACCGGGCAGAAGAGGCGTGGGGATATGACATGTTTGCGTGGTCGGAACATGTGGAAACAGTCTGCCTTCTGTCAAGAAAAGCCCAATAAATCAAAGGATTTCGCCATTTTGGGAATAAAATAGATGTGTGTTTCTGTTTCCGCAGAGTGATGATATATCAGGAGGTTTACCCCAGGGGATAGGCTTTGGAGAACGGGAGATATACATTTTGGCGAAAGAATACTTTTTCGCAAAAGCGGTTTTGTTAAAGGAGCGTATGATGAAGGAAATTGAACAGTTCGCAACCCAATTTCGAAGAGCGATTGACTTGGCTTTGGAAGCAGGGGAGTTTGATAACGACAGCATATATCGCAGATTTCCACGTGCTTGCTGCGGAGATACGAGTGATTTGTTAGCTCAGTATTTATTGGATAAAGGTATCAAAACAGATTATGTCTGTGGAACATATTGGGGTAAACCGGATGGAAACGGACAATCTCATGCATGGCTGATGGTAGACAAATATATTATTATAGATATCACAGGTGACCAATTTAGTGGCAAGTCTACTTTTCTTAATTATGACAAATCAGTTTATGTAGGTGAGGGAGATGATTTCCATAGGCTCTTTGAGGTTGAAGATAGAGATGTTCATGAGCATCGTGGATTGAGTGCTTTGGGTGGTTTTTGTGGACCGAGGCTGTGGGATTTATATAGAAAAATTCTAAAATACATTTAGTCAACCACTTTTTATGGGGATAAAACCATTACCCCACTTTGAAAACCTATTGCATACTTTCGCTATGCAGTATAAAATAAATGTTCAGGGGAATATTGAAACCGTATGTCTGCTTTCAAAGAAACCTTGATTTTCTGCGGTTTGTGGGATATTAAGGAACGAAAATGGATATGTGTTTTGTAGCCTTATGAATGAACCATTTGAATATCGCAGCAGTGGGGTGTTTTGAAACTCTGCTGAATAATAGGCTTTTGCTAAAAGGTATC
>OHXF01000428.1_pt1 | contig 14506 bp, 11 predicted proteins | sample 1579961 | NCBI WGS metagenome assembly OHXF01 (sample SAMEA3882508, study PRJEB24775) | human gut metagenome | biome: human-associated habitat; feature: intestine environment; material: feces | place: Netherlands | collected 2009/2010
TTACACAATTCTCCAAGAAATTTTTCGAAACAGACTCCGTCATTCCGGTCTGTGCCTTCCTGTACCGTCTGGGCGATTGCTTTGGAAAGGAAATTTACTGCCAGCTCTACACAGGTCATCATAGACATTCCCTTTACTAATCCCGCACTGAGCACAGAAGCAAACAGATCACCAGTCCCGGAATAGCTGCCGCCGTTCTTCGGTGAAAAGCACCAGGAAACACGACCATTTTCCACTGCCAGGTTTCCTATCTGCAATCCTGCCTTTTCATATTCAACTCCTGTGATCACAGCCGCTTTCAGTCCATATTCTTCAACCAGCTGTTCCCCAATCTTTCCTATTTGCTCCAAATGCTCCTCTTTGTCTGCTTCCATAAGCCCTGCATATCTTTTTTCCATCTCTTCTTTCCCATACAAAAGAAGCAATGCTTCTGTCAGATTAGGGGTGATCACCTGTGCGCTTCTCACCAGCTGGACCATCCGTTCCCGCAAACCTTCTGTATAAATCCCATAAGCACCGCCATTATCTCCCATAACCGGATCCACCAGCACCACGGTCTTCTCTTTCCGGAATCTTCTGAGAAAATCCAGGATCTTATCTGCCTGCTCCTCGTCAGCCAGAAATCCTGTATAAATTCCATCCGGGGAAAATCCCCGTTTCTCCCATTCATCCATGATCTGTTCCATGTGCTCTGTATAATTGTCACAGTAATAGGAAGGATAACCGGTCTGGTTGCTGAGTACTGCTGTTGGCAGCGGTACAGCCTGCACGCCCATCACCGAGATCACCGGAATTGCCGCTGTCAGGGAACATTTTCCAAGCCCTGACAGATCCTGAATTACCGCTATTTTTTTCAAATATATCACTCCTGATTTTTATTGTAAATTTTTCGTTTATATTATAAAATATCATCTAAGTGTATGTACAAAAATATCCAAATTCAACTTTTTTAGAAGGGACAGTTTTATGTTAGACATTGAAAAGAATCAAAACCGCACTACGCATCTTTATATGGAAGTTTACGAATACTACCGGAAACTGATCCTGGATGGGAAAATGACACCCGGAAGCAAAATGCCTTCTCTCCGCAAGTGTTCCCAGGAGCTGAAACTTTCCCGCACTACTATTGAAACTGCCTATCTTCAACTTGCCGCAGACGGCTACATTATGGCAAAAGCCCAAAGCGGCTATTATGTCACAGAGATTGCCTCCCACCAGCATAAAAACAACCAGCCGGGTACTCATAAAGAAACTCATTACCGCTATGACCTGGCATCTTCAGGTGTGGATAAAGAAAGCTTTCGTTTTGACCTGTGGAGCCGTTACATGAAAAGCGCCCTCCGGCAGAATGAACGCATGCTGACCTACGGCGAACCCCAGGGGGAAGCGGATTTCCGGGAAACTTTGTCAGATTACATCCGTGAGAGGCGGAATATTCTTTGTTCACCGGATGATATTGTAGTAGGCGCCAGTTTCCAAAGCCTGCTGCAGATTCTCTGTCCTCTTATCCATGAAGTATATCCGGAATTTCACCGAGTATCCTTTCCAACCCCTTCTTTCGTTCACGGAAGCACAGTTTTCGGGGACTATGGATATGAGATCTGTTACCGTAACAAAGACTGTGATGTGGTCTATGTTTCTCCTGCACACATGACAAAGTGGGGCGAAATCATGCCGGTAAAGCGCCGTCTGGAGCTTTTGAAATATGCAGATGAACGCCATCATCTGGTAATCGAAGATGATTTCGAAAACGAATTTGTCTATTTCCAGAAGCCTACCCCCTCCCTTTTCGGACTTTCCGGAGGACAGGGCGTAGTTTACATTGGTTCATTTTCCAGATTGCTGCTGCCTTCTATCCGTATCAGCTTTATGATCCTGCCTCCTGAGCTTCTCAATGCTTATAAAAAGAAAGCCGGATTTTACAACCAGACTGCTTCCAAGGCAGAACAGATTGCTCTGTGTCAATTTATCCGGGACGGTCATCTTGCTGCACAGACCAGAAGGCTGAAACGACTTTATTCTTCGAAATTAAAACAGCTTCGCAGCTCAGTCCGTCAGGTATTTGGCACTGGCTGTCAGATTCAGGTGGGCGCAGCCGGTACCAGTCTGGCTCTTACTTTGCCTTATGAAAAAAGCGGGGATGAATTAAAAAAACAGGCCTCTGAAAAAAGTCTGCATTTACAAATTCTAAAAGAAAGTGAGAAAGATGTGACGGTACTTATGTCCTGCTCCTCCATACCAGTACAGGATTTCGTCCCGGCCTGCGAACTGCTGAAGTCTGTAGTTTTGAACTAAACGGACAGCGTATACTTTGCCATTTGCCACAGACAGAGTATACGCTGTTTTTTATCCCCGGTTGTTGTCGATCATATACAGCAAGGCATTACAGATGCACGCTGCGATATTTGATCCGCCCTTACGCCCGCGGGCTACAATATACGGCACATCTGTATGCATGATCAGTTCCTTGGACTGCACCACATTCACAAACCCTACCGGCACACCGATGATCAGCTCCGGATTCAGTTTTTTCTCCTCGATCAGCTCATAAAGGCGAACCAGTGCTGTAGGTGCATTTCCAATGGCAAAGATCAGCTTTTTATCCAACCCGGCCGCCTTGTCCATGCTGGCTGTGGCACGGGTGGAACCATTTTCTTTCGCAATCTTCGCCACATCCTCATCTGACATAAAGCAGTAAACCTCACCGCCATACCTTGCAAGGGCGCGTTTATTGATTCCTGCTTTTGCCATCTGGGTGTCGGTTACAATACAGGCGCCATCTTTAATTGCCTGAATCGCTTTTTCCACTGCGTTTTCGGAAAAGCAAAGATTTTTCGCGTAATCAAAATCAGCGCTTGTATGAATACATCTCTTTACCACCAGCTCTGTTCCCGGGATCAGAGGGGTATCACCAAGCTCCTCTGTGATGATCTCAAAGCTTCTTTTCTCTATGTCCATTGGTTTTACATTTTCCAGTTCTACCTTCATATTTATACCCCCTCTTCCAGGATTTCATATATTTTCTTCATATCCAGATGTTTCCGGAGCTCTGCTGCCAGAATATCATACTGGGTTTCCTTAAATGCCTGAAAATCCATTCCAGTCATTCCGGATACGTCCAGCCCTTTCTTTTCTCCAATGATCTGTACAATTGCCTCAGCTACTGCCTCTTTATCGAAAACACCATGGACATAAGTTCCGCACACATTGTCAAGATAAGCACCATCCGCCTTTCTCTCTCCGGTTACGCTATCCTGAATATTTGTAGATGGCTTTGCATCTCCCTTCAGGGCAGTCTCACCCATATGGATCTCATATCCTTCCAGAGCAGTATCACTAAGCTTTGCAAACGCACCAGTCAGCTGGCCAAAAGAGCCTTCCACTCTGGTTCTGGTCTTTTTCCTGGCAAAAACGGTATCCATTGGAAGAAGGCCCATACCTTTGATCGTTCCGCCAGCTTCCACTCCATGAGGATCGCTTAAAGTTTCGCCCATCATCTGATAGCCGCCGCAGATTCCAAAAATCAGCTTTCCTTTCGCAGCCTCCTTCAGGATCAACGCTTCCAGACCATTTTCCCTCATCCACAGAAGATCTTCCATTGTATTTTTGGTTCCCGGCAGAATGATCATATCCGGATTGCCAAGCTCTGATGGATTTTTTACATAGCGAAGGGAAACCCCCTGGATACTCTCCAGCGGATTAAAATCTGTGAAATTAGAAATTCTGGGCACTCGGATCACCGCAATGTCAATCATGTCTACTGTCCGATTTGTCTCAAAACGTTCCGTCAGGCTGTCCTCATCCTCCACCTGAATATTCAGATAAGGAGCTACGCCCACAACCGGAATGCCGCTTCTCTCCTCCAGCATTTCCACTCCGGGATCCAGAATGGTTTTGTCTCCACGGAATTTATTGATGATCAGGCCTTTTACCATCTCCTTCTCGTCTTCTTCCAGAAGCATGACAGTTCCGATCAGCTGGGCAAAAACACCGCCACGGTCAATATCTCCCACCAGAAGAACCGGAGCCTTTGCCATTTTCGCCATACCCATATTTACGATATCATCACTTTTCAGATTGATTTCCGCCGGACTTCCGGCTCCCTCTATAACAATAATATCATTTTCTGCTGCAAGAACATTGTAAGCCTTCATAATATCCGGCACCAGTTTTTTCTTATATTTGAAATAATCCCTGGCGCTCATGTTTCCCAGAACCTCACCGTTTACGATCACCTGGGAGCCTACATCGTTTGTAGGCTTTAAAAGAACAGGATTCATCAGAACAGAAGGAGCAATTCCGGCTGCTTCTGCCTGCATCACCTGGGCACGTCCCATTTCCAGACCTTCTTTTGTGATAAAAGAATTCAACGCCATATTCTGGGACTTGAAAGGTGCCACACGGTACCCGTCCTGTTTAAAAATTCTGCAAAGGCCTGCTGCCAGAAGGCTTTTTCCGGCATTGGACATTGTCCCCTGCACCATGATTGCTTTTGCCAAAATGTGTTCCTCCTTTTATAAAATCACATTTTCAACTTTGGTTCTATCTATTTCTTTCAATGCCCTGACAAGTTGCTGATTTTCTTCATGTTTCTTCACCGCCACCCTGTAATATCCTTTGGAAAGCCCGGTATAATTACTGCAATCGCGTATCAGGATCTTCTTCTGCTCCAGCTTCTCATACAAATCCGCCGGACCTGTAAAAAACACGTAATTCGCCTGAGAAGGATAAACCAGATAACCAAGCGCCGCCAGTTCTTCTTTCAGATATGCCAGTTCCTGAAAGGTCACCTGTCTTCCCTTTTCTACATATTCTCTTTCCTGCAAAGCCGCCAGACCTGCTGCCTGTGCCATGGAAGAGACATTCCAGGGCTGACATACACCTTCTATTTTTTCCAGAAGTCTTTTATTCCCGCAAAGACCATAGCCAAGTCTCACCCCGGCCATAGCATAGCGCTTTGTAAAAGCTTTCAGAAGAAACAGATTGTCATAGGTTTCCAGATATTCTTTTAGCGTATATTTCTCTGGTGTTGGAACGAAATCCAGGAAACATTCGTCCACCGCCATAAGAATATTAAGCTCCTGACAACGCTTCAGAATTTTTTCCAGCAATGGTTTTTCCACCAGAAGCCCGGTTGGATTATTGGGATTACACAGGAAAATAATGTCAATCTCTTCTGTCAATGCCTGTAAGAAGTTTTCCTCCAGCACAAACCCCTTTTTCCCATCCAGTGGAAAAAACTCTACCTGACAATCCACACTATATAATGCCTGCTGGTATTCTGCAAAAGTCGGAGCCGGCACCAGAGCCCGTCTTGGATTCACCGCCCGGCAAAGGGAAAAGATCACCTCTGCAGCGCCGTTTCCGCAGATCACCTGATCCGGCTTCGTATTCTCATATTCTGCAATGGCTTTTTTTAAGGGAGTGCAGCCTACCTGGGGGTAGTCGTTTATATGTTCCAAACTTTTAATGATTGCTTTTTTGATTCCCTCCGGGGTACCAAGAGGATTGCAGTTTGCTGAAAAGTCAATGCACCCCTGATGATGATACACATCACCGCCATGTATGTGTTTTTCCATTGTTGTCTCCATTCAAGTAATTGCACGCTCTAGATGTGCATCACAATTTTAAAACATACTTTAATCTTTTATTTGTTGCTGTTTTTTCAGCAAAATCCGCTATAACACAGTTTTCAGAAGAACACTCAGCCCGAAGAATAAAATTGCTCCCACAATACAGGTTGCATAAAGCAGTTTATTCGCTCTTGGAATATCCTCGATTTCAACCGGGCGGATCGGATCCCCGATCGTCGGTTTTTCATATAGCTTACCAAAATAATAAGCATTTCCTGCCAGCTGAACATCCAGTGCTCCTGCCATAGCCGCTTCTGTCTGGGCAGAATTGGGGCTTGCATGATTGCGGCGGTCTCTTCTGTATATTTTCACTGCATTTTGGGTATCCATTCCAACAAATACTGTGGACAATGCCATCAACCAACCGGAAATTCTGGCTGGAATATAATTCGCCACATCGTCAAGTCTGGCTGCACATCTTCCAAAATACAGATATTTATCGTTTTTATATCCAAGCATAGAATCCATAGTGTTGATGCCCTTGTACAAAAACATCAGGGGAATTCCACCGATTGCCATATAAAGCATAGGGGCAATAATTCCGTCAGAGGAATTTTCCGCAACCGTTTCCACAGCTGCCTTCGTCACTCCGATTTCTGAAAGTGCCTGTGTATCACGTCCCACGATCATGGAAACGGCATAACGCGCTTCCTCAATGGTTCCGTTTTTTAGGCGGTCATATACTTTCATACTTTCCACTTTCAATGATTTTGTTGCAAGCAGCTGTCCGCACCAGAAAGTCTCCAGTGCAAAGCCCAGCCAGAAATTCCATTTATAAAGCAGATGGATTACAACATAAGGAATAAAAAAGGTAATAAAACAGACAAGGACAACTTCCAGAATGCCTCCTACCCGCTCACCCTTATCTGTTTTCGGAAACACCTTTCGTATTCCTTTTTCCAGTATGCTGATCAGATTTCCTATAAGACATACCGGATGATATAGCCATCTTGGATCTCCCATAAGCAGGTCAAGAATAAAACCTGCCGGAAGAGTTAATAATCGTATCATTTTTGTAACTCCTTATACTCCAGACACTTTTTTAAAAATGCCTGTGGGATTTTCGGATTTGCGTAATAATATAAATGAGGAAAGCCAGCTAACAAATGATCAGAGCCGTGCATGCAGTCCCACCCGCGTTTGCTTTCCGGTTTGGAAGCATGAAATGCAGTTCCACAATTATCCGAATCAAAATAATGAAATTCATGGGCCGGACTTACTCCAAGATCTGACTCCCCAAGAATTGCAGTTTCCTGTTTTCCATGGGAAATCCCCTGATTCTGCTTCAAAGTAATATAGCCAAACCGGGTCAGTCTGGGTGTGCGCCATACCTTACCCGGAATAACGCCTGCCATTTCATAGAATTTCCCATCCATTCCCTCCATGCTTTCGTGGAGATACATGAACCCACCGCATTCTGCAAGACAGGGCATTCCATCCTTTATGGCTGCCGCAATTTCCTGCCGCATAGAAAGATTCTCCTCCAATGCTTTTCCATTTAATTCCGGATATCCACCATAGAGAAGAAGTCCGTCCAGATTTTCTGGTAAATGTCCGTCATGTACAGGCGAAAAAGCCACCAACTCGGCACCCATGGAACGAAGAAGATCCAGATTATCCTCATAAAAGAAGCAGAATGCCTCATCTTTCGCAAGACCGATCCGAAGCTTCTTTGGGCTTTTCCAGGTATACACCTGACTCATTTCAGTCAATACATCCACTTCTCTTTTCACCTTTTCAGCTATTGCACTGGTTCCAGCTGGCTGACATAGGGATCTCTCATCTGTCTTTTCCAACAATGGATATTCCAACACTGGTGCCTCATTGGCCAGTTTCAATATCTCTTCTATTTCCAGACTGTTCTCCAGCACTTCTGCCAGCTTCAAAAGCCGGCCCTTCAGTTCCGGGATTTCTTCTGGCAAAATCAGTCCCAGGTGTCGGCTCTCGATCACACAATCTTCCACCCTTGGCACATAGCCCAGTACTTTGATGCCAAGCTCCTCTTCCACCAGTTTCTTCATTCTGGGATAGAGCATAGGGGACATCTGGTTAAAAATCACGCCTTTTATGCGGCTGTCTTTTTTGTATTCCAGAAAGCCTTTTATGTAGGCAGCAAGAGAGACACTCATTCCCTTGCTGTTCACGATCAGAATAACCGGCGTATCCGTAACTCGCGCCAGATCATAAGCACTTGCCAAAGTAGTGGTTCCTGCCACTCCATCGTAAAAACCCATAACGCCTTCCATCACTGCTATTTCACAATCAGCACTGTTTTTTGCAAGAAGGTATCTGGTAATCTCCTCTCCTGTAAAAAAAGTGTCCAGATTTCGGGATTTTGTACCAATTACCTGGGTATGGAACATGGGATCAATATAATCCGGTCCGCATTTAAAGGAGACTGTCTTTATTCCTCTGTTTACCAGTACCTGCAGCAGACCACAGGTGAGAAGTGTTTTTCCGCTTCCGCTGGCTCCTGCTGCAAGCAAGATCCTGGGTATTCTTTTTTTCATGATAGTCCTCCTCTTCTTTCCGCGCCAACAGCCTTTTTCTGCACTCTTAAGAAAACCACACCTGTCATATCTGCGCCCGGGGGCTCTGGCAGGTAATGATATAAATAGGATTTTCTCCCATCATTAGATGGTATCTTCCAATCTCTTTTGATCTGGAGGCTGTAAGCTGCACTGCTTCCTGATCTGCGAAATCGTATTCTTTCAATACCTCCAGTGCCTCACTGATAGTCTCCAACGTAATGCAGTTGATCACGATCCGCACATCCTGGTTCTTTTCTAAAAGCAGGGCAACGATTTCTTTCAGATTTCCTGATGAACCGCCGATAAACGCATGAGTTGGAACCGGCAGTTCTTTTAGTGCTTCCGGTGCCTCGCCCTTTATAATTTCCAGATTATCCGCTGCAAACCGCTGTTTGTTTTTGTAAAGAAGAGCCACCGCGTCATCCTTTTTCTCAACAGCGAAAACCTGTCCCTGATCTGCGCGAAGAGCCATTTCCACAGAAACAGAACCTGTTCCGGCACCTACATCATAACAGATGGAATCTTCCTGAAGACGAAGCTTGGAAAGGGAAACACATCTCACCTCTTCTTTTGTCATAGGTGCTTTTCCACGGATAAATTTCTCATCTGGAATTCCATGAGTGGAAAATGCCGGTCTGGCTTTTTCATTGTAAGCACAGACAACGCTCAATGCCTGACCCGCATAGGAAGTCAGTTCACTGGCGTTCGCCTGGAATATTTTTTTAACATAGAGAACCACATCTCCCATCTCATATTCCACAAGTTTCTGTGCAAGTTCCGCAACTGCACTTCCTGTTCCCAGAATGGAAAAAACCTTCTGATTCTGCTTGATCATGGAAACCAAATTGCAATTTTTGCCGTGGGTGCTGGTGATCTTCGCATCATCCCAGGATAAACCGATCTGGGACATAAAATAAACCACAGAAGAAATTCCGCAGATAATCTCAATGGAGACACAGCCATTCTCTTTTTCACTGTGCTCCTGCCCTTCAAAATCATCTGCTAAAACACCCTCTGGTTTCCTTCCATTCAACACATCCAGCAGCTTCTTCGCTCCGCTGTAGAATCCCACATCCCCGGACAAAGCTATCACAATATTCTCATATTCCGGATGGCTCTTAATATAAGCTCCAATCACATCGCTGCGGTATTCATACACCACCTGCTGTCCCGGCTCCCGGATGGAATCTGCCATACGCCTGGCCCCAATGATCAGATCAGCTCTTTGAACTGCCCTTTTTCCCTGAATTGTAAGGGTTTTCTCACTTCCCATCCCAATTCCCAGAAGTGTAACGTGAGGTTTCAGGGTGAGTCCAAAGTGTTCCGCGAGCATATGTTTACATTTTGCCACAGAAAGGCCCTCTTCCTGCAGCGGTCTTCCAATTATAACAGGAATCACATCGCACATAAGTGCAGCATCAATTTTCTCCTGGAAACCACCTGCTTTTCCTGTATCCTTTGTCACAAGATATTTGCAGTCATACTGACGAAGCATGGCTGCGTTTAATTCCATGGAAAAGGGTCCCTGCATACCGATCAGATGCTTGCCCTCAAAGCCGTAACCTTTGCAGGTTTCCATCACAGATGGCAAAGACAGAACACGGGCATAAATGCGTTCTCCTGCATCAGATAAAGCTGTAAATTTTCCAAGCTCCTTGCTGCCTGTGGTAAGCAGGATATTTCCTTTTGTACCTTCCAGAAATTCCACTGCTGCCTCTGTATTCTCCACATAAACAGCCTTATCCTGATAAGCACCGGCCTCTCTTAATACTCGCTGGTAAGAAAAACCTGTATTTTGGCAGGCAGCACGAATGTTCTCCGTTACCTCGGCAGCATACGGATGGGTAGCATCCAGCACCAATCCGGGACTGAGTTCTTTCAGAAGATTTTCCATCTCCGCCCCATTCAGGCGGCCAGCGTGGATTTTCAGATATTCGTTCTCTTTTAATGATTTGCTTCCGTAATCGGTAGCGACACATGCAAGCACACTTACTTTATTTTTTGCCAGAAAGCTACAGATTTCACAGCCTTCTGTGGTGCCTGCAAAAACAACAACATCAGACATTTTTATATCCTCTTGGTGTTACCATTTTTCCATCGATATTTCTGGTCTGTGAATTTCCGATAAATACAGTGGTAAACATATCTACCTGTGTTTCTTTCAATTCAGCCAGAGTCATAACCCTGGCAGTATCACCCTCGCGGTTAATGTTCTGCACAGTACCGCATACTGTTTCCGGAGATTTGTGTTGAAGCATAAGTTCGCAGGCTTTTTTCAGATAATCGTGTCTCTTGTGACTGGACGGATTGTAAAGAACAATCACAAAATCAGCTTCCGAAGCCAGAAGAAGACGCTTCTCGATCTTTTCCCATGGTGTGAGCAGATCACTGAGACTGATCAGACAGAAATCGTGGATCAATGGAGCACCAAGCACTGCTGCTCCTCCGGTTGCTGCTGTAACACCTGCAACTACTTCCAGCTCCACCTCCGGATAGTTTGCGCCGATTTCATACATAAGACCAGCCATTCCGTAAACTCCCGCATCACCACTGCAGATCATGGAAACTGTCTGGTCTTTCATAGCCTCATCAAAAGCCATTACACAGCGGTCTACTTCCTTTCTCATAGGTGTGGTGAGAAAAGATTTTTCCGGAAAATGGTCTTTTACAAGATCAATATAAACAGTGTATCCAACGATCACATCACTTTTTTCAAGAGCTGTAACTGCAGCTCCTGTCATTCCTTCATAAGAACCTGGTCCGATTCCTACCACATAAATTTTCTTTTCTTTACTCAAAACGTATCCTCCAATCTCCAAGGACAAGAGCCGTTGTCACGCCCTCTGCGCCCCGTTTTCTCTGTATAAAATGAATGCCAGTATGATTCTCTGCGGCTTTCACCGCGCTTCGCTCACACACATTATCCACACCTACTGTCTTACTCACAAAAGTGGATGAGGTGAATTCCCCCTGCACAGACAGAAGTTCCTCACTGGAAAATGTTTTGAAGGGAACTCCCAGCTTTTCCGACAGAGCCAGAAGCCCGGGTTCTTCTTTTTTTACATCGATGCTTGCAAGAGCTGCAACTGCCTCCGGATAAATGTCATTTTCTTTCAGGCAGCTGAATGCTGCTTTTTCCACAGCTTCTGATTCTTTATTTTTCCGGCAGCCCATTCCAAGCGCCGCAGCTGGTGGAACTATGTGCGTTGTTGAGGCAAAGGGATGACAGCTTTTATGCACGGTCACGGCAATTCCCACCTCTGGAAGTGGTGTGCCATCCACAGTTTCATACTGTATTTCAGAAAGTGATATGCCAGCTTTTTGACACCAGATCAGTCCCTCTGGCAGTTCTCCCTCCCAGAGGAATTCGCTATAAAATCCAACCTTCTCACCTGCCAGCAGCGCGGCAGAAACCTCTTTCGCCTCTTTCATTCGAAAAATGTGACAGTTATTTTTCTTTGCAAACACATCCACAGCAAATTTTCCTTCAAGATCTGTGGCAGTTGTGACTACAGGGATTGCCTGTAAAATGTCTGCAGCCAGACAGGCAAGTTCATTTGCCCCTCCAAGATGTCCAGACAGCAAGGATATCACGAATTTGCCCAATTCATCTACCACCAGCACAGCCGGGTCTTTCTTTTTGCTCTGTATAAAGGGAGCGATGCTGCGCACTGCGATTCCGGCTGCTCCAATGAAAATGATACTGTCTGCAGTTTCGAACTGTTCTCCCGTCCATTTCCCACAGCTTTCCTTTATAGAGTCTGGAATGTATTTGCTCTTTGTGAAAAGAGAAACTATATTTCCTTCTTTTTCCAGTCCCTTTTTTAGTTTCTCTCCTGTCTGCTGCCCTGTCAGGGTGTAGCATATCATGGAAATTTTCATCCGTTTTCCTTTCATCTGGAACAGGCTCTAACCTAAGCTGCCATATCAAATAACCATATTGTTATTTCGTTGCTTCACGGAACTCTGTTGTAAATCCTGGATCATATAACTTGGAACGGTCATAATGAGCGGCATTTACACAGTCTCCAATGATCATAAGTGCAGTCTTCGTAATATGATTCTCTTTCGCAGTCTGCGCCAGGGTTCCTACTGTGCACACAAATTTCTTCTCATCCTCCCAGGTTGCCTTATACACAATCGCAGCAGGAGTATCTGCCGTATAACCGCCTTCGATCAGTCTTCTGCTCAGTTCTTCCAGCATTCCTGTACTGAGAAAAACAACCATAGTTGCCTGATGGGCAGCAAAGGACTGAATGCTTTCCTTTGGCGGAACCGGAGTTCTCCCTTCCATACGGGTGATGATCAGGGTCTGGGAAACACCGGGCAGGGTATATTCCAGATTTAACGATGCCGCCGCACCAAAGCAGGCACTGACTCCCGGACAGCTCTCATAAGGGATTCCCAACTCGTCCAGTGCATCCATCTGCTCCCGCACCGCACCATAGATGCTGGGTTCTCCGGTGTGCAGACGCACCACCATTTTCCCCTGCGTCTGTGCCTCCTGCATGAGCTTAAGCACTTCTTCTAAGGTCAGGTGCGCACTGTTATGGATCTCACAGTCTGCTCTGGCATATTCTAACAGCTCCGGGTTCACCAGCGATCCCGCATAGATGATGACATCCGCCTGTTGCAGCATGTGCATGCCCCGCACCGTGATCAGATCCGCTGCGCCAGAACCTGCGCCAACAAAGTAAACCATTCCTCCGCCTCCTTACTTTTCGCCAATGCACCGAAATCATTGGCATACATGATACATTCGATCGCAAGCTTTCCCTGCGCCCGCTTCTCAAGATAAAATAAAATACGCTCCATGGCATAATCCATGACTTCCTGTCTCCTGCCGCACTCATCCAGGATGCGCACGGCTTCCTCTGTGGTGACACAGGACAGGAGCTTTGCAGCATCCACTGCCGCCACACCACATTTTACGGCAAAAGCGGTCAACAGCTCCATCCGGCAGTCACCCTCTCTGGAATGGGTATTCATAATACCGCCCGCCACTTTAATGAGTTTTCCGATATGTCCTGCAAGAAGCAGACGTTTGAAGCCCTCTTCCACCGCCATATCGATCGTCAGACCGATAAAGTTACTGCATTTTACACTTTTGTCCAGATCATAGTGATAGGTATTTTTCAAAAAATCCAGTCCATAATTGCCCGGAGAGATCACCACGTCTTCTCTTCCCAGTGCCCGCTGCTGCCTAAGTTCCACGCGGATCGTATCTAAAATGGCCTGGGTACTCATGGGTTCCACGACACCGCTGGTACCAAGGATCGAAATGCCGCCCACGATGCCAAGTCTCGGATTAAATGTCCGCTCTGCCAGATGTTCGCCCTCCGGCACAGAGATCTCCACTGACAGGCTTCCACAATAATCCAGTACCTGACACACCTGTAATACTTCCCGTTCGATCATCTCTCTGGGAACGTGATTGATGGCGGCATTTCCCACGGGCTGATCCAGTCCCGGTTTCGTCACACGACCAACGCCGAAGCCGCCGTCGATCACGACCCGGGCCAGGGCTTCCCTGCCTTCTTCCTGCGGCAGTGAGACCTTCGCACAGATCAATGCCCCGGTGGTAATATCGGGATCATCCCCACCGTCTTTTTCCACGGCGCAGCTGACCTCCCGCTCCTTACGACAGATCCTAAGGATCTGTGCCGTATAGGGGATGCCTTTGGGTGTCTCTATGGTGATCTTAGTTTTCTCCCTGCCGGTCAACAGCATATAAGCAGCCGCCTTCGCCGCTGCTGCCGCACAGCTTCCTGTGGTAAATCCATACCGCATGCCTCTACCTTTCCTTCCTCAGCTCATACAACAATGCATTACAGATGGCGGCTGCCACATTGCTGCCGCCCTTTCTTCCGCGGTTGATAATATAGGGCACCTCCGTCTGAAGGATCAGTTCCTTGGCGGCTTCCACATTCACGAAGCCCACGGGAACCCCGATGACGAATGCCGGACGCCAGTTGCTCTCCTGCATCATCTCGTAAATCTGTATCAGTGCCGTAGGTGCATTTCCCACAGCGAAGATCACCGGCTTTTCCCGTTTTGCTGCCAGTTCCATGCTGATCGCTGCCCGGGTGGTCCTGCGTTCCTTCGCCATTGCTGCCACCTCTGCGTCTGCCATGTAGCAATGGGCTTCGCCGCCAAAAGAAGCCAGCACCTTTTTGTTGATCCCCGCCAGTGCCATATTCGTATCCGTCACAATGTCCGCACCGTTTTTTATCAGGTTTTTGGCGATCTCCACTGCATTTTCCGAATAGGTCATCGTCTCCGCATAATCGAAATCCGCACTGGTATGGATCACCCGTCTGGTGATCATATCCTGCTCCGCAG
>OHXF01000430.1_pt1 | contig 14432 bp, 10 predicted proteins | sample 1579961 | NCBI WGS metagenome assembly OHXF01 (sample SAMEA3882508, study PRJEB24775) | human gut metagenome | biome: human-associated habitat; feature: intestine environment; material: feces | place: Netherlands | collected 2009/2010
CAATCTGGATGATTCTATCACAAGTTTTGCAAGATGCTGTTTTAATTATGCACTGGATACAAAACAGAACCTGTGGCTTGGCGGCAAGGATACGATCTCCAAGATTTATGACGGACGTTTTAAGGAAATCTTTGTAACTATTTATGAGGATGAGTTTAAGGAGAAATTCGAGGCAGCAGGCATTGAATATTTCTACAGCCTGATCGATGATATCGTAGCCCGTGTTATGAAGGCAGAAGGCGGTTTTATCTGGGCATGCAAGAACTACGACGGAGATGTAATGAGTGATATGATTTCATCTGCATTTGGCTCACTTGCCATGATGACATCAGTGCTTGTATCCCCTCACGGATACTATGAGTATGAGGCAGCACATGGAACAGTTCAGAGACACTATTACAAGCACTTAAAGGGTGAGGAGACCTCAACAAACTCTGTAGCTACTATTTTTGCATGGACAGGAGCACTCAGAAAAAGAGGAGAGCTTGACAAGCTTCCGGCACTTTCTGAGTTTGCAGACAAGCTTGAGGCAGCTTGCATAAAGACTATTGAGAGCGGAAAGATGACAAAGGATCTCGCACTCATCACAACAATTGAAAATCCTACTGTTTTAAACAGCGAAGGCTTCATCAAGGCAATCAGAGAGGAACTTGAGAAGACAATTTAATCTGAAATTTGGTTTTTAGCCTTAGAATAAGATATAACCCGGGGATAATTATAAATTTTTTGAATGTTAAATTCTTAACACATTGACAGATGACCTTCAAAAAATTATAATTAATCTTGGGTTTTTGTCTTTAAAAGAGAAATAATATCCTGATGATTGGAGGAATAAGACTTGAGTAAAGAAATATCACAGGCGGTTATCAGAAGGCTGCCACGATACTATAGATATCTCGGAGAGCTTTTGGATGAGGGAGTGGAGCGTATTTCATCAAATGATCTGAGTCACAGAATGAAAGTGACAGCTTCACAAATCAGACAGGATCTCAATAATTTCGGTGGCTTTGGACAGCAGGGATACGGATACAATGTTCAGTTTCTCTACGAGGAAATCGGAAAGATAATGGGGCTTAACACAGAGCATAGAATAATTATCATCGGTGCAGGAAATCTTGGCCAGGCACTCGCCAATTATGTAAAGTTTGAAAAGCTTGGCTTTGTCATAACAGCGCTTTTTGACATAAATCCAGAGCTTTCAGGAAAGAGTGTGCGAGGTATTCCAATCCTTATGCTAAGTGAACTGGATGAGTATTGCAGAACACACAGGGTGGATATTGCGGCGCTCACCATGCCAAAGTCAAAGGCTGACTCTATTGCGTCAAAGCTTGTGGATTTAGGAATAAGGGCTATATGGAATTTTGCACATGTGGATCTTGAAATTCCAAATAAAGATGTGGTTGTGGAGAGTGTTCATCTGTCTGACAGCCTTATGCAGCTCAGCTATAATATTGTTAAAAAATCCAAAAATAAATAGAGGGTGAGTCTTATGAATGATAAAAAAGGTTCCTTTACTGGTTTTAGATCTTTTTGATATTGAATATGACGATCCTATGGTTTTCAATGCCAATAATGCAAATGCTGATAATGCAAACAATGAGAATAAGGGGAATTGATATTGGAATATATTGTTACAGGTAATGGAATGAAGCTTCTGGACGATACAACATCACAGGTCTTTTTGGTTCCTTCGGTGGTGCTGATGGAGCAGGCTGCGGCCGGTGTTGTCCGGGAGCTTGTTGCATGTTTTGATAAATCAAAGGAGTTTGCCGTGATATGCGGCAGGGGTAATAATGCAGGAGACGGTATCGCGATAGCAAGACTTTTAAATCAGGCCGGATACAGATGCATGGTGTACTATGCTTTTGGCACAGATGAGGCAGGAAGCGAGCTCTTTGAGCTGCAGAAAAATATATACGCAAGGTATGGCTTCAAGGTGGTCTCTGATATTGAGTGTGTGTGTAAAAGTGACGTAATAATAGATGCACTGTTTGGCACAGGGCTTAAGCGAGCCATAGAAGGCTCTTTAGCAGATGTGATTTCAGCCGTTAACAAGGCAAATGCTTACAGGGTGGCGGTCGACGTGCCGTCGGGAGTGGATTCTGATAAAGGACATGTGATGGGATGCACTTTTAAAGCAGATTTCACATATACTTTTTCTTATAAGAAGACAGGTCTTCTCCTGTGGCCGGGCTGTGATTATTGCGGTCTGGTTAAGGTGGTGCCTATAGGCATAGATGACCACAGCTTTTGTGGTAATCTGCCATCAGTAAGGGCTCTTGATGAGTCTGATTTAAACAAGCTTGATAACAGACCGGCACACTCCAACAAGGGAACTTTCGGAAAACTGTTAGTTATAGCAGGAAGCCGCAATATGGCCGGTGCAGCGGTGCTTTCGGCAAAGGCTGCATACAAAAGCGGAGCAGGGCTTGTGAAAATTATAACGCCGGAGTGCAACCGCTCAATAATACAATGTGCTTTGCCGGAAGCACTGCTTTGTACTGATATCGCGTCAGCTAAAGCACTTGAGACAGAGCTTGATTGGGCAGATGCGGTGGTGATAGGTCCAGGTCTTTCAAAGTCTGATAATGCCAAAATGTTAGTTGAAACAGTACTAAAAATAGCAGAGATACCTCTTGTGATTGATGCGGATGCGCTTAATATCATATCAGACAACATGACTTTACTTAATGAGCATAAAATGCCGGTCATCGTGACTCCACACCTGGGCGAGATGTCCAGACTTATGAAAAAGAGCATTGCTGATATACAGGAGGATATCATCGGTGTGGCAGGAGAGTTTGCAGGCTTGTACAATGTGACTTGTGTGCTTAAGGATTTTCGTACGATTATCGCAGCGGCTGATGGCGAAAAGTTTATCAATCTGTCCGGCAATTGCGGTATGGCAACAGCCGGAAGCGGAGATGTGCTAAGCGGTATCGTGGGAGGTCTTCTGGTACAGTGGCGTGACACGAAAAAGGCTGCGGCATACGGTGCATTTATTCATGGACTTGCCGGTGATATGGTATTTGACAATACCGGCTCTTATGGTATGATAGCAAGTGATATTATTGATGGATTAGATAAAGTTTGGATTAAGGTGGAAAAAAATGGCAATTAACAGAATCAGAGCAGATATAGATCTGGATGCAATTTTATATAATATGGAGTCGATGCATAATAAGCTAAAGCCGGGGACAATGATGGCAGCAGTTGTAAAGGCTGATGGCTATGGTCATGGTGCTGAGGCTGTTTCAGAGGTACTGGAGCCGCTTCCGTATCTGTGGGGCTATGCCGTTGCTACAAGCAACGAGGCAATGCAGCTTATCGCAGCAGGCAGAAAAAAGCCGATACTTATTTTAGGACTCAGCTTCCCGGAGCAGTTTGAGGAGATAGTGGACAATGATGTGCGACCGGCGGTATGTACCTACGAGACCGCTAAGGAACTTTCAAAAATCGCAGCTGCTAAGAATAAGACCTGTAAGATACATATCAAGATAGATACCGGTATGTGCCGTATAGGCTTTCAGGTGACAGAGGAAAGTGCAGATATTATTGCACAGATTGCTAAGTTGCCGAATATTATGATAGAGGGAATATTCACTCACTTTGCAAGGGCAGATGAGCTGTCAAAGGAGCCTGCCTTTGAGCAGTTTGATCTTTTTAAGCGAATGATAGCTCTTGTTGAGGCAAGAGGAGTCGAGATCCCAATTAAGCACTGCTCAAACAGTGCGGGAATAGTAGAAATTCCGGAGTGCAATATGGATATGGTAAGAGCAGGCATCACACTCTATGGTCTGTGGCCGTCAGAGGAGGTAGACAAGAGTAAAATCTCCCTAAAGCCTGTTATGTCGCTGCACAGCAGAGTTGCTTATGTAAAGGAGCTTGAGCCGGGCAGGCATATAAGCTACGGCGGCACATTTACGGTAGAGCATCCTATGATGATAGCAACTGTCCCGGTGGGATATGGTGATGGATATTCAAGAGGACTTTCAAACAAGGGATGGGTTCTCATAAAAGGAAAAAAAGCACCTATATGCGGCAGAGTCTGCATGGATCAGTTTATGGTTGATGTGACAGACATACCTGACGTGAAAATAGGCGATGCAGTTACTCTGCTCGGTAAAGAAGGGGATGAGACAATCACTATGGAGCAGTTAGGTGAGCTTTCAGGCAGATTCAACTATGAGTTTGCATGTCTTATCACACCGCGTGTTCCAAGAATTTACCACAAAAACTAAAAAAGTGTAACTTTTAAGAATACACTCGAAAAATCTGGAGATACTTTTTGTATACCATAATATGGAGTGTATTCGTGTATGATTATTCAAAGAGGAGATATTTATTACGCTGATTTAAGACCTGTTGTAGGCTCAGAGCAGGGCGGGATAAGACCTGTCCTTATAATACAAAATGATGTCGGAAACAGACACAGCCCGACGGTAATCTGCGCAGCAATAACCTCGCAGATGCATAAAGCCAAGCTGCCAACCCATGTGGAGCTTGCCTGCAAGGAGTATGCGCTTGCAAAGGATTCGGTTGTGCTTTTAGAACAGCTTCGCACAATCGACAAAAAAAGGCTTAAGGATAAGGTGTGCCATCTTGATGAGGACACATTGCTTAAAATAGACAGGGCGCTTGAAATCAGCTTAGAACTTATTACATAGGATAATAAAACATTATGTTATATGCAATTATAATTTTATCGATACTTGTAGTGATACTTCTTTTGTGTATTGGAGTATTGCTTTATGGAATGAAAAACAACAAAAAGACTCTCGATGGAATACTTGGAAATGATGATGTCACAGAGGAAGAGATTATTTCCATGGTCAGGGAGGGGCATGAGCAGGGAACAATCCTTGCATCTGAGGCAGAGCTGATACACAATGTGTTTGAGTTTGATGATAAGGAAGTAAAGGATATCATGACTCACCGCAAAAATATCGTAAGCCTCGACGGCAGTATGTCCTTTATTGATGCAATCGAATTTATCATAGATACCGGCAAATCTCGCTTTCCGGTCTATGAGAATGATGTTGACAGTATCATCGGAGTCTTACATATCAAGGATGCTTTTACATTTTTTGAAAAAAATGAGGTTTACCGCAGCAGTATCAAGGACATAGACGGGCTTATCCGGCCGGTGGACTTCATACCCGAGACGGTAAACATCAATGATCTGTTTAAGAAGATGCAGTCTAAAAAGAGTCATCTTGCGATGGTTGTGGATGAGTACGGACAGATATCGGGACTTATCGCGATGGAGGATATACTCGAGGAGCTTGTCGGAAATATCGAGGATGAGCACGATGAGGAAGAAAACTACATCAGAAAGAATGATGACGAGACATTTATAATGGACGGCATGACTGAGTTTTCCGATGTGAAGGAGGCACTGTCACTGCCTGTTGATGATGATGCCTACGAGACGCTTAACGGTTTTATCATATCGCTTTCGGATAAGATTCCGGAGGAGGGGGATAAGACTGTGATTAGCGCATATGGCTACAGATTTTCTGTTATGAGCGTCGAGGATAAGGTGATTAAGCAGGTAATGATTAAGAAACTTGCACCGGAAGAGAAAAAATGATATTATAAGATATAGATTATTTTTAAAAGTAGAAAAGAGGATACAAATTATGTCAGGACATTCTAAATTTGCGAATATCAAGCATAAAAAAGAAAAAAATGATGCTGCAAAGGGCAAAATCTTTACAATGATCGGTAGAGAGCTCGCAGTTGCAGTTAAAGAGGGAGGACCGGATCCTGCCAATAACTTCAAGCTCGCACAGGTAGTTGCTAAGGCAAAGGCCAACAATATGCCAAACGATACAATCGAAAGAGGTATCAAGAAGGCGGCAGGAGACGGCAACAGTGTAAACTATGAGACAGCTACATATGAGGGCTATGGACCATCAGGCACAGCTATTATCGTAAAGTGTCTTACAGACAATAAGAATCGTACAGCGGCCAATGTCCGCAATGCCTTTACAAAGGGCCAGGGAAGCATCGGTACACAGGGATGTGTATCATACATGTTTGACGAGAAGGGTCAGATCATCATCGACAAGGAAGAGTGCGATATGGATGCAGATGACCTTATGATGCAGGCACTCGACGCAGGCGCTGAGGATTTCGCCGATGAGGAGGACAGCTACGAGATTACAACTGCACCTGCTGATTTTGATGCAGTCAGGGCTGCTCTTGAGGAGGCAGGCATCACAATGGCTTCAGCAGAGGTTACAATGATTCCACAGACATATGTTACACTGACAGATGAAGCTGATATCACGAATATCGGCCGTATCTTAGACCTTCTTGACGATGATGACGACGTCCAGGAAGTATACCACAATTGGGAAGAGTAAACTAAATATTATATATCACGGGTTTTAGCGGGAGGAGAATATGAAGAAGATTCTATTTGTAGCTTCAGAGTGTGTACCATTTATAAAAACAGGAGGTCTTGCAGATGTGTGCGGTGCACTTCCTAAAGAGTTTGACAAGAACTATTGGGATGTAAGGGTTGTAATACCTGATTATAGCTGTATACCGGAGCAGTATCGTAATAATTTTGAGTATGTTACCCATTTTTACATGAGCTCAGGTCCATACGTGCAGGACAAGTATGTCGGAGTACTCAAATATGAGCAGGACGGCGTTACATATTACTTTATTGACAATCAGGAGTTTTTTACAGGATTTTCTCCATATACTTCTGACACTAAGTTTGAGATTGAGAAGTATACATTCTTTGACAAGGCTGTACTCTCAATGCTCCCACTTATTGATTTTAAGCCGGATATTATACACTGTCATGACTGGCAGACAGGCTTTCTGCCTGTATACTTAAAGAATGAATTTGCCGCAAATCCATTCTTCTGGGGTATCAAGACTATCATCACTATCCACAATCTTAAGTTCCAGGGTATCTGGGACAAGGAGTGGGTACAGGGTGTTTCAGGTCTTACAGACAATCTGTTCACACCTGATAAGCTTGAGTTCAAGAAGGATGCAAATATGCTTAAGGGTGGTCTTGTATATGCTGACTACATCACCACTGTCAGTGATACATATGCAAACGAGATTCAGACAGAGTACTATGGTGAGGGATTGAACGGACTCTTAAGTGCCAGACATTTTGACATGCAGGGTATCGTAAACGGTATTGATTACAATGCCTATGACCCACAGACTGATGGCAAAATCTATTGCAATTACAATGCTTCCGATTTCAGAAAGAAGAAGTTTAACAACAAGACAAAGCTTCAGCAGGAGCTTGGGCTTGCGGTTGATAAAAAGAAGTACATGATAGGTCTTATTTCAAGACTTACAGACCAGAAAGGTCTTGACCTTATCAATAATGTGATTGAAGGTATCGTGGACGATTTCACACAGCTTGTTGTTATCGGTACAGGAGATCCTCAGTACGAGAATATGTTCAGACACTATGCATGGAAATACCCTGACAGAGTTTCGGCAAATATATGTTACTCTGATGATCTGGCACACAAACTATATGCGGCTGCTGATGCATTTCTGATGCCGTCCAGGTTTGAGCCTTGCGGTCTGACACAGCTTATCTCATTCCGCTACGGTACCGTTCCGATTGTTCGTGAGACAGGAGGTCTCAAGGATACGGTTAAGCCTTACAATGAGTATGAAAATTCAGGAGATGGTTTCTCGTTCTCAAACTACAATGCCGATGAGATGCTTGCAGTCATCAATTATTCTAAGCACATCTTCTTCGATAAGAAGCGTGAGTGGAACCAGATTGTGGACAGGGGCATGGCCAATGATTTCTCTTGGAATGCTTCGAAATTCAAATATGAGGGATTATACAATTACCTTATTGGTGAATAAAATATTTTGTAAAATTGTGCTTTTTGCATAACATTTTGCCCCTTTAATCACAAAATCGAAAAATTACTTTAGAAAATTTACACAGGACAGAAGAAATATGTTATTATATACTCTGTAAATCAAAATACGGAGGTTAGTTAGATGGCAACGAGGAAGAAATCCTCAGCAAAAAGACAGACAAAAAAGGAGAGAATGGCTCAGATAGAGAGGGAGCAGGCCTTTAAAAAGGAAATATTTCTCTGGATAGTAGTAGCTGTTTCAATCCTTTTATTTATAAGCAATTTTGGAATAGGCGGTCATTTGGGAAACGCAGTAAGCGGTTTCCTTTTTGGTGTATTTGGAATGGTGGCATATATTTTTCCGCTTGTGCTTCTGGTGGGCAGCTTTTTTGCTGTGTCCAATAAGGGCAATTCATATGCTATCATGAAGCTTGTTATGACCATAGTTTTCATATGGTTTATATGTGTGTTTATGTACCTGGCAGTGTATGGTGAATTCGCGGTTTCGCCGGTGCAGTCATATATTGACAGTGTTGAAAGGCATTCAGGTGGTGGCTTTGTAGGTGCTCTTATAGGCTGCATTTTAGTTCCGGCGGTAGGAATTATAGGTGCATACGTGGTGACAATAGTTGTGATGATTATCTGCCTTGTGCTCATTACCGGTAAATCATTCATGAAGGGTATGAGAAACGGCGGACGAAAGGTATACGAGTCAGCGCGTGAGAATAATGAGAGATATCAGGAGTATCGGCAGTATAAGTCAAGAGAGCGTCAGACAAGAGAGGGTTTAGCTTTAGATGATACAGACAGCGACATAAAGGAGGCTGCAAAAGGTGGCAGAAGGAGTAAGCGTGCCGGCCGAAGGATGGACAATAAGATAACAGGCGTGTCACTTGATACAAAAATTGATGGCAGTGAAAACGCGCTAGATTCAGGCATGACAGGTAGTGATACAGCGCATGTGGGGATATTTGGACAAGGGGCAGCAGCTACAGATGCGCTTGGTGAGATAACTATAGAGAATTATCCGAGTTCACCTGCAATAAAGGAGAAAAAGATGACAAGCCTTACATCAGGTGATGCAGGGGAAATAGTGCAAACACCGGACTTTGGTGTGGCATCGGAGCCTGTTTCGGTTTTGGGTGGCACAGCTGCAAGCCATGTGTCGCAGATACCTATATCGGGCTGCGTGGAGCCTGATATATCTGATGATTTTGGCATACAAAAAGATAATGAGCTGCAATCAAAATTATCAGCTCCGGCTGCAGATGCGGTAATGACAAAACCACCTGCAGCAGAGCCAGGTAAGAAAAATGTCAAATCAGACAAAGATGAGCTCGCCAAAGAGGTTGAAAAAGTCAGCGAGCAGATAGCGGTAAATGACGCAGAAAATGCAATCCAGCAGAAGCCGTATGTATTTCCGGCTGTTGATCTGCTTAAGGCTCCTGACAGGGGTAAAACCGGTGATTCGCAGGCTCATCTGCGTGAGACGGCGGCAAAGCTTGAACAGACTCTTAATGTGTTTGGGGTGAATGCGAAGGTGAATAATATAAGCTGCGGTCCTGCTGTTACAAGGTTTGAAATCACACCGGAGCTTGGAGTGAAGGTATCAAAGATTGTGAATCTGGCAGATGATATAAAGCTTAATCTGGCAGCCGCAGATATACGAATCGAGGCTCCAATTCCGGGAAAAGCCGCTGTGGGCATCGAAGTGCCAAACAGCCAGAGTGTTGCTGTTTCCTTCAGGGAGCTTGTGGAGTCTGAAGAATTTAAAAATGCCAAATCAAAGATTACATTTGCAGTGGGAAAAGATATTGCAGGCAAGGTTAAGGTTACGGATATTGCAAAAATGCCACATCTTTTAATTGCAGGTGCTACCGGATCAGGTAAGTCAGTTTGTATCAATACAATTATCATGAGTATACTATACAAGGCAAAGCCGGATGAGGTAAAGCTGATTATGATTGACCCGAAGGTGGTTGAGCTTAGTGTATACAATGGCATACCTCATCTGATGATTCCGGTTGTTACAGATCCTAAAAAAGCTGCAGGAGCATTAAACTGGGCGGTTTCAGAGATGACAGACCGATACGAGAAGTTTGCAAACAGCGGTGTCAGGGAAATAAACGGTTACAATGCCATGATTGATGCAATGGATGGCAAGGATACAGAAAAACCGCCAAAGATGCCACAGATTGTCATTATAGTTGACGAGCTTGCAGATCTTATGATGGTTGCATCAAAGGATGTAGAGGAGGCAATATGCAGGCTGGCACAGCTTGCGAGAGCAGCCGGTATACATCTGATTATAGCTACACAGAGGCCTTCTGTTAATGTTATTACAGGTCTTATCAAGGCGAATATGCCAAGCCGTATCGCATTTGCGGTTACAAGCGGTGTTGACAGTCGTACCATACTTGATATGAATGGTGCGGAAAAGCTCCTTGGAAAGGGAGATATGTTATTTGACCCACAGGGTGTTCCGAAGCCCCTTCGAGTACAGGGCGCATTCGTTTCAGATAAAGAAGTTTCCGATATTGTGAAATTTATTATTGAAAATAATGAGAATGCACAGTACAGTAATGATGTGGCACAAAAGATGGAGAGCCTGTCGAATGATACGACAAATACAACCGTTACCATTTCAGATGTGGAAAACACGGATGATGGCAGGGACTCTTACTTTGCGGAGGCAGCGTCAATTATCACAGATAAGGAACGGGCTTCAATTGGAATGCTTCAAAGATACCTTAAAATTGGCTTCAACAGGGCGGCCCGCATAATGGATCAGCTCGAAGAGGCCGGTGTAGTTGGACCTGAGGAGGGGACAAAGCCCCGCAAGGTTCTGGTGACTAAAGAGGAATTAGATACTATATTAGAGAATAATTAACACAAAGGAGCAAAGAAAAATGAAAACAGATATTCAGATCGCACAGGAAGCTACAATGCTTCCAATCAAGGATGTAGCAGCATCTATAGGGATTAAAGAGGATGACTTAGAGCTTTATGGAAAGTATAAGGCAAAGATTTCTGATGAGCTCATCAATCGCACAAAGAAAAATCCTGACGGAAAGCTCATACTTGTTACAGCTATAAACCCGACTCCTGCAGGAGAGGGAAAGACAACCACAAGCGTCGGTCTTGGAGAGGCATTTGGACGCCTTGGGAAGAAAGCACTTATCGCACTTCGTGAGCCGTCACTTGGACCTTGCTTTGGTATCAAGGGAGGAGCAGCCGGTGGCGGATATGCACAGGTTGTCCCAATGGAGGATTTAAATCTTCATTTTACAGGAGATTTTCATGCAATTACATCTGCGAACAATCTGCTTGCAGCACTTCTTGACAACCATATCCAGCAGGGAAACGAGCTTGGTATCGACCCACGCCAGATTGTATGGAAGAGATGTATGGATATGAATGACCGTGTCCTTAGAAATATCGTTGTTGGTCTTGGAAGCAAGATGGACGGAATGGTCAGAGAAGATCATTTTGTCATCACTGTAGCATCTGAAATTATGGCAATACTCTGTCTGGCCGATGATATGGCAGATTTAAAGAAGCGACTTGGAAGAATTATTGTGGCATATACCTTTGACGGAAAGCCTGTCACAGCCGATGATCTTCAGGCTACAGGCTCTATGGCAGCTCTCTTAAAGGATGCCTTAAAGCCGAACCTTATCCAGACACTTGAGCATACACCGGCGATAGTTCACGGTGGACCTTTTGCCAATATAGCACACGGATGTAACAGTGTCCGTGCCACAAAGACAGCATTAAAGCTTGCAGACTATGTTATCACTGAGGCAGGCTTTGGCGCAGACCTTGGCGCAGAGAAGTTCTTTGATATCAAGTGCCGTATGGCAGGGCTTAAGCCGGATGCAGTTGTACTTGTTGCAACAATCAGAGCATTAAAATATAATGGCGGCGTGCCGAAGGATGAGCTTTCATCAGAGAATCTTGATGCACTTAAGGCTGGAATCGTAAATCTTGAGAAGCATATTGAGAATCTTCACAAGTTTGGTGTGCCTGTAGTTGTCACATTAAATTCATTTGTCACAGACACCAAGGCTGAGACTGATTTTGTAGAGCAGTTCTGTAAGGAAAGAGGCTGTGAATTTGCACTCTCAGAGGTATGGGAGAAGGGTGGCGAAGGCGGAATTGACCTTGCCAACAAGGTACTTGAAACAATCGAGCACAAGGAAAGCAATTTCAAAGTGCTCTATGATGATAACCTGTCACTTAAGGAAAAGATTGAAACTGTTGCAAAAGAAATATATGGAGCAGATGGTGTTACATATTCTCCGGCAGCAGAGAGAGAACTTAAGAGAATTACAGACCTTGGAATGGGAGATTTTCCAGTATGTATGGCAAAGACACAGTATTCGCTTTCTGATGATGCAAAGAAGCTTGGCAGACCGAGTGGCTTTAAAATCAACGTACGTGAGGTTTATGCGTCAGCAGGTGCAGGCTTTGTGGTAGCAGTAAACGGTTCTATCATGACTATGCCGGGACTTTCAAAGAAGCCGGCTGCATACGGCATTGATGTGGATGACAATGGTGTGATCACAGGATTATTCTAGGAGGAAATATGGCTAATCTAATAGACGGAAAATTGATTTCAACACAGATTAAGGATGAGCTTAAGGAAGAAGTGGCAGAGCTTAAGAAAAAAGGCATCGAGGGCTGCCTTGCGGTGATTCAGGTCGGAAATGACCCGGCATCATCAGTGTATGTTCGCAACAAGAAAAAGGCGTGTGAGTATGTCGGAATTAAATCGCTTTCATATGAACTTGCAGAGGAGACTACGGAGGATGAGATATTAAAACTTATCGAAAAGCTCAATGCTGATGCTTCTGTAAATGGTATTCTCTGTCAGCTTCCGCTGCCAAAGCATATCGATGAGGACAAGGTCATTGATGCTATTGACCCGAAGAAGGATGTTGATGGCTTCAGTCCACAGAGTGTTGGAGCGATGGTTATAGGAAAGCCTGGTTTTTTGCCGTGTACTCCGGCCGGTATCATTCAGCTTTTAAAGAGAAGCAATATAGATATTGATGGTAAAAGCTGTGTTGTGGTTGGCAGAAGCAATATAGTCGGCAAGCCTATGTCACTTCTCATGCTTAGGGAGAATGCAACTGTTATGGTATGTCATTCACATACAAAGGATTTAAAAGATGTATGTAAAAATGCTGATATACTTATAGTGGCAATAGGAAAGCCTAAGTTTATAGATGCTTCATATGTGAAGGATGGTGCGGTTGTCATTGATGTTGGAATCCACAGAAATGCTGAAAATAAGCTGTGTGGTGATGTGGATTTTGATTCTGTTGTGTCTAAAGCGTCACATATCACACCTGTACCGGGCGGTGTAGGTCCTATGACAATTGCGATGCTCATGAGCAATTGTGTTGAGGCTATGAAGAGATAATTAGACAATAAGTAAGAGGATTAGATGTATGAGATGTGCCAATTGTGGTAATGAATTGAAGGCGGGCAGTCTGTACTGTGATGTCTGTGGGCATCCGGTTCAGATAGTGCCTGATTACAACGAATTTGATGATTATCTTGATAATCTGGTTGGAAATGATGACAGGCGAACTGATGGACAAAAGACTGTAAAGCCTGTGTCTGATAGGACAATCAGGTTTGATGAGCCGGTGAGGGAACAGCTTCATAGTGCCGGTCAGCGGAACGGACAAAAACCGGACAGAATGTCACAGTCTGTAAAGCAGCAGGTGAGACAGGCTCAGACAGGTGAGCAGCAGTCTCAGACGAAACAACCGTGTGAGAAGCCGCAGTCTGACGGACAGAGGGCAAAGAGAGCGCAGCAGAAGAAGATAATTATTATCTCAGCTGTAGTGTGCGTTGTAGCAATTGTAATACTTATTGCAGCTATTACACGTAATGTAAGCAGATCACATGACAATTCATTTGATTATCAGGTGAAGCAGGCAAAGGCAGCTTATTCGGCGGGGAATATAAATTCCGCGGTTTCTTATTATGAGAAGGCTTTGTCGATTGATTCGGATAATACAGATGTCAGATTTGCTTTGGCTGATATATATATGTCGAAGAAGGATTATGATGCCGCTCTTGTGCTGTATCAGGAAATTATCAATATTGATCCAAAGAGCAAAGAGGCTTATAAGCAGCTTATCTCGATTTATGAATCAAAAAAGGATTATGATGCAATTGTTGCGTTGCGTGAGAGTGCTAAGGATACATCTGTTTTAAAGCTTTTTGCGGATTATACTGTATCTAAACCGCAGTTTAGCAAGAGCAGTGGCAAGTATGGAGAGACTATTGAGCTTTCTATAGATGCAGACAGCGATACCAAAATATACTATTCATATGATTCGGATGATCCTTTGACCAGAGGAGAAAGATATTATAGCCCGATCACCCTGGACAGGGAAGGTACATATGAGATAACAGCTGTTGCGGTTGATGACAGAGGAATCAAAAGCGAGGTGGCATCTGCCAAGTATGAAATCGAGTTTGAGGCACCGGATGCACCGGAGATAGACCCTGACGGAGGTACATTTGGTGCACAGACAGACATTACAA
>OHXF01000461.1_pt1 | contig 13780 bp, 9 predicted proteins | sample 1579961 | NCBI WGS metagenome assembly OHXF01 (sample SAMEA3882508, study PRJEB24775) | human gut metagenome | biome: human-associated habitat; feature: intestine environment; material: feces | place: Netherlands | collected 2009/2010
CAGAAGCCTTTGCCTGTTCGATGAGCTCTGCTCTGGAACCGACCCGACAGAGGGTGCGGCACTTGCCATCTCAATTTTAAACAGACTGCACCAGTATGGTGCCATCACCATGGCCACCACACACTACAGTGAGCTGAAGGTGTATGCACTTTCCACAGACGGTGTGGAAAATGCCTGCTGTGAGTTCAATGTGGAGACTTTAAGCCCTACCTACCGCCTGTTAATCGGTATTCCTGGAAAGAGTAACGCATTTGCGATCTCATCAAAGCTTGGTCTGGACGAAAGCATCATCGAGGATGCAAAAAGCAGAATTAATGATAACGACCTTGATTTTGAGGATCTGATTGCAAGCCTCGAGTCACAGCGACAAACTATCGAAAAGGAACAGCTTGAAATCAACAGCTACAAGGCGGAGATTGAAAAGCTCAAGAAACAGCTCGAAGAGAAAAATGAGCGCATAGACAAGAGCAAAGACAAGATTTTACGCGAGGCAAATGAGGAAGCCTACAAGATACTGCAGGATGCAAAGGAGCTTGCCGACAAAACCATCCGCAATTTCAACAAATACGGACAGGGGCAGGCTCCTATGAGCCAGATGGAAAAGGAGCGCTCTGCCCTTCGTGACAAGATGAATGACAAGGAAAAGAAGCTGTCAGACATCAAGAAAAACACTGCCAAGGCAAATCACAAGGCGCCTAAGAAGCTGCGCATCGGTGATTCTGTGCTTGTGCTCTCCCTCAATCTGAAGGGAACCGTCCACACTCTGCCAAATGCCAAGGGCGATTTGTATGTGCAGATGGGTATACTGCGCTCGCTGGTTAATATTAATGACCTCGTGCTCTTAAACGACGATGTATCTCCTGCCAAGAAGTACGGCGGCAGCGGAAGCAAGATAAAGATGAGCAAATCGCTGTCAGTTTCATCAGAAATCAACCTGATTGGAAAGACTACGGATGAGGCACTTGCTCTCTTAGATAAATACTTGGACGACGCATATATCGCTCATCTTACATCTGTGCGCATTGTCCACGGAAAAGGCACCGGTGCACTGCGAAAGGCTGTGCATGGACTCCTTAAGAGGACAAAAACTATTGCGGAATACCATCTCGGTGAGTTTGGTGAGGGCGATGCCGGAGTAACCATCGCAACCTTTAAATAACGACAATGTACTTTTACGGAATATAAATAAATTTTAAGAAGGAGATTAGAAATGGCTGTTAAACAGAAAATACTGATAGTAGACGACGACAACAATATAGCAGAGCTTATATCTCTATATCTGACCAAGGAATGCTATGACACCAAAATCGTAAATGACGGTGAGCAGGCTCTTATCGCATTCGAGCACTACAAGCCAAACATGCTTCTTTTGGACCTCATGCTTCCGGGCATAGACGGCTATCAGGTATGCCGTGAGATACGTGCAAAGTCCGATGTGCCGATTATCATGCTCTCCGCAAAGGGCGAGGTATTTGACAAGGTTTTAGGCCTGGAGCTTGGCGCCGACGACTATATACTCAAGCCCTTTGACTCAAAGGAGCTTGTGGCAAGAGTCAAGGCCGTGCTCAGACGTTTCCAGCCTGCAAAGCCGGAAGCCTATGCTTCCGTAGATATCAAGTGTGTGGAGTACCCGGGGCTTATTGTAAATCTGTCCAACTACTCTGTCACTTATGACGGACAGCAGATTGATATGCCGCCAAAGGAGCTTGAGCTATTATATTTTCTTGCCTCATCTCCAAATCAGGTGTTTACAAGGGAGCAGCTTCTGGACAACATATGGGGCTATGAATATGTCGGTGACACCCGCACTGTCGACGTGCATGTAAAGCGTCTCCGCGAGAAAATCAAGGACAAGCCAACCTGGCGCATCGCAACTGTCTGGGGCATCGGATACAAGTTTGAGGTAAAATAAATAATGAAGCATACCATCTACTCTAAGCTGTTAATCAGCTACCTGATTTACGGTGTCATCGCTTTTTTCATTATATGCACCTTTACACAGCATCTCACCACAGACTATATTGAAAAGCAGGAGGCATCCAATCTCTACAGGGAGGCCTCCATCATAGCAGGTGACTATGCCAGTGAATACTTTGGTTCATCCATGTCGCTAAGCGATTTCCAGAATCACATGAAAATCGTAGCCGACTATATGGATGCCGAGGTATGGGTGGTCAGCCCTGACGGTGAGCTGCTCATAGACTCAGATGATCCGTCAATAGGCATTGATATCCAAAATGACAGTTCTAAGCCTGTAGTGATAAATGGCTTTGATGTCACCGATTTTGGCAGCGACAACTATATGATTGGAAATTTTTACGGCTCCTTCAAGCATAGGATGCTGTCCGTATTTTCCCCGGTAAATGTCTCGTACCAGAATATCGGCTACATAGTCATTCACAAGACAATGAGCCATATCACGGCAGGTGTAAACGGTTTTATGAATATCTCCTTTTACACTGTAGCGCTCATTTTTGCAGTGGCATTTATTATGCTTGTCATGATGAGCCGCTCCATTTACCAGCCAATCACACGAATCACAAAGACCGCAAAGAAGTATGCAAAGGGCGATTTCACTGCCCAGATTGATGTACATTCCAATGACGAAATCGGCTATCTGGCAAACACACTCAACTACATGGCAACGGAGCTAGATACTCTTGAGGAGGATCAGCGCAAGTTTGTTTCCAACGTGTCACACGACTTTCGCTCCCCTCTTACCTCGATAAAGGGCTACGTGGAGGCTATGCTGGACGGAACAATACCTGTTGAGATGCAGGATAAGTATTTAAATATCATACTTTTTGAGACGGAGAGGCTTAATAAGCTCACCAAGAGTCTTATTGATCTGAACCAGTTCGGTCATCACGGCATACACCTGGATATTGCTGATTTTGACATCAATACAATGATCCGCACGACAATCCTCACCTTCGAGGGTAAATGCAGTGAAAAGGGCTTAAGCTTTGACCTGCTGCTCACAGGAAAAGAGCTTTTCGTGCGCGGTGATATGGTCAAAATCCAACAGATTCTTTACAACCTGATTGACAACGCTGTGAAGTTTTCAAATAATGATTCGAGTATCAAGATTGAGACGAGTATCAGAAATGAAAAGGTGTTTATATCAGTAAAGGATCACGGTATCGGTATACCAAAGGACAGCCTTTCAAAGATCTGGGAGCGCTTCTACAAGAGTGATTTATCCCGCGGAAAGGATAAGCGCGGTACGGGACTTGGCCTGTCTATAGTTAAAGAAATCGTGCAGGCACATGGTGAGAATATAAATGTGATAAGCACTGAGGGTGTGGGAACTGAGTTTATATTTACGCTGCCGCTCAGCAAAAAAGAAGGGTGAGGCGCCTTGTGGCGCCTCGCTTTTTAGGTTATGAAGCTGCCGGCATAGCACACAGTATATTCCTCAGAAAAATGTGAAGTCAGCCGCGGTTATTTGTCCGGGTAGATTACGGTTTTATTTATGTTTTCTTTCTTCTTTAATTTATGGAACTCCGCGGCAGTTCACATTTTTCTTCGGAACACACTGTATGCTCTCCGGCTAATTCAGGTTTACGAGCGAGGCGCTTTGCTACCTTGCATTCCGGCATTTTTTACTTTTTAAATTTAAAGCTCATTTCACTTATGCGAAATGAGCTTATTTAATAGTTATATATTATTTATAAATATTCTGAGTTGCCTTGAAAACACAAGAAAAACTGATTTTAAATAATTACACTTATATCACATTTTTATGGCTCGTATTTGCTGCCGGACAGGTCGGTTACTGTGTAGTCGCCGCCGGATATGTCGGCTGTGGTTTCAAAGTCTGTGATGTCCTGATTTACGGTACCCTCGAACAGGTCATATGTGAAGGTGTAGCCCTGTGCCGATACTGCTTTGACATATATTTTGATATTGCTTGCGGCTGTGACAGGGATTAAGTCTTCGATTTTGACTGTGCCTTCGAGGCTATGGAGCTTACCGTCATCCTCTTTTGAGGCATCAGAGGTATCATTTTCCGTGTCATTCTTTGAGCCATCTTTTTTGGCATCATCCTTCCGGCTTAAGGCGGATGTGATGGAATCTGTGTCTGCAGAGTCTGCACTGTCCGTGCCGTTTTCTGCCAACAGCTGTCGGATATCGTATGTCTTTAGCTCTGTATCTGAGCTTGCAACTACGAGCTGCACACTGTTAAAGTCAAAGTAATCATTTCCCATGACCGCTACATCTACATCTGTGCCAAGCTTTATGCTGCCATTGTCAAAGGTTGGTTTATCGGCAAGTATGCCGGATGCTACATTTTTGAACACTGATGTCACACCTTCAAACTTATCGAGCACCTCTGTGCTTCTCTTATTTCCGTCAACAAACAGAAATGTCACATTGCCTGCATAGTCCTCAGACAGAGGAAGTGTGGCCTCGCCCGTATACTTGATGCCGTTTAGCTCGAGCGGTATCTCGTTTGTCCCGAAAAATACACTGGTTTTTGTATCCTCTGTGTACTCCTTTGGCACCACCGAGACAGAGACTGTGTATGTCTTATCGGTAAAGTCTGCACTTTTTAAGGAAATATTCCAGTCTGTTATGAGGCTGGCCTCCTCCTCAAGGGTGGACTTGATATCATCCTGCATGGTCTGCACATCGGAAAGTATCACCGATGTGTTGTCTGATGTGTATGACGTCTGTGTCTCGAGCTTTTTTATCCTGTTATTAAGCAATACTGCCCCCGCAATAAGTGCGGCGAGCAGTATTATGGTAATCGCATTGAAAATATTTTTTTTCAAATTCATATTATAGTGTTATTCCTCATCTTCCTCTGCAGCTACAGCTATTCCAAGCTCCTCAAGCTGCTTTGGATCTACAGTTCCGGGTGCCTCTGACATGAGGTCCGAAGCGTCCTTTACCTTAGGGAATGCAATAACCTCCTTGATATTGTCTGTATGTAGCATATGCATGCAGATACGGTCAACACCGAAGGCAAGTCCTGCGTGTGGCGGTACACCATATGAGAATGCATCAAGCAGGAATCCAAACTGCTCATGTGCACGCTCCTTTGTAAAACCAAGCACCTCAAACATCTTCTCCTGGATGTCATCCTGATGGATACGCACTGAGCCTCCACCAAGCTCTGTACCATTGAGTACGATATCATATGCCTTTGCACGAACTGCGCCCGGATCTGAGTCTATCTTGTCCCAGTCCTCCTCCATAGGCATGGTGAATGGATGATGCATTGCCATAAATCTGTTTTCCTCATCAGACCACTCAAGGAGTGGGAACTCTGTTACCCAGAGGAAATTGTACTTGTTCTCATCAATCAGGCCAAGCTCAGCTCCGAGCATGAGACGAAGTGCTCCAAGTACATTCCATACGATTTTATTCTTGTCTGCTGCGAAAAGGAGTAAATCTCCCGGCTTTCCGTTCATCTTTGCAACAAGTGCATCAAGCTCAGCTTCTGTCATAAACTTGGCAAATGATGACTTGTATGTGCCATCCTCATTGATGCACAGATAAGCAAGTCCCTTTGCTCCACAGCCCTTTGCATGCTCTACAAGCTTGTCAATCTTCTTACGAGGCATCTTTGCCTGTCCCTCTACATTGATACCGCGGACAGAGCCACCGTTTTCAAGAGCTCCTGTGAATACTCCAAAGCCACAGTCCTTTACCACATCCGAAACATCGCAAAGCTCCATACCAAAACGTGTATCAGGCTTGTCAGAACCAAATCTGTCCATAGCCTCCTGCCAAGGCATACGCTTAAACGGAATCTCAACATCCACATTTATGACCTCTTTAAAAAGGTGCTTTAAGAGTCTCTCATTTACCTCGATTACATCGTCAATATCTACGAATGAAAGCTCCATATCTGCCTGTGTAAACTCAGGCTGTCTGTCTGCACGCAGATCCTCATCACGGAAGCATCGTGCAATCTGGAAATATCTGTCATAACCTGAAGCCATCAGAAGCTGCTTAAAGAGCTGTGGTGACTGAGGGAGCGCGTAAAAATGTCCGTGGTGTATACGGCTTGGCACGAGATAATCTCTGGCGCCCTCCGGTGTAGACTTGCAAAGGATTGGTGTCTCTATCTCCAAAAATCCCTCGTTTGCCATAAAGTCACGCATCACGCGAAGCACATTGCTTCTGAGCATGAGATTTCTCTGGATATCAGGGCGGCGAAGATCCAGATAACGGTATTTAAGTCTGATGTCCTCGCTGGTCTTTGAATTCTCCTCAATCTGGAACGGAGGTGTCTGTGCCTCTGAAAGCACTCTGATTGATGTAGCGATAACCTCGATATCACCTGTCTTTAAGTTCTCATTGACAGCAGCTGTTCTCTTCTGTACAGTTCCCTCAACTGCGATGACGAACTCACTTCTTAAGGTGCCTGCCTTTTCAAAGCCCTCTGCACCTACATTTTCCTCACCGAATACTATCTGAAGTATTCCGCTTCTGTCTCTTAAATCTACGAAAATGAGACTTCCTAAATTTCTTCTCTTCTGTACCCAGCCCATCACGGTGACCTTCTCACCGATATTGGCATTTGATACCTCTGTACATCTATGGCTTCTATGTAAGCCCTGCATTGATTCTGCCATTTTATGCTCCTTATATTTCTACTATATATTTATTCTAATATCTGTTTGGTACCGCTGCTGCACAGCTAATCTGCTGCTTATCAGATTCCTATCTATTAAAGAACTCAACAAACTCCTCGTAGCCCTCTTTCATAAGCTGCTCCTTCTGGAATTTCTTGTTCTTGTTCATGCGCACAACAAGCACCTGCTGTCCGTTTGCTCTTGCGTCTTTTGCCTGGTTCATGACATCAACAAGCTTGTCTGCCGGATATTTCTTCTCAACCAGATAAGCCACCTTCTTTGGACTCTCAGGAATCTTGAAGCCGCTCTCCATGAGAAGCAGGATAATTCTCTCAAAACCGATTGAAAAACCACAGGCAGGTACATCATTTCCGGTGAACTTTCCAATCATCTTGTCATATCGTCCGCCACCGCCACAGGCTGCTCCAAGCTCAGGCATTGATATCTCAAAAATAGTTCCTGTGTAGTAGCTCATTCCACGAACAAGTGTAGGGTCAAATACGAGCTCAAACTTTGCTCCCTTTGTGGCATTAACGGCCGTAGCTATCTCTGTCATATTTGTAACCACTTCTTCGTCTAAATATTCACCAAGCTTTTCTGAAAGTATATTTACACCCTCAGTGACATCCCTTGTCTGCTCCAAAAGCTTAAACAAATCAAGATATTTGTCAATATTTTCCTGTGGATAGCCATCCTGTGCAAGCTCACTTGCAACACCTTCCACTCCTATCTTGTCCATCTTATCGAGTGTGATAAATACGCTGTCGTAGTCCTCCTCAGCAAAACCACTGTAAGCAGCCATTGCCTTTAGGATTCTTCTCTCGTTGATTCTTATCTCAAAGTTCTCGAAGCCGAGTCTGCCGATTGTGGTAGTGGTTGCTGTAATCAGCTCTATCTCTGCCAGATTGCTTGGCTCTCCGAGTATATCTATATCACACTGTGTAAACTGTCTGTAGCGGCCTCTCTGAGGTCTGTCTGCTCTCCACACACTGCCCATCTGAAGTGCCTTAAACGGCGATGGCAGGTTGTTGGCATTGTTTGAATAATATCTTGAAAGTGGCACTGTAAGGTCATAGCGCATTCCAAAGTCTACTACATCCGACTCTTCCTTTGCTGTCTCCAGATTAAGCTTCTCGCCTCTCTTCATTACCTTGAAGATCAGCTTCTCATTTTCTCCGCCCTGCTTGCTTGTGAGATTTGCTATATTCTCCATGCATGGTGTCTCTATCGGTGTAAATCCGAAGCTTCTGTATGTATCCTTGATCACACTTGTCACATAATCACGGATTTCCATCTCTGCAGGTAGTATATCCTTCATGCCGTTGACCGGCTTTTTGCTCAGTGCCATTTGGTTTCCTCCATCTATATTAAAATATTGAATTCATTAGCTATTCTATTATACTTTTCGGTTTTGCAATCGTCAAGGGTTTATGGTAATTATACGGACTGCAAAGATAACGAGCATCTGCTGTGAAAGGTTACAAATGCTAATGCACATCTACTGTGGTGGATTGCAGATGCCGCACGGAGACAAGCCCATGGATTTTGCTTCTTCAAGCGTTACCTCTGTGTCACTCTTTTTCAAAGTCCGACAGCCCGCACGGTGATATTTCTTGCCGGTTGCAGTGATATGAACCATCGTCTCGCTGTTTGAGGAATCTGCATCGCTATTTTCTGTTGCTGAGGTGTCTGAGCCTGATGATGCACTTCCTGTTGTACTGCCTGAAGAGCCGGATTCTCCTGCCCCGCTTCCAGCGCTGCTCTGCGAGCCTTCATTCTGCGGTGTATCCGTCTGAGCGCTCTGCTGCGGAGTGGTGCCTTCCAGCCAGCTGTCACCATTCTCATAGTTTATTCCGACTCCGGGCTGCACATTATAGCAATAGACATTAAAAAGTATGCCGCCACCGTTATCCTCAACCGACTTTGCCTCTATGAGAACGCCGTTTGCAACTAGATTGCTGCCCGAGAACATCGGAGTCACTCTGTAAAGCACATGATTTCCTGTATTGTTTACATAATCCGCTACCAGATTCTCAAACGGCAGCATGCCCTCCACATTCAGGTATCTCGTACCGGTAATAAGATTCTTCGGATTGGCATTCTCCCCGGCAAGCTGATAGCCAATAAGATGACAGCGATTATATAAATACCTGTCCTTTATCACATCATACTTCACCGTATGCCAGCCTGATGGCTTTATCATGCCTATCTTGCCACGCTCCTCAGTCGGCATGATATCCTTGCAGATATTGGCATAAGCCACACCGCATCTGCCAAGTGAATCCAAATCACTGTAATTTTCAAAAGCAGTGGTAGTCATATCGCTGTCCGTAAAAAAAGGCTCATTATTGTTGACAGCCACGTATGCCTTGCCATCATATGCCGGAATCGCATCGAGGGAAACGTAGGAATTGTTGTTTACAAGATCCTCCTGTGGCCCATCCGCTTTATCCTTGCTGCCTAAAGCACCGGAAGAATCCTCACCTGCCACTACAGCTCCTGCGGCATGCCCGGCACCTTCCGTGCCGGATAAATCAGCGGAGGCACAGCCTGTAAAAATTGTAGCAATTGCAAGTAACTCACATAATGCAATTGCTGCTGTTTTCCTTAACTTTAGCCATATGTTCATATAAAATCACTCTTTCTATCAATCGATTGATATTGGATTTTCCCTAATTACAATAAATTAAATGAATACTTAAATTACTAAACCTAATATACTTTTATTTCCTCGCTTCATTTATTATAACAAACATTTGTTTGTTTTTCAACCCTTGCTGTAAAGCTATACATTTCCGTGTGCACCACGACCGGGCAGAGTTTACGGCCCGAACTCAAAAAAGCCACCCCAGGCATAACACCCGGTGTGGCTTTTAGTCATGTATTATGAAATTATGTGAATCAACTAATGTGAATCAACACTGCTATATTGCAGAACAAATCTACTCGCAAAGCTTAGAAAACTCATCCGCAACAAACTGAACCTTTGTTCCGATAATAACCTGGACAGAATTCTTGCCAGGCTTCATAACGCCTGCAACACCTGCAGATTTAATCTTCTTGTCATCAACCTGAGTGATATCCTTAACCTCAAGTCTGAGTCTTGTGATACAGTTGTCAATACTTGCAATATTGTCTTTGCCACCGCAGCCCTCAAGAATAGTCTTTGCTACTGCTGTGTAGTCATTGTTAGTAAGCACTGCCTTCTTCTCTGCCTCGACATCATCGTCCTCTCTACCAGGGGTCTTAAGATCCCATTTCTTGATAGCGAAATAGAATACAATGTAGAATACGATAAAAGCTGCGATTCCAAGAGGAATGATGAGCCATGTCCTTGCTGCAGCCGGAAGTGAAGATGAGAATAATAAATCCATCCCACCGGCTGAGAATGAGAAGCCTGCTCTAAATCCAAGAGCTACTGTAATCATTGTGAAAATACCATAAAGTAAAGCATAAATCACATAGAGAACAGGAGCAAGGAACATAAATGCAAACTCGAAAGGCTCTGTAACACCACAGATGAATGCACAGATAGCTGCAGAAGCAAGGATACCGATGGCAGCCTTTTTCTTAGCAGGCTTTGCGCACTTAACCATAGCAAGTGCTGCACCAGGAATACCAAACATCATACATGGGAAGAAACCTGACATGTACATTCCGAGGCTCCATGAAACATCCTTTGATGTCTCGCCTGCCCAGAAATGTTTGAGGTCTCCAAGTCCGATAGTATCGAACCAGAATACATTGTTTAATGCGTGGTGTAATCCTGTAGGAATTAACAGACGGTTCAGGAATGCATAGATACCTGCACCAACAACATCCATACCTGCAACTGCTTTTCCTAATGCTACAAGTGCACTGAAAAGTAATGGCCACACAAACAGTAATACAGCAGATACAAGGATTGAAACAACACCTGCGATAATTGCTACGCAACGCTTGCCACTGAAGAATGACAGCCAGTCAGGAAGCTTTGTATCCTTAAATCTGTTGTAACACAAAGAACCAATAATACCGGCCAAGATACCAATAAATGGGTTTTGAATCTTGTCGAATGCAAGTGTCTTTGTAGCGCTGTCAGCGATAGATGGCATGATTGTGGTAACAAAGCCTGTAGACAGGAGTGTTGTCATCATCAGCCATGAAGCTAAAGCTGCAATACCGCCAGTACCGTCGTTCTTATCCGACATACCGACACCAACGCCGATTACAAAAAGGATGGCCATGTTGTCAATCAAAGCGCCCCCGGCTTTAACTAAAAACAGACCTATTAAATTTCGCGCACCTTCGATATCACCACCTTGCATGGTTGCAGGACATAAATAATATCCAATACCCATGAGGATACCACAGATAGGAAGCACCGCTACGGGAAGCATTAAAGCTTTACCCAGTTTTTGAAGAAATTTCATAAATTTCCCCTCCTTTACATTATGTATACTAAACTGGAGATACTCCAATAAAGTTCGTTATTATTATATAATTATATTCAAATCTACGCGAGACTTAAAATCTCATCACCGGCGGATACATTCCCCTCTTTGAGCATCTTTATCTCACTATAATCAGCAGTATTGCCAATTAAAACCGGAGTAATGACATTAAGATCTGCTGCCTTAATCTGCTCCAGGTCAGCCTCCATCAAAAGGTCACCCTTCTTCACCTGATCACCAACAGAAATATGTGATTTAAAAGGATCACCCTTTAGTGTCACTGTATCCAGACCAATGTGCAAAAGCAGCTCGACTCCCTGAGTTGTCGTCATGGTAAAAGCATGAAGCGTATCAAATACAGCTGTCACCTCTCCATCCGCCGGAGCGTAAAATCTGCCCTCAGAAGGAATCACGGCCACACCGTCTCCCAATATCTTCTCAGAAAAAGTAGGATCCGGAACCTCTGTAATAGGAACCACTCTGCCGTTGCACGGAGAACAGATCACCTTTCCCTTTGACTTATTCTTAAAAAAACCTAACATGATATCTCCTTTCCGTCGATATACACACTCACAATATCCAAATCATCATTGAGAAGCACAAAATCTGCTCTCTTTCCTGCAGAAATGCTGCCTGCTTCATCATAGATGCCAATCTCCTTAGCCGGATTGGCTGTAGCACACATAATTGCCTCCTCAAGCGGAATACCTGCCTGCCTTACTGTGAAACGCATACAATCCATCAGATTGGTTGCCGAGCCGGCAATTGTCCCATCATGAAGTGTGGCAAGCGGACCTCTGACCGTCACTGCCTGTCCACCGAGTGTATACTCTCCATCCTCAAGCCCTGTGGCTCTCATGCTGTCACTTATTAAAATCATGCGCTTCGCACCAAACATGGCAAATGTCGCCCTGATAACCGACGGATGAATATGCACTCCGTCACAAATGAGCTCCGCATGACACTTTTCTGAATCTCTCACAGCCCCGATAACTCCGGGATTCCTGTGATGAAGCGGTGGCATCGCATTATACAAATGTGTGGCATGGCTTGCACCATGCTCAATAGCCTCTACCGCTGTGTCATAATCAGCCGCTGTGTGTGCTATTGAAACCACAACACTTCCTCTTACCCTGTCTATAAAATCAATCGCGCCCGGCTCCTCTGGAGCAATATCTACAAGCTTTATCAAGCCATTGGCCGCATCCTGAAGCTCACAAAAATAATCATAATCACATCGCATGATATTCTCTGCCGCCTGTGCGCCCTTTTTAGAAGGACTGATAAAAGGTCCCTCCATATTGATACCTACAAGATGTGCACCACCATGATAAGTATAATCACCGGCATTTTTCATGACACTCAAAAGCTCATCCCTTTGAATGGTCATAGTAGCCGGACACACGCTCGTCACTCCGATAGAAGCCTCGTATGCTGTAATCACATCAAGTGCCTCTTTGGTGCCATCACACATATCAGCTCCCTTGCATCCATGAAAATGAATATCCACAAGACCCGGTATCATGATAAGACCTGATGCATCTATAATCTCCTGCGGTGCGCTGTCATTAGCCGCGTCCGTGTCAGCTGTTCTCTCCAAAACACTGTCAAAACGGCCATCCTTAACGACAACATCACCTTGCATAAAGCTGCCATCCTCTGTAAATACCCTTGCATTTTTTATTATCATATACATGCACCTTCTCAACTAAAAAATATCTACAAACAACTCAGTGCAGCCTCATCCGCTACAAGCGTAACATCATTGTGCAGCTGTAATACAGAAGCCGGCACCTGTGGTGTAATCGGTCCAAAGAAAGCCTTGTGCACAATCTCTGCCTTATCCTCACCACTTGCAACAATAAGAATCTTCTTAGCCTGCATGATGGTCTTGATACCCATTGTATAAGCCTGCTTCGGAACATCATCAGCCGATGCAAAGAAGCGCTTATTGGCCTCAATAGTAGACTCTGTCAGATTCACACAGTGTACCTGCTTGTCAAAAGACTCGCCCGGCTCATTAAAACCGATATGGCCATTGTGTCCGATACCAAGAAGCTGTAAATCAACACCGCCAAGAGACTGAATCAGCTCTGTATAGCGCTTGCACTCCTTCTGAGAATCCGGCTCCATGCCGTTTGGCAGGTGAGTATTCTCAACCGGAATATTCACATGATCAAACAAATTCTGATGCATAAAATAATAGTAGCTCTGGTCATTCTCACGGCTTAATCCCTTGTACTCATCAAGGTTCACCGTCATAACCTCTGAGAAGTCCAAATCCCCCTTCTTGAACCACTCAACGAGCTGCTTATACAAGCCGATAGGTGTAGAGCCTGTAGCCAGTCCCAATACACAATTAGGCTTCATAATCACCTGTGCCGATACGATATTTGCAGCCTTTCTGCTCATATCTGCATAATCCTTAGCATGATATATTCTCATGAAAAATCCCCCCAATTCGCAAAATATAACCAATACTATCTGCACAACCTTCAAATGTGCTGTTTGATTACATATATGCATTTTACCTCGTATAGGACATTTTGTCCAGTACTTTTTGTTATATTTTGCATATTTTATAAAAAAAGTATTAAATTTTAATGCAGTAAAGTGGTAAATTGCATAAAAATTCGCTTTAAATGAATATATAATTTTTCACATACTACTATCATTATGGTATAATAGAGACATACAAATCTGAAGTTGGAGGATACACGCATGAAAATTGTAATCATTAATGGAAGTGCCAGAAAA
>OHXF01000470.1_pt1 | contig 13555 bp, 13 predicted proteins | sample 1579961 | NCBI WGS metagenome assembly OHXF01 (sample SAMEA3882508, study PRJEB24775) | human gut metagenome | biome: human-associated habitat; feature: intestine environment; material: feces | place: Netherlands | collected 2009/2010
GACGTGATGTAGCGGCAGGGGCACGACCACCTCCACGTCGTCGTACAATCCGCTTTCCTTCAGGCAGCGACCGTACCACTCGCCCATCGCCCGCGCCGTGCGCCATGCCCCGCGGTACTTGAACCCCCGGATCAGCTCCCGCCACCCGCTGCCGTGGACATAGTAGAGCAGCCCCGACGCCCGCTCCACGGGCAGCATGTCGCGGCACCGCCCCAGCACGGGGTTGTCGGCCTGGCGCCAAAACCCCGTCAGGGGCGCCGTCGCCCGGCACAGCGTACAGACCGTGTGCTCGCCCTGCGCCAGCATCCGGCCGCACACAGGGCAGCGCGGCGGAAAAAAGAGCGCCGCCACGTCACGCAACAGGCTACTGAGGATCGACATTGACGACGACGGTAATATTCCTGAACTCGGGATCCTCCGAAAAAGCCTTCAGCTCCGCCCCCAGCAACTCCCGGGCGCGCGCCGACGAGGCGCCGCTTTCGACCTTGAGCAGCAGCCCGGCAAGGTATTCGCCGCGAATGCGGTCAACGGGGGGCGTCATCGGCCCCAGTACGCGGCGGCCGAAACGGCCGCGCAGGCGCGCCGCCAGCTCCGTGATGCCGCGCCGCAGCAGGGCGACGTCGCGGTGGCGCAGCGTCAGCAACGTAAGCCGCGCGTAAGGCGGGTAAAAGAAGGCTTCGCGCTCGGCGAGCTGCGCCCGCGCCATGCCGTCGTAATCGCCCGCGGCGACCTGCCGGATCACGGGATGCCCCGGCTCCGAAGTCTGGATCACCACCTCCCCGCCGTCCGAACGGCGGCCGGCGCGGCCGGCGACCTGCATCATCAGCTGGAACGCCCGCTCCGCGGCCCTGAAATCGGGGTTGTTCAGCAGATTGTCGGCATTGAGGATACCCACGAGCGACACGCCGCCGAAATCGAACCCCTTGGTAATCATCTGCGTTCCGACCAGGATGTCGGTCTTGCGAGCCTCGAAGTCGGCGATGATAGCGTTGAACGCCCGCTCCGAAGTCACGCTGTCGCGGTCGAGCCGCGCCACGCGCGCCGCGGGGAACAGCCGTGCGATCTCCTCCTCGACCTTTTCGGTGCCGAAGCCGCGCGGAACCACGTCCGTCACCTTGCACGACGGGCATTTCACCGGCACGGGGGCCGTATAGCCGCAGTAATGGCAGACGAGCTTCCCGCCTCCCTTGTGGTAGGTGAGCGTCACGTTGCAGTGCGGACAGCGTGCCGTCCACCCGCACTCCGAACACTCGACATAGGGCGCGAACCCGCGGCGGTTCTGGAACAGCATCACCTGCTCGCCCCGCCCCAGCGTCTCTTCCATCTTGTCCAGCAGCAGTTTGTTGAAATGCGCATGCCGTTCGCCGCGTTTGGCGGCGCGGATCGTATCCGAAACGAATATTTCGGGCGGCCGGGCATCCCCGTACCGCTCCGTCAGGGAGGCGAGCCCGTACTTTCCGCTTCCGGCATTGACCCATGTCTCGAGCGAAGGCGTGGCGCTTCCCAGCAGCGTCCGCCCGCCCCACAGCCGCGCCATCACCACGGCGCAGTCGCGCGCGTTGTAACGCGGCGCAGGGTCGGCCTGCTTGTAACTGGCATCGTGCTCCTCGTCGACGACGACCAGCTGCAGCCGTTTGAGCGGCAGGAATATCGACGAGCGCACGCCGACCACGAACTCGCCCCCCTGGGAGCGGTTCAGGCGCAAGTAGGTCTCCGTGCGGCGGCGGTTCGTAAGTTTCGAGTGGTAAGGGGTCACACGGCTGCCGAAAATGCGCTCCATGCGTTCGATCAGCTGCGCCGTGAGGGCGATCTCGGGCACCAGCAGCAGCACGTCGCCGCCCCGCGCCAGCACTTCGGCGATCAGGTGGATGTATACCTCGGTCTTGCCCGACCCCGTAATGCCGTGCAGCAACGCCGCGGGCTTCCGGGCGAACTGCCCCCGCAGCGACTCCAGCGCCGCGAGCTGCGCCGGGGTCAGCTCCGGCAGGCGGAATGCCGATCCGCCGCGCTCGACGGTGCGTTCGCGCTCCGCCGAGACGATGTACCCCTTGCGTTCGAGGGCATGCAGCACGGCATAGTCGGCCCGGCCTCTTTTAACAATCTTGAAAAATCCTCGCCCGTCGGAATCCGCTCCCCGTCCCCGGCCGAGGCCAGTTCGAGGAGCGCTTCGTACTGCCTGGGCGCACGCCTTTCGAGCTTCTCGAAAGCTTCGTGCAGTCGTCCTTCGTCGTGCAGCCCGGGCGCCAGGGCCACGTAGCACTCCGTACGGGGGCGAAATTCCTCTTCGGTAAACTCCTCCTCCGTGTCGCCCGAAGGCTTCATCAGCGACGGCAACCCCACGCGCATCACCTCGCCCGGCGTACACATGTAGTACGCCGCGACCCACTCCCAGAAGGCCATTTGCTGCGCCGAGAGCAGGGGTGCGCCGTACAGGACGCGCTGTATGGATTTGACGGTTTTGAACGGGGGGCGGCGGTCATGCACGCGCCACACGATCCCCGTGTAGAATTTGCGGGCGCCGAACTGTACGGCCACGGCCTGCCCCGCCTCGACATGCATCCCTTCGGGCACTGCGAACGTGTAGGCGGGCTGCGCCAGCGGCAGGACTATATCGGCATAGAGGGGCATCAGGGTTTACTGATGGCTTGAAACCCCTTGCCGTAGACGCCCATCACCGATCCCACGGTCATGAAGGCTTCGGGATCGATCGTCTTCACGAACTTGAGGATCATCGTGGTCTCGCGCTTGCGGCAGACCACCATCACGATCTTCGACTCCTTTTTGGTGTACCACCCCTGCGAGTCGATGAGCGTCACGCCGCGGTGGATATTGTCGACGATGGCCTGCGCCATCTTCTCATAGTCGTGCGTGACGATGAATACCTGGCTCGACTGCTGGTTCCCGGCCATGATCATGTCGACCGTATAGCCGAAGACCGCGGTCATCACGTAGCCGTAGATCACCGTGTCGATATGGAACCCCACGAGCATCGAGGAGCCGATGATCACGAAGTCCGAATAGATGACGATCTTGCCGTAGCTGATCGTGCGGTACTTGTTGATAATCATGGCGGCGATGTCCGTGCCGCCCGTCGAGCCGCCCTGCATGAAGCATATCGCCACGCCGATACCCGCCAGGATGCCGCCCAGGATCACCGAAAGGATCCGTTCCAGATGGAGGAAATCCCCCTCGGGCAGCACCGACTGCCAGAAATTCAGCCCCAACGATATGACGCAGACGCAGAACACGGTCTTCACGCCGAAGTTCCATCCGATGATGAACCCCGCCACGAGCAGCAGCACGCCGTTGATCAGGAAAGCCATCGTACCGATCTGGATACTTATGCCGGCCCAATGTTCCACGGCATGGCACAGCACGCGCGAAAGGCCCGTGGCACCGCCTCCGGTACCGTCGGCGGGCATGATGCATCCGATCCATGCAAAAGAGTACAGCATCATGCCGACCGTCATCAGGAAGTACTCCTTGAAGGTTTTCAGCACCTGCTCCATAGTGATGGGTTTCATAGCGACGGGTATTAGTGATTCGAGCACAAAGGTATAAAAATTTCGCCTTGGTATGCACCGCGCTCCTCCAATCTTTTTTCGAGCATCGCCAGCAGGGTTTCGTTGCGGATCAATCCCCAGTTGCGGCCGTAATGGTAGCGGGGCGGCGCCTCGCTGGCAAAGCGTTCGACGACCAGGTCGGGCCTCAGCCGCCGCAGTATCTCGACGAACAGGTCGATGTACTGGCCGACCTCCCAGAAACGGAACCTGCGGGGGTCGGCATCGTACTGGGCGGCCATCGGCGTGCCGCGGAAAACCTGCAACTGGTGGAATTTCACCGTCGTGAGCGGCAGCGAATTGATCGTTGCGACCTGCTCCAACAGCATTTCGTCGGTCTCGCCCGGCAGCCCGAGGATGAAATGCGCCCCCACGTGCAACCCCCTTTCGGCGGCCATCTCCACGGCGAAGTCGTGGCCGCGGTTCACGGCGCGCAACGTCTCGTCGCAGGTCGATTCGATGCCGAATTCGACCGCCACGTAACGGTCGCGCGCTATCTCCGCCAGATAATCGAGTTTCTCGGCGTCCACGCAGTCGGGGCGCGTCCCGATGACGATACCCGCCACGCCGGGATATGCGAGCGCCTCGCCGTAGAGCGCCCTGAGCCTTTCGAGCGGGGCGTAGGTATTCGAAAAAGACTGGAAATAGACCAGGTAGCGCGACGCCGCACGGTAGCGCCTGCCGTGGAATTCGATCCCCTCGGCGATCTGCCGCCCGATGCTTTTGGCCGGGATGCAGTACGAGGGAGTGAACGCCCCGTTGTTACAGAACGTACATCCTCCCTCGCCTATCTTCCCGTCGCGGTTGGGACACGAGAACCCGGCATCGACCGAGATTTTCTGCACCCGCCCGCCGAACGTGCGGCGGAAATACCCCGAATAGGAGTTAAACCGCCTGTGGTCGCCCCACGCATACATGCCTATAACCCCCAGTCGGAAGCGTTATAGGTATCCTTCGGCGCATTGGGCACGTTGGCGAAGAAGGTTTGCCCGGTCTTCTTTTCCAGATCGGCCACCGACATCACGAACCCTTTGGCCACGTACTGGCTGGGCTTCGTCCCTCCGTTCGACGAGTTGTGGGGGAAACATATTGCCACACACTGCAATTCGTCGCGCGAACACTCCACCACCCATTTGTTGACATGGTTTTTGATACGCAGCAGCACCTTATAATAGTGCGTGGGCACGACCGTTCCGTTCACTTTCTTCGATTCGTTCTCCCAGTAACAGCCGATCACCTGATAGGTAGTATCGGCCTGTCCTTTCCACTGCGTATCGACCCAGTCCTCGCAGTTGTTCCAGACCCCGCCGCCCGTGTTGAACCCGTTCTGCAACTGCGGCCCGATGTTCGATTTGTAGAACACCTGATCGTTCGTCGCCTGGCTCACCGTGCGGTCGCTCGACCCGAGCATATGGCCGCGTGTCAGATTCGTCGATTTGAAATCGTACTCCGTATTCTGCGTACACGAAATTTTGGGGTCGTTGATATAGTTGTCCTTCCGTTTGGCACTCCCCACATAACTTTTGTGCATCGGCGCCGCAACCCACACCGGACAGCGATATTTGGCTGAATAGCACACGGAGAAATTCCGGATTTTCGCAGCGTCGTTCCGCATATGATAGGCATAGTAATAATCGCTCTGGATTCCGTTCTCGACCGGCAGCTCCGCCCAGCCCGCGTATTTCGTCCTGTCGTCCCCGCCGCCGGCCGCGGATGTGGCGAACGTCCCGACGGTGCTTCCGAAGGTCTCCCCGCCGACCACGACGCACAGCCGGAATTTATACTCCGTCGAAGCGCTCAGGCCCGTGAGCGTGGCGCTCTTGGCGCCGGGTTCGGTCGTGACCGCCACGCGCTGCCCGTCGTCCGACGTCGTCCCGCAGAGGAAATACGCCTCGGACACCTCTTTGCCGCCCGTATAATCGAACGTGCAGGAGACGGTCGCCGAAGAGGCCGTCACCTGCGAACAATCCGGCACCCCGAACCTCGGATCGTCCGGCAACACCGGGTCTACTCCTGTTTTGACGACGACCGGCTTGCTCTGCATCCGGCCTCCGCTCCCCATGTCCACATAGGCGTAGATCAGGTACGACGTCTCGGCATCGAGCCCCGTCAGGCGGCAGGACATCACCTGCCCGTCGACCGTCACGTCGGTCGTCTCCGTGAAACTCCCCGTATCGTCGGAGCGGATCGGCGCATAGGCGAATCCCGCCTGCGCCGAGGAAAGCACGCCGTCGCCGAATTTCGTCCGGCACGACACCTCCACGGTCGTCCCCGAAACCCCGGCCTCGGGTGCGTAGAACCATTTGGTCTCCTTTCCTGTCTCTTCGTCGTTGCAGGAGGCGAAAAACGCCGCCATCCCGGCACACAAAACTACTAAAAATCTCTTCATGCTATTTTTTGGTTAACAATCCCTCATTTTCGAATCGATCCAGATGGTTACCGGGCCGTCGTTCACCAGCGCCACCTGCATGTCGGCGCCGAATTCGCCCGTCATCACCTCCCGCCCCAGAAGCTCAGCGACACGTGCCGCGAAACGTTCGTACATCGGGTACGAAACCGCCTCGGGCGCCGCCTTGATATAGGACGGGCGGTTGCCCTTGCGCGTCGAGGCCAGCAGGGTGAACTGGCTCACGACCAGCACCTGGCCGCCGACCTGCCTCACATCGAGGTTCATCACCCCCTGTGCGTCGTCGAAGATCCGCAGGCGAACGAGCTTGCCCGCCAGGTATTCGACGTCCTCGTCCGTATCGTCCGCGCCCACGCCGAGCAGCACCAGCAGCCCCGCCCCGATCTGCGACCGGAGCTGGCCGCCGATCGTGACGGAAGCGCTCTTCACACGTTGTATCAGTATGCGCATACTCCAGGCAGTCAACGGTTTTCGAAATAAGCCCACAGGTTGTCGTCCGCAGGCACGGGCGCCGTGACCGCCACGGGCTCATGGCGCACGGGATGCTCGAATTCGACGCTCCGCGAGTGGAGCGAAATGCCGCCCCCGGGCAGCGAACGCCGGGCGCCGTATTTCAGGTCGCCGCGGATCGGGCACCCGATCTTCGACAGCTGGGCGCGTATCTGGTGGTGGCGCCCCGTCAGCAGCTCCACCTCCACGAGCGTATAGTGCGTCCCCGCGCCCAGCGTCGCATAGCGCAGCCGCGCCTGCTTGGCGTCGGCCTTCGGCGCATCGCAGGCGCGCGAACGGTTGGCACGTCCGTCACGCAGGATGTAGTGGCACAATTCACCGCTCAGCGGATCGGGAGCCTGCTCGGTCAGCGCCCAGTATATCTTACGGATACGCCCTTCGCGGATCATTTCGTTGAGCCGCGTGAGGGCCTTCGAGGTCTTGGCGAAGAGCACCGCGCCGCTCACCGGACGGTCGATCCGGTGCACCACGCCGAGGAACACCTCGCCGGGCTTCGCATCGCGGCGTTTGATAAAGGCTTTGATCTGGTCTTCGAGGGCACTTCCGCCCGACGGGTCGGGCTGCACCAAGTCTCCGCAGTGTTTGTTGACCACCAGCAGGTGGTTGTCTTCGTAGAGAATATCTTCCGGTGTAAACATGTTCGGGGTATTGAGTCTGACGGTTCCCTCTCACAGCACGAACGTGAAGGGCAGCAGCCGTGCCGCCGTATCCACGACGGTGGCCGTACCGTTTCCGCTCATGATGACCCGCATGGGCGAGCCTTGGCGGCGTTCGACATCGACCATCACCTGCCGACACTGGCCGCAGGGGTAGCACTCGCGCGCGGAGGGATTCGAAGCGATGGCCAGCGTCTCGATCGGGTCGTCGGCATAATTGGCCTGCGCGTAGAACATCAGCGAACGTTCGGCGCAAAGCCCCGCCGGATACACCTCGCTCTCGAAATTGCTTCCGTAGAGGATCTTCCCGCTGCGCAGGCGCGCCGCCGCCCCGACCCGGAAGTGCGAATAGGGCGCGTGGGCGTTCTCCGTGGCCCGCTGGGCCTCCGCGACCAGCCGGCGGTCGGCATCGGACAGCCCGGCGAGGGCCGCATAGTGCTCGTAATTGAAACAGAACTGCTTTTCCATAACTCCTCCTGTTTTTAGGGGCAAAGTAAACAAAGATAATATAAATTTCGCAATCGTCCAACAACCGGGGTGTTTTTCCCGCCGCGGAGCGCATCTCCGGGGACGACGAAGAGGATGCCCCTCGGGGACACCCTCTTCGACATACGCTGCCGGACGGCTATTCCAGCACGAATTTCGCCTGGACGTTGTACTGCAACTTGATGGTCTTGAAGTCGAGCGGCTCGTCCGCTGCGGCATCCTCGGCCAGACCGGCCGCCTTGGCGCTGCGCATCACGGCCATGTTGTCGTAGAAGACCGGCATCACGTTGTTGTTCGAATCGTAGATGTAGAAGCATTTGCCGACACTCTGCCCGATGGCCTGGGCCAGCGTCTGCGCGCTCTGCTTGGCATTCTGCATGGCCTCCACACGCACCTGTTCCTTATACTGGTCGATCTTCGAATGCGACACCTTCAGGATCGAGACGTTCGAAATCCCCAGGTTGTCCAACGCCTGCCACACCTTCGAGACCTCGGCCGCCGACCCCAGCTGCAACTGGTACTTGGCCGTCGCCACCGACGTGTTCTTCTTGAAGAACTCGCTCGACAGGTTTGCCACCTTGAGCTGCTTCTCGACGTTCACGCCGAGCCGCTTGAGCGCCGCGATCATGTCGCGCTGCTGGCTCTCGACCGAAATCTTGCCTTTCGAGTCGCGTTCGTTGATGATGACCGAGAGGTAGAACTCGTCGGGCGTGATCTCCTTCTCGGCACGCCCGTTGACCTGAATATAGCTGGGGAATGCCTCCTGCACCTGTGCCGCCGCGGGAAGTGCCATCAGCGCCACCGCCGCAATTAAAATCAGTTTTTTCATGTTTTCCGTTTTTTAGGTAACTGTCTTACAAATAAAACGCCAAAACCGCAGGATACTGCATCGCCCCGGTCTGTTTTTCCGGACGCGGCTCCCTGCGCGGCATTGATAAAAACGCCGCACGCCTGCTTTTATTGCCATTTCGGTTTCTCCGCCCGGACGAAAAAGGCCCCGGAAGCGACTTTCGTGTCACCGTGTCACCGCCTCACCAGCTTCACCACGTTCTCGACATGGTGCGTATGGGGGAACATGTCCACGGGCTGCACGGCCTCGACGCGATAATCGGCGTCGAGCAGCGCCAGGTCGCGCGCCTGCGTAGCCGGGTTGCAGCTCACATAGACGATCCTCTCGGGCGCGGCACGCAGGATCACCCCGATGACCGGTTCGTCGACGCCCGCCCGCGGCGGGTCGAGGATAATGACGTCGGGGCGGCCGTTGGCAGCCACGAATTCGTCGCTGAGCACCTGCTTCATGTCGCCCGCATAAAAGACCGTATTGCCGATGCCGTTGATTTCGGAATTGATTTTCGCGTCGGCGATCGCCTCGGGCACATACTCGATGCCCACCACGCGGCGGCAGTGCGCGGCGCAGAAATTGGCGATGGTGCCCGTACCGGTATAAAGGTCGTAGAGCACGTCTTCGGGTTTCAGGTCTGCGAACTCGCGCGCCACCTTGTAGAGCTCGTAGGCCTGTTCGGAATTGGTCTGGTAGAACGACTTGGGGCCCACCTTGAAACGCAGCCCCTCCATCTCCTCGACGATATGGTCTTTGCCTTTGTAGCACACCGGGTCGAGGTCGCCCACCGAATCGTTGAGCTTCGTATTGACGACGTAGCACAGCGAGGTGATCTGCGGGAATGCGGCCGCCAGATGGTCGAGCAGCGCCGCGATCCGTTCGCGGTCGTCCGCACCGAAGACCACGGTCACCATCACTTCGCCCGTCGAGGCCGTACGGACGATCATGTTGCGCATCAGCCCCGTATGCTCGCGGGCATTGTGGAACGTATAGCCGTTCTCGACGCAGAAACGTTTGGTCTCCATCCGGATGTCGTTCGACGGGTCGGGCTGCAGCCAGCATTTGCGGATGTCGAGCACCTTGTCGAACATGCCGGGGATATGGAACCCCAGCGCGGGCGCGGCGCCGATATCCGCACCGCCCTCGACCTCCTCGCGCGTCAGCCAGCGGCGGTCGGCGAAGGTGAACTCGAGTTTGTTGCGGTAGAACTGCGTCCGGGCCGACCCCAGGCACGGGGCGATTTCGGGCAGGGCGATCTTGCCGATGCGGGCCAGCTGGTCGCGCACCTGCCCGGTTTTGAAGCGCAGCTGCTCCTCGTAGGGAAGGTTCTGCCACTTGCAGCCGCCGCAGACGCCGAAATGCTCACAGAAGGCCTCGGCGCGCAGGGGCGATTTCTTCACATAGCGGACGACGAATCCCTCCATGAACCGGCGGCGTTTGGAGCGTATCTGCACATCCACCACGTCGCCCGGCACGGTCAGCGGCACGAACACCACCACGTCGTTCCAGCGTCCCATCGCCTTGCCTTCGGCGGCGAGCGTCGTTATTTCGAGCCCCTCGATCAGGGGGTAATTTGCTTTTTTTCGGGCCATAATCCTGATTTTGCCGCAAAGATAGTGCAAGCCGAGCGCAGATGCAAGCTCTGCTTGCAATATGCCGAGGCGCCGCCTGTCTGAGCAGAAATCCCTTTGCCGCAGAGATAAATCCAGAGCGGGAAACACGCCGTCACGCGCCCTTTTCCCTCTTCCTGCGACCCCGCTCGCGCACGCCGCCCAGCCAGAATCCCAGGGCGAACGGCCCGCCGATGAGCACCACGAGCGCCAGCACCACATACAGCAGCACTTTGCCGACCAGTCCCGGCACGGCGTCGAGTGCCCTCTGCACCACGCCGTCGGCCGACTCGCGCAGCTGGTCGACCAGCGCCTGCCGCTCGGCGGTCACATACCGCTGCAGCTCGTCGCGCTGGCGGTCGAAGTTGGCGAAGGCGTTGTCGAGGCTGTAATTCATCGTATATATCAGCTGCGTAACCTGCTTGTTGAGCTCCTCCAGCACCTTGTCCGAAATTTCGGGCAGGTGCTCCGCGACGACCACGATCCGGGTGAAATTGCGTTCCAGCGAGTCGAGGCGGGCCCCCACCTCCAGGCGCATACTGTCCTGCTGCAACTGCATCGCGATCAGATCCTTCGACCAGCCGACGCTGTTGGCCAGCTGCTGCGTCTGGCCGCTCACGCGGTCGTTGACGTCGGCCAGCACTTCGGCGATCGACCCCGTGGCATAGGCATGCTCGATGCCGTTCGCACGCAGGAATTCGATCCATGCGAGGGTCGTATTCGAACCCTCCATCTCCCCGTCGGCGGGGTTCTCGCGTACATAATCCCCCACGAACCGTTCCATCAGGCCGTAGCGGTCGACCGCCAGCACCTGCCGCGCCAGGCGTTCCGCCCGGCGGTCGAGCCGTGCGGCGGCATCGCGTGCCAGGTCGCTCTGCGCCCCGAACAGCAGCGAGTCGGGCGCAGCCGCAAAACCTTCGTCCATGCGCCGGCAGAGTATCCACATGTCGGCCAGCGCCACGTCGGGAATACCCTGCATGGCGGCCGAAACCCCGGCCCGCGTGGCACGTATCTTCCACCTCACGGCCGCCACACGCGTCGCGATGTCGGGCGCCGCGGCGGCGATCGAGTCGGCCGTACGCGACACCTCCGAAGCCATGTCGTAATAGAAACCGCGTGTCATGGTGCGGATATTCATCTCCTCCTTCGACAGCGGATCCCCCGTGGCCACGGCCACCTTCAGCAGCGAACACCCCGTGAGCGCCAACGCGGCGAACAAGGCTGCCGCAGCCATGCAAAGCGTATATCTGTTCATTTTCATACCCGTCCTCCCCGCAACTACCGATCCATTCTCCGCTCCATTTCCCGGATATAACGCACCGCGACGAAATGCCCGGCCTGCGGCATGTTACCGTGGTCGAAGCCGTCGAACTCGCAGATCCGCACGTCGGGATGCCCCGCCACGCGCATCATGCGCCAGAAGTAGGCGTTCTCCTCGTAGCGCCCCAGCATCTCCCGCTCGCGGTCGCCCGAAAGGATCAGCATCGGGCGGCAGTCGGGGCGCACGTAGCTCAGCGGCGCCATGTCGTCCACCAGCGGCTGCGTATCGGGTAGCCCCAGTTCACGGCGCCGTTCGAAATGCGTCACCACCTGCCCGCTGTAGGGGATCAGCGCCACGAACGCCGTATCGGGGTCGATGCCGTAAGGCTCCAGCCAGCGCTTGTCCAGCCCGATCATCGACGTGAGGTAACCCCCTGCCGAATGCCCGGCCACGAACACCCGCCCGGGGTCGCCGCCGTACGAGGCGATGTGCTTCACCACCCATGCCGCCGCTGCGGCCGCATCGTCCACGCAGTCGGCGACCTTCACCGTCGGCGAGAGGCGGTACTCCACGCCCACCACGGCCAGACCCTTGTCTTTCAATGCCTCGGGGATCTCGCGCCGTCCGCCCGTCAGCCCGCCGCCGTGGTACCACACCACGGTCGAAAAGCCGGTTTTTCCGACCGGATAATAAATATCCAGCCGGCACATCGTGTCGATGTTCCCATCGCCCGCGGCATCGCGGTAGGCAATGTCCTTCACCGTCTTATAGGCGCCTTCCTGCGCCACCGCCCCCGTGCCGCACACGGCCAGCACGAAGAACAAAGTAACCAATCGTTTCATCCAAGAGAGTTTATTCGGGTCATAAAGATAGGTAAAAATCCCGCAAAAAGCACTATATTTGCAGGAAATATACTCCGCTCAGACAGGCAGACAGCCGGCATCCGGCCCGCACTGTCTTTCCGGAAACAGGAACCGCAAAAAAACGCCAGCACCATGAAAATAGCCTGCCTGCAATTCAATCCTATCCAGGAAAACACCTATGTCGTCTGGGACGACACGCTCGAAGCCGTCGTCATCGACGCCGGCAACAGCAACCCGCGCGAGGACGCCGCGCTCGACAATTTCATCGCCGAACACGGGCTCCGACCCGTCCTGGCGGCCAACACCCACGGCCACTTCGACCACACGCTGGGCGTCGCCCACCTCAAAAAACGCTACGGCATCCCGTTCGCCATGTCGCTCAAGGACGCCTTCCTGCTGGACAACGCCTCGACCAGCGGCAGCATCTTCGGCGTGCCCGTCGGCGAGATGCCCTCGGTGGACACCGACCTCGACACGACGCCCGAAATCCGTTTCGGGCACACCGTCCTGCGCGTGCTCCGCACGCCCGGCCATACGCCCGGCCATGTCGCGCTCTACGAACCGCAGTCCAAATCGCTCTTCACGGGCGACACGCTCTTCCGCGAGTCGATCGGGCGCACCGACCTGCCTGGAGGCGACTATTCGTGGATCATGCGCTCGATCCTCGACATCCTGCTCCCGCTGGGCGACGAGGTGCACGTCTACCCCGGCCACGGGCCTGAGTCGACCATCGGCCACGAAGTGCTCTACAACCCCTTCATCGTCGAAGTGTTGAACGAGGAAGTGAACTATAAGGATTAGCCCGCCATGAAACTGCGTATTGCGATCACCTGTCTTTCAGCCTGCCTGCTCCCCGCCCCGGCACTCCGGGCGCAGGATTCCCCGCGCGTGGCCTGCTACGACCTGACCGTGCGGATCGACGTGCCGGAGAGGCGGGTCACGGTCGGCGGGTCGTTCGATGTCAATTTCCTCGGCAGCGACTCGATCGCACTGGTGCTGTGGCGCCACGCCCGTATCGACACGATGCGCTGCGACGGCCATGAAGCGGCCTACCGTTTCGATACGCTCGCCCCCGCACCCACCCGGTTCATTCCCGACGGACGCGCCCTGACCCTTTACCGGCCGGCCGGGAGCCCCGACCGTTGCCGCATCGGCACCCGCTACACGCTCGACATGCACGAGGTGCAGGGCCCCGCAAAATCGTTCAACGACCGCTGGATCGAGATCGGTTACTATACGGGATGGTATCCCGTCTGCAACGGCACCTCGGCGGATCGCTCGCACCTGCGGATCGGCATTACCGACGGCTATACGGTGAGCGGATCGGGTATTATTTCCCGCACGGACGACGGCATGTGGGA
>OHXF01000472.1_pt1 | contig 13538 bp, 9 predicted proteins | sample 1579961 | NCBI WGS metagenome assembly OHXF01 (sample SAMEA3882508, study PRJEB24775) | human gut metagenome | biome: human-associated habitat; feature: intestine environment; material: feces | place: Netherlands | collected 2009/2010
TCCGAGATGTATTCCGCGCGTCTTGCGATATCGCCTTGCACCGACCGGCGACTCTCTGTATCGCGGCGTGATGCGCTTACTTGTTCTCATCAATGCGTATGGTCGTATTATAAAGCGCGTTCATCCGGTTGTCAAGTCCAAACTTTGACGGCTTGCGCAAACCGAGAAACTGATATACAATGGAACAGAAACAGGAAAGGAATGGAAGAAACATGCTTCATATCGTCTTGATTGAGCCGGAGATTCCGCAGAATACCGGCAATATTGCCCGAACCTGTGCGGCAACGGGCAGCGAGCTGCATCTGGTTAAGCCGCTTGGCTATAGCTTGGAGGACAAGTATCTCAAACGCGCGGGGCTGGATTACTGGCCGAAGCTGGATGTGACGGTGTATGAGAGTTACGAGGATTTTCTGGAGAGAAATCCGGGGGCGAAGATTTACTATGCGACAACGAAGGGGCCGCAGACGTATGTGGATGTGCATTACGAGGAAGACTGCTTCATCATGTTCGGAAAAGAAAGCGCAGGAATCCCGGAAGACATTCTGTACGACAACCAGGAGACAGCAGTGCGGATTCCGATGATTAATGATATTCGGTCGCTGAATTTGTCGAACTCGGTGGCGATTGTGCTATACGAGGCGCTGCGGCAGAATAACTTTGGCCATATGCAGCTCGCGGGGCATTTGCGGACGCATTAGTGGAGGTAGACGGACGGGACTCTGGTGATCGTAGACGGAACTGCATTCTTTTTATAAGGAAGAAGTTAAGATCATTTCTAATTCGGCGAAGACCTGCTCGGCGTAAAGCTGTTTGATTTCGTGGCGGGTCATGCCGGAGACGTTGGTCTGGAAGGTGAAGGTGTGGGCTTGGGTTTTGTATAAAATACAGAAGTAGACAACGCCCTGTACGCTGTCAGCGTTGTTGGGGTCGAGATTTCCGGTTGTGCCGGTGATTCCGATGGCGATGGCGGTGTGCAGATTTTCTTGTACTGTGCGGGCCATGGCTTCGGCGCATTCGGGGGAGTAGACGCCGTGGATTTCGATGACGGAAGGGTCGACGCCGACGAGGACTTTGGTTTCGTTCAGATACGTGACGTAGCCGCCGGGGAAAATGGCGGAGGCGCCTTCGGTGTCGGTGATCAGGGAGGCGATCAGGCCGGAAGTGCAGCTTTCCATGGTGGAAATGGTGGTGTGGGATGCAATGAGCTGTTTGATGATGGAATCAATGGTGTTTGGGTTCATAGTGAAAATTACCTCCAGAGTTAGTTTGATATGTCTGGCAAAAAAGCCCCTCGGCGGAGGGGCTTATTTTGGTGCTTCGCCTTTGGCGAGTGTAAAGATAAATTCGGTACCAACGCCCTCTGTACTGATGACATTGATATTCTGGTTATGCGCAGTGATGATCTCTTTGACGATCGAAAGCCCAAGTCCCGTTCCTTTGCGGTCCTTGCCGCGGGAGGCGTCGAGCTTGTAGAAGCGCTCCCAGATTTTCGTGATGCTTGCCTTTGGAATGCCGCAGCCGGTGTCCTTGACGGAGACGAAGACTTTGCCGTGCTTCTCCGTTGTCTCAACTGTGATGGTGGAATCGTTGTTGCTGAATTTGATTGCATTATCAATGAGATTGTACAGCACCTGCTGGATTTTTCCCATATCGGCGCAGACATACAAAGTACGCGATGCGAGGATCAGTGAAATGGAAATCCGCTTTTTCGTGCAGGTTCCCTCAAACGAAGCGGCGGTATCCTTGATGACGGCGTTGATGTCAAACGAGGTCAGATCGAGCATATTCCCTTTATCGTCGATGTCGTTCAGCGTCAGCAGGCTCTGCGTCAGCTTGTGCAGCCGTTCTGTCTCAAACAGAACGATTTTCAGATATTTTTCCTGCATTTCCGGCGGAATCGTTCCGTCGAGGATTGCCTCCACATAGCCTTTGATCGAGGTCAGCGGTGAGCGGAAGTCGTGAGAGACGTTCGCCACAAATTTCCGCTGGTATTCGCCGGTCTTGTTCAGCTCGCCGGACATGTAGTTCAGCGTGGAAGCGAGATACCCCATCTCATCGTGAGATTTAACATCAATTTTGTGGGTCAGGTTGCCGGAGGCATACTCCTTTGCACCGTTGATGATCTTTTTCAGCGGCCGGTACACGACGAGGGAGAAAAAGATCAGAATCACAAACGAGAGTCCGAACACGAGCAGGAACAGAAAATCAATCCGTGCCAGCAGACTTTCCCTCTGCTGATAGACGTCCTGCAGCGGAAGGTGGATGGCGACATAGCCATTGATCCGGAAATCGGAGGTGACGGGAACCATGACGCTCAGCATCTTGTCTTCGAAATAGCCGAAAAACGTTCCCGTGCTGTAATACTCGCTGCCGAGCGCAACTGGATCAAAACCGTCGATGATCTCCGGGTTTTCCTCATCGAGTGCAGCTGCCGTGTTCAGCAGAATTTCCCCGTCTGCGCTGATGAGCCAGATCTGGGAATTGTGATAGGAAGCCAGTGCACTGAGCGAATTGTAAAGATCCGTCAGGGAACGCTCACTGTGGTAATAAAGGTCGCCCTGTTTGGAAGCGATCTGCGTGGCCTCCCGGTACAGACTGGTGCTCGCGCTGGAGACCAGACTGTCCTCCACCATGCGGGAGCCGACCGTTGAGATCAGCGTAAAGCCGGCAATGGCGAGAATGACATAAATGAGAATTAATTTCCGGTAAAGCGTGCGTCGCATTATTTTTTAACCTCAAACTTGTAACCGATGCCCCAGACCGTCGTGATGGCCCAGGAGGCATGGTCCTTGATTTTTTCGCGGAGACGTTTGATATGAACGTCTACCGTGCGGGTATCGCCGATGTACTCATAGCCCCAGATATGGTCGAGGAGCTGTTCTCGCGTAAAGACCTGGTTTGGTGAGGAAGCAAGGAAGTAGAGAAGCTCCAGTTCCTTCGGCGGCATATCGACGGTGCGGCCCTGGTAAATGACGGAATAGTTCGTCTGGTTGATGATAAGATCCGGGTACTCGACACATTTTCCTGCGGTCGCGGACACCGGGATCGTGCGTGATGGCTGAAATCTCCGCAGCACTGCTTTCACACGGGCAACGAGTTCCTTGGAATCAAATGGTTTGATGATGTAGTCATCCGCGCCGAGTTCCAGGCCGAGGACTTTGTCGAACACCTCGCCCTTTGCCGAGAGCATGATGATCGGAACATCGGAATCGTGCCGGATTTCGCGGCAGACCTGGTAGCCGTCCATGCCGGGCAGCATCAGGTCGAGCAGAATCAGGTTCGGCTGGAAGGAGTGAAACTCCCGGACAGCCTCTTCTCCATCGTTTACAATTTTTGTGTCATAGCATTCCTTGGTCAGATAGAGAGAAATCAGTTCTGCGATATTGTTATCGTCATCGACGATCAGAATTTTCTGTTTGGAAGCCATAAAAGATTCTCCTTCACTGGGGACAGGACGGAACCGCATACAGTATGCGTTCCGTCCCATATTTTCCTGAGTTTTTATTTCTTAAACGTAACAATCGTAACGCCGGCATCGCCCTCGCCAAATTCCGCTAAATGGAAGTCCGCTACGTGTTTCTGGCGGCGCAGATAATTGTGAATGCCTTTCCGCAGTGCGCCCGTTCCTTTTCCGTGGACAACGCGGACACTCGGCAGATGGGAGAGATAAGCGTCATCGAGATATTTGTCGAGTTCGGCAACCGCTTCATCCACCGTTTTTCCGAGCAGATTGATCTCGGTAGAAATCGTGGCAGCCTTGGAAAGCTTCGATTTTCCGCTGCTTGTGCGGGAGATGGACGGGCCGGTGATGACAGCCTCGTCGATCAGCACAAGGTCGGAGATATGCACTTTGGTCCGCATGATACCCATCTGGACGAAGAGATTTCCCTTCGAATCCGGGCGGGTGCTGACAGTACCTTTGAGATTCATGCTTAAGACTTTGACGGCATCGCCGAGATGAAGATCCTGCGGGCGGAGATTTCCGGTGCGCTTCGGCACTTCCTTCGCCTTTTTCTTATCGAGCTTGTTCATTTTTTCACGCAGAGCGGTACGTTTCTGCTCCATTTCGCGGACGGAAACATTCTCTTTTCCAAATTTCTGGAAATCGCGCATCGTCTGGTCGGCGTATTCCTTCGCCTCGCGGAGAATTCTCTGTGCCTCCTCGGTTGCATTGGAGATCATCTTTTCTTTTCTTGCGTCGATCTGTTCCTGATTCTTGGCAAGGCTCTGCTTCAGGGATTCGACTTCCGCGCGGGTGCGGGCAAGCTCTTCTTTTTCGCGTTCCAGCGTGATCCGGTTCTGCTCGAGAGTGGTCAGAACGTCTTCAAACGATTCATCCTGCTCGCTGATTTCGTCTTTTGCCTTGTTGATGATGTAGTCCGGCAGGCCGAGTTTGCTGGAAATCGCAAACGCATTACTCTTTCCAGGAACGCCGACGAGCAGGCGGTATGTCGGGCTTAAAGTCTCGACATCGAATTCACAGCAGGCATTCTCCACGCCCGGTGTGGATAAGGCATAGATTTTCAGTTCACTGTAGTGTGTCGTTGCCATGGTGCGGATGCCGCGCTCGTGGAGCGTAGAGAGGATCGCGATGGCAAGCGCCGCGCCCTCTGTCGGGTCGGTTCCCGAGCAGAGCTCATCGAACAGGCAAAGGCTTCTGTCGTCAGCTTTTTCAAGAATTTTTACGATATTGGTCATGTGAGACGAGAAGGTACTGAGACTTTGCTCAATACTCTGCTCATCGCCTATATCCGCAAAGACATCCTCAAAGATGGCGAGCTTTGACCTGTCAGCCGCAGGAATGTGAAGACCTGCCTGACCCATGAGAGTCAAAAGTCCGACAGTCTTTAGTGAAACCGTCTTACCACCGGTGTTTGGTCCGGTGATGATGAGCTGCTTATAGTCCTCGCCGAGCCGTACATCTATAGGAACCACCTTTTTAGCATCCAAAAGCGGATGACGGCCCTTTCTGATATTGATATGCCCCTCGGTGTTGAACTCAGGTGCCACACCGTTATATGATTTAGCCAGATTTGCCTTTGCAAAAATGAAGTCAAGCTCTGAAAGAATCTCATAGTCCTGCTCCAAGGCAGCCGCATTCATGGCAACCTTGTCGCTGAGTGCTGCAAGGATTTTTTCAATCTCCTCCTGCTCCTTTATGAAAAGCTCCTTGAGCTCGTTATTCAAATTGACGACAGCCATCGGCTCGATAAAAAGAGTGGAGCCGGTAGATGACTGGTCGTGCATCATGCCGGGTACATTGCCCTTAGCCTCAGCCTTTACAGGCAGACAATATCTGCCGTCACGCATGGTAACAACCGCATCCTGCAGATATGTCCTCGTTGTGCTGTTGTTCATGAGTTTGGTGAGCTGCGCATGGATTCTGTCGTTCATGCCTCGTATGCTCTTTCTTATCTTAAAAAGCTCAGGACTCGCATCATCGGCAATCTCTTCCTCAGATAAAATGCACCTCTTAATCTCATCGCAGAGCGCAGAAACCGGTTCAATTCCTGCAAACAGACCGGAGAGTGAATCCTGCTTCTCATTATCCATGGCGCTTCTGCCATAAGCCTTCACGCGCTTTGCAACCTCCAAAAGACTGCAGATGCGAAGAAGCTCGGTCGTATTCAGTGCACCACCGATATCAAGCCTCTTTAGAGAAGCGTGCACATTGTGTATGCCAACGAAGGACACTCCGCTGTCCTTATACAGGCGGCTTAGTGCATCGGCAGTGGTGGTCTGCAGATGTCTGATTTCGTATAAATCGGTGATAGGCTCAAGCGAAAGACACCGCTTCTTTGTCTCATCACATGCTGCGTAGCTGCTTAGCATGGTGAGGATTTTGTTATATTCCAATGTTTTGTAAACTTTTTTATTCATTTCTATATCCTTATATTTCGGTAGTTAAATATTAAATTTATATTTACTGTATAGCTTATCATATTATAGCTGAAAATCTTCAAAAAAACCATAATAAATATGTATTAAATGATAATTACAAGATGATAACATAAAGTTTAATACATAACAAACCAGTTTGTTAAACGAGCCAAAAAGTACGGGCTTGCAGCAGTCCGGCGGGTACATGCCGCAAGCCCGTACTCAAAAAATATGGTTGCAACGCAATATAATTCAGAATATAATGTAAGATAGTAACTAAAGACATCTAATCAGGGTGACAATATGGAGCAATTTATCAGAGAAAAGATAAAGGATAAACCGCTGAATAAAAAAAGACTTGCAAAAAAAGCAGGCACAGCAGCACTATGCGGAGTGGCATTTGCAGTGGCTGCAAGCATTGTTTTTGCTATATTTCTGCCGGTTATCAACAGACAATCAAAAAAAGCTTCAGATGGAAAAAATAATAATGATGTGCAGATAGCCACACAGCAGCCTGGCATAGATGACAGCAATGATGCATATAGTGAAAATGGTACACAAAGCACAGAGTCCGGCACTTCTTCGGAGCCGTCTTTGCAGACCTATCAGCCTACACTCGCAGATTATCAGGCAGTGCAGAACCAGCTCTACAGCGTGGGCGCTTCGGCCTCGAAATTTGTAGTAGGAGTCACGGGTGTGACAGATGCCACTGATATTTTCAACAATTCCTATGAGACCGAGGGTCAGGGAGTGGGAGTGATACTGAGGGACAATGGAAAGCAGCTAATCATTCTGACAGAGAAAAATGTAGTGGATAAGGCGGATAAGCTTAGTGTAACCTTTGTAAACGACATGATGGCTGATGCTGCGCTGGTCAAGTATGACAGCAATACGGGTATAGCAATCATTTCCGTGGATAAGTCACTTCTGGACGACGCCACAATAAGGGCTATAGCGGTTGCGGAGCTTGGTAATTCAAATATCGTTTCAAGAGGAGCATCTGTCATTGCGCTTGAGGCAAACTATGCTATTCTCACAGGTCTTGTAACGTCAACAACCAACGAGCTGTCGGCGCAGGACAACAATTACTCGGTGCTCACCACAGATATCGCAAGCAACAAGTTGCAGAGCGGTATACTGATTAATACAGATGGTCAGGTCATAGGGCTTTCGCTGCAGGATTTTAATCCGGCGGAGGAAAACAATACGCTCACGGCTGTCAGCATAAGCGACCTGTCACCTGTCATTGAAAAGCTCGAGAGCGGCGCAGATGTGCCGTACATAGGCATCACCTGTACTACAGTTACAGAAAAAATAGCAAACAGATATAACATCCCAAAGGGTGTTTATATAAAGCAGGTTACCATGGATTCACCGGCATTTGTCTCGGGGCTTCAAAGCGGAGATGTGATAGTTGCGGTAAACAATACAGATGTGTCGAATGTGTCCGCGTACAACAAACAGCTTATGCAGCAAAAGCCTGAGGATACCTGCAATCTGAAAGTAAAGAGAAAAGGAAGCAACGGCTACACGGAGATTACCTGTCAGGTGAAAATCGGAGTGATGAATTAGCCGAAATAGGAGGATATATGAAGTATATTTCAACTCTCCGCGAGGGAGAGAGAATCAATGAGATTTTTTTATGCAAGAGCAAGCAGACAGCCATGACCAAAAGCGGAAAGCCTTATGACAATGTTATCCTGCAGGATAAGACAGGCACGCTGGATGCCAAAATATGGGATGTGGGCTCAGTAGGCATTGAGGAATTTGATGCAATGGATTACATAGCCATAACCGGTGATATCACAAGCTTTCAGGGCAATTTGCAGTGTTCCATAAAGCGTGCGAGAAAGGTGAACGAGGGAGAATATGACCCTGCGGATTATCTGCCGGTCAGCGATAAGGATGTCGAGGTCATGTATAAGGAACTCATGGGCTTTATCGGCTCTGTAAAGAATCAGTACCTGTCACAGCTCTTACATAGCTTTTTTGACAATAAGGAGTTTGAGCGCCGTTTCAAGTTCCATTCAGCCGCAAAGAGCGTGCACCACGGCTTTGTAGGAGGTCTTTTGGAGCATACACTCGGTGTGACGAAGAACTGTGATTACTTTGCAAAAATGTATCCGGTTTTAAACCGTGACCTGCTTCTTACAGCAGCTATTTTCCATGATATCGGAAAATTAAAGGAGCTTTCCACTTTCCCGGAGAATGACTATACAGACGCTGGTCAGCTCCTCGGACATATCATGATTGGTGCAGAGTGGGTAGGCGATGCGATTAAGAGCATCAACGGCTTCCCGGTAGTACTCGCAAACGAGCTGAAGCACTGCATACTTGCCCACCACGGCGAGCTTGAGTTTGGCTCTCCGAAAAAGCCGGCACTTGTCGAGGCACTGGCACTTAGCTTTGCAGACAACATAGATGCCAAGATGGAGACCTTCAGGGAGCTGCTTGTAAATGTGCCTGAAAACGATACAAAGTGGCAGGGCTACAACAGATTTATGGAGACAAATTTCCGCAGAACAAGTGTGTAAAAAGGCGGACGATATTAATCATAAATGAGGGGCAAAATACCTTTTGACCCTCATATCATTATATATAAAATAAAGAAGAGAAAAGTATGAAAAAAAATGACATATTTGAACTTGAAATAACAGATATGGGAACAGACGGCGAGGGTATCGGACATTATGATGGCATGACCTTTTTCGTAAAGGATGCACTGATTGGTGACGTCATAACAGCCCGCGCAACAAAATTAAAGAAAAACTATGGCTACGCAAGAGTGGAAGAGATTAAGACCCCTTCCACTTTTCGCGTTGAGCCGCAATGTGAGCTGCACAAGAGGTGTGGAGGCTGCCAGATACAGGCGCTCTCCTATGAAAAGCAGCTTGAATTTAAAAATAATAAGGTGCGCAACAATCTCATGCGTATAGGTGGATTTTCCGAGGCAAAGCTGGACAGTAAAATGCAGCCGCCTGTTGGCGCAGACAATCCATACCGCTACCGCAACAAGGCACAGTTTCCGGTGGGATATGACAGGGATGGCAATATAGTGACAGGCTTTTATGCATCGCGAAGCCACAATATCATCCCGGTCGAGGACTGCAGGCTTGGGGTGCCGCAAAACAAAGAGATACTGGATATCATAAAGGAATGGATGAATGAGTGCGGCATCACACCGTATGACGAGAACACACACAAAGGGCTCGTGCGCCATGTGCTTATCAGATATGGTTTTACATCAAAGCAGATTATGGTGTGCCTTGTGATAAATGGGGACAGTCTTGAAGCAAAACGCCGAGCAGCGGATACACTGTGCGAAAGACTCTCAAAAATCGATGGAATGACTTCGATTTCCTACAATATCAACAAGGAAAACACAAATGTCATCCTCGGCAAAAAGACAGTCTGCATATGGGGCAGACCATATATTGAGGACACCATCCATCTGCTTTCTTACCCTGATTTCACACCACAGGGGACAGGCATTACATATCAGATTTCGCCACAGTCGTTCTATCAGGTAAACCCGAAGCAGACAGAAAAGCTCTACAGCACGGCACTTGCATTTGCAGGGCTCACAGGAAATGAAAATGTCTGGGATCTCTACTGCGGTATCGGTACCATATCGCTCTTTTTGTCACAGAAGGCAAAGCAGGTATACGGAGTGGAAATAGTGCCTCAGGCAATCGAGGATGCCAAAAACAATGCGAAGCTAAATGGCATCACAAATGCACAGTTTTTCGTAGGAAAGGCTGAGGAGGTGCTTCCGCAGTTTTATGAGAATGCAAAGAAAACAGAGAATATCACTGATGATACAAAAACCACCGGACGTACAGATATGCTTCGCCCGGATGTGATAGTCGTTGACCCTCCAAGAAAGGGCTGTGATGAGAAGTGCCTGGACACAATGCTTGCTATGTCACCGGAGAGGATTGTATATGTGAGCTGCGATTCGGCAACATTGGCAAGGGATTTGAAGATACTGTGTGAGGAGAAGTATGAACTCATAAAGTGGCAGGCATTTGATCAGTTTTCTCATACGACACATGTAGAAAGTATTTGCCTCCTCGAGCGGGTGAGTAACTGAACTGGTTTAAAAGAATATGGTCGCAGATCGACGTAGGACACTCAAATGATTATATTTTCTTTCATATGAAAAAGGCGGATGGCACATATATTTCAGTGCTCGACCATGGCAGGATAGTGGATTTAGTGCACAATGGCAGAGTATTTTATGTGATGATCATGGACTTAAAGTCACTGCAGAGGCACTATGGAGACTGCCTGGAATTGGTGGAAAAGTAGAAAAAAGCAGATTGTGAACACATGAGTTCACAATCTGCTTTTTTAATAGTACATACACAATTTATTTATCCGAATAAATCACATTTCCACCGCATACGGTGTACTTAACCTTACCGGTCAGTTCCATGCCGGTGAAAGGTGTGTTTGATGATTTTGATGCATATTCGCATGGTACCCATTTTTCGTCAGGATCAAAGATGACAAAATCTGCAGCAGCACCTTCTGAGATAGTACCGTAAGGCATGTGGTACAGTCTGGCAGGATTGATAGTCATCTTTTCCAAAAGCTCAAGCATGCTCAGATGGCCCGGTTTGACAAGGCTTGTTATACCAAGAGCAAGAGATGTCTCAAGACCGATGATACCGCTTGGAGCTTCGGTCACAGGCTTTGATTTTTCCTCGGTGCTGTGAGGCGCATGATCTGTTGCGATAAGGTCTATTGTGCTATCGATAAGTCCATCTATAATCTTTTGACGGTCTGCTTCAGTGCGAAGAGGCGGATTCATCTTGGCAAGGGTGCCGTGCTTTAAGACAGCATCCTCAGTCAGCGTGAAGTGATGTGGAGTGGCCTCGGCATGGAGCCTTGCACCAAGCTTTTTGTAGGTGCGGACTATATCAACAGATACACCGGAGCTGATGTGCTGTATTACAACGTCGGCGCCACTGCGCAGCGCAAGCAGACAGTCTCTTGCGACAAGGGCTTCCTCAGCGATGGATGGTGAGCCGTAGATACCGAGAGCGTCAGATACTTTTCCATGGTTGATGCCGTTGTTTTTGATAAATGCAGGGTCCTCCTCATGGAGACTTATCGGCATATCCAGCTTTGCAGCATTTTGCATGGCTCTGTAGCAGAAAGCAGCATTTGTAAGCGGGATGCCGTCATCGGTAAAGCCACATGCTCCGGCTTCCTTTAAAGCTGCCATGTCAACCTCATCCTGTCCTTTGAGGGAGTGCGATATTGCAGCGGCCTGATACATACGGATTTTTTCCTGCTTTCCACGTGTGAGGTTGTCCTTTAGAGTATCCACATTGTCAACTGTAGGCTTTGTGTTTGCCATGCATACAATAGTTGTGAAGCCACCCTTTGCAGCAGCCAGGGAACCGGTGTGGATATCCTCCTTGTATGTGAAGCCCGGATCACGGAAATGCACATGTGTGTCGATAAGTCCAGGTCCGACAATCATTCCGGCTGCATCTATTATTTCTTCTTTTTCAGTTGCAGCAGCGTCTGACGCACATGAGATGTCAGGTGCTATTTTTACTATTTTTCCATCTTTTACAAGTATATCCATCTGTTCGTAGAGACCTGATGCAGGGTCTGCTACAATACCGTTTTTTATTATCATGATAATCCTCCTGTAGATTGTACTTATTTTCTGATATATCCTAGTATAACAGTTTTAAACGAACTACACCATATCACTTGCATATTTTACCGGTAGTACAAGAAAATAATAATTACTGTTCACACCTAACAGTGTGACCAGCAACGATTACATCCCATTTAAGTAAATGGTATAGTTATTTAGAAAACGTTATCATAGTATAATGGAGAAGCACGAATTTGCAAATAAATTTCGTAACTGTTCAGTACCTTCGACAAATTTCGTAATTGTTCAGTGCCTTCATAGCTGCGAGCCGCAAGCGCATTAGAATCAGCAGCGCAGAATAGTTACCCAATTTCAAACAAAAGTGAAAATGGGTCGCAATCATAATCGTCTGTATATATGGACAATAGAAAATTTTATAGATATAATATGATTTAAGGGATTCTGAATTGGATACATTTTGACCCTCACATCATTTTACTAAGTAGGACTAAATTGGCATAATGTACAATAGCCATAGGTTGATAGCATAGTAGGCAGACCCTGGGGAGCTGTAATCCCTAAAACTTTTAAAACAGCACCCAAAATTCAGCCCAAAAGCCGGAAAAATTGTGGGAAAAGTAGCTGAAACTGCAGAAATTTCCAAAACAGCTCCTAAAATTCAGCCCAAAAGCCGGAAAAGTTGTGGGAAAAAGTAGCTGAAACCGCAGAAATTTCCAAAACAGCTCCTAAAATTCAGCCCAAAAGCCGGAAAAATTGCGAGAAAAGTAGCTGAAATTGCAGAAATCTCCAAAACAGCTCCAAATAATTAAAGGGAGAAAAACAATGAGCTTAATAAAAGGTATACATCACGTATCTATGAAGTGCAGCAGCACAGAGGAATATGAAAAGACAATAGATTTCTACAAAAACATTCTGGGAATCCCGGTCGCAAGGGAATGGCAGGCAGGAATTATGCTTGATACCGGAAACGGAATTGTTGAGATTTTTAATGATGGAGATGGAGCGCTTGATAAAGGTGTCATACGTCATTTTGCATTCGCAACAGATGATGTGGATGCGTGTGTAGAGGCTGTAAAAGCAGCAGGATACGAGGTATTTATTGAGCCGAAGGATATAGAAATCGCATCAACACCGGTATTTCCGGCGCGCATAGCATTCTGCAAGGGACCACTTGGCGAGGAAATTGAGCTGTTTCAGGAAAAGTGATAGGACGTATTAATGGTTTTACAGGGGTATTATGCTATGGGAAAAACTCCAATTAAGCACACGCTTGCAGGCTATATTATTAAAAAAACAGACACCGAAGGATACCGGTCAGGAAAACTAACCGGAGAAAAACATTTGAACAAAATAACAGAAATGATGGAATTTGTTGGTGGACGGCGGAAACTAATCGATCAGGCAAGGTTCATAGAGAATAATACACAAGCAGGCCACGATGGGAAGATAAGAATTAATTGGATTCAGGTCAACAGTGATATTAAAAAAATTGATTGTGATGTCAGCAGCATACCGGAGATGTGTCGGCTTGAGGGGGTTGAGGATTCAAGAGCAAAACAGCTAAGATTGATAGAGTCTGTAAAGCAGTGGAAATCAGAGGTTGGTGACTGCGATTGGATATGCAGATATTATGATGATATTTTGGGGCGTCTGGAAGCCGGAAAGAGTGTCACAGAGGCTGATGAGGATATGCGTTTTAAGTGTATCAATTCTATAACAAGAATAAAGGAGCCTGTGTGGGAGCGTGTTTTTAGTGCAAAGGTTTTTAATGATTCAAAGAAATTTGAAAAATGCTATCGACAAAAGATTGTATCAATTCTGACTAAATATTCTCCATATTATGAGAAGGATATGGAGGATTATGATACAGAGGGAGAGGAAGATGATGCCAAAGAGGATAATAAGAAGTCGGGGCTTGAAATTTTGAAGATGCATGGTATTATGTCATATGCACAGACAATGGAATGGAAGGGACCATTGTCATATAGAATTGATGATACATGTGTTATTGATACGT
>OHXF01000476.1_pt1 | contig 13516 bp, 13 predicted proteins | sample 1579961 | NCBI WGS metagenome assembly OHXF01 (sample SAMEA3882508, study PRJEB24775) | human gut metagenome | biome: human-associated habitat; feature: intestine environment; material: feces | place: Netherlands | collected 2009/2010
GCGCGATCTTGTTGCAGCCAAGCTCCTGCGCCTTGCTGTACAGATAGCCGCGGCGCATCTTTGCGCACAGGAAGCACGGATGCTCGGCAGAATGCACCCCTGCCACGCGCAGTACATCGGTATCGAAAATTTCGAGCGGAATGTCCAGCCGTTTCGCGTTTTCCTCGAGGTGCTTGCGGCCCTCCGGCGCATAACCCGGGTCCATTGCAAGGAACACGAGGTCAAAATCCACTGTGTGCTGCAAATCCTGCAGCAGCAGTGCCAGCAGCATGGAATCCTTGCCGCCCGAGATGCAGACCGCAACCTTATCGCTCGGTTTTACCAGTCCATATGCTTTTACCGCGTCCACGAACGGCTTGCGCAGTGTACGCACAAATTCGCTTTGCAGCGTTCTTTTTATCTCTTTTGCAGTCATTTTGCGCCCTTCTTATGCTGAAAATGATAGGTGATACGGGCAAGAATACTGTCCGGCGCGAAATGCCGCGCCAGTGTCATGGCCTTCATGGCTGCACCCGGAACGACAACTGCCTTGCCTGCAAACAGGCCGTCAACAGCTTCGCGCGCCACACGCTCTGCCGACAGACCGGAGAGCGAAAACCGCACGCCTGCGACTTTGTTGAACTCGGTGTCCACCGGTCCCGGACAGAGGGCGCACACACGCACCGGAGAGCCGGCGCGGCGCAGCTCCTCGCGCAAGGCTTCTGTCAGGCGCAGAACATAGTTTTTGGTGGCGTAATAGGTCGCCATCAGCGGTCCCGGCAAAAATCCCGCCGAGGACGACACGTTGAGAATATAACCGCGTCCGCGCTGCACAAAATCCCGCACAGCCAGCTTGGTGAGAATGTGTACGGCACGCACGTTGGTGTCAATCATGCGCAGTTCCTCATCCAGATCGGCGGTGACAAACTCGCCAAACAGGCCGAAACCCGCGTTGTTGATCACGACCTCCAGTTCCTCGCTCTGTACGGCCTCGTACAGCAGGCGGCATTCCTGCTCGTCCGACACGTCCGCCGCGATGATGCGGCACGCCAGTTCGCGCAGGCGTTCCTCTCTGCGGGCGCACAGGATCAGCTCGTAGCCGCGTGCCGCCAGCAGGCGCGCCATTTCGCGTCCCAGTCCAGAGGACGCACCCGTGATGAGTGCTTTCATGCAAATTCCCTCCGTTTTGCTCTGATATTCATATACTATATAGTATCATGATGCGTTGTCCGCGTCAATTCATGCCGTTCGTCACATTCTGTACAAATTTGCGGCCGGTTACGGGTTTACCCCGATTTCGCTTTTCAATAAGATGGGAGAATGGTATAATAATGATGAAGTATGACAGCTTATTTTTACAATGGATAATTTTTCGCCAGAAGCCGAAGATAGGAGGGGCGAATATGAAAAATAAAGAAGCAGACACCGAATTGGAATCCAGACTGCTGGAAATTCTGGTGCACCCGTGCCGTATTGAGGACATCCGGCGCGAGCTGCCGAATGCAGGCAAAAACAATCTCAAAAACGCGCTGGATGCGCTCGTTGCGGACGGCAGGGTGATGAAAAACAAGAAAAACCGCTTTGCGGTCTCCGCGCACTACGGCTGTGCGGTCGGAACCTATCTGGCTACCGAGCGGGCATTTGCGTTTGTCGCGCCGGATTATCCGGAGGGCGAAGCCAAGCCGGATGATCTGTTCATCCCGCCGAATGCGTCCGGCGGTGCGTGGCACGGCGACCGCGTGCTCGTCAAGGTGAGTGAGCGCAAGAACAACCGCGGCCGCAAGGAAGCAACCGTTATCCGCGTGCTGGGACGCGCCGGCAAGGAGCTGACCGGCGAACTCGTGCAGCGCGGCAAGGCATTTTTCGTGCAGCCGACCTCGAAAAAGTATCCGGAGATTGCGGTGGACAAGCATGACCTCGGCGAAGCCGCCGTTGGTGACTGCGTGGCTGTTTCGATCTCGCATTACGGCGATGAGCAGTTTATGCCGCAGGGCGTTGTCCGCGCGGATTTGGGCGAAAGCGGTACGATGGAGGCCGCTATCGCGGCTGTTCTGCACGAAAACGGCGTGTATGACGTATTTCCGAACGAGGTGCTCGAGCAGGCGCTCGCCATTCCGCAGGAGGTCGATATGGGCACCGCCGGCAAGCGGCTCGATCTGCGCGACAAGCTGATCTTTACCATCGACGGCGATGACGCGAAGGACTTTGACGACGCGGTATCGCTCGAAAAGCTGGAAAACGGACACTATCTGCTCGGCGTACACATCGCGGACGTGAGCCATTACGTTACGCCGGATTCGCCGCTTGACGCTGAGGCGTTCCGCCGCGGCACGTCGGTTTATTTCCCGGGACACGTTGTGCCGATGCTGCCGTTCGCGCTGTCCAACGGCATCTGCTCGCTCAACCCGAAGGTGGACCGTCTGGCGTTCTCCGCGCTGATGGAGGTCGATAAGGACGGCCGCCGGTATGGTGCGAAATTTGCCAAGTCGGTCATCTGCTCCAAGGCCCGCATGACCTACAACAAGGTCAATAAAATCCTCGCGGGCGACAAGGGGCTGCGCGAGGAATACGCTTTTCTGGTCGAGACTGCCGAGACGATGAACAATCTGGCGCACGCGCTGTACAAGCGCCGCATTGAGCGCGGCGCACTCGAGCTGGACATTCCGGAGGCGGAAATCCGCGTGGACGAGAACGGCAAGCCGGTTGAAATCCGGTTCCGTGAGCGCGGCGAGAGTGAAAAGCTGATCGAGGAATTCATGCTGCAGGCCAACGAAGCGGTTGCCGAGTATATGTGCAAGCGCGAGCTGCCGACCGTCTACCGTGTGCACGAGAATCCCGATCCGGACAAGCTGCGCGTGTTTGCGTCGTTTGCGCGTCCGTTCGGCTACCGCATCGACCCGTCCAAGCCGGAGGATACGGCGCAGTTCCAGACCGTGCTGCGCGGCGCAAAGAACGACCCGAAGCAGCGCGTGCTGCCGACGCTTCTGCTGCGTTCGCTGGCGCGTGCCCGCTACGCGGATGAGTGTATTGGCCATTACGGTCTGAAGGCGAAGTTCTACCTGCACTTTACCTCGCCAATCCGCCGTTATCCCGATCTGGTGGCGCACCGCATGCTGCAGAAGGCGCTGCTCGGCGAAGAATTTACCGCGGCAGACGAAACGATGTGCGAGGAAGCCGCAGACCAGTCCACAAACCGCGAACAGGCTGCCGACAACTGCGAACGCGACATCGATAAGCTGTATATCGCGTCCTACATGCAGCAGTTTATCGGTGAGGAATTTGACGCGGAGGTTTCCGGCGTGCAGTCGTTCGGCGTGTTCGTTGCGCTGGAAAACGGCTGTGAAGGTCTGATTCGTGCAGAGCTGATGACCGGCGACTTCTACCAGTACGACGAGGAGCACATGGCGATGGTTGGCCGCCACACCGGCAAGCGGTTTACGATTGGCACGCCGATGCGTGTCAAGCTGCTTGCCGCAAGCGACACCACCGGTCAGATCGACTTTGCACCGGCAGACGGCTCGCTTCCGGTTTCGGAAAAGCTGGATCGTCCGCGCCGTGAGGATACCGACCGTGCTCCGAGAGGCAATCGCGCGGAGCGCCGCCGTCACAGCGGCAAGGGACGCGGCGGCAAGCCCGGCAAGGGCAAAAAGCCGCCCACGCGCAAGAGAAGATAAGGCAATACCGCATAATTTTCGCAAAGCACCGCAGTCTTAATTGTGCGGTGTTGCCATAAGTATAGGAGAGAATCTTTTATGTCCAATAAAGTAACCGTTGCTGCGATTCAGATGACCTACGGTCTGGAAGAAGCCTGCGAAAAGGTCCGCGAAGCGGCATCTCAGGGGGCGCAGATCATTCTGCTGCCCGAACTGTTTGAAAACTGGTATTTCTGTCAGGAAAAAAGCTACGAGAACTACCATTTAGCGACAACACTCGAGGAAAATCCGGCGGTCCGCGAGATGCAGACCATTGCCCGTGATTTCAAGGTCGTCATTCCGGTCAGCTACTACGAGCGGGTCGGCGAGACCACGTTCAACACGGTGGCTGTCATTGACGCGGACGGCACGATCATGGGTCAGTACCGCAAGACCCACATTCCGGATGACCATTTTTATCAGGAAAAGTTCTATTTTACGCCCGGAAATACCGGCTTCAAGGTCTGGGATACGGCTTATGCGAAAATCGGCGTCGGTATCTGCTGGGACCAGTGGTTCCCGGAATCCGCGCGCTGCATGGCATTGCAGGGTGCTGAACTGCTGTTCTACCCGACCGCCATCGGTTCCGAGCCGATTCTCGACTGCGATTCCATGCCGCACTGGCGGCGCTGTATGCAGGGTCACGCGGCGGCGAACATTATGCCGCTGATCGCGGCAAACCGCATCGGCACCGAGACCGTCAAGCCGACCGAGGATAACCAGCACCAGTCGTCCTCGCTGACGTTCTACGGCTCGTCCTTCATCGCGGATGAAACCGGCGCGCTTGTCGAGCAGGCTGACCGCGAAAACGCAGGCGTGCTGACGCATACGTTCGATCTGGATGAAATCCGTGAGATGCGCCGTTCGTGGGGTGTCTACCGCGACCGGAGACCGGAAATGTATGGCGCAATGCGCGGCTACGGTTTATAAAATGGAAAATTCCATTCACAAAAAACGCAGACTGAGAATATTCTCAGTCTGCGTTTTCTATATCATAGATATTATTTTGCGAGTTCCGCCAGAAATTCATCCATGTTGGTGTCTTCCGTCATGGTAATGCGGTGCATGCTGTACAGCGTCTGTGGCAAACCCTGTACGACCGCATTCACGCCCGGCTGGGTGGTGAACGTCAGCTCGATGCCCTGGCTGCGCAGCGCATCCATCGTCAGTGTGCCGTACGCGCCTTCCGGATAGGACAGCGCGTTGACCTTTTCGCCGGTGATCGGCTCGATGGCCTGCTGGCTCTGCTGGATATCAGCCTTGACAGCGGCTTCGTAGTCCTCATCGCTTTCGCCGGGCAGCTGCGCGAGTGTTTCCCGAACACGGTCGTTGCCGTCCTCGAACGGCGGCCACTGGTGCATGTCATAGGTGTGGCTCTGGATAGAAATCAGGCCGGAATCCACCATTTCCTGCATCTCAGCCGCGCCGAAGTGCGGTGTCATGGCGTGGTCGGTGTCCTTGTAGGTATCCTTGCCGATGGAAACGCCGATGGCGAAAATGGTCGCCTTCATGTTGTATTCCCCCAGCACCGGGAACGCGTCCTCGTAGTTGCTCAGATAGCCGTCGTCAAACGTGAGAACAATCGGCTTTTCGGGCAGCGGCGTACCGTTGTAGACGTAATCGCGCAGCTGCTCAAGCGAAATCGCGTTGCAGCCGGCATCGGAAAGTGCCTGAATCTGCTTGCGGAACGTCTCCGGCGAAATGGTAGCCGAGCCGCTCACCTCCTCGGTCAGCTGGTGCCACGTCAGCACCGGAATCTGAACGGCGGTGTCGTCGTCCGTGCGCGGTGCAGGACGCTGCGTGAAATAGTCATGCGGCGTGTCAGCCGTTACATAAGTGCCAAAATCCGACGGAATCGCGGTGATGGCAGGCGTAAAGTCGGGATACTCCTTCTCGGCAATGCGGGCTGCCATCATCTCGCCGATGTTGTTGCGGAAGTGCGTGCTGTCGTAGAAGAAGCGCGGCTCACTGCTGACAGACGAGGACGAAAAATCCCAGTAATCGGTCACTTTGGCAAGAGATTCGTAGAAATTCGTGATATCCTCGTTGTAAAAGTTCTTGTAATAGTCGGTGTACACCGGAGCGGTCAGCACAATGAGATTAACGCCGTTTTCCTCGCAAACCTTGCGGATTGCGGCCACCGACTGCATGCAGGCTTCGGTCTTGTACAGGTGCAGCGGTTCGTGGTTGGGATAATTGGTGAATACCGGATAGGCGTTCAGATAATCCGCGGTAGAGCCGATCGGCTCTACATCACGCACGCGCTTGTCATACGCGCCGGTTTGTTCGTCGAATACGTCGAACGACTGCGGCATGAGTGTGTCTTTCTTCTTGTTCACCAGCTTCTGATAGCCATACCGCGGGTCCGCAAACAGAAACCGCGAGTAATACGACAGCGCGGACATATCCGGGTCGGTTTTGTAGTGCAGGCTGTGGGTCAGCTTGTTGGACTCATCATCGTAGGTCAGGCCATTGTCCAGATACACATTCAGCACCAGATTTTTGACTGTGTAGTTGTCAATCAGGTAGTTTGCGATCTTTTCGCAGTCCTTCATATCCGCACCGTACATGATGAGGTTGTAGAACTTCGCGTTCAGCATCTCGTTAAACGATTCGGTCGGCAGCGAGCTGGTGGACGAGCAGCCGAGGAAATACGAGTCGTACTCGTCATGGTGCTGCTCGAGATAGGAGATTTTCGCCGCACGCGGGTTGTTGGTCTCGTCATACGAAAACCACTGCATAAACCGGTCGCCGAACGCGCCGAACGTCGGTGACGTAGTTGAATCCGGCCAGCAGTGCGGCCAGGATCAGCACGATAACGGGCAGAGAAAGCACCCATTTTTTTGCGTTCATGCTCGGCCTCCTTAAAATTGCTTGTAGATGAACTCGGACGAGATGTATCCGGCACGGAAAATGCCGAACAGCAGCAGGACCACGAGCGAAACGGTCAGCACGGTCAGCTGCATGAGCGCCGGGCGCTCGTTGAGCCACGCCTGCACATCCGTGCCGCGTTCCTCAAAGAACTCCACGCCGTGGACGATGAGAATGCCGACAAAAATGATGATAAAGTCGGAAATATCCAGTCCAAGCGTCGGCACAACCGACGTAAACTCACTGAAATGCGGGTGCAGCACGGTCGTTCCGAGCAGCGTGAATACAGTCTTGAGACGCGGTGCGCGGGTGAAATAACGGCCGATAAACACCAGTCCGAACGTGCGGACGGTCATAAAAATACGCCAGCCGGTCGATTTGTCGTTGATGTGCAGCTTTTCCTTCCACGAAAGGAAGCGGCGCTCCATCAGCAGGGAAGCGGTAATGAGGATACCGTTCCACAGGCCGAACGCAATGTAGCGGAAGTTGGCGCCGTGCCAGATGCCGATGATCAAATACACGATAAACGTAGCGGTCGAGGTGGCACATATTTTGCCCATCATGCCCTTGAAATGCTTGCGCGCCCACTTGCCGAGCTTGCCGAACGGCTTGGAAAACGCCAGAGGATAGAACACATAGTCGCGCATCCACGCACCGAGTGTGATGTGCCAGCGGCGCCAGTAGTCGGTGAGCGAGGTAGAAAACAGCGGTCGGCGGAAGTTGAGCGTCATATCGATGCCGAACATGCGCGCGACGCCGCGTGTGATGTCGATGCCGCCGGAAAAATCGCAGTACAGCTGAATGCAGTAAAACAGAATACCGAGCGCAATGACAGCACCGCCGTAGGGACAGTTCTCCATGATGACGTTGTTTACCAGAACAGCCGCGCGGTCGGCGATGACGATTTTTTTGAAGTAACCCCAGAGCGCCAGCTGAATGCCGATCTGCAGGTCGTCCCAGCACAGCTTGCGCTCTGCGGTAAGCTGCGGCGCCAGCTGATCGAAACGGCTGATCGGTCCCTGTACCATCTGCGGGAAGAACGATACAAACAGACCGTAGCGCAGCGGATTGCGCTCGGGCGCATATTTGCCGCGGTACACGTCAATGACATAGCTCATGGACTGGAAAATGAAAAACGACAGACCGAGCGGCACGACAAAATCCCATCGGGGAATGTGATTGCCGAGCGCGGACGGCAGCAGCTCGAGCGTGAAATTCCAGTATTTCATCGCGTAGAGCAAGCCAAAACAGCAGACCGCGCAAATTATCGCGATCTGCTTCTTTTTGTGCTGTATTTGGGCCTTTTGCGCCTTGTCGGCAGGCTTGATGGCGTTATAGCGTCCGAGAATTCCGGACACCAGAACCACCCACGCAAACGCCTTGACCGAGCCGGCCATGTAAAATGCTGCACTCGCCAGCAGCAGGATGCACCACTGTGCCTTTTTCGGCACGATGTAGTAGAGCAGCACGCTCGCGATGGTGAGTACGATAAACGAAGCGGAAGTAAAAGCCATTAGTCCTGCGCGTTCTCGATCAGTTCAACGATGGCGTCAACCGAGTTGAAGTTCTCCGGCGTCAGGTCGTTGACACCCAGCTGAACGTCAAACTCCTCCATCAGCTCGGAAATAACGGCTACGATGTCGAGGGAATCGATGATGCCGTCGTCGATGATGGCGGTTTCGTTCTCAAAGTCGTTGCCGGGGCAGATCTCATTCAGAATTTCGATAATTTTTTCTCTCATGGTCGATTTCTCCTTTAATTATATTGCAGCACGGCGGAAGTCCATCCGTCGGGCCGATAGCCGTGTTGTTCGTAAAAATGCTCGGCAGGAGCATTGCCGGTCCGCGCCCATACCTGACTTTTTGCACCGTCCGTTGCCGCAAGATACGCGGTGAGCAGCTCGCCGGCAAGACCTTTTCCGCGGCAGTCCGCACGCACGGCAAGGTGCCGAATCTCGGTCGAGGCGCGGGAAACCGCAAAATGCAGCACACCGGAAACACCTTTTTCGTCCCGGGTGATAACGGTTTGACCGTTTGCGAGGTTTTCGCGCAGATCGTCCGCAGTCGGCAGACAGCCGGTGAGAGCGGAGAAGTGCTCGCTTAAAAAGCGGGAAATATCCTCGAAATCCTCCGGCTTTGCAGGAACTGCGGTTGTTTCCACCGGAAATGCTTCCGGTTTGCGGGTGCGCCGCGTGCGGCGCAGCACCTCACGAAAACCGAGAGCGCAGAACTGCTCGGCGGCATTGGCCATCGCCTCCGCGTCCTTGGCGCGGCAGGACAGCTCGGTCACAACCGGCCTGTCCGTCTCCGGTAGGGAAAGCACCGCGTTCGGATGCAGATAAAACGTCATCACAAGGTGGTCGCCGCGTTCGCGGAACAGCAGCAGTGCGCCGTCCGCCTCGTGGATGTACAGTCCGTTCGCGATTTCGCGCGTGTAGTCGTCACCGCGCAGAAAGTTGTTGGTAATGACGCCTTTCTTGAGCTGTGCGTTCAGCAGATCGGAAATCTGTGCGAAATTCTCAATCTTCCGCATGGATAAATTGCTCCTTCAGCTTGACGCGGTCGATCTTGCCGTTGGCGTTCATCGGCAGTGCGTCCAGCTTTTCGTAGATGTTGGGCAGCATATACTTGGGCACCAGCCTGCGCATGGCACGCGCGAGTGCCGCGGCGTCCGGTTCGCCCTCGTAGATGCAGACAATGCGGTCGCGGTTGCGGTCGAACAGGCAGGCTGCGGCGGCGATGCCGTCCACGCTGTGCAGCGCGGTCTCGATTTCGCCAAGCTCGATGCGGTAGCCCATGTGCTTGATCTGGCCGTCCTGCCGCGACAGGAAATACAGCAGACCGTCGTCCTTCTTGACGGCGATATCGCCCGTGCGGTACAGAATATCGCGGAAATACGGGTTTGCCGGGTTCTGGATAAAGCATTCGTTCGTCTTTTCCCAGTTGCCGAAGTAGCCGCTGGCCAGTCCGCTGCCGCGCACGCAGATCTCACCGGCCTCGCCGTCCGGAACGGGCTTGCCGTCCTTGTCGAGCAGTATAATCTGCATGTTGCGGCAGGCTTTGCCGATCGGAATGGCTTCATCGTCGCGGTAGTCGCGGGTGAGATGGAATGCGGCACAGTCCACGGTGGTCTCGGTCGGTCCGTACATGTTGACAACCTCAAGACCCGGAATCGCGGCCTTCCACGCGTTCACATAGCGCGCCTGCAGCGCTTCACCGCCGAGAGCGGCTTTGCGCAGCGTGGGCGGCGCGCACTTGCTCAGTGCACCCGAGCTTGCCACAAAGTGGAACGCACTGGTCGCCCAGTTGATGGCGGTCACGCCGACACGCTCCATCTCCTTGAGCAGCAGCATCGGGAAGGTAAACAGCTTTTTCGAGAAAATATGGCAGGTTGCACCGAGCGAAAGGGTCTGGTACAGATCCTTGCACGAAAGATCAAAGTAAAACGGCGCCTGATTGCCGAAAATATCATGCTCGGTGTAGCCGCAGAACTCGCTCATCCAGTCGGTGAAGTCGATGACCGCACGGTGCGGAATGACGATTCCCTTCGGCGCACCGGTCGAACCCGAGGTGAACAGCAGGTAAACGGGGTCAATATCCAGTACGCTCTCACGGATGGACTGCAGCAGGTCTGCGTCAGCCGGTGCTGCAAAGCCCTCGTCCATCGAGATGAGCGGGGCACAGTCGGCAAGCGGCTCGGCCTGCTTGCGGTTGCCCTCGGCGTAGACGATGGCAACAGGATGGACCTGCTCGAAAATACGGCGGATACGCGCTTCCGGCATGTGGTCGTCAATCGGAACGTAGCAGCCGCCCGCATACAGCACGCCCTGCATTGCGGCAACGCTTTCGGCCGTGCGGCCGATCAAAACCGCGACCGGCTTGTGCAGCGTATCGACGGTTTTGGCAAGGTGGGTGCCCAGACCCTGTGCGGCCTTCAGCAGCTCGCCGAAGGTGAACACGCGGTTCTCATCGCAGAACGCAGGCTTGTCCGCGTGCATTCGGGCAGAGGATTCCAAATATTCGAGTACATTTTTTTTCATAGACATACTTCCTCATTATGATAGTCTATTTTATCATAGAGGGCGGAAAAAGTAAACGGAAAACGGCGGTCACGTCGGAGAATCCATCCAGTGTGCGGTTTCATCCATAATATCGTGCAGAATAAAAATATCGTGCAAGGTATTGCCGGTTTCCATTGAGTGGTTGGCGTTTTCGGTCAGATAGAGCGGAATGCCGATCTTCCGGCAGCCGTTCGTGATTATCTCGGTGTCCGCCCACGGATCGGCGGTGCCGTGAAAGGCGATGCCGGTCGGGTCGAGATAGGGCAGGGCCTGTTCAATCGGCGTGTAGTATACCTGCCGCGGATGAATGTTGTGCTGAACAGCATACCGTGCGGCAATCGCAGTGCCGATGCTCTTCGAGAGGAAGAAAACACGGTCGTAAGCGGTCCAGTCGATGGTAGTAAGCTGTTCCTCTGCGGTAGAAAGCGCAGTCTGCACAGCCTGTTCGATTTTTTCGGCGTGACCTCTCAAACCGGTCGGCAGAGCGGGATACTGCACCGCGAGCAGGTCGCAGCCGCGTGCTCGTGCAAGTTTTGCGCTGTAATACAGCAGCGGTTTGTCGATATGGTAGCCGATGCCGGGGAACAGCACGGCAAGCTGGTTGCTCATAGGTAAGGCTCCTTTTGGGGAAATACAGGGTTACTCCGCCAGCTCCCGCACGGCGGCAATCGCGGTATCGATCTCGTTTTCCGTGTTGAAATATGAAAAGCTGAAGCGCACCGCGCCCTGCTGCACGGTGCCGAGTGCCTCGTGCATGCGCGGCGCACAGTGTGCACCGGCGCGTGTGGCGATGTCATAATCGGCAAACAGCGCGTCCGCGACCTCGGCGGAGTCATAGTCGCGGATGTTAAGTGCCACGACAGCTGCGCGTTCTGACCGGGAGAAATCACCGTAGACGGTCATGCCGTCAAGGTCCTTCACACCGTCGTAAAACCGCCGCATGAGTGCGCGTTCGTGTGCTCCAATAGCCGAAACATCGGCTTTTTCGATAAATTTCAGCGCGGCATGCAGTCCGGCGATGCCGTGCGTATTGAGCGTGCCCGCCTCGAGCCGTGCAGGATACGCCTGCGGCTGTTCGCGGTCGTAGGAGTGAATGCCGGTGCCGCCGCGGAGCAGCGGCCGAAGCTCTACGCCCGGCCGGATGCACAGACCGCCGGTCCCCTGCGGACCCATCAGGCCCTTGTGGCCGGTGAAGCAGAGCACGTCAATGTTCATGCGCTGCATGTCGATTGGCACCGCACCTGCCGTCTGCGATGCATCGACAACCAGAAGGGCGCCGTGTGCGTGCGCCATTGCACCGATTTTGGCGATATCGAGCAGGTTTCCGGTCAGATTGGATGCATGCGTGCAGACAACGGCCTTGGTTTCCGGTCGAAAGAGCGTTTCCATATCCTCATAGCGGATATTGCCCTGACGGTCCGCCGGTACAAAATCCACCGATACGCCGCGCGTCTGCAGATCATACAGCGGACGGAGCACGGAATTGTGCTCCAGATCGGTCGAAATGACGTGATCGCCGGACGAAAACAGACCGTAGATTGCAATATTCAGCGCCTCGGTGGAGTTCGCGGTGAACACAACATGGTCCGCACGCGGACAGCCGAACAGCTTCGCCAGTCGACTCCGCGTCTCGAACACCATGCGCGACGCGGAAAGCGACACACCATGTGCGCCGCGCGATGCATTTCCTGCGGTAAGGATGGCGTTTTTGACCGCCTCCGCGACTTCAGGCGGCTTGTGCAGCGTGGTCGCTGCGTTATCCAGATAAATCATGATTTCCTCCGTCAGTCGAACAGTTCGACGAGAGCATGTGTCTCGAATCCGATGCCGGTTTCACGCAGAGCGTCGAGGAGCACCTGTTCCTCGCTTGTTTCGGTCTTCCATGCCAGTCCGCAGCCTGCGCTCACCTGAGAGGGAATCGGGATCATGCGTCCGGGCAGACCGCGCTGCGTGAACATGGCTTCTGCCGCGAGCGCCTGCTCGGTGGACGCAAACGCGATGACCGCAAACGGCCGTTTGCGCCGCATCACGGGCGCAGAATGAGGTCGGCCTGCATCTGCTTCTCGGTGATGACGTACATGTTGGTCACGTCACCGACTGCCAGCTTGTCGGTCAGGCCGTAGTGGTTGAGACAGGTACCGCAGGTCAGAATCTCCACACCGAGCGATGCCAGGTTTTTCAGATCCTCGAGCGATGCCGAGTCTTCGCAGGTCAGGCGTGCGCCGCCGTTGTAGAACAGAATCGTGCTCGGCAGGTGCTCCTGCTGGGTGAGCGCAAAAATAAAGCCTTTCATCAGAATACGGCCCAGTTCCTCATCGCCCTCGCCCATATGGTCGGCGGAAATGACAACGACTGTCTTTTTCTGCGCCGCCGGTACCGTGCAGGCAATCTGCTCATCGGCTTCTGCCTTGCCGATGGAATTTTCAGTCGTGATTGTCACGCAGAACTCCTTGTCCGAGCGCTTTTCGGTCGTGATCGAGCAGCCCTTGCTCTCCGCAAGGCGGGTCAGATTCTGCACTGCAATTTCGTTATCTACCAGCGTCTGCACCGTGCCTGCACCGTTCAAATCCTGCAGCGCGTGCAGCGTTTTGATGACCGGAATCGGACATGCGTCACCGATCGCATTCACTTGCACCATAATAAAGTTCCTCCTTTTGGGGATGTTCTGTGGATAGTATAGCACAATAGAGCACGGAAGACCATAATTTATCCACAGGCTCGCGGAATACTGGGTGGAGAGGATGGTTTTTCTTGACGGTGTTCTCTTAAAAAGGGTAAAATTACAGTATGATGATCAATAACCCATTTACGGACAAAAGTCCGGCAGAAATTCAGTCCTGCTTTGCGGACAGAAATACGGAAAAGGACCTGGCAGACGCATATGCAGTTAGCAGCAATATGCTCTGGTGGACTG
>OHXF01000481.1_pt1 | contig 13400 bp, 11 predicted proteins | sample 1579961 | NCBI WGS metagenome assembly OHXF01 (sample SAMEA3882508, study PRJEB24775) | human gut metagenome | biome: human-associated habitat; feature: intestine environment; material: feces | place: Netherlands | collected 2009/2010
GTCGGTACGCACGGTGGTGTGAGAGGTCGGCTCTTTAGTTAAGAGAGCCTCCTACGCGATTCTTTTAGGTGAAAAAGCAAACAAACAGAGCACTTCATTCAAATGCATATAGCGGCACAGAACAGATATAATAAAAGAAGCTATAAAAAGCAGGTATTCACGTGGAGGACGATATCGTTTCTACATGAACACCTGCTTTTTTATTTATTATTTACTGGTGGAATAAATAGTGGTAGCCAAGTATTCATCACTGACCCAACCATAAATCCCATTGTAATATACAACAACCCAGTCAGGCACATTGCTGCTATAGCCGCATTCCCATACGATGATACCGTAGGGGATATTATCCATTTTTTCATAATTTGTACCGGGACCTTTACGCATAACCAGCCCATGATCAGCAGTGGTGTAGGTACAAAGGCTATCAATTCGGCTAAGCGTTACATCTGGTGCAACGCATCCATCCGGCAGAATAACGTTGGCATTGTTTTCGGTATAATCCTGTACTTGCAGCAAGCCCCAAAGGCCATTCTGTTTTGCCCATACGCAGCCATCGCGCGCGGGGGCTAAATCTTCATATTGCCCAGCGGGAATTATCTCATTGCCGTAAACATCCAGAACTGGCTTTTGTCCGGATTGATTTTTCACAACTACCATGCCGGATAAGTCTGCGTAAGGATATTCAACAGTTTCGTTCATGATGGACAAACTCATCTGCGGCTGATAAATGCAGGGGATTACTAAAGCACCGCTTTGGTCGCAATATCCCCAGTTACCGGCTGCATCCTTTACCGCGATTAAAGATTCACCGGCCATGCAGGCATCCTGGTAGTCGAAATCGGTTAAAATTGTACCGTTTTTATCCGCAACGGCAAAAGGTGCAGAATTGTCAACAAGATAACCGGCATATTCATCATCCCAAATGCCTTGCTGGATGCCAACCAAATCAGGAGCATACACCTGTTCGATGGGCGTGCCACTAAATGTATAGACACCAATAGCAGAACGGTAAATCTGGCTGTCACCTAAAATCCACTGGATGCCATACCCGCCGTGCCCGCCCAGCATGGTTATAAAAGGCATTTGTTGGGCAACCAGCTCCTGGTTAATCTGTTCTTCCAGGGCATTCAGCTTCTGGTAATCGTATGTATCATCTACCCCAATGGAGAGCTCCTGCTCACCATACAGGTACGGGATGCTTTCTGACAAATCTTCCAGAAAAGCATTACAGTTGGCAGCATTAAACAGGCTCCAGCGTTCGCCCTTGCGCACAGCGTACAGATTTCGGGCAGCGGCGTAACCGGCAGTGTGGGTTTCGCGGGAGAAGAGAGGAATCATCTCGTCAAAATCATATTGCGGCGGTAACTTCCAGTTGGCATTGCTAGTGGATGGTATAGCTGTGGCAACAGCTTCACTGGTCGGGGAAAGAGCAGCGGAGGAAGCAGGTTTATTTTCTGGCGCTGCAGCACAAGCGGTAAGCATTATTGCGGTGATAACACTGGCTGAAAATGAGAATAACTTCCTTTTCATGGCTTTTCACTCCTTGCGTAAATGATTTTTCGGTAAGATGAAGAAGTAATATAAGAAAGTGAATTCATAAACCCTATAATATCTTATTTTATCAAAAATATCTGCTAATGGGAATAGCTAACAATTCTACATGGATAAATTTGGATAGTATGACAAAGATTGCAGAACTGGAGTGAAAGTTCGAATCATGCGATGAGTGATCTGCTATAATAAAAGAAACAAAGAAGCCGCCACAGTCGGGCTGTGACGGCTAGGAATAAGAAGAAATGTGGAACTATTATAAAATCCATTTCTATCCACAGAAAGCCTTAAGGTCGCTTTCTGACATAAAGTAGTGTACATGATTTTATCATGAAAAGCAAATTTTTTAGTAAAGAGGATTGACAGAGTCCTATTTATGATGTTATATTGATTACAAATGAAACTTTTATATAATCCAAAATAAAAATATAAGGAGATGATTACCATGCTACTCGGTCATACCAAACAAATCAATGGCGTCTGGAAAATACAATCCCTAAAACAACACAGTGAAAACGTGGCCGAGTACTGCGCACGGGCGTGCCAGCCGCTGGGACTTGAAAACTTGGGCCGTCTTACAGGCTGGCTCCATGACGCTGGGAAATCTCATAGCAACGTGCAAAAACATCTGAGAGGTCAGACAAACGAAAAAATCAATCATTCCAGCGCCGGAATGCGGTGGCTATGGGAAAATTATGGCGGAGAAACAGCTTCACCACCTTCTCGCTTGACTGCGCAAATGGCAGCATTGGCAATCGGATCCCATCACTCTGAACGTATGGATGTTTTCGACCTGGGTGGAGTAGAACCCTGGATAAAACATATGTATTCAGAGCAGGCTCAAGAGCTATATGAAGAAAGCTGCCGGGCCTTTTTTGCGGATTGCATAAGTGAAACAGAGATACGGCAAATGTTTGCCAAAGCTGCGCAGGAGGTAGAATGTCTTGTGCGGAAAATCCGAACGCAGGAAGGAAAGAAGCCGCGGCTTTGTATCTATCAGGTCATGTTGGGGTTGGCACACAGATTTTTGTTTGCAGCCCTAATCGATGCAGACTGGTTGGATTCAGGCAACTATTATAATCAAGAAGGATGCCTTCCCCCAGAGCAGCTTCCGCCATGGGATCTGATAGAAAGCAATGTTGAAACATTCCTGAACAATTTGCAGCCCCGACATAAAATAGATACCTTGCGTGCAGAAATTTCGGAGCAATGCAAGACAGCAGGCGAATGTGCAAAGCAGGGTATTTACCGCTTGTATGTGCCAACAGGCGGAGGAAAAACATTTTCCGGGCTGCGATATTGTGTGCATGCGGCCAAAAAACTTTCGGCCCGGCATATTTTCTATGTTGCACCGTTCCGGTCGATTATCGGACAGAATGTACAGGAGTTCAAAAAGGCATTAGGCGGCAGTGAATATCTGTTGGAGCACCATACGGATGCGGTGCTGGATACAGAGGACCCCGAAATTCTCCGCCAGCTGGAACGCTGGCAGGAAGCGCCGGTGATATGTACAACTATGGTACAGATGCTGCAAACCCTGTTTTGCAGCAGGCGGCAGAATGTGCGCCGCATGGCAGCACTGGCAAATTCTATCTTGGTGTTTGACGAAATACAGTCCCTGCCCATTTGCCATACATACTTGTTCAACCAGGCGGCAAATTTCTTGGCGTACTATTTGGGGTGCGTTGTTGTTTTGTGTACGGCAACACAGCCAGCGCTAAGCGAAGTAGCAAACCCTTTGCGGTTTGCATCGCCGGTGGACCTGGTCCCGGATTACCAGCTGCGCTTTGCGCAGTTCCGAAGGACAAAGATTGAAGTGCCCGAAACAGGAAATGGATTTCAGGCAGGAGAACTTGCAGAATTTGTACGGAGCAAGCAAGACGAGAATGGCAGCATTTTGATCATCTTGAATACCCGTTCGGCGGTCGAAAAGGTGTTTGAGGCTTTGAAACAATGCCAGCCGGAACATACACAACTTTACTGCCTGACCACGCACCTGTGTGCAAAGCACCGTGCAGATGTTATCGCAGAAGTTAAGCAAAAATTAAACACCTTACACGGTCAGGAACGTTTGATCTGTGTAAGCAGTCAGCTGATAGAGGCAGGCGTGGATGTAAGCTTTGATTGCGTCATTCGAAGTATGGCTGCGCTGCCCAGTGTGGCCCAGGCTTCCGGCCGATGCAACCGCAATGCGGAAAGGAAATGCCGCACGGTGTATCTTGTTAAAACCTACAATCTGGAAAATCTGGATCGACTTCCGGAACTGCGCAACGGCAGGGAAGCCACACGGCACCTGCTGCAGCAATTACAAAGGGATGCGGACCTGTTAGAGCCGGAAAGTATTTTGAGGTACTACCAGCTTTATTATGCAGAGTCCCAACAACAGGAACGGATGGGCGATCCGGTTGAATTAAAGGGGTACATTCCCCCAAAAACAGTGAATTTGTTTGACCTTTTGTCAGATAATCAGGAAAGTGTGCTAGCCTGGAAAGAGACAACAGGAAAACAAAAGTTCCCCAATTACTTGCTCCGGCAGGCGTTTGCCACGGCAGAAAGGAATTTCCATGCTTTGGAAGACATTACAACGCCGGTGGTGGTTCCCTATGGGGAAGATGGCGCGGATATGGCAACAAGACTTTCGTCCAGTAAACCGCTTACCCCCAAAATGCTGCGGGACGCACAACGCTTTACCGTTGGTATTACAACAAATGAAAAAATACGCCTGGCAGATCAAGGCGCACTGTACACAGTAAAAGAAGGGGCGGTGACAATTCTTAACAAGGAATATTACGATGACGAAAAGGGAATTCAGACAAGCCCCGGATTTATGCCGATACAATTTGCTTAACAAGGAGGGTTAGACTTTGCAATACGAAAATTCAATATCCATGCAGGTATATGGGCGTTATGCACTGTTCAGCGACCCAATTACCCGCGTAGGCGGCGAAAAATTCAGCTACCCGGTGCCCACCTACCAGGCATTGAAGGGCATTTATGAAAGCTGCTATTGGAAACCAACGTTCACCTGGGTAATTGATGAACTGCGCGTGATGAACCCGATTGAAAGACAATCCAAAGGCATCCGTCCCATTATGTATAACAATGGAAAAAACGATCTTTCCATCTATACGTACCTTTCCGATGTTTGCTACCAGGTGCGGGCACATTTTGAATGGAACGAACATCGCCCAGACCTGGAAAAAGACCGCAATGAAAACAAACATTACGCTATTGCAAAGCGTATGTTGGAACGCGGCGGCAGAAGAGATATCTTTTTGGGAACACGCGAATGCCAGGGGTATATTGAACCCTGCATTTTTGGCCTGGGAAAAGGGCATTATGATGATGTTTCATCCCTGGACCTAGGCCTAATGGAGCACGGCATTACCTATGCGGACGAAAACGGGAAAGGCGTGATGCAGGAACGCTTTTGGCACCCGGTAATGCAGAACGGAAAAATCTGTTTTTGCCGCCCGGAAGAATGCGAAATTGTGCGCGATATCCACCCGCAAAAGATGAAGACCTTTACGCTGGGTGAAACAGTCAGCGACTGCGATGATTTGTACAGGGAGGTGATACAGGAATGAGCTGGCTTAGCTATTGCTATAAAACCTACCAGAATAGCGTGTCAGAAATTGGAAAGCAGCAGCCTGGGAAAGTTCCACTACTGCCGGTGGCTCACACGACGCAGCAGGTCAACATTGAAGTGGAGCTGGACAAGGACGGAAACTTTCAGTATGCAGGCTTGCTGGCACAAGATCAAAGGACAACGATCATTCCTTGCACAGAGGAATCTTCGGCGCGGACATCCGGCATGGTGCCGCACCCGCTAGTGGATAAACTGCAATATATTGCGGCAGATTATCCCACTTTTGGTGGTAGTAAAGAATCCGGATGGCCGCTTTACCACAAGCAGCTACAAGCGTGGTGTACATCTCCTTATGCCCACCCGGCTGTGTGTACAGTCCTGCACTACCTGGAAAAAGAATGCCTGATCGCAGACCTGGTCAAGGCAAATATTTTGTTTATAGATGAAAATGGAACTCTGCCAACAAAATGGCAGGGAAACAAAGAAGACAAGCCCCCTATTTTGGATACGCTGGCCGGTAGTGACCAGACGGAATCTTTTGTCCGGTTCCGCGTTGACAATGTTGATTTGTCGCGTGATACAACAGTCCGAGAAAGCTTTATCCGCTTTTATGAAACACAGTTAAAAGATATTGACTATTGCACAGTTCAGGGAATCAAAATGCCGGTTTCTACATTAAGCCCGTATAAGATCCGCAACCCAGGTGACCGTGCAAAGCTGATATCCAGCAATGACAATACGAATTATACTTACCGCGGGCGCTTTGCGGATGCAGCGCAGGCACTTTCGATTGGTTATGAAACAACCCAAAAGGCACACAGCGCCTTGCGATGGTTGGTCAGCAAGCAAGGGGTAAATACAGGGGACCAGACTGTACTTGTTTGGGGAACACAGAACGAAGCAGTACCCAATGTGCTGGGGGATACTCTCGATATTGCCCAGGAATATAATCCACTAGCAGGCGATGATTGGGACGATTTTGAGGAAGATACAGAAAGGTTGCCTGCGGATACCCAAGAAGAAATTGCACGGCAGTTTAACCGGGCCATTCTGGGGTATCAGCACCAGTTGAAGGACAATTCCCAAACGGCGGTCATGATTTTGGATTCTGCTACACCTGGCCGGTTGTCCATCCGGTACTATCAGGAACTGCAGGGCTCTAAGTTGCTTGCCAATATAAAGGATTGGCACGATACGTTCCAATGGCAGCTGGAATACCGCAGTGTAGAGGAGCCGACGGAACTGGGCAAAAAGCCCAAGATCAAGAAAGTTGTCTTTGTTGGTGCGCCTGCCCCGGCGGACATTGCAAAAGCAGCCTATGGCGAAAAAGTGGATGCAAAGCTGAAACAAGCGACAATCGAACGACTGATTCCCTGTATTACCAATGGGGAGCGCTTCCCGCGGGATTTGATGATCAGTGCGGTAGATCGGGCAACAAACAGCATTGGCCTGGATTATTGGGAACAACAAAAAGCACAAAACATTGCCTGCGCCCTTGTGCGTGGGTACTATCATAGAAATAAGAAGGTGGATTATCCGATGAATGTTGATGAAACCATTAAAGACCGAAACTATTTGTTTGGGAGAATTTTAGCCTGTGCAGAACAGATTGAAAGACGGGCGTTGATTCAGCTAGGAAATGAGAACGAAAAACGTTTGACAAATGCAGAGCGTTTAAGAACCGCGTTTGCTCTGCACCCGGCAACAACAACACTTCTTTTGGATAAAAAATTAAATCCGTACCTGAACAGAATGAAAAACCGTAACGGAATGGATAGCCAAAGGTATGCGATGATGCAAGAATTATTACATAAGATTGGCACAGAAAACTTTACGAACAAAAGACTTGGTGAGCTGTATCTGATTGGCTATGCTGACCAGATGATGGACTTTAAGGCCGAAAATGCAGAATATAAAGCGAAAGCAAAAAAGCAGGAGGAATAAAAGATGGCTGTGTTGCAGAATAAAATCGACTTTGCACTTGTGATTGCTGTAAACCATGCGAACCCGAACGGTGACCCGCTGAACGGAAACCGCCCGCGCGAAACGTATGAGGGACTGGGTGAAATTTCGGATGTGTGCCTGAAACGCAAGATCCGCAACCGCATGATGGACCTTGGCCAGAATGTGTTTGTCCAGTCGGACGACCGCTGCAATGATGGCTTCAAAAGCCTGAAAGACCGTGCAGACGGCTGCCCAGCAGTGAAAAAGGCTGAAAAAGATAAAGATGCTTATGCAAAGGCTGCCTGTGAAACCTGGCTGGATGTGCGCAGCTTTGGCCAGGTGTTTGCCTTTAAGGGGAAAGAATCCAAGGGCGATGGTGTTTCCGTTGGCGTGCGCGGCCCGGTATCTATTCATCCGGCTTTCAGCGTGGACCCGATTGATGTCGATGATATCCAGATCACAAAGAGCGTGAACGGTACGACTGGCGAAAAGAAGTCAAGCGATACCATGGGTATGAAGCACCGTGTGGCTTTTGGCGTGTACACAACCTTTGGCAGCATTAACTGCCAGCTGGCAGAAAAGACCGGCTTTACAGATGAAGATGCAGAAATCATCAAAGAAGCGCTGCGCACACTGTTTGAAAACGATAGTTCCTCTGCCCGCCCGGATGGCAGTATGGAGGTGGTTCGCCTGTATTGGTGGCGTCATAACTGCAAAAGCGGACAGTATTCCTCGGCAAAGGTCCATCGCTGTCTGCATGTGGAGCTAAAAGAAAGTGTGGCACAAGCACACCGGGTGGAAGATTATAATATTACTTGCGATACCCTGAACGGATTGACACCGGAAGTGTATGATGAATACTGATGACTATCTGCAAATGTCTGGCATCCAGCACTTTGCATTCTGCCGCCGCCAATGGGCACTTGCGTACCTGGAACAACAATGGTCCGAAAACCAACGCACCGCCGAAGGCCGCCTGCAGCATACCCGCTGCCATGATGTTACCCTGACGGAAAAACGCGGCGATTTGCTGATCGCCCGCGGTATGAGGGTCGTCAGCCACCGCTTAAAACTGACCGGCGACTGCGATGTGGTAGAGTTTCACAAGGATCCAAACGGCGTGTCATTGCAGGGCCGCCGCGGCCTGTGGCAGCCCATGCCCGTGGAATATAAGCATGGCCGTAGCAAGGTAAACGATGCCGACCGTTTGCAGCTCTGCGCACAGGCCATGGCGCTGGAAGAAATGCTGGTGTGCGAGGTGCCGGAAGGGGAAATCTTTTATGAAGAAACCCGGCAGCGGGAACATGTTTCCCTGACACCGGAACTGCGCAGCACCGCGCAGACCATGGCGGATGAGATGAACCGCCTGTTTGCGCGCGGCTATACCCCAAAAAGCAAACCTGGCAAGCATTGCAATGCCTGCTCACTGAAAGAGCTTTGCCTGCCGGCGCTGTATCAGCAGGCAGACCCGGCGGCGTATCTGCGGGAGCATATTGAGGAGGGCGCGCCATGAGAAAGCTGCTCAACACCCTGTTTGTCATCAATGAGGACGCTTACCTGACATTGGATGGCGAAAACCTTGTTGTTACCCGCAATAAGCAGGAAACCCACCGCCATGCCCTGCATACGCTGGAAGGCATCGTCTGCTTTACTTACGCAGGTGCCAGCCCCGCTTTGATGGGAGCTTGTGCCCGGCGGGGCATTGACCTTTGCTTTTTTGACCCGTATGGCAGATTTCAGGCCCGCACCGTGGGGGAAGAACGCGGCAATGTGCTGCTGCGTCAGACGCAGTACCGCGTGTCGGATGACATGGCCCAGAGCTGTCGCTATGCCTGGAGCTTTATCCTTGGTAAAGTGTATAACGCACGCTGGGTGCTGGAACGCGCAACCCGCGATCATCCCCAGCGTGTCCCGGTCGAAAAACTGAAACGCACCTCCACCCAGCTGGCCGCCGCGCTGCCGCTGATACAGACCAGCGATGATCCGGAACAGCTGCGCGGCCTGGAAGGCGAGGCAGCCCAGCGCTACTTTGACTGCCTGAATGACCTGATTCTGCAGCAAAAGCAGGATTTTGTGTTTGAGGGCCGCAGCCGCCGTCCACCGCTGGACAATGTGAATGCGCTGCTTTCGTTTGCCTACAGCATGCTGGCGCGGGAGTGTGCATCCGCCTTGACCGCTGTGGGCCTGGACCCTTATGTTGGCTTTATGCACCGCCCGCGCCCCGGCCGCAAAAGTCTGGCACTTGACCTGATGGAAGAACTGCGGGCGGTTTATGCAGACCGGCTGGTCATCAGCTGCATCAATCAAAAGATCATCACGGCAAAACACCTGCAAAAACAGGAAAATGGTGCCGTACTGCTGACGGATGATGGCCGCAAAGCTTTCCTGACCGCATGGCAGAACAAAAAGAAGGAAGAGATCACCCATCCGTTTTTGAAAGAAAAACTGCCCTGGGGGCTGGTGCCTTATGTTCAGGCGCTTTTGCTGGCCCGTGCTCTGCGCGGCGACCTGGAAGTGTACCCACCGTTTTTCTGGAAGTGAGGTGCCGTTATGTTGGTGCTTGTAACCTATGATGTCAACACCGAAACAGCCGCCGGTCGTCGCAGGCTGCGCAAAGTAGCAAAAGTCTGTGTAGACTACGGCCAGCGGGTGCAAAACTCCGTATTTGAGTGCCTGCTGGATGCCGCGCAATACACGATGTTCAAAGCAAAATTGACCGAACTGATCGATTCGGAATCGGACAGCCTGCGCTTTTATCAACTGGGAAACCATTACAAAAGCAAAGTCGAGCATGTGGGTCTGCACCCGGATTTTGATCAGGATGGAATCTTGTTTGCTTAGTGCGAGGGGAAGGCAATCATAAAATTCCCGGTTCCTTCGCACCAGAAAATATGGAAAAAACAGGGGCAGAAAGGGTAAAATACAGCCTTGCCTGTCAGCATGAAGATGCAATCCCCATAAAATTTGTTCCATATGCGCAAAAGTGCCCCACTGTTTTGTGCACTTTTGCTGTCGCTCTCCGCAAGGAGAGCGTGGATAGAAATGAGTATATCCAAGCTGGTACCGGCGTTTTAAATGTCGCTCTCCGCAAGGAGAGCGTGGATAGAAATGTCAATGATACAGTACGCCTATAGATTGTCTCGTCGCTCTCCGCAAGGAGAGCGTGGATAGAAATACTCTATCAGTTGTATGATACCTACGCTAAGGTGTCGCTCTCCGCAAGGAGAGCGTGGATAGAAATTTGTACGATGTATTATTAAATTATAAGGAGGTGCGTCGCTCTCCGCAAGGAGAGCGTGGATAGAAATGCTGTTTCGGCCGCTTTGCAGTTGATTCCGCTCGGTCGCTCTCCGCAAGGAGAGCGTGGATAGAAATATTAATAGTCACAGAAGCACTAGACGGAAAGTTATTGTCGCTCTCCGCAAGGAGAGCGTGGATAGAAATGTGCAAATAATCATGTCAGGGTACGCCAAAGAAAGTCGCTCTCCGCAAGGAGAGCGTGGATAGAAATAATTTGCACTGTGTTGAAGAAGTATCTGGTGATACTGTCGCTCTCCGCAAGGAGAGCGTGGATAGAAATGCTAATCCCGGTTCTACTACTTTGACCTTTCCCGGGTCGCTCTCCGCAAGGAGAGCGTGGATAGAAATACCTCAAAAAGACTGCCATCATCAAGGGGAATCCAGTCGCTCTCCGCAAGGAGAGCGTGGATAGAAATTGGTCTATTTGGCGCTGATACGTTATCTCATCAAGTCGCTCTCCGCAAGGAGAGCGTGGATAGAAATATGTGGTGGGGCGTGCGCAAGGCGGTTGGCTCTGTCGCTCTCCGCAAGGAGAGCGTGGATAGAAATTTTTGGCGGTTTGGGCGGTTGAGCATGCTTATCAGCGTCGCTCTCCGCAAGGAGAGCGTGGATAGAAATGTTTTATGGGGATGATTTGACGTTTGCAGATGGAAGTCGCTCTCCGCAAGGAGAGCGTGGATAGAAATGTGGGTGCTTCGCAAGGTGCCGATTTTGGGCATGTCGCTCTCCGCAAGGAGAGCGTGGATAGAAATGGTATTGTGGTACATCTATTGGCCTTACTTATGAGTCGCTCTCCGCAAGGAGAGCGTGGATAGAAATATCTTGCCCTGATACGGTATCTCATTAACACTTAGTCGCTCTCCGCAAGGAGAGCGTGGATAGAAATATTGGGAGGTTATTAAAATGTTGCTTCGTGATTGTCGCTCTCCGCAAGGAGAGCGTGGATAGAAATTTTTTTGATGTATCATTAAATTATAAGGAGGTGCGTCGCTCTCCGCAAGGAGAGCGTGGATAGAAATATGCTATATGATACTACTGCATTGTTGAAATGTGTCGCTCTCCGCAAGGAGAGCGTGGATAGAAATAACAGTCTAGAATCGAAACAGATTGACCCCTCGGGTCGCTCTCCGCAAGGAGAGCGTGGATAGAAATACTAAAACAGTTGCTCTTGAAGACCCTGAAAGCGTCGCTCTCCGCAAGGAGAGCGTGGATAGAAATGGAAAATTCAGGAACCCAAGCCGACCCGGCAAAATGTCGCTCTCCGCAAGGAGAGCGTGGATAGAAATTTCAACATACGTTACACGGCTTCCCCGCGCCCAAGGTCGCTCTCCGCAAGGAGAGCGTGGCTTAATGCTGGTTCCCTCTCTCGGTCGCTCTCCGCAAGGAGAGCGTGGATAGAAATAATGATACATCACGCAAAAAAAAAATCAACCCGGCAAGTCGCTCTCCGCAAGGAGAGCGTGGATAGAAATACAGTTATAAAGTTGTTGTACATGACTTCCTAAGTCGCTCTCCGCAAGGAGAGCGTGGATAGAAATGCTATTTTCTCATGTGCCTTGTTACTTTTGGCGGTCGCTCTCCGCAAGGAGAGCGTGGATAGAAATAAATAGGCCCAAAAACCAGAGAGAAAAACAGGAAGGTCGCTCTCCGCAAGGAGAGCGTGGATAGAAATATCAAACAACGCGCCTATAAACTCGGTCATTCCGTCGCTCTCCGCAAGGAGAGCGTGGATAGAAATAATCAAATAGAGATAGGCACAGCCATAGCCACCGGTCGCTCTCCGCAAGGAGAGCGTGGATAGAAATATTGGCGGCAGGCCGTAAGGCTGTAGAAAAAGGGTCGCTCTCCGCAAGGAGAGCGTGGATAGAAATCTTTTTCCTGGCTTCCTGCCTTTTTGTCCGGCTTGTCGCTCTCCGCAAGGAGAGCGTGGATAGAAATTTTGCACATTGAGTATTGCGTAATATGTATTAGGTCGCTCTCAGCAAGGAGAGCGTGGATAGAAATAGAATTCAAGGCGAGTAGTCTATGTTCCGCAGCCGTCGCTCTCCGCAAGGAGAGCGTGGATAGAAATCCTGTAACGGATTGCAGCCGTTGCCCTGGCCTGGTCGCTCTCCGCAAGGAGAGCATGGAATGTTTCTCTTTCTGACTGTTCAGGGTGGTTTTGTTCATGCGGATATCCGCTTTAATTTTAAAAATTGCTATAATAAAAACTCTCGCATAAAATAATATAAAAATATTATATTATCTACTTGACAAGGTACCCCGGCAGGGTATATAGTGAATATACCCCTCCGGGGTACCTTGCATGTGATGGGAGGGTAATATAATGCAGGAAAACGAAAAGAAGGAACCGTGTTGCTGCTGTGCACACAAAACAAAGCATCGCAGTGAAGAAGAGTATAAAAGCCTGGTCCACAGACTGAACCGGATCGAAGGGCAGATTCGGGGCATCCGTGGGATGGTGGAAAACGAAGCGTATTGTCCGGATATTCTAGTGCAGTCGGCGGCGGTAACGGCGGCGATGAACGCGTTCAACCGTGAGCTGCTGGCAAACCATATCCGCACCTGTGTGGCGGATGATATCCGTGCCGGGAATGACGAAGTTGTGGATGAGCTACTGAAAACGCTGCAGAAACTGATGAAATAAGCATTGCCTGCACAAAATAGCAGAAGCAGAACATGAAATAAATGCACGAGTGTTTGAGCCAGCAAAAATGCCATGCCAGTGCCCAGTACGATTGTTTTTCTGTTCACAAACATCGGTAAAAGTTTGTGTAACATTACCAGAGCCATGAATAAATGCCAGTCATTCCCTGTGAGAGGGTGTGGATAGAAATGCCGCATCAGCCTTGGTTGCCCCTAACGTATCGCTCTCCGCAAGGAGAGTGTGGATAGAAATGGTAACCTCAATAATACGTCGAATTGCAGACTAGCCGCTCACCAAAAGGGGAGTGAGGATAGGGCAACACCGCACAATTCCCGCCTTGCGGCTTAAGCACCGCTCCGGCAGCTG
>OHXF01000492.1_pt1 | contig 13230 bp, 12 predicted proteins | sample 1579961 | NCBI WGS metagenome assembly OHXF01 (sample SAMEA3882508, study PRJEB24775) | human gut metagenome | biome: human-associated habitat; feature: intestine environment; material: feces | place: Netherlands | collected 2009/2010
TCGTCCAGCTCGGCCTGGTTCCCGGCAGCGATGTCGGTAATGTATTTCAGGTCTTCGCGTTCAGTCAGCGCACGCACGACACCCTGTTCGTCGATCACCTCCTTGCGGGCGGTGTTGACCAGCGTGGCACCCTTGGGCATCGACATCAGCAGTTCGTAGCCGATCGAGCCGCGGGTTTGCTCCGTAGCCGGGATGTGCAGCGACAGGAAATCGGCCTGCCTGTACAAATCTTCGAGGGAATCCACCTTCTTCACACCGTCGGCTTCGAACACCGCCGCATCCGTGATGAAGGGGTCGTAGGCGATGACGTTCATGCCCAGCGCCTTACCCTTGCGCCCCACGAGTTTGCCCACATTGCCGTAGGCGTGGATGCCGAGGGTCTTGCCCTGTATCTCCGAACCCGTACCGGGCGTAAAGCGGTTGCGCGACATGAAGACCATCATGGCGAGCGCCAGCTCGGCCACGGCGTTGGAGTTCTGCCCCGGGGTATTCATCACCACGATACCGCGCGCCGTGGCGGCCGCGAGATCCACGTTGTCGTAACCCGCACCGGCACGAACCACGATTTTGAGGTTCTTCGCCGCCCCGATGACTTCGGCCGTCACCTTGTCGCTGCGGACAATGAGCGCATCGACATCGGCCACGGCGGCCAGCAATTGGGCCTTGTCGGTATATTTTTCAAGCAGGGCCAGTTCATAGCCCGCGTCCTCGACGATCCTGCGGATGCCGTCGACAGCCTCCTTGGCAAAAGGCTTTTCGGTCGCAACTAATATTTTCATACCTGTACTTTCTATCAGATGAATAAAATCGATGTCCGTGGCCGCCTTTTTCTTCGGAGTGAACGTAAAGAAATGCGCCATGGCCGTCCGTTATTTCGCGTGTTTGGCGGCGAACTCCTGCATGCACTCTACGAGCACCTCGACGCTTTCCTTCGGAAGTGCGTTGTAGCACGATGCGCGGAAGCCGCCCACCAGGCGGTGGCCCTTGATGCCCACGATACCACGTTCCTTGGTGAATTCCATGAACTCGGGAGCCAGTTCCTCGTAGCCGTCGGCCATCACGAAGCAGATGTTCATCAGCGAGCGATCCTGCTTGTCGACCGTACCGCGGAACAGCGGGTTGCGGTCGATCTCGTCGTACAGCAGGGCGGCCTTCTCCTTGTTGCGGCGGTAGATTTCGGGTACGCCGCCGATCGACTTGAGCCAGCGGAGGGCGTGTTGAACATCGAGCCGTTCTCGACATGGGTGCGGAACGCAACCATCGTCGGCAGGTCGCGCACGACACGGTCGAGCATGTCCTCGCGGATGATGGCGAACGCCACGCCGGCCGGGGCGAGGTTCTTCTGCGCACCGCCGTAAATCATGGCGTATTTCGTAACGTCGACCGGGCGGGAAAGGATGTCCGACGACATGTCGGCGATCAGGGGCACGGGCGAAGCGAGGTCTTCGTGGTACTCGGTGCCGTAGATCGTATTGTTGGAGGTGATATGCACATAGTCCAGATCGGCCGGGATCGCGAAACCCTTGGGGATGTAGGTGAAATTGCGGTCTTCGGACGAAGCGAGCAACTCGACCTCGCCGTAACGCTTAGCTTCCTTGATGGCCTTCTTGGCCCAGACACCGGTATTCACATAGCCTGCCTTCCTGCCCAGGAAGTTGGCGGGCACTTCGTAGAAGAACGTGCTGGCACCGCCGCCGATATAGAAGATCTTGTAGTTGTCGGGGATGCCGAGCAACTCACGGAAGAGCGCGTCGGCCTCGGCCATCACGTTCTCGAAATCCTTCGTCCGGTGCGAAATCGAAAGCAGGGAAAGGCCCGAACCGTTGAAATCTACGATAGCTTTTGCTGCGTTCTGGATGACTTCGTCTGCGAGGATCGAGGGTCCCGCGTTGAAATTGTGCTTTTTCATAATATTCGGATGTGAATTTAGTGTTTCGGACTCCAGCCTGTTAGTTTACTAACACAAATATAAATAAAATATTCCGGAGAATACAACAGTTGTGCAAAACTTGTTCAAAGAAATTTCACTCGGCGTCCCGAACGCTCGGCATTTTGAATTGTTTTTATTACTTTTGCCCAAACTTAACATCCTCCGCAAATGGTAAAATCCATGACGGGCTTCGGCAAGGGCGAAGCCACGCTGCAAAATAAGAAGATCACGGTCGAAATCCGCTCGCTCAACTCCAAACAGCTCGACCTCGGGCTGCGGCTTCCGGCCGTTTACCGCCAGTCGGAATACGAAATCCGCAATATCATCACCCGTACGGTACTGCGCGGCAAGGTCGATGTCTTCGTGACCGTCGAATCGCAGACCGTGGAGACCCCGGCGCGTATTAATAAAGAGGTATTCGCCGCCTATGCCGGGCAACTGCGCGACGCGGCGCGAAACGCCCAACTCAACTATGCGGGGATCGGATGGGACAGCGCTGCCCTGCAGGCCATCATGCGCCTGCCGGAGGTCGTATCGACCGAAGCGGAGAGCATCTCCGACGAAGAACACGCGGCGCTGGTCGCCGCCACCGAAGCCGCCGTGGCGCAGCTCGACGCGTTCCGCCTGCAGGAAGGCGCGATCCTGATCGCCGACCTGCTGGGCCGCGTGGACAAGATCGAAGGCTACAAACAGGAGGTCGTGCCTTTCGAAAAGGCCCGCACGGAGACGGTCAGGGCCCGCCTGCTGGAAAACCTCGAAAAGCTGCAGATAGACGTCGACCGCAACCGGCTGGAGCAGGAGATGATCTTCTACCTCGAAAAACTCGATATCACCGAAGAGAAGGTACGCCTGGCCAACCACTGCAGGTATTTCCGCGAGGTGGCCGCCCAAGAGGAGGGCGCAGGCCGCAAACTGGGCTTCATCGCACAGGAGATGGGCCGCGAAATCAACACGATGGGCTCGAAGGCCAACGAATCGAACATCCAGATACTCGTAGTTAAGATGAAGGACGAGCTGGAGAAGATCAAAGAACAGGTACTGAACATATTATAATGGGCAAGGTTATCATATTCTCCGCGCCGAGCGGCTCGGGCAAGACCACGATCGTCCGACACCTGCTGGAACGCTATCCCCAGTTGGAATTTTCCATTTCGGCGACCAGCCGCGCACCCCGCGGCTGCGAGCGCCACGGTTGCGACTACCACTTCATGACGCACGAAGAGTTCATGCGCGCCGTCGCGGAAAACCGTTTCGTGGAGTGGGAAGAGGTCTACCAGGGCACTTGCTACGGCACGCTGCGCTCGGAGGTGGAACGCATCTGGGCCAAGGGCAACATCATCGTCTTCGACGTGGACGTCATCGGGGGGATCAACCTCAAACGCATCTTCGGCGACGACGCCTGCTCGATATTCGTCATGCCGCCCTCGATCGGGGAGCTGCGCCGCAGGCTCGTATGCCGCGGCACGGACGCCCCGGAAGTGATAGACCGCCGTGTGGCGAAGGCCGAATTCGAACTGACGAAAGCCCCCGAATTCGACCACATCGTCGTAAACGACTCGCTCGACGAGGCGATCCGCGAAACGACTGCGATCATCGACCAATTCATCGCACGGCAGCCATGAAACGCGTCATGCTCTATTTCGGGTCGTTCAACCCCATCCATAAAGGGCACATCGCCCTGGCGGAATACGCCGTGGAAAAAGGACTGTGCGACGAGCTGGTGCTCGTCGTTTCGCCCCAGAGCCCCTATAAACAGGCCGAAGAGCTGGCCCCCGAGATGGATCGGTTCGAAATGGCCGAGGCGGCCTGCGCGGCGTCGCGCTATCCCGACCGGATAAAACCCTCGGTCGTCGAATTTCTGCTGCCCAAGCCGTCGTATACGATCGACACGCTGCGCTACCTGGCCGAGAACCACGGCGCGGATATGGAGTTCTCGATCCTCATGGGCGCCGACCAGATAGAACGGCTCGACGGCTGGAAAGAGTACGACCGCATCCTCGAATACCCGGTATACGTCTATCCCCGCCGCGGCGAAAGGGTGGACAGGTTCCCCGGCCGCATCACGGTGCTGGAAGACGCCCCGCTGCAGGATTTTTCCGCGACCCAAATCCGCGGGCGCATCGGGCGGGGCGAGGATGTCTCGCAGATGCTCGACAAGGGCGTCGCCGACCACATCCGCCGCAAGGGGCTGTGGAACCCGACAGCCCGCAAATCGGCCCTGACGGCACAGATCGCCGCCGATCCGGAAAACACGGCGCTCTACATGGAACGGGGCAAGCTCCACTACCGCCTCAACGAGTGGGGTGCAGCCCTCAACGACTTCAACCGCGTACTGCAAGCAGACGACAGCCACGCCGAGGCGCGGCAGTATGCACAAATGGTACAGGAAATACTGGAATTCAGATATAAAGACATATACAACCCCTGACAATGACACGCCTGAAGATTGCCCTCATGGCGGGCGGCGATTCGCCCGAACGGGGGATCGCGCTCCAGAGCGCCGCACAGATCGAGGCGGCGCTCGACCACACGAAATACGACATCACGGTCATCGACCTCCACCACCGCGACTGGCACTACACAGCCCCCGACGGACGCGAGTGGCAGGTCGACAAGAACGATTTTTCGCTCACGGTGGAAGACGAGCGCAAAGCGTTCGACTACGCCCTGATCATCATCCACGGCACGCCCGGCGAGGACGGCAAACTGCAAGGCTACCTCGACATGATGGGCGTCCCTTATTCGTCGTGCTCGATGACCTCGTCGGTCATCACTTTCGACAAGATCACCACCAAGCGCACCGTAGCGGGGCAGGGTATCAACCTCGCCCGCGAGATTTTCCTCCGCAAGGGCGAAACGGCCGACCCGGACAGGGTGGTCGCGGAGTTCGGACTGCCGCTCTTCATCAAGCCCAACGCCAGCGGCAGCTCGTTCGGCGTGACGAAAGTCCATACGCGCGACGAGGTGCTGCCCGCCATCGAGGCGGCCTTCGCCCAAAGCGACGAGGTGCTGATCGAAGAGTGCATCGCGGGCCGTGAAATGGGCTGCGGCATGATGGTGGCCGGAGGCAGGGAATACCTGTTCCCGATCACGGAGATCGTATCGAAAAAGGATTTCTTCGACTACCAGGCCAAATACACCGAAGGCTATTCGGACGAGATAACCCCCGCCGACATCGCCCCGGAAATTGCGGAAGAACTGCACCGCATGACCCGCATCGCTTACAGGGCATGCCGCTGCTCGGGTGTCGTACGCGTCGATTTCATCGTCACGCCCGAAGGCAAACCCTACCTGATCGAGATCAACTCCATCCCCGGCATGAGCGCCGGGAGCATCGTCCCCAAGCAAGCACGGGCCATGGGCATGTCGCTGGGGGAGATGTTCGACCTGATTATCGCCGACACCTGCCGCAAATGATCGAAATCGACGACAAAATCGTGAGCGCAGACCTGCTGCGCGAATGTTTCGCCTGCGACATCGCGCAGTGCAAGGGTATCTGCTGCGTCGAGGGGAATGCCGGGGCGCCGCTCGAAGCGGAGGAGGTCGGCATACTCGAACGCGAATATGCGGCCTACAAGCCCTATATGACGCCCGAGGGCATCGAGGCCGTCGAGCGGCAGGGCTTCATGGTCATCGACGAAGACGGCGACCTGACCACGCCGCTGGTCGGCGACGCGGAATGCGCCTACACCTACTCGGAGAACGGCATCACGCTCTGCGCCATCGAAAAGGCGTGGCTGGAGGGCAAGACCGCCTTCCGCAAACCGATCTCATGCCACCTCTATCCGATCCGCGTCGTGCGGTTTTCGAACGGCACGGCAGGGCTCAACTACCACCGCTGGTCGGTCTGCGCCCCGGCGCGCGAATGCGGCCGCAGGCTGGGAATCCCGGTCTACAAGGCGTTGCGCGAACCGATCGTGCGCCGTTTCGGCGAGGAATTTTACAAGGCGCTGGAAGCTGCCGAAGAATTTATCCGACAACAATAAAATACAGATGAAAAAATACTGCCTCACCTATATGGCCGCCATTGCGGCACTCTCGGCATCGGCCGCAGCGCCGCAGGCCGAACGCAAAACCGATTCGCTGCACATCGCATCCCTCTCGCCCAGGGAGGCTGCGACCATAGACTCCATCGTCGCAATGCGCCTGCGGCTCCAGCCCAAGCAGATCGAGTCGATTTTCGACACCAACGACGTGGTGGCCATCGACACGCTCGATTCGGGCAACGACGCCATACAGGTGGTGCTTTACAGCAACAACACGTGGAAATACGTCCGCAACCGCGAGATAGCCAAGGACAGCACCATCTTCGAGAAATACTGGGATACGACAACGCTCTTCCCCTACAAGGAGGTGGACATGTCGTCGATGCCCAAATCGGTGGTCATCGACCTGGTGGACTCGGTCACGAGCTACCACTGCCCCTACCAGGGTTCGGTGCACCCGCGTGGCAAATACGGCCCGCGGCGGCGGCGCCAGCATCAGGGCGTCGACCTGCCGCTCAAGGCGGGCGACCCGGTCTACGCCACGTTCTGCGGCCGCGTGCGTATTTCGGAATATAACAAGGGCGGCTACGGCAACCTGGTCATCATCCGCCACGACAACGGGCTGGAGACCTACTACGGGCACCTTTCGGAGCGCATGGTCGAACCCAACCAGTGGGTCGAGGCCGGGCAGATCATCGGCCTGGGCGGCTCGACGGGGCGCAGCACGGGGCCGCACCTGCATTTCGAGACCCGCTATTACGGGCAGTCGTTCGACCCCGAGCGGCTCATCGACTTCAAGAACGGACTGCTGTGCCGCGAGACCTTCCTGCTGAAAAAATCGTTCTTCAGCATCTATTCGAACGCCGGGCAGGACTTCGACGACGAGATCGCCAACGAAGAGCAGGACAAGAAGGAGGCGGCCGAAAAGGCAGCCATGAAGTACCACCGCATCAAGTCGGGCGACACGCTGGGCGCCATCGCCCGCAAGTACGGTACGACCGTGACAAACATCTGCCGACTGAACGGCATCAAGTCGACCACGACGCTGCGCATCGGACGCTCGCTGCGGGTGCGGTAGGCAGCGAAGTGCCGATGGGATACGGCACGGCTGCTCCCACACATAGACGAAAAAGGCCGGGGCTTTGGGGCCCCGGCCTTTTTTACTCGTCCCTGAGGAGAGCAATGCGGAATTCCGGTAAAACGGTTTGGTGCCGTTTATGCGACAGGAAGCCTCCGGAAAACGGCATGTTCCCGGGCGACAACCAAATTCGGGTAACAAGCAGCGCCCGGGCGAACCTATTTCTTATCCTGGATGGCGTCGATGGCGTCGATCACGGCTCCCCGGAAACGCTTGCGCTCCAGCTCCCCCACACCGACGATGGTCGTACCGCCGGGCGAACAGACGGCATCCTTCATCACGGCGGGATGCTGCCCCGTGGCGAGTTGCAGCTTTCCCGTACCGACGACCATCTGGCTGGCCATGCGGTAGGCATCGGCACGCACGATGCCGTGCTTGACGGCAGCGTCGGCCAGCGCCTCGATGAACATCGCCACGAAGGCCGGGCCGCAACCGCAGACCGTCCCCGCAATGCCGAGCTGGGCGGTATCCACCGTCACCACGAGCCCCACATGCGACAGCAACGCCTGCACCGACTGCCACTCGGCTTCGGACAGCGAATGGCGGCGTTCGCAGACGACGATACCCTCGCAGACTGCCACGGGCGTATTGGGAATCGTGCTGAGGTGATGCGTCCCGGGCGCGAGGATCTCCTCGTAGCGGTCGAACGTCATCCCGGCGGCTACCGAAACGACGACCTTGCCCGCCAGCATCCCTTTGACGGGGGCCAGCACAGCTTCGACCTGGTACGGTTTCACCGCCACGACCACCACGTCGGCGAACCCCGCGACTCCTGCGGCATCGTCGAAAGCGAGGAACCCGTGGGGTTCCGTATTACGGTGCAGCTTCGCCCGGTCGCGGGCGCATGCGCCGATCTGCCCGGGCTGCAAAGCCCCCGATGCGGCAAGCCCTGCGGCCAGGGCCTGCGCCATGTTTCCGAATCCGATAAATCCTACCTTCATATCATCATTGTTTGGAATAATCCCTCTCCCCGAATATCAGCGACCCGACACGCACCATCGTCGAGCCGCACTCGACGGCGATGGGGTAGTCGTGCGACATGCCCATCGACAGGATGTTGAACCGCGCCCCGAAATTGGGCTGCAACAGGTCGAAACAGCGCTTCAGCTCCCTGAAGTCGCGGCGTATCACCTCCCAGTCGTCGGTATTGGTCGCAATGCCCATCACGCCGCGTACGCAGATGTTCGGCATCTGCGCGAAAGGCGCCGTGCGGAGGTACTGCATCAGGTCATCCAGCTCCCAGCCCGATTTGCTCTCCTCGTCGGCGACGCGGATTTCGAGCAGTATCTCGATCGTGCGGCCGCATTTGGCGGCTTCGCGCTGGATGGTTTCGGCCAGCCGCGCACTGTCGACCGAATGGATCAGCGACACGAACGGGGCGATATACTTCACCTTGTTGGTCTGCAGGTGGCCGATCATGTGCCACTCGATATCCTTGGGCAGCACGTCGTATTTTTCACGCAGCTCCTGCGGACGGCTCTCGCCGAAAATGCGGTGCCCGGCATCGTAGGCCTCGCGGATCGCCCCGGCGGGGTGGGTCTTCGACACGGCGACCAGCGTGACATACTCGGGCAGGGTGCCGCGCACGAAGGACAATTGGTATGCTATCGACATAATCTATTCGGTTTTGGTGTGTAAAAATACGCAAAATTCGTACAAGACGAAACAAGCCCGGAAAAAATCCGGGCCTGCATACCGTTTTTATCCGTCCGGAATCCCGGACATGCTATCGGGCCAGTACGATTTCGGAGCAGGGGACGGCTCCGTCCAAGACCCGCTCCGAGCCGGACTCCCGCCGTCATGGCGGACGGCGATCGAGCGGACGGTGCCCTGCACCGCCGCCAGCGTCCTGTCGAACTCCATCGACACGGGGTTATACAGACGCAGTTCGGTCACACCGCCCTTCGCCACGGCATAGCCGCCGACGGCGTAATAGGTCTCGCCGTCCTGCCCTTTGTCCAGCACTCCGAACGGCACCATCGCATCGGCCTGTTCGGCATCGCCCGTTTTTACGGCGTATCCCTCGCCGCTGCGGCCGGTAAGCACCAGCGGCGTATAACTATCCGGGGCAGTGTGTGCCGCGAGCAGGAGGTAACCGCCGTAGACGGTCACGAAAGGATTTTCGCCCAGCATCTCGGGCGCAATGTCCGAAGGCAGCATCCACGACGGGGGCACAGGTGCGACGTTGGTACGGGTCATATTCAACTCCATGAGGACGAGCCGGCCGGCCTCATGGCGCAGGAAGGCGGCGAAATCGGAGAGGGTGCCCGCGACGACGACATTGTCGTAGCCCGAATCCCGGAAATAACGCATCGTGAGGTCGTAGAACGCCGCAGCGCCGATATTTCCGCCGGGCGCGAGGCCGTAGATACGGTTCGAACCGGGGGTATTCACCACGCAGTGCATGCGGCGCAAAACGCCCAAGGTCTCAATGCGGGTTAGGTCGCCCGTCGTCAGGTCGATCCGGTCGATCCCGGTTTCGTCGCAATCGTACTGGGTGATGCCGTAGAGCGACGGCTCCTCGGGCGGGCGGCCGTCGGATACGGATATTTTACCCAGCGTCATGGCCTTGCCGCGGCGGAAGAGCTTCACCTCGGTCGTAGAGGCGGGGTAGCCTCCGGGGGCCAGGAACGTGATGTCCGATTCGGTACGTTCCGTCACGACGGCCCAGACACCGTCGGCATATCCTTCCGGGAGAGCCGCCTGCGACAGGGGCCACGCGATCCGCAGCATGATGTCGTCGTCGGCCTCGAAGCCGCGCGCCGCAACGGTCACCTCGTCGCCGGGCGCGAAAAGCCGCGATGACGGGGGCATCACCACGTCGGTGACGAACGGCGCACCATCGCCCTCGTCCGTGGTACATGCCAACAGGAAAAGCCCGAAAAAGGATAAAAACAATAGTTTCTTCATATAACCTACTATATAACAATTACATACCTCCGCACCGGGGGGGGGCTTGCATACGTCGTAAAGATATGACATAAAGCCCTAATATCCAAATAAAATGCGACATATCGTACCCGCTGCGTTTTGCCGTTTAGGATTTGTTTCGTACATTTGGGATCAAAACCGGAAAACCTATGAGAAAACTCCAGTATTGCCTCGCGGCGGCAGCCCTCTTCACCTATGGCGCAGCCGCAGCCTGTACCAATTTCATCGTAACCAAAGGGGCATCGACCGACGGCTCGGCCATGGTCTCCTATGCCGCCGATTCGCACGCGCTCTACGGCGCCCTGTACCACACCCCCGGCGGGAAATTCAGGGCCGGGGCCATGCTGCCCGTCTACGAGTGGGACACGGGACGCTACCTGACGGACATCCCGCAGGCGGGCGAAACCTATTCGACCGTCGGCAACATGAACGAACATTCGCTCATCATCGGCGAAACGACCTACGGAGGCCGCCCGGAGCTGGAGGACTCGACCGGACTGATCGACTACGGGTCGCTGATCTACATCACGCTCCAGCGCGCCAAGACCGCCCGCGAGGCGATCCTCACGATCGCCGAGCTGGCGAACACCTACGGATATGCCTCGAGCGGCGAGTCGTTCTCGATCGTCGACCCCGAAGAGGCGTGGATCATGGAGCTGATCGGCAAGGGCTACAAGGACGACGGCAAGGGCGGCAACGCCCGCAAGGGCATCGTATGGGTAGCCCGCCGCATCCCCGACGGCTATGTCTCGGCGCACGCCAACCAGGCGCGTATCACGACCTTCCCGAAGGACGACCCCGAGAACTGCCTCTATTCGCCCGACGTGGTGGCGTTCGCCCGCGAGATGGGTTACTACGACGGCACGGACGAGGATTTCAGTTTCTGCGAAGCCTACGCCCCGGCCGATTTCGGCGCGCTGCGAGGCTGCGAGGCCCGCGTGTGGGCATTCTTCCGCACGGTGGCCGACGGAATGGACAAATACGTGGACTATGCGATGGGGCACAATGCCGAAAACCGCATGCCCCTGTGGGTGAAACCCCGCACGAAGGTGTCGCCCAAGGTAGTCTTCGACTGCATGCGCGACCACTACGAAGGCACGCCGATGGACATGACCACCGACATAGGCGCCGGGGGCAGCGCCTGCCCCTACCGCTGGCGTCCGATGTATTTCGAGGTCGACGGCGTGGAATACTGCAACGAACGTGCGACGGCCACGCAGCAGACCGGCTTCTGGTTCGTGGCGCAGGCACGCCCCGACGTGCCCGACAACATGGGCATCCTCTGGTTCGGCGTGGACGATGCGGCCACGTCGTGCCTGACGCCCATCTACTGCTGCACGCAGGGCGTCCCCGAGTGCCTGAGCGAAGGCAACGGTTCGATGCTCGAATATTCGCCGACGTCGGCGTTCTGGCTCTTCAACCGCGTTTCGAACTTCGCCTACATGCGTTACGACATGATCGCGGGCGACATCCGCAAGGTCGTGGACAAATGGGAAAACGAGGCGCTCCGCCTGGTGCGCGACGTCGATGCCGAGGCGATGACGCTCTCGCCCAAGGCCCGCGGCAAATTCCTCTCGGAGTTCAGCATCGCCACGGCGCAGCAGTTGTTCGACCGCTGGTCGAAGCTCGACAAGTACCTGCTGGTGAAATACATGGACGGCAACGTGAAAAGCGAACATGCGGGCGTGCTGGAATACCTCGACGGCAAGGGCGGCCCGGCGCATTTCGTGGACAACGGCAACGGCAAACAGATCCCCGACAAGATCCAGTTCCCGGGTTACGGCGAGAAGTGGAAACGTGCCGTGGCCAAAGACAACGGAGAAATACTCAAAGTGATAAAATAGAGCTATGAAATACGATATCATCGTCGTGGGAAGCGGCCCGGGCGGCTATGTGGCCGCAATCCGGGCTTCGCAGCTGGGACGGAAGGTCGCACTCGTGGAGCGTGCCGAGGCGGGCGGCGTATGCCTCAACTGGGGCTGCATCCCGACCAAGGCGCTGCTGAAAAGCGCACAGGTCTACACCTATTGCAAATCGGCGGAGCATTACGGGCTCACCCTCGCGGGCGAGGTGTGCCCCGACCCGGAAAAGATCGTGGCGCGCTCGCGCGGCGTGGCCGAAACCATGTCCAAGGGCGTGGCCTTCCTGCTGAAGAAAAACAACATAGACCTCATACAGGGCTTCGGGCGCCTGACGGCGGCAGGCAGGCTCGAGGTCGACGGCACGCACTACGAAGCCGACCATATCATCCTCGCCACGGGGGCGCGCCCGCGCGAAATGGCGTTCATGCCCATCGACGGCCGGCACGTGATTTCGTCGCGCCAGGCGCTGACGCTCACCCGGCTGCCCGAAACGATGGTCGTCGTAGGCTCGGGCGCCATCGGCAGCGAGTTCGCGTGGTTCTACGCCGCGCTGGGCGTGAAGGTCACCGTGGTGGAGTACATGCCCCGCATGATGCCGCTCGAGGACGAGGAAGTGTCGAAGGCGATGGAGCGCGCATTCCGCAAACTGCGGGCGGCGGTGATGACCTCGACGACCGTGAAATCGGTCAGGGTCAACGCCGAAGGGCGCTGCGAGGTCGAGATCGAGGGCAAAAAGGGCCCCGAAACCCTGACGGCGGACATCGTGCTCTCGGCCGTGGGGATTAAGTCCAACATCGAGGGGATCGGCCTCGAAGAGCTGGGCATCGCCGTGGAGCGCGACAAAGTGCTCGTCGACCGGTTCTACCGCACCAATGTTCCGGGCGTATACGCCATCGGCGACATCGTGGGCGGCCCGGCGCTGGCGCACGTGGCCTCGGCCGAGGGTATCTGCTGCGTAGAGGCCATCTGCGGGCTGGATCCCGCACCGGTGGATTATTCGGCCATCCCGTCGTGCGTATTCACCTCGCCCGAGGTGGCTTCGGTCGGCATGACCGAGCAGCAGGCGCAGGAGAGGGGCATCGCCTATAAGGTAGGGCGTTTCCCGTTCACGGCATCGGGCAAGGCGACCGCCGCGGGCGACCGCGACGGCTTCGTGAAGCTCCTCTTCGGCGAGGACGACACCCTGCTGGGGGCGCACATGGTCGGACAGAACGTCACCGAGATGATCGCCGAGCCGACGCTGGCACGCATGCTGGGCGCCACGGCACACCGGATCGCCCGCACGATACACGCCCACCCGACGATGAACGAAGGGGTCATGGAGGCCGCCGAGGCGGCAATGGGGGCCGCGATCCACCTGTAAACCGCGGACAGCCGCAAAAA
>OHXF01000493.1_pt1 | contig 13214 bp, 8 predicted proteins | sample 1579961 | NCBI WGS metagenome assembly OHXF01 (sample SAMEA3882508, study PRJEB24775) | human gut metagenome | biome: human-associated habitat; feature: intestine environment; material: feces | place: Netherlands | collected 2009/2010
CCGCCGAGCAGCAGATACCACGGCTTTACGCGGAACAGATCCCCGATCGGCTCCCTCCCGGTAATGCACCATGCCGCAAGACAGACGACAAACGCACTGATCTGCACCCAGCCGGCCGCCAGCCATGTACTCGTCTGCTTCGTCACCTCCGTGTTGAAAACACCCTGAATACTCATCAGCGCTCCGGAGAGCAGCGCTGTTAAAATTCCCGCCATTGATTTTTCCTCCTGCTGTTTTTTTATGTACTCTCGGAGTCTTTCTGCGCTTGATTTTACGAGAAGATTTTTTGTCAGTTGTGCCCAAATTTCTGAGGCGTACGCGGTGCGTACGTTGATGAAATTTGGGTGCAGCTGGCGGAAAATCGGCCGTAAAAGCAAGTGCAGAAAGGCTCCGAGAGTACATTTTATACTATTCCTTTTTTCCCCGTTTTTATACAGAACTCAGGGACAGCAGGAAAACAGCCGCCCGGTCTCCTGCATAGGAAACCAGACGGCTGTCTATTTCACATTACTGTAATGCTTTCTCCAGTTTTTCAATCATCTCATCGATGTCATCTTTCGTAATCACAAGCGGCGGTACCATACGAAGAACGTCGCTTCCGGCGGAAATCACAAGAAGTCCGTTCTCAATCGCGCGGTTGATGACTTCTCCGACCGGACGGCCCGTTACGACAAGGCCCTGCATAAAGCCTTTTCCACGGCGTGCTGCGAGGCAGTCATATTTTTCCACCAGTTCGTCCAGCTTTTTCTCCAGATACGGAGCCGTCTCTGCTACATGCTCTACGACATGCTGTTTCTCATAGCATTCAAATACAGCATTGACAGCCGCGCAGGCCAGCGGGTTTCCGCCGTATGTCGTTCCGTGGTCTCCCGGAACGAGCGAATGCTCTGCCGTCTTTTTATTCAGCACGAAGGCGCCGACCGGAACGCCGCAGCCAAGTGCTTTTGCACACGTCATGACATCCGGCTGTACGCCGTAATCCTGCCATGCGAACAGCTTTCCTGTTCTTCCCATGCCGCACTGGATCTCATCGAGGATCAGCAGAATGTCGTGCTCGTCACACAGATCGCGCACGCCCTGTAAAAATTCTTTCGTTGCCGGATAGATACCGCCCTCGCCCTGTACAGTCTCCATGATGATCGCACATGTCTTGTCGGTAATCTGTGCCTTTACGCTCTCCAGATCATTAAAATCCGCAAATTTAATGCCGCCGATCAGCGGTTTGAACGGATCCTGATAATGCGTATTTCCTGTTACAGAAAGCGCTCCAAGGCTTCTTCCATGGAAGGAATGGTTCATCGCGATGATCTCGTGATCGTTGCTGCCGTCTTTTAAGTAAGCGTATTTTCTCGCTACTTTGATGGCTCCCTCGATCGACTCCGTACCGCTGTTCGTAAAGAATACTTTATCCATGCCGGATGCCTTCGCCAGCTTTTCTGCCGCGGAGCCCATCGGAACATTGTAGAACAGGTTGGAAACATGGATGACTTTGTCCACCTGGTCTTTCACTGCTTTTTTATAATCGTCATTGCTGTAGCCGAGCGCATATACCGCGATACCTGCCGCAAAGTCCAGATATGCTTTTCCGTCGGTGTCATACAGATGAACGCCCTCGCCGTGGTCGATCACAAGCGGGAACCGGTTATAGGTGTGGAGCACGTACTGCTCGGTCTGTTCCATATACTCATTCGTCTTCATGATTGAATTTCTCCTTGTTTTCCCCTAAAATAGCCGTACCAATTCCTTTGTTCGTAAAGATCTCAAGCAGCAGGCAGTGCGGGATTCTTCCGTCCATGATGTGGACTCTCGATACGCCGTTCTCGATCGCATCGATGCAGCCCTGCAGTTTTGGAATCATGCCGCCGCCGACATTTCCATTTGTGATGAGATCTCTTGCTTCCTGTACGTGGAGCTCGGAAATCAGGCTCTCCGGATCCTTCGGATCTTTGTAGACACCCTCGATATCGGTCAGGAATGCCAGTTTTTCTGCATTTAACGCCTCAGCGATGGCGCATGCCGCGTCGTCTGCGTTGATATTGTAAGTATTGAAATCATCATCCATGCCTACCGGGCAGACAACCGGAAGGAAGTCGTTCTCCAGAAGATCGTACAGCACCTTCGGGTTTACGTTCTTGATATTTCCAACGAAGCCGATATCCTCGCCCTTGGACAGCTTCTTCTCTACATTTAAGAGTCCGCCGTCTTTTCCGCTGATGCCGACCGCGTTGACACCGAGTGACTGAATCATGGTGACAAGCTCTTTGTTGACCTTATTCAGCACCATCTCTGCCACTTCCATCGTATCGGCATCCGTTACACGAAGGCCGTTGACGAATTTCGGTTCCATGCCGACTTTTCCGACCCAGCGGCTGATTTCCTTTCCACCGCCGTGTACGATGATCGGTTTGAAGCCGACCAGTTTCAGAAGAACTACGTCCTGGATGACGTTTCTCTTTAACTCTTCATCCACCATTGCGCTTCCGCCGTATTTGATGACAATGATTTTGCGGTTGAACCGCTGAATATAAGGAAGTGCCTCGATCAGCACATTTGCTTTGTCCAGATACATCTGATTTACCATGATTTTTTCTCCTCTTATGCTCTTTTCCCGTGCCTGTTCCGGATCCGGTCAGGAACGATAATCTGCGTTGATTTTTACGTAATCGTAGGTCAGGTCGCAGCCCCATGCCGTTGCTGTCGCCTCTCCCATGTGGATGTCGGCGGTCGCAGTTACTTTCGGCTCGGAGAGGATCTTCGTTGCCTCCTCCTCGCTGTAGTCAACGGCAACACCTTTCGTGATAATCTGCAGTTTTCCGGCTGCGCTCTCAAAGTAGAGATCTACATTTTCCGGATCGAATTTTGCTCCGGAGTAACCCATCGCGCAGAGGATTCTTCCCCAGTTGGCGTCATGGCCGAAGATTGCCGCTTTCGTCAGACTCGATGTGATGACGGATTTTGCCAGTGTCACGGCCTGCTCTTTGCTCTCGGCTCCCTGAATCGTCACTTCGAACAGTGCGGTTGCGCCCTCGCCGTCGCCTGCGATGTGCATCGCCTGTGTTTTATTGACTTCAAAGAGTGCTTCTTTGAAAATCTTGTAATCCTCGTTTTCTTCCGTAATTTCCGGGTTTCCGGCAAGACCGTTTGCCAGAAGGAGAACGGTATCGTTTGTGGAAGTATCACCGTCTACGGAAACCATGTTGTAGGTGTCCGGTACGACTTCGCTCAGTGCTTTCTGCAGCATCTCTTTCGAAATATTGGCATCGGTTGCCACAAAGCTCAGCATGGTGCACATATTCGGATGGATCATGCCGGAGCCCTTGCACATGCTGCCGATCGTTACGGTTTTTCCGCCGATTTCGATCTGAACAGCAACTTCCTTCGGCTCGGTGTCGGTTGTCATGATCGCCTGTGCTGCTGTAGCTGCGGCTTCTCTTGTAGCTGCAAGCTGCGGTTTCAGCATTTCCACGCCGGCTGCGATCTTATCGATCGGAATCTGTTTTCCGATAACACCGGTCGATGCAACGAGAACGGAGTCCTCTGGAATGGAAAGTGCAGCCGATGCTGCCTCTGCGGTTTTTCTGCAGTAGCCATAGCCCTCCTCGCCGGTGCATGCATTGGCGATTCCGCTGTTGCAGACGATTGCCTGTGCGGTTGGATGGTTGTATACAATCTCCTGGTCCCATTTGACCGGAGCTGCTTTTACGATGTTTGTAGTAAAGGTTCCTGCTGCTACGCACGGTACCTCGCTGTAGACAAGTGCCATATCCTTTACGCCCTGTTTTTTAATTCCTGCTGCGCCGCCTGCTGCCTGAAAACCTTTTGCAGCAGTGATGCCTCCTTCAATCTTTTTCATTCTTTTATCCTCACTTTTCGTAAATTCCGTCTGTTGTCTGCTTCTGTCTTTTTTACGGGAACATCGGCGGCATGCACAGGCCTTCATTTTCCGGCAGGCCGAACATCAGGTTCATATTCTGTACCGCCTGTCCTGCTGCGCCTTTGACCAGGTTGTCCATCGCACCCATCATGATGATTCGTTTCGTTCTCGGATCAATCTTGAAGTTGACATCCACATAGTTGCTTCCCTCGACCCATTTCGTCTGCGGGCAGACATCCTTATCGAGAACACGTACAAACTGCTCATTGGCATAATACTTATCATAAACGGCTTTAACCTCTTCGTAAGTCACATCTTTTTTCAGGGATGCATATGCCGTTACGAGAATGCCGCGGTTCATCGGAACAAGATGCGGGGTGAAGTTCAGGGTGATCGGGTAGCCGGCTGCATAGGAAAGCTGCTCCTCGATCTCCGGTGTGTGGCGGTGGCCGGCAACGCCGTATGCCTTGATATTTTCATTAACCTCGCAGTAGAGGTTGTCCACTTTCGCTCCTCTTCCTGCTCCGGAAGTTCCGGATTTTGCATCGATGATGATGGTGTTGCCATCAATGAGATCTTCCTTTAATAAAGGATAAATCGAAAGAGTTGAGCAGGTCGGATAGCATCCCGGGTTTGCCACGATGCGCGCTTGTTTTACTTTCTCACGGTTGATCTCGCACAGTCCGTAAACCGCCTCGTCGATATACTGCGGGGATTTATGCTCGATCTTGTACCACTCTTCATACGTTTTTACATCTTTAATACGGAAATCGGCGCTCAGGTCGATGACCTTTACTTTCGAAAGAATTTCATCATTTACCAGGGAAGCACAGAGTCCCTGCGGAGTTGCTGTAAAAATGACGTCTACTTCCTTTGCAAGCTGCTCCATGTTGTCGTCCTTGCAGACATCGTCTACTAACTGAAACATATTCTGGTAAACCGACGCATATTTCTTATCGATATAGCTTCTGGAACCATACCATTTAATCTCCACATCTTTGTGTCCCAGGAGAATACGCACCAGCTCGCCTCCTGCATATCCTGTAGAACCGATAATTCCTGCTCTGATCATACCTTTTTCTCCTTTTTTCTTTCGCCCGTTTTCTTGTCTTGCCGGACATTTTTTCTTTTCTCTTTATGATAGCTCAATTATTTTCTTTTTTCAATGAAAAATCTTTGTTTTCTGCTGTCATATACTGTCGATTGCATAAGTATACACCTCGAATGTATATTATGCAAGTTTTTTTTGAATTTCTGAAAAAAAGCTTGCATAATCCTGTCGTATGATGTATATTTTAGTCATTGACGATGCACCGCGCATATAGGTGCACGAGAAATCCAAGGAGGATCTTACATTATGAAAGAAAAAGTTGTACTTGCCTATTCCGGCGGACTTGATACTACTGCCATTATTCCGTGGCTGAAAGAGACCTTTGACTACGAAGTAATCTGCTGCTGCATCGACTGCGGCCAGGGAAACGAGCTGGTTGGCCTCGATGAGAGAGCAAAACTTTCCGGCGCTTCCAAATTATATATCGAAAACGTTATCGACGAGTTCAGTGAAGACTTCATCATGCCGTGCGTAAAAGCAGGCGCTGTTTATGAGAACAAATACCTGCTCGGTACTTCCATGGCACGTCCGGTTATCGCAAAGAAACTCGTTGAGATCGCAAGAAAAGAAGGTGCTGTTGCCATCTGCCACGGCGCTACCGGTAAAGGAAATGACCAGATCCGTTTCGAGCTCGGCATCAAAGCCCTTGCTCCGGATATCAAAGTAATCGCTCCTTGGAGAATGACCGATGTATGGACCATGCAGTCCCGTGAAGACGAGCTGGCTTACTGTAAAGCACACGGCATCGACCTTCCGTTTGATGCAAACCACAGCTACAGCCGTGATCGTAACCTGTGGCACATCAGCCATGAGGGACTTGAGCTTGAGGATCCGTCCAACGAGCCGAACTACGACGATCTTCTCGTACTGACCACTCCTCCGGAAAAAGCTCCGGACGAAGGCGAGTACGTAACCATGACCTTTGAGGCCGGCGTTCCGAAGACCTTAAACGGAAAAGAAATGAAAGTTTCTGAAATCATCACCGAGCTGAACAAGCTGGGCGGAAAACACGGCATCGGTATTGTTGATATCGTTGAGAACCGTGTTGTCGGCATGAAATCCCGCGGTGTTTATGAGACTCCTGGCGGAACCATCCTGATGGCTGCACATGAGCAGTTAGAGGAGCTGATTCTCGACCGTGAGACCCTGAAAACAAAGAAAGATCTCGGAAACCTGCTTGCTGAGGTTGTTTACGAAGGAAAATGGTACACTCCTCTGCGCGAGGCAATCCAGGCATTCGTTGATGTCACCCAGAAATATGTAACAGGCGAAGTAAAATTCAAACTGTTCAAAGGCAACATCATCAAAGCCGGCGAGTCTTCTCCGTACAGCCTGTACAATGAGTCTCTTGCTTCCTTCACCACCGGCGATCTCTACGATCACCACGATGCAGACGGATTCATCACACTGTTCGGTCTGCCGCTGAAGGTTCGTGCGATGAAAATGCAGGAGCTGGAGAAAAACAACAACAAATAAGATCTGATCCTATGGATTCCCAAAAGAAAGCGGACTCGCTCCGCTTTCTTTTTTTGCATACAAAAAGGACCCGCCCATTTCAGGCAGGTCCCTTTGTTGCCAGGCATATCAATAATTGGTCCAGTGGACCAATTTTGATTATTCGTAATATGCGTCGATTCCGTCCGCAATTCCCTGTGCCATCTTGTTTCGGTAATCCTCGGTTGCCATCAAACGGTCCTCGGAAGGATTGCTCATGAAGCCAAGCTCAATGATCGTGACCGGAATGGTACTCCAGTTGATGCCGCTCATGGAATCGGTGTAAATCACATCGCGGTTCTTCGCACCGGTGTCTTTGCAGAATGCTGCGATCATCTTCTGGGAGAGCTTCTGGCTCTTGCTGACCACATCACCGGAAAGATACGTATTTCTGCTGCTCGGTGCCATCGTGAGTGCTCCGTAAACCGACTGGTTCGAATCTCCGTTCGCGTGTACACGCACGAGAATGTCTGCTCCGTTCTGCACGGCAAGTTTTGCACGCTCGGAGTTGCTGATATTGACGTCGTGCGTCTCGCGGATCATGTAAACATCGTAGCCGCGCTCCTCAAGGATATCGCGTACCTTTAAAGATACCGCAAGGTTCAGCTCATACTCATTGATGCCGGTTGCCACACCGCATGTTCCGGAAGCAACCTTCGCCTTATAGGTCGATGATCCCGGTCCGATCGGCTCTTTCTCGCTGTTTCCTCTTCTCTGGTGTCCTGCGTCGATTGCCACGCAGATATTTTTGCTGTTCCGGCGGACACCGTTTTTATCAACGTAATAGCCGTCGATGTAGGTATCCTTATAGATGCCGCCCCAGCTTCGGAAGTAATACGTTTTTCCGTCCACTTCCTGCCAGCCGTTCTTGTAAATACCGCCCCAGCTCCGGAAGTAATACGTTGCGCCTTTGATCGTTACCCATTGGCTCTTATACATGCCGCCCCAGCTCTGCAGGTAATACCAGTTATTATCATACCACAGCCATTCACTGTGCATCATTTTGCCGTCCTGCCTCAGATAATACCAGTTCTTGTCATACAGCAGCCAGCCTTCCCCTTTTGGGGTTCCGTTGCTGTCCATGTAATACCAGTCACTGCCCTTGGCCGCCCAGGCGTTCACGCGCATGCCGCCCCAGCTTTCAAAGTAATAATCAACGCCGTCAATCGTCTGCCAGCCGGTACTCATCACACCGTCTGCGTCTACATGGTACGTTCTTTTATCATGCACAAACCACTGATTCGTTCTGAGGCTTCCGTCCTCATTCAGATAGTACCATGTTCCGCCGACTTTTTTCCAGCCCTGGAATCCGGCTCCGCCCCAGCTCTCAAAATAATAGAGCTTTCCGTTGACCATCGAAAGACCCGTGCACATGATTTCGTCTGCATTCAGATAATATCTCCGGTTCAGATGGGTGATCCACTCGCTGGCGGCCATCGTGCCGTCCTCTTTTCTGTATTTCCAGCTTCCGTCCTCCTGTTTCACCCAGCCGGCAGGAAGTTTCTCTTCCGGCTCCTGTTCGTTGTCCTCACCTGGAATCGTAACAGCCGGCGTCTCGTTTTCCGAAGTACCGCTCTGCTCCTGCGCTGCCGCTTCCTCATCCGAATTCTGCTCGGAACTTTCCGTCTCATCCTGCTGCCAGGTTACGGCCGTGCCGTCATTTTCTGCTGCGCTTACCCTTGCCGGAAGCGCCCAGCCTCCTGCCGCAACGGCCGCTGCGATCAGCAGTGCTGCGATTTTCTTTTTTGCCATCTGTTTTTCCTCCTTTTATCGCGCCATCTGGTAAATCTCATATACTTCCTGTGCGCCCAGCTTGCGGATGCGGGACAGTTTTACGGTGTCCTGCTGTGTTGCATCCATGGAAAGGGCACGCAGATCCTCATCCGACGGGTTCAGAATATCAAGCTCATGCAGGGAGGTCGGCATGCCGAGCGAATGGAAGAACGCTACTGTGCGCTCAATGCCTTCCGTTGCCCGTTTGTGATCGCTTCCTTCTGTGATACCCCATACCTTTTCAGCAAACCGTGCAAACCGCCAGAGAACCGACTCCTCATCGTACTGGTATTTCGCCCAGGCACCCCAGACTGCCGCCAGGGATGCGCCGTGTGCTACATCATATTTTGCACTTAACGCATGGCCAAATTTATGTACCGAAAAATCTTTGCCGCGTCCGCACTCCGTCAGTCCATTGTGTGACAGGCTTCCGCACCACATGATTTCCGCCATCGCATTGTAATCGGATGGGTTTTCCAGAACCTTCGGTCCGTTTTTGATTACGGTACGGAGGAGTCCCTCTGCAATCTCGTCCGTCATCTCGCACTGGCTCTCCGGAATGAAATAGCGCTCCATCGTGTGCATCATGATGTCGGTTACTCCGCAGGCAATCTGGTATTTCGGCAGGGTTGCTGCCAGCTCCGGGTTCATGATGGCAAATTTGCAGCGGTTGAACGGCGTGTTGATGCCGGCCTTTTTGCCGATTGCCTCGTTTGTCAGAACGGCTGAATCGCTCATCTCGCTTCCGGCTGCCGGTATCGTCAGAACCGCTCCTACCGGGAGAGATTTTGTCAGCGGTACTTTTTTCGTCCAGATATCCCAGAGTGCCTCCTCCGGATTTGCAGCTCCATGCGCAACGGCTTTTGCGGTGTCAATCGAGCTTCCGCCGCCGACGGCAAGAATAAAGTCTGCCTGCATTTCCACTGCTTTTTTCACACCCTCCTCGGCAAGGGCAAGTCTCGGGTTTGGTTTTACGCCGCCAAGCTCTTCAAAGGCAAGGCCCTCTTTTGCAAGAGATGCTTCCACTCGGTCCAGAAGACCGCTCCGTTTTGCACTTCCGCCTCCGTAAACGACGAGCACCTTTGTGCCGCCCCATTTCTTTACCTCAGCGCCTGCCTGGTTTTCGGTCTCTTTTCCGAACACGACTTCCGTCGGGGTATACTGTATAAACTGATCCATCTTCTTATTTCCTCCCTGCATTTTTATTCTTCATAAATCCGTACGTTTCCCGAGCTTACACGGTAAAGATCATCTCTCCTGTTTTCCAGAGACGGGATTTCATTTCTTGTCCGCTCCAGCACTTCCGGATCCAGCTCTGCGATGAGTACCTGCGGGGTATCATCTGCCTCCGCAAGAATTTCGCCGTCCGGCGCAATGATCATGGAATGGCCGTACGCCTCAAACCGCGCTTTCTGGCCGCACTGGTTGGCGGCGAGCACGTAGCATCCGTTTTCAATGGCGCGCGTGCGCAGCAGTGCTTCCCAGTGGCGCTCTCCCGTTGCTTTCGTAAAATCCGCCGCTATCAGAAATGCATCTGCTCCGGAGGATGCCATCAGCCGGTACTGTTCCGGAAAGCGGATATCGTAGCAGATGCTCATGCCGAACAGGCCAAGCGCCGTGTCCGCAAGAACAATTTCATTTCCCGGGCAGATCTCGCGTGATTCTTCGTAGGAGACACTGCCCGGAATATTTACGTCAAACATATGTATTTTGCTGTATTCTGCAATCGTTTCTCCATCTGGTCCGAACAGAAACGACGTGTTGGACGGACGCCCCGGATGGCGCCGTACCGTCATGCTGCCGCAGTGCAGATAGACACCGTACCGTTTGGCAAGGCTGGAAAACCGGCGGCTTACGTAGCCCGGCACTGCACTTGCGTGGCCCGGCATGTCTGCTCCCGTGTATTCTGCGGTCTCCGGGAAAAGAATCAGCTTCGCTCCCTGTTCCGCCGCCTCCCGCACATACTGCTCGGCCATACGCATATTTTCATTCATATCCGGCCCGGAATCCATCTGCACCAGACCTGCAATTATTTTTTCCATCTTTTTGTCCCCTCGTTTCACATGTTAGCTTGTGATTTTTCTGCTTATACTCTCGTTTATTATATCGTTACAGTTCACAGATACCTGCGAACTGTAACATTCGCAGCCCTCATTGAAAGTTTTGCTACGCAAAAGGAGGGCTGCTCACACCTGAATCACTTTCTTACGCAGCGAAACAGCAAGTGTTTCACTGCTGATTGAACAGTAATATTATATCTCATATTCCCCAAAACAGCTACCCAAATTCGCAATTTTCATACCTTTTGCAGCTTTTATTTTTTAATTTTTGAAAATAACAATTGACAAATCTGGAAAACAGGAGTAGCTTAGAACCATAAGCTGTCGTGTTCGATCAGATGCGGCAGAAAAAATCATGAAAGGAGAACACCACTTATGATCAATCTTATTTATGCATCCAGCGTAAAACAGAATAAACTTCGTATGGCGATCAAACCAGGTGGCTGCCCTTCTTTCGAAATTCTTTGTAAGCATTAACTCTGCATAACAAATCTCTATGCATTCTTTATGCCTGCTATTTCGCACAGAAGGCGCGGTACGTTGATACTGCGGCTTTTTTTATTGCTATAAACAGTACGAAACCGTTCTTTCCGGCTTCGCTCCGTTTCCGGCAGGCAGATTCCGCGGTCTTCTTACCGCATCGATTCCCTTCTTTTATATACAAACGCAGCCTTCGCTTTCGTTTCCCGTTGTTCCGTTCCCACACTTACGGAGCTTTTGAAAGCCTATGTTCTGCCAGACACCCAAACGACATCAATGAGGAGGTTTTAACATTCATGAAGAAAAATCCAATCGGTAAGTACCTGCTCCAGAACTGGTACTACTACGTTTTCGCTTTTGGTTCCATGGCCTTAAGTGTCTTTCTCGATATGCTCGCGCCGCTTGTCACGCTGCACATCGTGGATGACGTGCTGGTCGGTCGCAAAATGGAACTGCTCTGGAAATACCTTGCCGCCTTTCTTCTGATCGGTGCCGCAAAAGCCCTGTTTCAGTACATCAAAGAATTTTTATTCGATGTCAGCAGCGTCCGCGTCGCCAGCCAGATGAGGGGCAACCTGTTCCGCCACGTCCAGCGGCTTTCGGTGGAATACTTTGACAAAAACAATACCGGCGAACTCCTCGCCCGCGTGCGCGATGACGTCGACCGGATCTGGGATATCCTCGGCTTTGCCGGCATGCTGATCTTAGAAGGCCTGATCTGTATCATGATGGCAATGGTCAGTATGGTCAAACTGGATCTGCCGCTGACACTCGTCTCCGTGGCGATCCTTCCTTTCGTTGCAGGCATCGCAATCCGCCTCGAAAAAGAACTCGACCGTGTCTACGATGCGATCAGCGAGGAAAACGCCGTCATGAATACCGTTGCACAGGAAAATCTCGCCGGTGTCCGCACCGTCAAATCCTTTGCACGGGAACCGTATGAGATCAAAAAATTCCGGAAACACAATCAGAAATACTGCGATCTCAACATGGATCAGGCGCGCGTCCTGATGAAATACGATCCCGCCATCTCGTTTCTTACGAAGCTGATGCGCGTGCTCGTCCTTCTCGCGGGCGGCTACGGTGTCATCCACGGACGCATTACGCTCGGTGTTTTAACGGCCTTTATGGAGTACACCTCCAAGATCACCTGGCCGATCGAAAACGTCGGCTGGCTCGGCAACTGCTTCGCTTCTGCGATTGCTTCCAACAAGAAGCTGAACAAAATTCTCGCAGAGGAGCCGCAGATCGCAGAACCGGAAAATCCGGTGGAGCTTTCAAAACTTCCGGGTGACCTGGAATTCCATCACGTCGATTTCTCCCTGCATGACACACCGATTCTGCAGGATATCGACTTTACCTTAAAGCAGGGCCACACACTCGGCATCATGGGTATGACGGGTTCCGGAAAAACAACCATCGTCAATCTGCTCGAGCGTTTTTACGATGTCACCGACGGTTACATCTGTCTCGACGGCCACGATATCCGCACCCTGCCGCTGCGCACCGTGCGCGATACTTCTTCCGTCGTCATGCAGGACGTCTTCCTGTTCTCAGATACCATTTCTGAGAATGTCCGCCTCGGCAGCCGCAGCACGATGAAATCCGAGGAGGTACATAACGCTGTCTCCGCTGCATGTGCTTCCGAGTTCGTCGACCATCTTTCGGATCAGTACGAAACCGTCATCGGCGAACGCGGCATGGGACTTTCCGGCGGTCAGAAGCAGCGTCTTTCCATCGCACGCGCCCTGGCAAAACAGGCTCCGATCCTCGTACTGGATGATTCCACCTCGGCGCTCGATATGGAGACCGAATACGAAATCCAGAGCCATCTCGCCGAGAAAAAAGATGTTTCCAAGATCATCATTGCCCACCGCATTTCTTCGGTGCAGAGTGCCGATGAGATCCTGTATCTCGATCACGGACGCATCGCCGAGCGCGGCACGCATGAGAGTCTGATGGCACAGAAAGGCCTGTACTACTCCACCTGGGAGGCTCAGTACGGTGATTACCATAAAGCAAAGGCAGCCCTCGAGCAGGCACTTCCTGCCAATGCTTAATTCAATTTAATCTGTTACCCGACAACTTCTGTATTTACTTACCCGTTAAGAGAGGAACAATACGATTATGGCTATCAATTCCAGTAAAGTAGATGAAGAGCAGAAAGAGGTCTTAAAGAGCGCGACCATCCGCCGCCTCTTCTCCTACTTAAAAAATTATAAACGCCAGGTTGCCGTCGTTCTCGTGGTTCTCGCCGTTACCATCGCGATTTCCACTGTGAACCCGCTGCTCCTGGAGTACGCCATCGACGTCAATATTGCGCAGAAAGACTGGCGCGGGCTTGTTGCCCTCTGCGTATTCATGGTTGTGATCAACCTGGTTTACGCGGCCGGTGTCCGCCTGCGGATGCTTCTGATGGCGC
>OHXF01000500.1_pt1 | contig 13088 bp, 10 predicted proteins | sample 1579961 | NCBI WGS metagenome assembly OHXF01 (sample SAMEA3882508, study PRJEB24775) | human gut metagenome | biome: human-associated habitat; feature: intestine environment; material: feces | place: Netherlands | collected 2009/2010
TCCATGGTCGATATGGGCAATAATACAAAAATTGCGGATTTTGCTCTGATCTATTGACATATGTCCTCCTAATGCTTTCAATAACTCATCAAAGTTTATCAGATTTGTGAAATAAAGTCTATATTATTTTAACACTTTATCAAGTATATCTGCAAGTGGTTCCATTGCATTGTACGCCTCCTCCTTGGTATTTGTCTGCGCTCCCACCTCCACGAGCAGCGATTTCGGACACAGATGCATATTATATCTGTAGCCCTTTAAGTATATGCGCCTTGCAAGCCCCGGATAATACTCATTTGCCATGAGCTGCAGCTGAAATGAAAACGCCAGATTATCCCCCAGATACTCATTGGGCAGACTATTAATCGGTCCCCTTGCAGCAGTGCGGCACAGCCCGTTAAAAAACATAATCTGTGCCATAGGCTTTCCATCTATTGTGGCAGCAAGCCTTGTAGTCTCAGCCACTCCATCCCTGTGCAGGTCAATAACCACCTTTATAGACGGATTTTTCTCAATAATCTCTGTAATCTCAGGAAGTGAATTGGAATACGCATGGTCGCGGTCATTCACATCATACTGCCCCTTGTGATGCAGCACATTGTAGCCGTATTTTTCCCTCAAAAGTGATTCAAGCCTGTCACCCACTCCAACTACGGTCTCTGCCTCTGATGTATCAAGGGAATCACTGTACCCCTCCTGCGAATGTGTATGGTATATGAGTATATCAGGACCGTTGCCTGACTTTTCTATAGACATATCACGCCCAAGCAAAACCTCCTCACACAGCTCATCGGCTCCTATATATGTAGTCTTGTCCACCTGATAATAGTTTTTTACCAGATTGTCAAAGCTCATATCTACCTGCGGCATTTTCACGTTCTGCTGCTCCTTGAGCTCTGCCAGCTCACCGTTTTTTTCAGCTTCATCAACAAATGCCAGCTGGTCGGTATCCGGCAGCATATTGTTCCTGACACTTGCATTTTCATTTTCCATCGCAGCAAGCTCCTCGTATGAGAGAATACCTCCTGCTGTATCCTCATCCTCCACAATACGCAGCTCCTTCTTTTTTGAGTCATCACACTCCTTGTCAGAATATGTAAGGTGCGGAAATTTTTCTTCCACGAACTTCTTTCCCACACCATCACCGCAAAACAGCATAGACGCAATATATATAAATGCTATAAGCACAATCATTTTTTTCTTCACAATATCATCTCCCATCTAAAGCATCAGGCAGCCCCTGCTACATAAAGCTTATGCGGCTGGCCCTAATGATATTCGAAGCAATAAAATTATTCACTATAGTCATCATATTCATCGTTTGAAAAAGCCATATTTATGCCCTCAGACAAAAGCCCTGCCAGTCTCTTAACCGTCTCGTCAATATCCTTCGGCGTCACAAACATGCCGTTTAACTTAGGCGACATGAGCTTTGCGGTGTTCTCCCGGCTGGCATTTACCGCATCTGAAACAATAGTCACCGCATCAATGACTGTCGGAATACCAATTGCGATAACAGGCACTCCGAGATTGCCATGGTTAATACCGTCCCTGTGGTTTCCTACCCCGCTTCCGGGCACTATGCCTGTATCCGTCAGCTGTATGGTACAGCCCAGCCTCTTTGTACTGCGTGCCGCAAGCGCATCAATTGTCACAACAAAATCAGGCTTCACCTCGCTCACCACACCCTTTATTATCTCAAGACACTCCATGCCTGTCTGAGCCATCACGCCCGGCACCAGGCCGCACACACTGTTTACATTCTCGTTGCTAAACGCATACCTGCCATATTCCTTTACTATATGGCGGGTGATAAACAAGCTGTCAACGCATCTTGGCCCAAGCGCATCAGGAGTTACATTTCTGTTTCCAAGCCCGACAACAAGTGCCGCATATATACGCTTGTCACAGACAGCCTTTACAAAGCTCTTAAGCTCTCTTGAAAGCTCCCTCGTCACAGCCTGACAGCACTCCTCATCTCCCTCAGACAGCATAGCAGCCTCAATTGTCACATATTTTCCTTTAGGACGGCCTGTAGCCCTGACTGCATTTTCTGAGTCAATTGTCACTACACTGACTATGATTCCATTATCCAGCTTTTTTTCAGAGAAATTCACACCTCTCATATCTGTGTTTGCCTTTTTAAGGCTCTCCTGCGTCTCAAGCGCCAGATCAGTTCTTGCACACCATTTATCAGCCGACAAATCAATACACCTCCCCTGTATGATATTCCAAAATCACATATATGTTAATTTTTTGCAATTTTTTTCAAAATATGTATTGACAGAGCAGAAAGGTTGACATATTATATTCTAGTATGTTTGTGCCAAAGCGTCCGTGTCTGTTTTGGCATACATTAGATTAAATATTTGGAGGTGTACGAGTTGGCTAACATTAAATCAGCAAAAAAGAGAATTTTAGTAACAGAAACTAAGGCTGCAAGAAATAAAGCAATCAAATCAGGAGTTAAGACAGCAATCAAGAAGGTTGAGGCTGCTGTAGCTGCAAATGATAAGGCTGCTGCTGAGGCTGCATTAAAGGATGCAACTTCTGCTATCGCAAGCGCTGGTTCAAAGGGTATCTTCCACAAGAACAACGCAGCCAGAAAAGTATCTCGTTTAACAAAGCTTGTTAACGGATTAGCTTAATTACTATATAACAATAAATAAAAACCCATCGGTGCCGTCATACCGATGGGTTTTTTATTTGCTTTTTTGTATATTTGCGTTATATCATTTACTGCCTGTCGCATGAGTGCCGGTCATATCTGCAGAGTACTGCACTATAAAAAGCTCCACAGCCATCTGGTCATTCATCCTGCCGGTCTTCACAGCCTCCTCATATGCCACACCGTCTCTCACAGCCCTCTTTAAATCATCCAGTGAATATGCCCTGCACTGCGCCTGATATTTGCGCACCGCCCACTCCGGACATCCGGCCTTTGATGCTATATCCTTGTTTCCAAAGCCCTTATTTGTCATGGCTTTCACATTCATCAGTATATTGAACTGGCGCGATATAAGATACATAATACGCATGGCCGGCTCTTTAAGTGCCAGCAGATCGTAATACAGCTCAAGCGCACGCTTTTGTTTGTGTGATGCAATCGCATCAACCATCTCAAACACCTTGTTTGTGATCTGCTCTGTCGTTACAGCCTCAACATCCGAAAGCTCAATCACGTCCTTGTCCATGCAGTAGCACAGCAGCTTCTCAAGCTCCTTGTCGATATTTTCCATATCTGTGCCGGTTTTTTCTATAAAGCTGTTGTAGGCAGCCTGACTCATACCCTTTCCATCTTTTCTAATCCTTATTCCTATCCATCTGGCAAGTGTCTCATCCGTCTGTTCCTTGAACTCCACAGGATTACCGCACTTGGCTGCCGCCTTATAAAGCTTTGAGCGCTTATCAACGCTCTCCTCAACAAATATAAAGTGCGTGCTCTCAGGTGAATCCTTTAAATACTCTCCAAGCTCATCGCCTGCCTTTGAAAAAATGCCTGCATCCTCTATAAGAATCACTCTTTTATCCGCAAAAAACGGAAGTGTCTCCGCCAGGTCAATTATCTCCTTCTGGTTGATTCCATCGCCCTCAAACGATGAAAAGTTCATGCTGTCGCCCTCACTTACCATAGCCTTTATCAGCTTGTCCCTGTACTGTTTTATGAGGTATCTCTCCTGTCCATACAGCAGATAAACCTTTTTGAAATCTCCTGCTTTTATATCATTGTCTATTGTTTTCATATATAGTACTCTCTTTATACTTAATCTGACCACTTTGCATTGTGTATAAAATACGGCACTTTGCATCCATAAGCCTATCCATGGCTTCATCAGCCGGATGTCCATAGCGGTTCTCTGCCGCGCATGATACTGCAGCCCATCTTGGGCTTAAAGCCTCAATCCAGTCTGCAGAGCTTGAATACTTGGAACCATGATGATTTGCCTTGTAAAAATCCACAGAAAGCCCATCCCCATACTCATTAACAAGCTTCTTTTCTACCTCAGATGATATATCTCCACCGAAAATACCACTAAACCTGCCATCCGTGAGCTTCAGCACAAGACACATATCGTTTCTGTCTAAGGCAGTATCCGAAGAACCCGGATACAGGCACATGATGCCATCAGCTTCTTCATTTGCAGTACTGCGCGAACCTGATGCATCATTTATTTCAATCGAATCCCCCTTTGACATAAGGCATATATCAATTCCTGCATCCTTAGCTTTAAAAAGCAGCTCCTCCATAGCTTTCTCTTTAGCCGCTGCTTCTGCCACAACTATATGCTCTATAGTATACCCACTGTCTATCACCTCAGACAATCCGCTTATATGATCACTGTCTGCATGTGAAACAAACCAGTATGATATACTCTGTATACCGTTATACTTAAGAAACGGCATAATCACATTCTCGCCAAGCTGTTTTCGGTCAGAGCTTCCTCCATCAATAAAGATACATGTGCCTGACTCAAAGCGGTAAAATATGCCATCTCCCTGCCCCACATCAAGTATATCAAGCTGCGCAGCAGTTTTTGGCTTCACAAGCAAAATTGCAAGCAGGACTGCTGTACACACCACTCTTTGGACACTGTAAAGGATTTGGCTTTTTTCTTTTGAGCCACACTCTACGGCACGTTTTTTAAGCGCAAATGCCACCAAAAAGCCACTCATAACAGCATAAAAAAGGAAAATCCTGTATCCATCAGGCGCTCCTGTAATAACCGATGCCCCCGGAAGCTTCATAACAAGACTGCAAAGCACCTCATAGAGTTTTAACACCGCAAATGCAGGAAACACCAGCAGTTTGCCTGGCATCACGCCAAAGCAGCCTGCGACAGACGAAAGCAGACCCGAAATAAATACGACAGGCAAAGCCGGTATCACAATGAGATTTACAAACACCGCAAAAAGAGGCAGCTCATAATAGTTCATAACCACAACCGGAAGCATCGGAAGCTGTATGGATACTGATGCCCAGAATTTCCCGCCCTTAGGTGCACTCATCAAAGGCGTCACAATACCTATAGCAAGTATCGCCCCTACCGAGAACACAAATCCGGCATATCCCAAAACCATAGGATTGTCCCACAGCAGGTAAATGACCATGATGCCAAGAGAATTGAGCATATCTGTGCATCTGCCTAAAGCTGCCGCAAGCATTGTAAGTATGAACATTCCCACGGCACGCCTTGTAGACACGGCATTTCCTGTCATAACAGCATAGCTTAGTATAAGTGCCGCAGAACAGACAAATGCCGCTGTATAGCTCACCCTTCTTTTTCTGAGAAGCTTGTAAAAGGCCATGCCAACTATAGAAATATGAAGTCCGGAAATAGCCAGTATATGTGAAATACCACTGACCTGGTACAAATCCTTTATCTCATCATCCAGATACGACTTGTCTCCAAGCAGCATGGACGAAAGCACTCCTGCCGTTGTCTCATCAGTCACCTCAAGAAGTGAAGCTGACAGCGTATCACGAAGTTTTTCAAGTCTGTGGTAATACCATGCATGTTTACCGGCGCTTGTCTTAATACTGTCTGCCTTCACCGAGAAATCAATTCCCTGCGAGTGGTAAAAGCGCGCTCTGTCAAACTCTCCCTCATTGGTTGCAGACTTAAACAAGCCTATCTTGCCACAAGCTTTCATATAATCGCCAAGATGTGCGCTTTTGCTGTCACAGTATACCACGACATCACCACAGGATATTTTTCTGCCAAAAGCCCTGCCGTACCCGGGCTGCACTACGCAGTCCGTCATATAATACCTGTATGAGAAATACTTGTATTCAGTTTTATAAATCTTCCCCCAGACGATGACAGATTTTTCATCTGTCATATACTGCATATAGCTGTCACGGTTTTCTTCTACCGAAGTGTATCTGAATTGTGCTGTGGCAAAAACAGCTGACGATGTCAGGATAAGCAAAACAACTATGCGCCTGATACCGGAAAGGCCGCCCTTAGACACCACACACTCAGCTATTAAAATCACAAGCAGAATGGCAAAGGCCAAAAACCCAAAGCCCCTGCCATACATACCGGAAACAGTTCCTGCAGTATAGACCAACGCAAATAAAAACATCGGTCTTTTACTAATACTCTTCTCCTCCTAATCCAATCTATTCTATTTTTCAGTTTTTTCCGTGGAATCATCAGAATCCACTATATCCTTATTAAACTCATACATGTCGCTTAGCTTGTAATTATAAAGCAGCATGCCGTCATTCTCACCGTCAAGTGAGATCTGTACCTTGTCCACAGTAGGAAGTGAGGTGAGTGAATTAACTATCGAATACAGCACCACATCCTCTGTCAGCTTATTGTCAATAGTATTTCTGAACGAAGAGTCAAAGTTCAGATAGCATATTCTATCTGCCACAGACACATTGATAAGCTTTGTTGTGCCCGGAAGAGTTGCCTTGAGCTTAGAGCCCTTCGGTCCCTCAATAAGCTGCTCAACAACAAGCTTTTCAAGCGCTATATTTGAGCTGTAATGTATCACTCTGGTCTGTTTTTCAAGCCCTGTACCATCCTTGTCAGCAAAATAAAGCGTGAGCGTCTCCTTCACACTTGTATTAATCTGCTCACCCGGATTCTCAACAAAATCATCAGCACCCATGCTACCGACAATCTCATCATCCGAGTCCACAAGAGGAATACTGTTTACGGTAAATGTCACATACGAAATACTATCCAGCTGTGTAAGCGTGCGGACTACAGAAGCTCTCAAAAGCACCTCCTGCGCAGCCGTAAGGTCATAATACTCCTTGCTGAAATCCACAGTACAGTTATAGTTTTTCTCCTCATGACCTCTCACAGACACCTCATCCGGAATCGCCTTGCGCAGTCTTGAGTCTTCAGGCTTATCCTGCAGTCTTCCAAGAAGCTCATCCACCTGCTTGTCCACATCTGAGTTTTTGCTTCTAAGCACATATGACTCCGGCACACTGCTCGTAACATCCATATTCAGACAAAATACCTCAACCGTATTATCTGCTTTTTTCTTTGTGCAGCCGCCCATGGAGAGCAGAATTACTGCAGTGAGCACGAATATAATTATTCTTTTCACGTCAAGCCTCCTATACAATATAGTTGAGCGGTATACGCACATCAAAGGTAGTGCCCTCTCCCATCACACTGTGAGCCTTTATAGCTCCCCTATGCATAAGAATAGAGCTTCTTGTAATGGCAAGTCCCAGACCTGTACCGCCAATCTCTCTCGAATGCGACTTGTCCACGCGATAAAACCTCTCATAGATGTGCTCTAAGGACTCCTCCGGTATACCGATACCGTTGTCCTCCACCTTCAGATAGAAATACTGATGGTCCGCATTTAAGGATACATGAACATAGCCACCGGTCTCGTTGTCATTGTACTTGATTGCATTCTCAATGAGGTTTGTAAAAGCAAGCGTCAGCTTCACCTCATCTATCTCTGCAGTTACCGGTCTGAAGCTCTCGAGTACAAGCTCCACCTGCTGCTTGTCAGCAATCGGCTGAAGTCTCTTCATAATCTGCTCGAGCAGGTCATTGATATTAACACTCTCGATATTAAGCGTAGCAGCCGACTTATCCATCTTGACCAGTGATAACAGGTCATTTATTATCTTTGTCTCTCTGTCTATCTCGCTTGTGATATCTCCCATGAACTCCCTGTACATCTCAATCGGAGCCTCATCACCCATGCTGTTGATGGAATCTGCGAGTACCTTCATGGAAGTAAGAGGTGTCTTGAGCTCATGTGACACATTCGATACAAACTCCTGTCTGGACTCATCCATGACCTTCATTCCGCTCATCAGCTCATTAAAATTCCTGCTTATTATAGCAGTCTCCGCATAGTCATCTACATCCAGCTGCTCTTTTCCAAAGCCATCCTTAATATCTGATATCTCGTCAGAAAGCTTCTTAATCGGTACAAAAAGATGCAAAAGCACAAGCACACCAAAAAAGAGCACCACCGCACCTGCGATAATGGCAACCGTCACAGCAATCTGTGTCAGATACGACATATTTAGCGATATATTGTCCGTCGACACACTTACAACAAGTGCTCCCTCTATCTTTGAATCCTTGTCGTTTGGATTGCTTATCGGAACAGAAAGCTCGATATAGTGGTTTTTAGAATCATAGTTCGTAATCTCTGAAGCTGAGAAGGTCTTGATAACCTCCTCTGAGACAATAGTATTGCCATCATCTAAATTGTACGTATCCTTAATAATCTTAAAATGCTTGTCAACTATGAGCACACGCCCCTCATATATAGTAGTAAGAGTGTCAATCTGAGCATCAATATTGCTCAAGTCACCGCCATCCTCATCAAAGTATTTACTTGTGGATATCTTGTTTGCGAGAATCTTTGCCTGACTAAGCACTTCGCTTTCGCGGATTGAAACCGCCCTGGACTCGTAGGTGTTAAGTATGCCGAAGCATAGCACCACCTCCGGTACCAGAACGAGAACAAAAATCATGAAAATCAGCCTGGATTTCAGACTCTTATAAAATGCAAAATGTACTTTACTCTTAAACATTTTAGAACCTTTCTGAAAGTATTACTTCTGGTTGTAGTAATATCCCACACCCCACTTGGTATGAACGTACTTCGGCTCGCTTGGATTTGCCTCAATCTTTTCACGAAGACGTCTGACATGCACATCAACCGTACGCACGTCACCCGGGTAATCCTCGCCCCATACAATCTTTAAAAGGCTCTCCCTACTGTACACTTTATTTTTATTTTTGATCAGAATCTCGAGCAGCTCAAACTCTCTTGCAGTCAAATTGATTTCATTATCATTTATGAACAGACGTCTGCTGTCACAGTCGAGCTTGATATCACCCTTTTCAATTACAGATGACTGTACCTGTGGTGCGCGTTCCGGTGAAGTGCGCCGCATTATTGCCTTGATTCTGGCCTTTACCTCAAGAATATTAAATGGCTTTGTGATATAGTCATCAGCGCCGTACTCAAGTCCTAAAATTTTGTCCATGTCATCGCCCTTTGCTGTGAGCATGACAATCGGGACATCAGAAAACTCCCTTATTGCCTGACACACCTCAAAGCCATCCATCTTTGGAAGCATGACATCTAAAAGAATCATATCATATGAATTGGCCTTCGCCATATTTAAGGCCTCCTCACCGTCATATGCGCAGTCTACCTCCATGCCATCCTGCAGCAGACTGAAACGTATTCCTTTTACAATTAACTTTTCGTCGTCAACGACCAGCACTTTTTTTGCCATTTATACACTCCTAATTTACTGTTATATCATCTTTTATTTTATTAAACATTGCTTCACCAATGCCGGACACCCTCGTGATATCCTCAATCGAAGAAAACAATCCATTTTTAGCGCGATCTTCAACAATACTCTTTGCCTTGCTCTCACCAATTCCGGAAAGAGCCATTAGCTGCTCGACAGTTGCGGTATTGATATTGAGCTTGCCATCCTTTACGCCTATATGCTCCTCAGCGCCGCCCTTCATCAGCGAGCCATCTATGCCGGTGGTATATGTGCCCTCAGGTATGTGATCCGACTTAAGCTCCTCTACAGTCGGGAAATACAGCATCTGCCCATCATACAGCTCTGATGCCAGATTCCAAAAGCTCTTGTCAGCTGTTTCCAGCATGCCTCCCGCCATATCAACGAGCTCACAAACTCTCGCGCCCGGCTTTACTCTGTATACACCGGGATTGGCAACCTGACCACAGATATAGACGCACCACTCAGTAGATTCATCAGTGTCATCTGCTGTGTCTTTTGTCTTCTGCTCCTGTTCTCCATCGGATGAAGCTTTCTTCTCCTTGGAATCAGCAGTCTGTCTGTTTACATCACTTGAAACCACAGCAGTCTGCTCCGTTTCAGAAGCAAAATGAACTGTGGCATCATCCTTTTTACAGCCGCAAAGGCCAAACGCTATTGTTAAAATAAACGCACTTAATAATATTATTTTTTTCATATGGTCTCCTTTGATTAATATCATAATCTCAAAGGAGAAATCGATGTCCTCTTTATTTTACAGACTTTTTGACAGTATTACAAGTGTTGTTTCAAGTTTTTCTATCATTTCGTCAACATCACTCTTTTCGATAACAAGAGGAGGCACAAATCTAAGCACATTGCTGCCTGCCGTAATGACTATAAGCCCTTGATTTAAAGCCTCTGCTGAGACCTTTCCTACAGGAAGGCTGCACTCCACGCCCTGCATGAGTCCCATACCTCTTCTGGCTGTGAGACAATCGAATTTTGCAACAAGCTCATCAAGCTTCTTCTCCAGGTAAGGTGCAACCTCCTTTACATGGCTTACTATATCAAGACGCTTAAACTCATCAAACACTGCACTTACTGCGGCTCCTACAAACGGATTGCCACCGTATGTGGTGCCATGGTCGCCCGGTGCAAGGGATTTGTCTGCCACCCTCTGTGTCATGAGAAAGGCACCAACAGGCACGCCACAGCCGAGTGCCTTCGCACAGGTCATGATATCAGGCTTCACATCATAGTTCTGCCATGCGAACATCTCGCCACTTCTGCCCATGCCGCACTGTATCTCGTCAAGAATAAGAAGAATATCCTTTTCATCACAGAGAGCTCTCACTCCCTCGATAAACTCCTTCTTTGCCGGGTAAATACCGCCCTCACCCTGAATAGTTTCCATAATAATGGCGCAGGTTTTGTCTGTCACCTGAGCCTTAACACTATCTAAATCATTGAAATCCGCAAACTTAACTCCCGGCATAAGTGGCTCAAACGGCTCCTGATAATGTGCATTGCCGGTGACAGAAAGCGCTCCGATGCTTCTTCCGTGGAAGGAATGGTTCATGGCAATTATCTCATGACCTGCATGGCCGTCTCTTGTAAAGGCATATTTCTTTGCAGCCTTGATAGCGCCCTCAATAGCCTCTGTACCACTGTTGGTAAAGAAAATACGGTCCATTTCGCTTGCCTTAAGCACCTTGTCTGCCGCCTCGATGACAGGCGCATTGTAGTAAAGGTTTGATGTATGTAAAAGCTTATCAACCTGTGCCTTTAATGCCTCCTTGTGGTGCTCATTGCTGTAACCAAGTGCACATACAGCTATTCCTGCGGCAAAGTCCAGATATGCATTGCCGTCTGTATCATAAAGATGTACTCCCTCGCCGTGATCGAGTACAAGTGAAAATCTGTTGTAGGTATGAAGCAGTTCCTTTTCTGCCTCATCAATGTATGACTGTTTATCCATATTATTGCTCATTGTTAAATTTCTCCTCCGAATCTCCAAGAATAGCTGTTCCGATTCCTCTGTTTGTGAATATCTCAAGCAGTAAGCAGTGTGCGATACGTCCATCAAGAATATGAACTCTTGAAACTCCGTTATCGATGGCATCTATGCAGTTGTTGAGCTTAGGAAGCATGCCTCCGCCGATAAAACCATCACCTATAAGCTTCTTTGCATCTGAGACTGTAAGTTCTGAAATAAGTGTATTCTTATCTGAAGGATCCTTGTATACACCCTCGATATCTGTGAGGAATGCAAGCTTTTCGGCTGATACAGCTCTGGCGATAGCACATGCTGCATCATCTGCATTGATATTGTATGTATTGTATTCGTCATCAAGACCGATTGGACACACAATTGGAAGAAAATCCTTCTCGAGCAGGTCATAAAGAATTTTTGGATTGACATCAGTGATTTCACCTACAAAGCCTATATCCTCTCCGTTTGAATACTTTTTCTTTACCTTTAAGAGGCCGCCGTCCTTGCCGCTCACTCCGACAGCCTGCACACCAAGCTCCTCAACGAGTGTGACGAGAGATTTGTTTACCTTATTAAGTACCATCTCGGCAATCTCCATTGTATCGGCATCAGTCTTTCTGAGTCCGTTTACAAATACAGGCTCCATGCCGACCTTTCCTACCCATTTGCTGATTTCCTTGCCTCCGCCGTGTACGATGATAGGCTTGAAGCCGACCAGCTTAAGAAGTGTAACATCCTGGATCACCTGCTTTTTAAGCTGTTCATCAACCATTGCAGAGCCGCCGTACTTTACAACGATAATCTTTCTGTTAAATCTCTGTATATACGGAAGTGCCTCTATGAGCACCTGTGCCTTTTCCATTACCTGTTCCATGTTCTTATCTGCCATTGTACCGCTCCTTATTTGTTAAATCTTGTTATATTTTCTTCGTTAAGTGTGAAATCATAGTAGTTTAAGTCTTCTCTGAATGTCCATCCCTCTTCCTTCCAGAAGTGGTTTCCAAGCTCATTCACCTTGAATGCTATGATTGACACCTTGTTGATATGCTCTGCCTGAAGTGCTCTCATGCAGGCAACCACCATACTCTTTCCGATGCCGCACTTCCTGTAATGCTCATCCACGCACACATGATACAGACAGCCTCTTCTGCCATCGTGTCCGCAGAGTATCGCTCCAACTATCTTTCCATCTTCTACCGCTACAACACTCGTAGTCGGATTTCTCTTGAGAAATCTAAGAACTCCCTCTCTTGAATCGTCAATAGAACGGATTCCAAAGCCGTGGATGGTCTGCCAGAGGCTGTACACCTCGTCATAGTCATCTATCGTCATAACCCTTATTTCATATTTATTCTCATTACTCATTTTATTAAATCATCCTTATATTTTTATATAACTATCAGCATTATAATGCATCTTTCTGATAATTACTTTCCTATTATTAATTATTACGGAAACATAGGAACCATATTGAGTCCCTCTGCCTCATCGAAGCCAAATAACAGATTCATATTCTGAACCGCCTGTCCTGCAGCACCCTTTACCAGATTGTCAAGAGCTCCCATCATAATAATTCTGCCGGTTCTCTCATCAATCACAAAGTTTACATCCACATAGTTGCTGCCCTCAACCCACTTTGTCTCAGGGCAGACACCTTTTTTGAGCACTCTGACAAACTTCTCATTTGCATAATACTTATCGTAAACTGCCTTAATCTCATCATATGTAGGAAGTGTTCCATCAGGCTTTTTCTTAAGTGTCGCATACTCTGTAGCGAGGATTCCTCTGTTCATCGGAACAAGATGCGGAGTAAAGTTGATAAGGATTTCTTTTCCTGCCGCA
>OHXF01000507.1_pt1 | contig 13042 bp, 10 predicted proteins | sample 1579961 | NCBI WGS metagenome assembly OHXF01 (sample SAMEA3882508, study PRJEB24775) | human gut metagenome | biome: human-associated habitat; feature: intestine environment; material: feces | place: Netherlands | collected 2009/2010
CAAACTTATTCAAGCTTTGGAAATGTGTCACAACAAAAACCAAAGCAATCCGCCTAAAAAGCACGGCAATATGCCGTTGTAATTGTTCAATGTGTGTGTATCCCCGCAGAAGTGATTTTTCCGGGGATACTTTTACCAACCCACATGATGGGAAATTTTAAATATAAAATGATGACTTAGTTAAAAATAAATATATTTTTTAATACTATGGAACTTCTTAAAAACCTCTTTGAAGGATATCCCAATCTTTGGGGCGGAGGTGTAGCACACTCCGTACTCATTCTGTCACTGGTTATCTCCTTTGGAGTTATGCTGAGTAAAATAAAAATATCCGGCATCTCACTTGGTGTCACATGGATTCTTTTTGTCGGTATCGTATTCGGCCATTTCAATCTGAATCTGAATGAACACCTGCTACATTTTCTAAAAGAATTCGGTCTTATTTTGTTCGTCTATTCCATTGGTTTGCAGGTGGGTCCCGGTTTCTTCTCAGTCTTTAAGAAAGGAGGATTTACGCTGAACATGTTGGCTATGGGGGCTATTTTTATCAGTGTAGTCATTACTATCATTTTACATTTTACTACCGGAACTCCCATAACCACCATGGTCGGCATTCTCTCTGGTGCTGTTACCAATACTCCCGGCCTTGGTGCCGCCCAACAGGCAAATAGTGATTTAAATGGCATAGATGCACCGGAGATTGCGATGGGATATGCTGTTGCCTATCCCTTGGGGGTGGTTGGTGCCATTCTCTCATTGCTTGCACTGAAATACATTCTTAATATCAAAACATCACAAGAAGAAGCCGATGCCGAAAAAGGATTGGGACATTTACAGGAACTGACCGTACGCCCCGTTACATTAGAGATAAGAAATGAAGCAATACATGGGAAGACCATAAAGGAAATACGTCCTTTGGTAAACCGCAACTTCGTCATTTCGCGCATACGCCATCATGACGGACAACAGGAAGTGGAACTGGTAAATTCAGAAACGATATTACATATTGATGACAAGATTCTGGTTATCTCGAACCCTATTGACATTGAAGCGATTACAGTATTTTTTGGCAAACAGGTAGAAATGGAATGGGAACAGTTAAACAAGAAACTTATCTCACGCCGCATTTTGATAACAAAGCCTGAGTTAAATGGAAAAATGCTCTCACAACTTAAGATACGAAATAACTTCGGTGCGAGCATCACCCGTATCAACCGTTCAGGAGTAGACTTGGTAGCCTCCCCACATTTACAGTTGCAAATGGGCGACCGTGTAACTATAGTTGGTAGTGAACTTGCTGTCACTCATGCCGAAAAGGTTTTGGGAAACTCCATGAAGAGACTGAATCATCCCAATCTTATCCCCATTTTTTTCGGCATCGCATTAGGATGTATCTTGGGAAGTATTCCATTTATGTTTCCAGGTATTCCACAACCAGTAAAACTTGGTCTAGCAGGTGGACCGCTTATTGTATCCATTCTTATCAGTCGTTTCGGTCCTCAATATAAAATGATTACATACACCACGATGAGTGCTAACCTGATGATAAGAGAAATCGGGATTTCCTTATTCCTAGCTTGTGTAGGATTGGGAGCCGGGAAAGATTTTATAGAGACAATTGTAAATGAAGGTGGATATATTTGGATTATGTATGGAGCTATTATTACGACCGTGCCATTAATCATAACGGGGCTCATTGGGCGTTATGCCTGTAAATTAAACTATTATACCCTTATTGGTGTATTGTCAGGAGCAAATACTAATCCGCCTGCCCTCGCCTATTCCAATGATCTGACTTCATGTGACGCTCCGGCCGTGGGATATGCCACCGTATATCCGCTTGCTATGTTCCTACGCGTACTTACGGCTCAATTATTGATACTCTCATTAGGTTAAACTTTAAAATTCTTTAAATATGTACCAACAAGAAACGATTACCAAAGAACTACATTTACAGTTAAGTGATGAAGATTTGGCACAGTTCGAACTTGATGCCAAAGAAACGGAACGTCTCGGACACATCGGCACCCACATGGATTGCTATATGGAAGCTCCCCGCTATAAAGAATATGTAACAGATGCCGTAGTGGTAGATTGTCGGAATGGACTACCGGCTGACGAATACTTTGATAACTTGGACATAGAAGGTAAAGCATTGGTTTTATATACCGGCAATATGGCAACCAACGACTATGCAACCAAAGACTTCTTTATGTTTGACATGAAGCTTAATCGGAACTCTCTGGCTGCATTGCTTTATAACCATCCAAAGTTTATTCTTATTGACTCACATGGGTTAGGCATGTTTTCACAACACCGGTTATTCGATATGGAATGTGAGAAAAACGGTTGTTTTCTTATTATGTGCCTGATGCTTGAAGGAGAAGAAATATTGAATATAAAAAAAATAAAGATTGAAATTGACAAGGAAATGCCTTCCACTGGAAAGCCATGTCGTGTCTATGGATTCTAAAAAAAGAAAAACATAACTTCATTTAAATGGATAAGACAGCCGAAACTTTGATAGATGTCAGTGGATTTATTTCTGAATATTCCGCTCACATGATGGGATGTGGTGTACATACTTCACGAGTGACACTCAGTGCTACGCACATTGGGAAATCATTCGGTTATATGGTAAAAATCAGTGTCGTTCAGAAAAAAACGAAACCGAAAAGCAAGTATATCAATTGGTTACTCATGATAATAGTAGCTGTGCTGCCTGGAAGCATGGTAGTAGGATCTATCCAAAATATTTAACATTATCTAACTTTTAAAAACCGTTTCTGATTTTTAAACTAACTTAATACTGCAATAACTCCAAATTCCATTATCTTTGTTCCCGAATTGGTTCCGAATAGATGTCCTCTATCCGGATTAAAAGGGAATCGGGTGTAAATCCCGGACAGTCCCGCTGCTGTGAAGCTCCGTTTATATCATGAAAAACACCCTTGCCACTGATATGCATTGAAATATCGGGAAGGCTTCAGGATTAGGAGTCAGTCAGAAGACCTGCCATTCATTAAAGGCTGCCTTTGCTCGTGGGTTAGGAAGACAGTACGAAGATATTAGTTGAACATTTAAACAAGAAATGGAATGCCTTTGTTGAAGGTATGTCCGCATTGTGGTGTGACTATATATATCCTTTATATATTAAAGAAAAAGTAAAATGATTAAGAAAGTATTGATTGCCAACAGAGGTGAGATTGCCTTGCGCGTCATGCGTTCGTGCCGGGAGATGGGACTGCTTACGGTTGCGGTCTTCTCCGAGGCCGACCGCACCTCTCATCATGTGGCATATGCCGATGAGGCTTATCCGATAGGACCGGCCGTGGCAAAAGAGAGTTATCTGAATATTGAGAAAGTGATTGCCACGGCAAAGCGATGCGGTGCCGATGCCATCCATCCGGGTTACGGCTTTTTGTCGGAGAACTCGGAGTTTGCACGCCGTTGCAAGGAGGAAGGGATTATCTTTATCGGTCCCGCTGCCGAGACGATGGAGGCGATGGGCGACAAGATAGCTGCCCGCAAGCGAATGATTGCGGCAGGCGTACCCGTGGTTCCCGGAACGGAACAACCTTTGCAGAGTGCCGAAGAAGCCGTGCGCATCTGCAACGAGATAGGTTATCCCGTGATGCTGAAGGCGTCTATGGGTGGCGGTGGTAAAGGTATGCGCCTTATCCATAACGAGAGCGAAGTGGTGGAAGCCTATAACACGGCACGCTCCGAGTCCATGTCCTCCTTTGGAGACGACACGGTCTATCTGGAGAAGTTCGTGGAAGAACCGCATCACATCGAGTTCCAGATATTGGGCGACAACCACGGCAACGTTATCCACCTTTTCGACCGCGAATGCTCCGTGCAACGCCGCAACCAGAAGGTGGTAGAAGAAAGCCCGTCACCCTTCCTTACGCCGGAATTGCGCCGGGAAATGGGAGAGAAGGCGGTTGCCGCAGCAAAGGCAGTGAACTACTCCGGTGCAGGTACCATTGAGTTTCTGGTAGACAAGAACCGCCGTTTCTATTTCCTCGAAATGAATACGCGCCTGCAAGTGGAGCACCCCATCACGGAAGAGGTGGTAGGCGTAGACCTGGTGAAAGAGCAAATCCGTATTGCCAACGACGAGGTGTTGCACCTCAAGCAGGAGGACCTGTTCCAGCGCGGTCATGCCATAGAGTGCCGCATCTGTGCCGAAGATACGGAAAACAACTTCATGCCGTCTCCCGGTGTCATCAAGCAACTGACGGAGCCGAACGGAATCGGTGTGCGTATAGACAGCTATGTGTACGACGGCTATGAGATTCCCATCTACTACGACCCTATGATAGGTAAGCTCATCGTATGGGCAACCACCCGCCAGTATGCCATCGAGCGTATGCGCCGTGTGCTCTATGAGTACAAGATTACGGGCGTAAAGACCAACCTTGCCTATCTGAAGCGCATCATGCACGTGCCCGACTTTGTGAAGGGAGAGTACAACACCCTCTTTATCGAGAAGAACGCCCGCATGCTGGTACGCACCAATACCACCAACGAAGAGTTGGAGAACATTGCCATGATAGCCGCCTATATGGACTATCTGGTTAATCTGGAGGAGAACGTTTCGGCACAGCTGTCCGATGGCCGCCCCATCAGCCGTTGGAGGGAATTCGGCTTGCAGAAGGGAGTGCTTAGGATTTAAGGAATGGAAAATTGATAATGGAGATTTAATAATGGAAATACATATAGGAGACCGTATAGCAGACATTACCCTGGTGGGTAAGGAAGGAAATAAGGTTCAGCTTACCATTGACGGAAAGCCTTACGAAGTGGACATTGTGATGGCGGAGAACGGAAGTTGCTCCATCCTGCACAACGGAAACTCGTTCAACGCAGGCCTTGTGCGCGGCGAGGGAGGAAAGAGCTATGACATCAGCATGCTCCAGCGTTCCTTCCACGTAGACATTGTAGACACGCAAGCCAAGTATCTGCACATGAAGAAAGGAGCCGACGAGAAGCAGGGCGACAAGATTTTGGCTCCGATGCCGGGCAAGGTAGTGAGCATCCCCGTCAAGGTGGGCGACCGACTGGCTGCCGGAGACATTGCCGTGGTGCTGGAAGCCATGAAGATGCAGAGTAACTATAAGGTAAATGCCGACTGCATCGTCCGCAACATCCTCGTGGGCGAGGGCGAACCGGTAAATGCCAACCAAGTATTGATTGAATTGGAGTTGATAAAGGAGGAATAATCCCGAGTCGCATTCAGTCCGTATATTATAAATCACTAAATTGTAAATGCAAATATGAACAGAGAAGAAATATACCGCCAGTTTGAGGAACTGGATAAACGTGCCTCGCTGGGTGGGGGCGTAGACAAGATAGAGAAACAACACGCCTCCGGCCGCATGACTGCCCGCGAACGTATTGACATGCTGCTGGACAAAGGCTCGTTCAATGAGCTGGACAAGTTCGTGAACCACCGTTGCACCAACTTCGGCATGGAGAAGAAACAGATTGCCGGAGACGGCATGGTGTCCGGTTACGGAAAGATAGACGGCCGCCTTGTATTTGTCTATGCCTACGACTTCACGGCGCATGGCGGTTCGCTCAGCGAGACGAATGCCGCAAAGATTGTAAAGGTGCAGCAGCTTGCCCTGAAGAACGGTGCTCCCGTCATTGCCCTCAACGATTCGGGCGGCGCACGCATCCAGGAAGGTGTGAACAGCTTGGCAGGCTATGCCTCCATCTTCTATCAGAACACCATTGCGTCGGGTGTCATTCCGCAGATATCCGCCATTCTGGGGCCGTGTGCCGGTGGGGCATGCTACTCTCCGGCGCTTACCGACTTTATCTTCATGGTAAAGGAGCAGAGCCACATGTTTATCACCGGTCCGGACGTGGTAAAGACCGTGACCCACGAGGAGGTGGACAAGGAGGAACTGGGCGGTGCCTATACGCATAGCAGCAAGAGCGGCGTTACCCACTTCATGTGCAATACGGAGGAGGAGACACTGATGAGCATCCGCGAGCTGCTGAGCTTCCTGCCGTCCAACAATATGGAGGATGCTCCCTTCACTCCCTGCTCCGACGATATCCATCGCCGGGTAGAGGCGCTTCAGACCGTCATTCCTGAGGACCCGAACATGCCCTATGACATCAAGGATATTATAGAACCGGTGCTGGACAACCAGTACTTCTTCGAAGTGATGCCTCACTTTGCCAAGAACGTCGTTATCGGTTTCGGTCGTCTGAACGGGCGTTCGGTAGGTATCGTGGCAAATCAGCCTGCCTATTTGGCGGGTGTGCTCGATATTGATGCCAGCGACAAGGCGGCACGTTTCATTCGTTTCTGCGACTGCTTCAACATCCCGCTGATAACCTTCGAAGATGTTCCCGGCTTCTTGCCCGGAACGATGCAGGAGCACAACGGCATCATCCGCCACGGCGCCAAGATTGTCTATGCCTATGCCGAGGCCACCGTGCCCAAGATAACGCTGATTACCCGCAAGGCATACGGCGGCGCCTACATCGTGATGTCCAGCAAACCGACGGGTGCCGACGTGAACCTGGCTTATCCGCAGGCGGAAATCGCCGTGATGGGTGCCGAGGGTGCGGTGAACATCCTCTACCGTAAGTCCTCTGCCGAAGAGAAGCAGGAGATTATCAAGGAGTACGAAAGCAAGTTCTCCAACCCTTACCGCGCTGCCGAGCGTGGCCTCATAGACGAGGTCATCATGCCGCGCGATACCCGCTACAAGCTAGTGCAGGCATTGGAGATGGCGCACAACAAGAATCAGAGCAATCCACCGAAAAAGCACGGCAACATGCCTTTATAATAGTAGTTATTTTTTATGTGTGAAATGCGTATCCCCGGAGAAGTGATTTCTGTGGGGATACACTTTTTAAATAGAGAATTAAGAATTAAACAATAAGGCTGAAAAGTAAAAACTAAAGATAGAAACTATGGAACTATTAAGAAACCTCTTTGAGGGTTATCCCAACCTTTGGGGCGGAGGAGTGGCACACTCTGTCCTAATTCTGTCCCTGGTCATCACCTTCGGTATCATGCTGGGCAAGTTGAAGGTGGCGGGTATCTCGCTGGGTGTCACCTGGATTTTGTTTGTGGGCATTGTCTTCGGACATTTCGACATGAACCTCGACGAACATCTGCTGCACTTCCTGAAGGAGTTTGGCTTGATACTGTTTGTCTATTCCATCGGTCTGCAAGTGGGACCGGGATTCTTCTCCGCTTTCAAGAAGGGCGGACTTACGCTGAACATGGTAGCAATGCTTTCCGTCTTCCTCAGCGTGGTTATCACCATTGTGTTGCACTTTGCCACCGGAATTCCCATTACTACGATGGTGGGTATCTTGTCCGGAGCCGTGACCAATACCCCCGGTCTGGGTGCTGCCCAGCAGGCAAACAGTGACCTCAACGGGGTGGATGCTCCGGAAATCGCACTCGGATATGCCGTTGCCTATCCGCTGGGTGTAGTGGGCTGCATCCTGGCGCTGCTTGCCTTGAAGTTCTTCATGCGGATTAACACCCAAAAAGAAGAGGAGGATGCCGAGCACGGGCTGGGCCATCTGCAGGAGCTGACCGTGCGTCCCATATCGGTAGAGATACGCAATGAGGCAATAGACGGCAAGCGGATCAGAGATGTGAAACCATTGTTGAACCGTGCGTTTGTCATCTCCCGCATCCGGCACACCGGCAGTCAGGAAACAGAACTGGCGAATGCCGATACGGTGCTGCACATGCAGGATGAAATTCTGTTCATTGCCAACCCGAAAGATGTGGAGGCCATTGTTGCCTTCTTCGGAAGAAAAATTTCGGTGGAGTGGGAACGGGAGGACAAGAACTTGATTTCACGTCGCATCCTCATCACCAAGCCGGAACTGAACGGCAAGTCTCTGTCTCAGCTCAAGATACGTAACAACTTCGGTGCCTGCATCACCCGTATCAACCGTTCGGGCGTGGATCTGGTGGCAACTCCCCACTTGCAGTTGCAGATGGGAGACCGTGTGACGATTGTAGGCAGTGAGCTTGCCGTGAGCCATGCGGAGAAGGTATTGGGAAACTCGCTGAAGCGTCTCAACCATCCAAACTTGATTCCTATCTTCCTGGGTATTGCCCTGGGATGTATCTTGGGCAGTCTGCCGTTCATGTTCCCCGGCATTCCCCAACCCGTGAAACTGGGACTGGCCGGTGGACCGTTGGTGGTTTCCATCCTCATCAGCCGTTTCGGGCCTCAATATAAGCTGATAACCTACACGACGATGAGTGCCAATCTGATGATACGCGAAATCGGTATCGCCTTGTTCCTGGCCTGCGTGGGGTTGGGTGCAGGAAAGGGATTCATCGATACCATTATCTACGAAGGCGGCTATGTGTGGATTGGCTATGGGGCCATCATCACGGTTGTCCCGTTGCTGGTGACAGGATTCATGGGGCGCTATTTCTGGAAGCTGAACTACTATACGCTGATAGGTGTGCTGTCCGGAGCTAACACCAATCCACCTGCATTGGCCTATTCCTCGGACTTGACATCCTGCGATGCCCCTGCGGTGGGATACGCCACGGTCTATCCGCTGGCTATGTTCCTGCGGGTGCTGACGGCTCAGTTGCTGATACTGGCGTTGGCGTAGTTTCACCATAGATAATCTATGGTACATAGGTTGATTTGATAACAAGTAATGTAAAGGGAGCTAACAAGTAATGTTAGGCTGCTTTACATTACTTGTTATTTTTGTTTGTAGTATTCCTCCGCTTGTGCCAGTGTCTCCGGTTTGCCGATGTCGAACCAGCGGAATCCTTGCAGCGGATAGCCTTGTATGTGCACCTTTGTGCAGGCGGACAAGTAGAAAGGAATGATGGAGAACTTGCCGTTCCACTGCCCATCGTCCATCAGGTGGAAGAGGGAGGGGGAGATGATGTGGATACCTCCGAAGGCGAGTTCCCGGTACTTCGTTTCCCGGTAGTCGAAGCCTGCCGGTTTCACCTCTCCGGTGGACTTGTTTATCCAGCCGTGCAGGTGGTAGTCGTCGTCAAAAAGGAGATAGCGGGAAGTCTTGCGCTCGCTCACAAGCAGGGTAGACTCCGCATCGCTCTCCAGATGGTGGCGGTAGAGACCTGCAAGGTCAATGTCCGTCAGAATATCCGCGTTGTGCACCAGGAAAGGTTCTTGTCCGTCCAGAAAGGGGCGTGCCTTTTTGATGCCTCCTCCGGTGTCGAGCAGCATGCCGCGTTCGTCGCTGATGTGAATCTCCGTGCCGAAGTTGTCGTGGGCACGGAGGAAGTCGATAATCTGCTCCCCGAAGTGGTGGATATTGACCGTTATCTCGTTGAATCCTGCTTCCTTCAACCGCAGTATCACCCGTTCCAGCATGGGCTTTCCTGCTACGGGAACGAGGGCCTTGGGCATGTTGTCCGTCAAGGGGCGCAACCGGGTGCCCAGGCCGGCGGCGAAAATCATGGCTTTCATATTGGCATATTCTCACATTAGCACATTAAACTTTGGCCTTAAACGTCTGTTCAATATTCTGTTCTCTATGTATCAGGTTCACTTGCACGCCGAACTTCTTGTGCAGATGTTCCGCCAAGTGTTGTGCCGAGTACACGGAGCGGTGCTGTCCACCGGTGCAGCCGAAGCAGACAGACAGATTGGTGAAGCCGCGTTCCATGTAGCGCTTCACGGAAGCGTCGACAAGGGCGTAGGCATGCTCCAGGAATACGGCTATCTCGCCGTCGTCTTCCAGGAAGCGGATAACGGGTTCGTCCAGTCCCGTGAAGGGTTTGTAACGCTCGTACTTGCCGGGGTTGTTCACAGCGCGGCAGTCAAAGACGAAACCTCCTCCGTTGCCCGTGGAATCTTCGGGGATACCTTTTTTGTAGGCAAAGCTGGTGACTTTCACCACGAGGCGACGCTTTTGCAGGTCGTCTGTAAACTGTTTCAGATCGGTGAGTTCGCGCAGAATCCGGCAGAGGTAGGGATATTCTGGATAAGGTTCTTGGAGCAGTTGGCGAAGGTTCTCGATGGCGAAGGGGACACTTTGTATGAAGTGGGGCTTCTTCTCGAAGTAACCGCGGAAACCATAGGCACCCAGCACCTGCATGGTGCGGAACAATACGAAGTGGCGAAGCTGGGCATAGAAATAAGCCTCGTCCACGGGCTGGTACTTGCGCAGGGCGTCGATGTATTCCTTCAGCAACTCTTGGCGCAGGCTGTCGGGATAGTTTGCTTTGGCCTGCCACAAGAAGGAGGCAACGTCGTAGTAGACCGGACCTTTGCGTCCGCCCTGGAAGTCGATGAGCCACGGTTCGCCGTCCTTTATCATAACGTTACGGCTCTGGAAGTCGCGGTACATGAAGGTGGCGGAGCTGCTACGGAGCAACACGTCTGCCATCTTCTGGAAGTCGTCTTCCAGCCGGTCTTCCTGGAAGTCCATTCCCGTAGCCTTGAGGAAGCAGTATTTAAAGTAGTTCAAGTCCCACAGAATGCTGCGGCTATTGAACTCTGCCTGCGGGTAGCAGTAGGAGAAGTCCATGCCGTCGGCTCCGGCAAACTGTACGGCGGGCAGCAGACGGATGGTCTTGCGCAGCAATTGTTTCTCTTCCTCACCGAATACGCTGGTCTTGCGGCCTTTCTCGATGGCATTGAATAGGAGCGAGTCGCCCAGGTCTTCTTGCAGATAATAGATATCATCTTCGGAGCGGATGAACACTTGCGGTACGGGCAGTCCTTTCTGGCGGAAATGTTCTGCCATGTAGAGGAAGGCGCGGTTCTCCTCCACAGACTCTCCGCTGACGCCGATAAGTGTAGGACTTCCGATGAGGCGGAAGTAACGGCGGTTGGAGCCGGAGGAGGGGAGTTCGTCAATCTGTTCCGGTTCGTGTCCGGTATGTGCGATGTAGAGTTTCTTAAGTTCTTCGGTTATCATGGTGGTATGTTTTATTTTCGCAGCTAAGATAAAACTTTTGTCGGAGATATGCTTACCTTTGCAGGAGGAAAATATTTAATTTGATAGCTTCATAATGGATTCCATTCCTCAGTTTCTCATAGCCGCCCCTACATCGGGCAGTGGAAAGACCACCGTCAGTCGTGGACTGATGGCATTGTTTGTGAAGAAAGGTCTGAAGGTGCAGCCTTTCAAATGCGGCCCCGATTATATAGATACCAAGTATCACGAGGCGGTATGCGGCCGTCCTTCCATCAATCTGGATACTTTCATGGCATCTCCGGAGCACGTAGGCGGTCTGTATGCACGCTATTCGGCGGATGCGGATGTTGCCGTGGTCGAGGGGATGATGGGCATGTACGACGGGTACGACCGCGACCGGGGCTCGTCAGCAGAAGTGGCTCGGCTCTTGGGTATTCCTGTGGTGCTGGTGGTTGATGCCAAGTCGGCTGCCTATTCCATGGCTCCTTTGTTGTCGGGGTTCATCAATTTCCGTCCGGATATACGTATTGCGGGGGTTATCTTCAATCGCGTCGGCTCGCCCCGCCACTACCGGATGCTGCAGGAGGTCTGTGAAGACTTGAACGTGACTTGTCTGGGCTATCTGCCCAAGCAGAAGGAACTGGAGCAGGAGTCGCGCCATCTGGGGCTGGATTTCAGCCGTTCTAAGGAGACGGAGGGACTGGATATGCTGGCAGGCTTGCTGGAGGAACATGTGGACTGGGAACTGCTGCTCTCGACAACCGGGCTTCCATTGCCTGCGGCGGCAGTGAAGGAGAAGCCGGTACTATCAGAGCCGGGGAAGCTGCATGTCTCGGTAGCGCGCAACGAAGAGTCCTTTTCCTTCCTCTATGCGGAGCATCTGGATATTCTGCGCCGTATGGGCACGGTCACTTTCTTCAATCCGGAGCAGGACCGGCCTATTCCGCAAGAGACGGATTTGCTCTATCTGCCCGGCGGCTATCCCGAGAACCGTCTGGAGGAACTTGCCGGGGCAAGGCTTGCCAGGGAGTCTATCCGCAGCTATATAGAGGCCGGTGGCAGGACGCTGGCAGAATGCGGGGGGATGATATATCTTTCGCAGTCCGTTCTTTCTGATGGGGATACGGACGGGGGAAGCGCCGGGAGCTGTGTAGGCAATATTGGAAATGAGATGGTAGGAGTATTGCCTTTCAGCATTACGAACGAGCGTAAACGCAGGAAATTGACATTGGGATACCGCCGGTTCGACTATAACGGATGGCGGCTTAAAGGACACGAATTCCATTATACGCAGTTTGCCGTGCCCGAAACTGATGGAAAAGAAGGTGGTGCGTGCAGTCTTCCTCCCTCGATAGCGCAGGTCTACAATGCCAAAGGAGGGAAGGTAACCACTCCCGTCTTTCGCTATAAGAACCTGATAGCCAGTTATACGCATCTGTATTGGGGCGAGGTGGATGTGATGGCTTTGTTCGGTGAACTCTAATCTTGTAGAACCTCCTCTGAAACCGGTTTGTTTTAGTGAACAAATTTATTTATCCCTATATATTCTTTATAATTTTCTTATATAATTTACTTTGTACTCATAAATTTTCCCATCAACGTGGCCTTTTCAGGATATGCGTAGGGTGCGGATTTGAAAATCAGATTTATTATGAGTAAAAAAGAGAAGAATGTAGAAATGGGGAGCCCCATGAAGATGCCGGATTTGGCATCTTATATGCAGACGGTGATTGAGCAGTTGGAAGCGGATAAGAAGCGCTCGGCGGCACATACCTATACGTATGCGTTGAAATCTATCGCGGAGTTTTACGGTGGAGCAGGAATGCCGATGCCGGTGGACGAGGTCTTTACGCCAGGCAGGTTGAAGGAGTATGAAGAATGGATGAGACGGGAAGGAATGAGGAAGCGGAAAAGAGAGCCTAAAGGGTTGAGCTTGAATACCATTTCCACCTATATGCGGAACTTGAAGGCGGTATATCACCGGATGGTCGGCGAAAAGGTGCTGCCCTATAACCCGAAATTGTTTGATGACGTGTACACAAAAGTGGAATCACAGACTAAACGGGCGTTGGAACTGGAACAGATGAATACGTTGCTGTGTACAGACTTAAGAAAATTGCCT
>OHXF01000527.1_pt1 | contig 12661 bp, 9 predicted proteins | sample 1579961 | NCBI WGS metagenome assembly OHXF01 (sample SAMEA3882508, study PRJEB24775) | human gut metagenome | biome: human-associated habitat; feature: intestine environment; material: feces | place: Netherlands | collected 2009/2010
GCGCTTTTGGCTTAGCATCTGCCGCACCTCGCTCGCCGTATCGGCACTTAGAATTGTGCGGTATTGCCTTAAATACTATCTTATTTATTATAGGGGATTGTACGATGGTGCGCAAGAGAATTTGCACCAAACAGGAAAAAAGACTCTTGCTTTTGGAAATAAAAGTGATGTATAATAAAGCGTCCATTTATTTGTGGTAGTTGTGGAGAGGATGGTATATATGGCGACAAAGTACGTTTTTGTTACTGGCGGCGTGGTTTCCGGCTTGGGCAAGGGCATCACAGCAGCCAGCCTGGGCCGTTTGCTGAAAACCCGCGGCCTGAAGGTGGCTTCTCAAAAGCTGGATCCTTATATCAACGTGGATCCCGGCACCATGAGCCCGCTACAGCACGGCGAGGTGTTCGTGACTGATGACGGAACCGAAACCGACCTGGATCTGGGTCATTATGAGCGCTTTATTGATGAAAACCTGAACAAGTACTCGAACCTGACGACGGGCAAGGTCTATTGGAACGTGCTGAACAAGGAACGCCAGGGCGCTTATCTGGGCCAGACGGTACAGATCATTCCCCACATTACCAACGAAATCAAGAGCTATATCTACAATCTTGCCAAAAGCACCGAAGCCGATGTTGTCATCACCGAAATCGGCGGCACCACCGGTGATATTGAGAGCCAGCCTTTCCTGGAGGCCATCCGCCAGGTTGGCATTGAGCAGGGCATGGAAAACTGCTGCTACATCCATGTGGTTCTGGTGCCCTATATTTCCGGCTCGGACGAATATAAATCCAAGCCCGCCCAGCATTCCTGCAAGGAACTGCAGGGCATGGGCATCGCCCCCAACGTCATCGTGCTGCGTGCCGATGGCCGCGTTGGCAGCGATATCAAGCGCAAGATCAGCATGTTCTGCAATGTGCGCCCTGATTGCGTGATTGAAAACCTGACCATGCCCAGCCTGTACGAGTGCCCGCTGATGCTGGAAGCTGCCGGCCTGACCAACGTTGTTTGCCGTCAGCTGCACTTGGAAACTCCGGCTAGCGACCTGACCGAGTGGAAAGAGCTGATCTCCCGCATTGCCACCCGCAGCAAGACCTGCACCATTGCCCTGGTTGGCAAATATGTCAAGCTGCATGACGCATACCTGAGTGTAATGGAGTCCCTGTATCACGCCGGCTTTGAGAATGAGTCCAAAGTGGAGATCCACTGGGTGGACAGCGAAAACCTGCTGGATCAGGAGCGCTGCGCTGAAGAGCTTTCCGGTGTGGATGGCATCATCCTGCCCGGCGGCTTTGGCGACCGCGGCATTGAGGGCATGATCCAGGCCGCCCGCTATGCACGGGAACAGAACATCCCGTATTTTGGCATCTGCTTGGGTATGCAGATTATGGTTATGGAATATGCCCGCGATGTGCTGGGCTATGCCGATGCCAACTCCAGCGAGTTTACGCCGGACGGCGAGCACAATGTTATTGCTCTGATGCCGGACCAGCAGGGGAACATCCCGAAGGGCGGCACCATGCGCCTGGGCAAGTACCCCTGCATTACCGCCGAGGGCACCAAGCTGCGTGAGTGCTATGGCAAAGAAGAAATTGACGAACGCCACCGCCACCGCTATGAGTTCAACAACGACTACCGTGCAGAGATGCAGAACCACGGCCTTGTGATCTCCGGTACCAGCCCGGATGGCCGCCTGGTGGAAGCTGTTGAGCTGCCCGGCCGTGATTTCCATGTGGGCGTACAGTTCCACCCCGAATTCAAGAGCCGCCCCAACCGCGCACATCCCCTGTTCAAGGGCTTTATCGCTGCTGCGCTCAAGTACCAGCAGGAGCACACCATCACGGACCATCAGCCGATGGCAGATTGATCGGCATCCTGACACCATAAATACCACAAGGCACCGAACCTGTAATTGGCCCGGTGTCTTGTTTTTATGTGTTATATTTTGTGTGGATTATGCAGGAACAAAAAACAGATTTTCAGGATTCTGTCTCTTTTTCTCTTTTGTTTACCTCTCTCTCGCTGGCTTCCACCATCGAGATCACGTTCAGCAGCACCAGCCGCACCACAGCGGGGTGCAGGCAGCTGTTGTTGATGGCGTTGATGACGGATTTTTGGAGCTCTTCAATTTTTGCGGTTGTGGTCATTTCATCACCCTTTCTGCCATCGGGGAGCCGGAATATTCCGGGCGCGGATAGCTTGTATCTTCGGTTCGCGTGCCGCCGCAGGCTGCCAGCGTAAGCGGGATGACCAATGCAAGCACCAACAGCAAAGCCAACGTGGCCAAAATCTGCATGAATTTCTGCATTAAATCTCCCTCCCGTTCACGCTCAAAGAACCGCATTCAATTCTGCCGGGGATTTCAAACTTGCTGGCATTGCAGTGGATGACCTTATCTACCTGGTCAATGGCAATGCCCACAAACTCACTGGTGGCCCCGCCGGTGGAATAATCAAAGCTGGGGTCGCCGGTGGAGAACCAGCCTAAAAACGTGTAGCGGGAGTTATCGCCAATATAAGATTTGCCGTACCGGCTGCTTAACACACCGGTCAGGTTGTTTTCCCAGTACCAGCGGATGCGCCCCGTGTCAATGTCCACACGAGTGCCAGCATCTTTGCCCATACGAATCCAGGCATTGTCCAGGTCATAAGTGGTTGTGCGTGCCTTATTGTGAATCTGCCCGGTCGTAATGTTTCCGCCGTTGATAATGGTCTTATCCTGGTTCCAGGTACTCAAATCCGAAAATGTCACCACGCCGGATAGGTTGATCTGTGCGCTGGTGATCTCTGTTCCGCCTGCCGTCAGCTTGATGGTGCTGCTGGTTCCGCTTGTGCTGGCCGTCAGCTTAATTTCGCCCACCGTCTGCTTGATCTCGGTTTTGGTTTCGTTGGCGGTTAAATAGTCGCCGGTGCTGGCCGTCCAGGCAGTGGGGGCGTTGCCCATCTGTACCATGGGGTGCATGATGGTCAGATCGTTGGTAACGGTGGCGTTATCGTTCGCGGTACTCACAAACAGACCGTCCGCATAGCCGTCCGCGGTCGCTGTGAACGCCGCCCAGCGCAGCTTCCAGCCGTTATCCAGCGCAATGTCCTGCTGGGTCTGCTTGAACGCGGAGCCGTAATAACTTTTTGTGCCGCTGCTGCTCTTGGTCTCGAACTGCAAAAACAGGCTGTCCGTGCCGGAGTTGAGCTTGTACAGTACCGATGCACAATAGGTCATGCCCTTGGCAATCACCAGCGTTTTGTCCGCGCCAAAGTGAAAGCGAGTGTTCTGCGCCTTGTTGGTCACGTGAACAGATTCGCCCGTAATGGTGTATCTGCCTTTTTTGTTCAGGTCATTGCCGCCTGCATCCAGGGTCGCATTGTTCCAGTCATCGGTGCCCGCAATAATATTGTTGCCGCCGGTGATCTGCTGGGTTACCGTCTGGGTGATGCTGTCAGCTTTCTGGTCGATAGAGGATACCGATTCTTTGACCGTCTTGAATTCCCGCTTTGTGCTGTCCAGGTCGTTGGAAATGGTCGTGGTGGTTTCTTCCAGGCTGCTGACTTTGGTGCTGATGCTGTCCGCCTTTTGGCGGATGCTGGAAACATCCTCTTTCAGGCTGTTCACCGTTGCGGTGGTGGCGTAGTCCTGCAGCTTGCTGTCAACGGCATCATTGGCAGCTCTGGTAGCGGTGTCCTTCACGTTGGCCGTTACCGTTTCAGTCACTGACTTGGTGACCTCGGTCTTGATCTCATCCGCCGATTGGGAGATCAGGCTTTTGGCGCTTTTCTCTGTTATGTAGTCCCCGCTGCTGGCGTTCCAGGCAGTAGGGGCGTTGCCGTATTGCAGCATGGGGTGAAGCAGCGAAAACTTATTGGTGCAGTTGTCATTGCTGTCGAAATCGGCTTTTTTCAAAACACCGTTTTGGCCGGGGGTCCATGTACCATACCGCAGCACCCAGCCGTCTGTCTGCTTAATTTCGAGCTGGTCAGCGGTTTTTATGTAAGCAATGTAATATTTGCCATTATCGCCCGTAAACGTAATGCCCAGCCGCAGCGCATCGGTGCCGGAAATGAGTTTGTACATAACGGACAGGCATAATGTGACGCCTTTTATAATGCGAGCGCCCGCGGTGTTGAACATAAAATACCCGTTGGTGTTCGCATTGGTTATTGTTGCGCTGCCATCATCGCCATACACAACGCTGCTGCCAGGGCCGCCAGAGAGGGCGTTCTTGAAGCTCTCACTGCCCAGGATCAGGTTGCCGCCGCCGGTGATTTTGGTGTCTTTTTTCACCTCAGAGGAAAGCCCGTCCACCGTTGCTTTCAGGTCGGTGTACTTGCCGGTCAGGTCTCTTGCCTTTACTTCCAGGCCGTCCACGCTGGTCTTGATCTCCAGCATCTTGCCGGTCAGGTTCTTGTAGCTCTGGCTGTTCACTGCGCTGGAACTTTCCCGACTGGCGCTGCCCACGCTCTCAAAGCTGGCATTGCCGGAGGAGATTGTGGCGCTCATCAGGTAGGTGTCGAACTCCCGCCCGCGTGCGTCCTTAACGTGCACGATCTGCCCGCAGGCAAGGCCGGAGCTGCTGGGCACCGATACTTTGCAGGGGGTGTAGGTCACGTTTTTCAGCACGTTGTACAGGTTCTGGGCAACGGTTTTCAGGTTGGCTTCGGTGCCGGTTGTCAGCAGCAGGTTGCCCTGCACTACATAGGTGTTGGTGGCGGTGGTGCTGTCGGGGTAGATGACCCCCACGTCACTGTCCGACTGCCGGATCTGGACTTTCTCAATGGCCTTGACGGTGTAGTCCTCGTAGCTCAGGCTGTCAGCATAGTAGGCGGTGCTGTTGCTGGCACCGTCCGGGGTGATTTTAGCAGTGCTGCGCTTGTCTGTGTAGGTCAAAAATTGCAGCTTGCTGTCTGCATTCATGTGGGCGTAGCAGCCTGCCGCTTCCGCCGCCCAGGAGATGATTTGGCGGCAGGTCAGGTCGTCCGCGTAGAACGCCTGCACGCTGTAGCTGCCATTGATGGGCAGGCTGCTGCTGGCCAGCGTAACCCCCGCCCGCTGGCAGGCCAGCTGAACCAGCTGCCAGATAGTTTTGGGGAACTGCGCCTGATTGGCGTGCAGCCAGCCGGAGAAGTCCGCATCCAGCTTGGACATGGTGTCATACGCCGTGACCTTGTAGCTGTTGCGCTTGGTGCGGGTGGGCTTTTCAGCATAGAAAACGCCCACCTTGGTGCGGTTCCCGGCATCATCCTTCCGGTAATAGGTCAGGGCGTCCCCGGCGGTAATTTGCAGGCTGCCGCCCGGGTCCGCCCAGATTTCGGCTTCGATGTAGTCCGAAAACGCAGAACCGATGGTGAACTCCTGCCCGGCGTTCACTGCAGTGTGCAGGGTAAGGCTCTTCACCGCGCTGCCGGGGGAGCCGCCCTTTAACTCGGTGCCGCTGGAGAGAGTGAGGATTGGTTGATACAAATACACACCTCCTTTGGTTTTAGTTAGGAGGTAGGAGTGAGGAGTTAGGAGTTCATGGTGTGCGCGTGCGCGCACGGGTTGAAAATTGGGCCGCAATCCCGTAGGGGCGCACAGTGTGCGCCCGTCGCCTTGCGGTAAATCCTGTTATGGCATCTACCGCAAAGCCCCGGAACGGTCAAGACCGTTCCCTACAGAACGAAACCTAAAGGCTGCATTAACTCCTAACTCCTACTTCCTACCTCCTAACTCTCAATCAGCATTCGATAATGTTAAACTTCAAATTCTTCCACTGTTTCGTCTTGGCATTGTGCCAGGCGATGCCGTATTTGCTGCAGTAGCAGGTGGTGGTTTCGGTCTCGGTGGAAGAACCGGCTTTGGGATGGGTGAACTGAAACGTTGCCTTGCCTGCAAACAGCCCGATGGTGTACTTGTATTCGTCGTCAGTCAGGCAGCTGTAGGCGATGGGCCAGGTGGCAACCTTTTCCCGCACCACTTCGCGGTGCATGTACCCGGCTTCGTCGCGCCCGGAATCGCTGGAATCCAGGTCGGAATAGCTCGGTTCAATGTCGCAGTCCGGTGCGTACAGGGATTTGCCATCGATCTGGAACAGATTGGTCAGGGTCACGTTACACACCTCCTGTTGCAATCAGCTGTTTGCGCTGCCAGCGCTGTACGGCGCGGCCTACGTCCTCGTCGGTCAGCTCAATGCCGTACACGGCGGAGAGGATCTCCCGCAGCACGGCCACAACGGCTTCAAAGCCCGCCATTTGGCCTGCCTGCAAATCTTCCATGACCTCGGCCACAGCCTGCTTGATGGTGTCCAGCGGAGCTTCCACGTTGGTGCCGTGGCTCTGATCGCCCAGCACCGCCAAAAACTCCCGGTTCGCCGGGATGACCGCGCCTTGTGCCAGGTAGGGAATTTGCGGGGCGGTCAGGGTGCTGATATTAAACCCGACATGCCCGCCGCCGAATATGTCCGGCAGGTCGAACGACAACCCGTTCAGCGCGTTGATGACCGCATTGATGCCGGTCACAACGGCGGAGATCATCCGATTGATGAAGCCGATGATGCCATTGACGGCGGTTTTGATGGCGTTCGTCATCTTATCCCAGACGGTGTTGACCGTGTTGCCGATGGCCTGCCAGGCAGCATCCCAGTTGCCGCGGAACACGGCGCTTAAAAAGTCCGCCAGCCCGCGCAGCACAACAACGGCCAGATCGATGGCATCCGCAATAGCCCCAACGGCCACGCCAACAACGTCCGCAATGGCGTTGAATACCTCAGCAAACGCGGGGCCGAACGTGGCGATAATCCACTTGGCCACCGGGGCCAGCAGGTTGTTCCACAGGTTCAGCAGGCAGTTGGCAACGCTTGCCACCAGCAAAAGAATGTCGTCCCACAGGGGCTTGAGATGGGAGGACCAGAGGGTAGATAAAATCTGCATCAGGTTAGTAAGGATCGGCTGCAAAACGTTCTGCCACAGGGTGGTAAAAATGCCTTGCAGGTTTTCCAGCGCCAGGGCGGCACTCTGGACAATGGGCTGGCCGTACTCGGCCCAGGTCAGCTGAACGCCGCCCAAAAGATCCTGCCAAACGGTCAGGGCAGCGGTTTTCATCTGCTGCCAGGCTGCATCCCACAGCGCGGCGGCGGGGGCAAGCACAGCCTGTAATGTAGCCCAGAAATTTTGCAGCTGCTGGTTTAATAGAGCCGGCGGACTTAACTGTGGCGGTTCGGCATCTGCGGCTTTGATTGTTGCAGCGCTGCTGTTTTTGCGGGTGGTGGAAGCCGCCGCAGCTCCGGCACTTTCGGCAAGAGAAGCCTGCAGCCGGTCCAGCTCATCAAATTCCGCAACGCTGCGTTTGGCGGCCTTGGCTGCTTTGGTGGTGCCACTGGCAAGTTTGGCCTGGGCTTTGGCGGCTTTGTTGGCGCTGACTGCTGCTGCGGCGGTCTGCTGCTCAAACTTTGCCACCGACACGGCGGAGAACGCAGCGTTTACACTGCGGCTTATTTTTTTCAGGGCAGTGCGCAGGCCGTTCAGCGGCTGCTGCGCGGTGTGGGTAGTTGTTTGTGTAGACAGGGCAACCTGAAGGCTGCCTGCATAGGATTTTGGCAAAAGCATCTACCTCCTTATGAGGACTTAATTGGCCAACAGGCGCTGCAGCCGCTGGCGTTCCGCTATCTCTGCCGGATTCAGGCGGGGGCGCAGGTCAACCATGGCTTTGTTTTTGCGGTAGTAGTCCTGTTCCCACGGCTGCAATTTTTGGCCGTGGTGCAGCTTGCTGCGCACTCGCAGCAGGGTAGCCAGCTGGCCGTCCCCAATGCTGTTGAACCAGGCCATAAAGGTCCACCAGTGCAGATAAGGCAGGGCGCGCACTTCGCACCCGGCGGCTTTGTTGATGTCGGCGGCAATCAGCGGGGCGTCCTGTTCCCAGTCCAACAGCGGCGGGGCAGGGGAGCGGGGCAGCGTTTGCCCGCAGTTCAAAAAATCTGCCAGCTTCTGCATGGCCTCCGGATAGTCGCTGCGCGGCAGATCGCCCTCATAAAATAGGGCCAGGGCCACCCGCCAGCGGATGAATTCCGGCTCGCTGGCATCGTTCAACCGATGCAGAATATCCAGAATATCGCGGTAATCCGAATGAATCGGATATGCTTTTCCGCCAACCTCCAGCCGGGTGGGCAGCCGCCAGCTGCTCATACCTGCACCCCGCGCGCGGCGCGCGCTGCCTGGGCCTGCTGCACGGCCAGCGTGGCTTTGGCATCCGCGCACTGGCGGGCACCGGCTTCCAGAATGGGCTGCAATGCCGCAAACAGATTGGTGATGACCCGCTCGCCGTTGCCGGCAACCGCCAGCAGATTGGTTCCGCCCAGCATGGCGTCAAAATCATTGCCGGGGCCAAATACTTCCGCCAGCAGCCCCTTGGCGCGCTGATCCGCCTGGGCCAGCAGCTGTATGGCATCGGTCCCAGTGGGGCTTTGCGCCTGCACCTGCTGTTCCAGCTCTTGCAGTTGATTTTGCAGGGTGCAAAAACGGCTGTAAACATTGGGGTCGCTGGGGTTAAAGCGCAGCACTCCGCCGCCATGCTCCGGCCCGCCATTGACCGCGTATTCGCGCAGGCCGGTATCAATCGTAAGTTGTTCCATAAAACCTCCTTTAATGTAACAGAAATCTGTAATTGCAATAGCTAAAAAATGGTGAAGCGCTGCTGCACACTTCACGAAGAAAAAAGGTGAACAAGAGAATTTTGGTGTACCCTCTGCCAAGGGAACGCCAAACAAAACTTACAGCGGAAATACCGGAATCCTAGGGTGTATCTGAAAAGTCAAAAATTTAGTCTATTTCTACAAACATAGTGGGATTTTGCCTTAAAAAGCCTTGGAATCCACAAAGGATTCCTGTGACTCTTTGCCTTAAATCCTGCTTGTGTTTGCGAAATATCCATCTTTTTCTTGTTTTCAAATACACTTTAAGGCAGGTGAACGATATTGGGAAAAGAAATCCTAAACGTAAAACGCAGCCCGGCAGCCGCCGATTTGGGCATTATACAGAACAATAAAAAGATAGCGAAAAACCTATCATTCCAGTATTCTGTAAAATTCTGGACCTTGTGGCTATCATAACGCAATATTACAGAAATGTCAACAATAAAATTCAGAAAACCGAAATTGCGATGGAATACCGGTACCGTAATACTCCACAAAAGCCCGCAAACATAAAAACTCTCCGCCGCACAGTGCAATGTTGTGGGCGGAGGGAGAGCCGTGTTTAGAGTGATTTGCTGCGTTAGAGCGCGGCAGCAAAACAAAAATGATGCAGACAAAAGTAAACGAGAGGAGATAAGCAGACCGGAAACATCCGGCACAACACAACAAAAAAGCTCCAGCGCCTTCTACCCTTATGGCGCTGGAGCGAACTTACTTGATTGGAGTCATAGCCTCATACCCGATTGTATTATTTTTCGGACCGTTTGCACATTTTCATGGCAACCTCATCCTTTAACTTTGATCGAATGTTTTTAAACCTGATTTTCTTTGTTTTGCAAATCGGAAACGGGTTTCATTCGCTGTTGTTCGATGATTTTGCGTTTGCTTGAAATTTCTGATTCCCTTTGGTTCGTTATTTGCTGCCTGGAAACATTTTGCAAGGAAAACGATTCTTGGTGCATCTGTGGAACGGGGAAGTGAACTTCAATAATTTTGTGCAGGGTACCTGAATTTGATGCCAGAGGTTGATTCCTCTTTGCTCTAGTACATCGGAGTTTCTCCTTTTGGGGGTGGTGCGCTTGCACCAGCCAGATCAGGTGAAGCATTATTTGTTCGGCGGAGTTAGATCTTTCATAACAATCACCGGTGATTCTGGGTTTCTATTTACGCTTTTGCGTACCAGGTTTTGAACCTGTAATTTTCTATTTAGAATCCTGTCGTCAGTTCTTCATCTAATCTATGTAAACGCGGGGAACTTTTTCTGACGGGATTTCCTGAGCACTGCATTTTAAGCAAGCTACGAACCTTGCATCTTAACTTTTATATCTTTTACAGGTAATGACCTGCGGCTGTTAATGAGGTTCGTTTGCTTTCAGCAGGCCCAGGCCCGCCGGTGATGAATGGGATCTTTGAAATTAGCCATTGGACTTGAGCCTCCTTCCTTACGAATCCTGCCGGCTTTGCCATCTTACTTTCAAGTCCTTCGGTAGCCTCCCGGTCCCTGCTTTCCCGGAGTTCTTCAAGTGTTCCCATTTAGACCTCTTACTGGAAGCCTTTGCGAAATCTGCTTGAAGCTGTCGGGAAAACCGCCGTGCCTTGTTCCGATGCTATTGAAAGTGGCTTTTGCTTGGAGCTTTTAGCTCCTTATCTCCGGCTGTTTTCTTTCTGTGACTATACTATACAATACCCTAAGGAATTTGTCTATTCGCAGATATCCCAAACAAAATATGAATTATTCGTGCATGTTATGGATAGATATTGCCTTGACGAATGTGGTATAATAAATATGTTGGGTGTGCAAAAGCGTGGGCCTGTCGGTTGGCAGGCCCACGCTTTTTAGTTTGTATTGAAGAATCGTTAAAGTAATAGAGAAAAGAAGCTAAGGCAACACCGCACAATTCCCGCCTTGCGGCTTAAGCACCGCTCCGGCAGCTGCGGCACGGCATCTGCGTTGCCAAAATGCTCGATAAGACATCCAGTATTATCTGCGCTTTTGGCTTGGCATCTGCCGCACCTCGCTCGCCGTATCAGCACTTAGAATTATGCGGTATTGCCCTAACGAATTCACATGCTCTCCGGCACCGTGACCTTGAACATGGTCAGCACGTTGCGGATCACGCTGCGCACGGCCAGGCACAGGGCCATGCGGCACTGGCGAACGGCAGGGTCAGCTTCCAGAATGCGGCAGGCATTGTAGAAGCGGTGGAACGCCGTGGCAATGTCGATAACATAACGGGTAATGCGGGCCGGGTCATACTTTTCTGCTGCGGCAGCAATCTCAGCCGGGAAAGCGGAAAGCAGACGCAGCAGAGCCTGCTCGCTGGGGTCAGTCAGCAGGCTGGCATCCAGGGCATCGGCACCCTCAAAGGTCACACCGGCGGCTTCCAGCTTTTTCAGCACGGAGCAGATGCGGGCGTGGGCGTACTGGACATAGTAGACCGGGTTTTCGCTGTCGTTGCGCACAGCCAGGTCAAGGTCGAAATCCAGAGTGGAGGAGCTTTCGCGCTGGTTGAAGAAGAAACGTGCGGAATCAATGGGCACTTCGTCCAGCAGGTCGGTCAGGGTGATGGCCTTGCCGGTACGCTTGCTCATACGCACCGGTTTGCCGTCGCGCATCAGGTTGACCATCTGCATCAGCACAACATCCAACTTGGTGCCGTCCAGGCCAACGGCGTCCATGGCACCCTTCATGCGGGCTACATGGCCGTGATGGTCGGCACCCCAAATGTCGATGGCACGGTCAAAACCGCGCACGGCCAGCTTGTTGTAATGGTAGGCGATGTCGGCGGCAAAATAGGTGGGAATGCCGTTGGCGCGTACCAGAACTTCGTCTTTGGCTTCCTCTTCGCCGTCGGCGTTTTCGTCCTTCTTGCGGTTTACAACGCCGTACTTGGAAGCATACTGGGCGCTGCGGTACATGATGGCACCGTCCTCGGCCTTGTAGCAGGCACCCTTGTCCATCAAGATTTTGATGACATCATCCACAGCGCCGCTCTTGTGCAGGTCGCTTTCGTGGAACCAGACATCATAGGTGATGCGGTACTTGCCCAGGTCGCGCTGCAGCCCGGCAATGTTCTTGGGCAGGGCATCGGCAATCAGGGCATCTTTCAGCTCTTCAAAGTCCTTATCGACATACGAATCGCCGTGAATTTCGGCAAACTCTTTGGCGCGAGCAATAATGTCAGCGCCCTGGTAGCATTCTTCCGGCAGGGGAACGGCCTCTTCGCCTTTGTACAGCTGCAGGTAGCGGATGGCCAGGCTCTTGCCGAACTTCTGGATCTGGTTGCCTGCATCGTTGATGTAGAACTCGCGGGTCACATCATAACCGGCCCAGTCCAGGCAGGCAGCCAGGCAGTCGCCCAGAGCACCGCCGCGGGCGTTGCCCATGTGCATGGGGCCGGTGGGGTTGGCGGAAACAAATTCAACGTTGTAGCGCTTGCCTGCACCGCCGTCCGTGCGGCCGTATTCCGGCTCAGTGGCAGCAGCCTGCAGCACGCTGGTAAACCAGTGAGCACCCAGGAACAGGTTGATGAAGCCGGGGCCTGCGATCTCTACACGGTCGAACAGGCTGCCCTCCAGGTTCAGGTGGTCCACAATGGCCTGTGCAATCTGGCGCGGAGCCTTGTGGAACGCACGGGCACCGGCCATGGCGGCGTTGGATGCAATATCGCCGTTTTTGACATCGGCGGGAATCTCAACAATAAATTCCGGCAGCGGGGCTTCCGGAAGGGAACCGTCCGCCACAGCAGCATTCAGCGCGCCGGTCAGCAGCTCACGCGCCGTATCCAGCGCAGCCTTGCGGGGGTTATAGTATTTGTAATTCACGTTGTACCTCCAGTTTGGAAGTTAGGAGGGAGGAGTTAGGAGTTAGGAGTTTAAGGTGCGGCCTGCGCCGCAATTTTGAAAAACAGCTGCACAGCTGATCGTTAAGGCAATACCGCATAATTCTAAGCGCCGATACGGCGAGCGAGGTGCGGCAGATGCTAAGCCAAAAGCGCAGATAATACT
>OHXF01000529.1_pt1 | contig 12626 bp, 13 predicted proteins | sample 1579961 | NCBI WGS metagenome assembly OHXF01 (sample SAMEA3882508, study PRJEB24775) | human gut metagenome | biome: human-associated habitat; feature: intestine environment; material: feces | place: Netherlands | collected 2009/2010
CAGAAATATAGGAGCGTATATTCCGGAGTATCCTGTGGGCGATGCAGATGACTGCGCAGATATGATACATGAATTCCTGCCAATAGCAAGGGCTATATACGGACTTAATAATCTTAAGATTATTTCATTCGGACCAAGACCACTCAATTTCCTTGCATGTAATGCGCCAATCAAGCAGCTCTACAACGTGGGTGTTGAGATTGAGGAAAATTCAGAGCTTGATTTGTTTGAGGCATTTAACAAGCATGCCGGTGATGAGAGAATACCGGATGTGGTAAAGGATATGGAAAAGGAGCTTGGCGAGGGCAACAAAAAGCCTGAGATTCTTGAGAAGCTTGCACAGTATGAGCTCACACTTTTAGACTGGGTTGATGAGCATAAGGGCTACAGAAAGTATGTGGCAATCGCAGGAAAATGCTGGCCTGCCTTCCAGACACAGTTTGGATTTGTACCATGCTATGTAAACAGCCGTCTTACAGGAAGAGGTATCCCGGTTTCATGTGAGGTGGATATATATGGAGTGCTCAGTGAGTTCATCGGAACCTGCGTCAGTGAGGATGCGGTAACACTTCTCGACATCAACAACTCAGTGCCGAAGGATATGTACAAGGAGTCAATCGAGGGCAGATTTGACTACAAGCATACAGACACATTTATGGGCTTCCACTGTGGAAACACCTGTTCAAGCAAGGTTTGCAACCCACAGATGAAGTATCAGATGATTATGGCAAGAAGCCTTCCTATAGAGGTGACAAACGGAACTCTCGAGGGAGATATAGTGCCGGGAGATATTACATTTTACCGTCTCCAGTCTACAGCAGACTGTAAGATTCGCGCTTATGTGGCACAGGGTGAGGTACTTCCTGTTGCAACACGTTCATTCGGCAGTATCGGAGTGTTTGCGATAAAGGAGATGGGACGTTTCTACCGTCATGTACTTATTGAGAAGAATTATCCTCATCACGGAGCTGTAGCCTTCGGTCATTACGGAAAAGCCCTTTTTGAGGTATTTAAATATATTGGCGTGCCAGTTGAGGATATTAACTACAATCAGCCGGCATCACTGCCATACAAGACAGAAAATCCTTTCTGTTAGTGGGTTCTGAATAGTTACGTTATCTGATGTAAACATATTACGTGAATGGAGAATAGATATGCTATATATAGGTGTGGATTTAGGCACAAGTGCAGTAAAGCTTCTGCTCATGGATGAGAGCGGAAAGGTATTAAATATAGTCTCAAAGGAGTATCCAATCAGCTTTCCAAAGCCGGGCTGGTCAGAGCAGAATCCGTGTGACTGGTGGGAGCAGATCGTGGCTGGGCTTATAGAGCTGACTAAAGATTTTGACAGGAGCGCTGTTGCGGGAATCAGCTTCGGCGGTCAGATGCATGGACTTGTCGTATTAGATGAAAACGACAATGTAATAAGACCTGCTATACTTTGGAATGACGGAAGAACACAGAAGGAGACAGACTATTTAAATAATGTAATAGGAAAAGAAAAGCTGTCTGAGCTCACCGGAAATATAGCGTTTGCCGGATTTACAGCGCCAAAGATTTTATGGCTAAAAGCAAATGAACCGGAAAACTTTGCCAGAATAAAAAAGCTTATGCTGCCAAAGGATTATATTGCATACCGCATGACAGGTGTATTTAGTACCGATTATTCTGATGCATCGGGAATGCTTCTTCTGGATGTCAAGAATAAGTGCTGGTCAAAGGAGATGCTTGACATATGCGATGTAAGAGAGGAGTGGCTTCCTGGGCTTTATGAGAGCAGTGAAAAGACAGGCACTCTGAAAGCTGATGTGGCATGTGAGCTTGGCTTTCCTAAAGACTGCATAGTTGCAGCCGGGGCAGGAGATAATGCGGCTGCAGCTATAGGCACAGGTACAGTCGGAGCCGGAAAGTGTAACCTCTCTCTTGGAACAAGCGGCACACTTTTCATTACAAGTGATGAGTTCAGAGTGGATTCGCACAATGCGCTTCATTCGTTTGATCATGCTGATGGCGGCTATCATCTGATGGGCTGCATGCTCTCGGCTGCAAGCTGCAACAACTGGTGGATGAAGGATATTCTTCATTCCGATGACTTTGTGAATGAGCAGAAGCCTCTTGAGGAGGATGGCAGACTTGGTGAGAATCATGTGTATTTTCTGCCTTATTTGATGGGAGAGCGCTCTCCGCACAATGATCCGTCTGCAAGGGCAGCGTTTATCGGGATGAGCATGGATACTGACAGAGCAGACATGCTGCAGGCTGTGTTTGAGGGTGTGGCATATGGTCTTCGCGATTCACTTGAGGTGGCAAAGAGCCTTGGTGTGGCACCAAAAAGCACAACAATCTGTGGTGGCGGTGCAAAGAGTGTGCTTTGGAGAAAGATAGTTGCAAACGTCATGAATATGCAGGTTGACACGGTAGAGGTCGAGGAAGGACCGGCATACGGCGGTGCAATACTGGCTGCAGTTGCAAACGGCTGCTTTGAAAATGTGGAGGCTGCGGCAGCGGCTATTGTGAGAAAGAAGGATACAACCATGCCAAGTCCACAGCTTGTCGAAAAATATGAGAAGGGCTATGCAAAATTTAAGCAGTTTTATCCTGCATTAAAGGGCAAATATTAGTCATTTCGTAGAAAATTAAATTTTGTGTTGTAAAGTGGTGCAAATTCATGTATCTTATTATAGGGAAATGAATTTTGCACCACTTTTTTATGCATAATTAGCACTTATAAAACACGTAATTGCCGATTATATCAATGCAAAATGAATTTTTTGCTAAAAGAAATTGCAAAATGATATAACAGGTATATCAAATATGCATTTCAGGCGGGGATGATATGGATTTATTTGATTACATGAGAGAACAGAATAAGGAGACAAGCGGTCCCTTAGCTTCAAGGATGCGTCCGACAACACTTGATGAGGTGGTCGGGCAGCAGCACATAGTTGGGAAGGACAAGCTTTTGTATCGTGCGATTAAAGCCGATAAGCTCAGCTCCATCATCTTTTACGGGCCGCCGGGCACCGGAAAGACTACTTTGGCAAAGGTCATAGCCCACACTACCAGTGCTGAGTTTATGCAGATTAATGCAACCTCTGCAGGCAAGAAGGATATGGAAGAGGTCGTGGAGCAGGCGAAGAATAATCAGGGAATGTATCAGAAGAAGACGATACTTTTTATCGACGAGATACATCGCTTCAACAAGGGGCAGCAGGATTATCTGCTTCCGTTTGTAGAGGATGGCACCATTATTCTGATAGGAGCTACCACTGAGAATCCTTACTTTGAGGTAAATGGAGCCTTGCTTTCACGCTCAGTCATTTTTGAGCTTAAAAAGCTGTCAACGGATGATATAAAGGTACTTCTTAAGAGAGCACTGACTGACACAGAAAAGGGCATGGGTGCATACAATGCACAGATAGATGATGATGCACTTGATTTCCTTGCAGATGTGTCAAACGGAGATGCGAGAGCGGCGCTCACAGCGATTGAGCTTGGTGTACTGACCACGGACAGGTCAGACGATGGCATCATTCATATCACTATCGATGTGGCGAGCGAATGTATACAAAAAAGAGTTATCTCCTATGATAAGAAGGGGGATAACCATTACGATACCATTTCTGCTTTTATAAAGAGCATGCGCGGCTCAGACCCGGATGCGGCGGTCTATTATCTGGCGAGGATGCTTTATGCCGGAGAAGATGTGAAATTTATCGCAAGACGAATCATGATACTTGCATCGGAGGATATAGGCAATGCAGACCCGATGGCTATGGTTGTAGCGGCATCGGCGGCGGCAGAGGTCGAGCGCGTTGGAATGCCGGAGGCACAGATTATTCTGTCACAGGCTGTCACATACATGGCATGCGCGCCAAAGAGCAATGCATCATATAATGCGATATCGGCAGCGATGAGCTGCGTGAAGAAGACTAAGACACCGGCTGTTCCGGCACATCTGCAGGATGCCCATTACGGTGCGGCAGAAAAGCTCGGGCACGGAGTCGGGTACAAATACGCACACGACTATCCAAATCACTATGTGAAGCAGCAGTATCTGCCGGATGGCCTTACAGACAGAGTGTTTTACAAGCCTACGGATATAGGCTATGAGGCAAAGATAAAAGCACACATGGATGAGCTTCACAGAGACTGTGATACATGAAAGTGCATAGATGAAGCTTGAATAATTGCGAATAGTTGATAATAACATAAATATTTAGAAAAATCAGACCAGGAGGATCTTTAAATGAAAAAGTATACAGAAATGACAAAGGAAGAGTTAATGCAGGAAAAGACAGCACTTGAGGCTGAGTACGAGAAGATTAAGAATCTTGGCTTAAGCCTTGACATGTCGCGTGGAAAGCCGGGAGCAGACCAGCTTGACCTCTCACTCCCTATGCTCGATGTCTTGAAATCAGACAGTGATATGAAGAGTGAATCAGGACTTGATGTGAGAAACTATGCATGTCTGGACGGAATTCCTGAGGCAAAGGCCCTTATCGCAGGCATGGTAGGAGCAAAGCCTGAGCAGGCTATTGTATATGGAAATTCAAGTCTCAATATCATGTATGATCAGGTTGCACGTGCATTTATCTTTGGTATTTGCGGCAATACACCATGGTGCAAGCTTGACAAGGTGAAGTTCCTCTGTCCTGTACCGGGCTATGACAGACATTTTGCAATCACAGAGGAGTTTGGAGTTGAGATGATAAACATCCCTATGACTGAGGATGGTCCTGACATGGATATGGTTGAGAAATATGTCAATAACGATGCCTCTGTAAAGGGAATCTGGTGTGTTCCAAAATACTCTAACCCACAGGGTGTTGTATACTCTGATGAGACAGTTGAGCGCTTTGCAAAGCTTAAGCCTGCAGCAGATGATTTTAGAATCTTCTGGGACAATGCATACACAGTTCATCATCTCTATGATGATAAGCAGGCAGAGATTCCAAATATCCTTGAGCTCTGCGAGAAAGAGGGAAACCCTGATATGGTATTTGAGTTCTGCTCAACAAGTAAGGTAACATTCCCTGGTGCAGGCTTGGCAGGTATATGCACATCTGAGAAAAACCGTGAGGATATCAAGAAGCGCCTTACTATACAGACAATCGGACACGACAAGATTAATCAGCTTCGTCATGCGAGATTCTTTAAGGATGTAGATGGTATCAAGGCTCATATGGCAAAGCATGCAGCTCTTATCAGACCTAAATTCGAGCTGGTTGAGAATATCCTCACAGATGAAATTGCTTCAAGAGGTATCGGAAAATGGGTTAAGCCGCTTGGTGGATACTTCTTCGGATTTGAGGCTCTTTCAGGTTGTGCAAAGGAAATCGTTGCAAAGTGCAAGGAAGCTGGTGTCACAATGACAGGTGCAGGCTCTCCTTTCCCTTACAAGAAGGATCCGGATGACAGCGTGATAAGAATTGCTCCGACATATCCATCACTTGATGAGCTGAAAAAGGCTGCAGAGGTGTTTGTTGTTGTTACACGCCTTGTCAGCGTAAATAAGCTGCTCGAGGCATAAATCACTGTTATGTCTTAACGGATAGACGTACAATTCACTGTTATGTCTTAACGGATAGATATGCAATTCTCTGTTATGTCCTAACGGGTAGACCTATAATTGGCATATTTATCTAAAATAAGTATGTGATATATGTATAAAAACTAAATGAATATTTGTGCACATTTTTTCGGGATTTGGTATTTACAAATCCCGATTTTTGTGTAAGATATAAATATCTTTTTAAATTGTGTCTTGCATATGTTCTATGCAGGTTTCTTTTTGTGGCATTTCGGCCACTATTTTTTTCCTTAATTTTTAGTTTCATATATTTGATTTTTGATTTTATTTAACACATTTTATTATTTAACACTATTATTTTAGACTTAGATGAAGAAAGGATTTAAATATTATGAAGGAAATTTTTCAGGAATATGGCGGAATACTCATAACAGTTGTAGCAATTTTATCAATCATCCTCGTTGTAACAGCGGTTATAGGCTCTGATGCAACAGGCATAGTAGGAAAGACATTTAGTGATCTGATTACAAACTTTTCAAATCATGCCAATATGAGTGTCAAATAAGAGGTGGTACATGGAGCTTGGAAAAGAATATTTTGGACCGCTTTGGAGCTTTGTAGCCAGCAACGAGATAACGGATATAGATTATAACGGCAAAGAAATATGGCTTACAAATATATTCAATGAGCGTTTCAGAGCCAATCAGCAGTTTGTCACACAGTATATGACACCTGCTTTTGTGGAGCAGTTTACACAGCGCATCGCCAATGTCGTAAGCAGACAGTTCAATAAGAGAAATCCGGAGCTTGAGGCCGAGACGAGCGAGCTTCGTGTGACGATACTGCATGAATCGGTTGCAAAGTCGGGCAGGAGCATCAGCATACGAAAGACACCGCCGCTTATCAGACTGACAGCAGAATCTGCAATTGCTGAGAAATTCTGCTCGGAGGAGCTTTTAGCTGTACTGATAAACTGCGTAAAGACCAAGATGAATATCACCTTTTGCGGGATGCCGGGCATCGGAAAGACGGAGTGCGTGAAGTTTTTCTCACAGTTTATACCGGCGAATGAGCGCGTGATTACAATTGAGGATACTCTTGAGATACGTTATGCCGAGACAAATCCGGGCAAGGACTGTATAGAGATGAAGGTGAGTGAGGATGTGTTTGGCTACTCGGAGGCTATCAAGTCATGTCTTAGAATGAATCCAAAGTGGATTATGCTCTCAGAGGCACGCTCAAAGGAGGTAAAATATCTGCTGCAGAGCTGGAGCACCGGTGTGCGTGGCATGACGACACTCCACACGGATGATGTGCGCAATATACCGGACAGAATACTCAATATGCTAGAGAGCCGTGTGGATGCAGAGCGTATGGAGAATGACATATATCAGGCACTTGATGTGGGAATTTTAATCCGCAAGAGAAGAAATGAAGACGGAGTGGTGTACAGATACATAGACCAGGTGTGCTTTTTCTACAGGGAAAACTATACCAATCATGTGTTTATGCTTGTATCAGACGGACAGATAGTGACTCGCGATATACCAAATGTCATACTTCGCAGATTTAAAAGAGAGGGTGTTAATGAGCCGTTTGGCGAGTCCTTTGTCAATGAGATACGGATGAATGAGGCCATGATGAGTGAGGAGAGTGAGGCTTAGGAATGACGTATATATTGATTTTATTTCTGACATATGTGCTGCATCTTCTGCTCAAGCTAAACTGGGTGTGTACAGCTGTGGTACTTGTTTTTCTTCTTGTTATGCAGCATTTTCACCGAATCAAAGGTCAAAGATTTCAGGAAGCGCGAAAGCGCTTTCTGGATGTATCGCTGTATATTGATACCCTGCTGTATTCGTTTTTGAAGGAGCAGAAGATAATCCGTGCATTTGAGGATGTAAAGAGCACACTGGCAGATGGTCATATGAAGGAGACTGTGAGCAGGGCTATTGATCATATGATGCTCACGTTTGATGAGACAGAGGTGTTTGTGGATGCTATGAGGATTATTGAAGATGAGTACAAGTGCAACCGAATAGTAAATGCACACGAGTTTATGGCACACGCTGAGTACTATGGCGGTGATATTAAAGAATCAGCCAGGATACTGCTTAGGGACAAGAGTGCATGGGAGCGCAGGATACTGCGCAATATAGAGGACAGACAGAGGATGTTTCATCAGATTATCCTGTCAGTTGTGACCTCTGTTATCATTAGTGGAATCATACTTTATCTGCCGGTTTTGAGCATGGATATCAGCAGCAATATCATTGTGCAGATACTGTCTGCAGCTCTTATAGTGCTTGATGATTTAATCATACTCTGGGGACAGAAATTTCTTGAAGTGGATTATCTTGGAATTGATCTGCTGCCGGAAGATGATAAGCATGCCAAAAAGCTTGAGGAATACAAGGCATACAATCCGGCAAAGGAGCTTCGTACGTCAATTCTTATGGCTGTTATACCGGCGTTAGCCAGTGCATTTTTACTGTATACTGACAGACAATGGCCGGCTGTGGCAGCTATGGGAGCAGCTCTTATATGTCTTAATCAGCACCGTATAGGTCACAGGCTTATGAAGAAAAATCTGATAGCGGATGTAAAGAGTGCATTTCCCAAGTGGCTGATGGACCTCGCCCTATTGATTCAGAGTGAAAATGTGCAGGTAGCTATACAGAAGTCGAGAGAGCATATACCGGTGATACTTAAGGAAGAGGTAAATACGCTTGTAGAGAGACTGGACGTGGAGCCGGAGAGCTCTGACCCGTATCACAGATTTCTCGACTGTTTGAACCTGCCGGAGATAAACGCAGCCATGGGCATGCTGTATGCTGTTTCGATTGGAAATAGTGGCAATTGCGGAAGTCAGATTGATGAGCTGATTACGAAGAATCTGGAGATGCTTGATGTAGCAGACACCGCGAGACTTAAGGATAAGACCGCCGGCATGTATCTTTTGTTTTTGGCTCCTGTTATCACAGCATCATTTAAGATGATAGTTGATATGGCTATTTTCCTTATAAGCTTTTTATCATACAAGGTAGTGTAGGGGGTGTGTTGTGAGTCAGATAATGAAGACCTTTTTAGGGGTGTTTTTGATTATGTTTATGGTGGTTACATCATCAGGTGTGCTGTCGGGATTTATGACTGTCGTTGAGGCACAGAACCTACATGCGCAGATTATCAATGAGCTTGAGGACAGTGATTATGACAGTTCGGTTGCGCAGACATGCTTTGAAAATGCATCAAAAGCCGGAGATACACTGGAGCTTAAACTGTATATGACAGACAATTCCATAAGGACAGTCACAGACGCATCACAAATCGCTTCGTCAGATGAGATAGAAAAGGCAAGAGTGGAGCTTAAGTTCACTTACGCGGTAGCATTTTTCGGAATTGAGCAGGAGCATGTGCTGAGCGGATATGCGTTGTAGTACTTTTCTTGTGGATATGGCTGTATAGGAGGAGGAAAACAGATGGAGCTTTTAATAGAAGAATTGGGAGGAAGCGTTATTATGCTTCTTTTAGGCAGTGGAGTAATCGGTGTGCTCGTGTATGTGTCTACTCTGCTGTGATAGTAACTGAATTGATTAAAAAGTATATAAAGGTAAGAGAAAATGAAAGAAGTATTCAGACAGTATGGAGGCGTGCTGATTGCAGCGGCCGCCACAAGTGCATTTCTCGTGTTGATGGGAAATATTGTGCTGGCTCAGGGAGGCATGCTTGCGCAGCTTATAAATATATGGGGTAACAGTGCAATTTAAATAATCGGGAGACTATAGATGAAGGAGATAATGCAGACATATGGAGCCATGATAGTGGCGGTGGTTGTGGGAATTGCGCTGCTGTCGGGATTTGGGGCTCTGAAGAACAAAATGAGTGTGGCATTTGCGCCACAGGATATATTGAGCAGCGATAGCGCAAATGACAGCTATGACAGCATGAAAAATATACCGGTTCCGGGTATTGAGCTAAAGGAGAAAATGCGTCAGAATGCAGTAAGCTACAGTGTATATGACCTGCTTGATGTTACAGCGCATGAGGATAATCTGGATAAGCTTGAAGTTTATGCCCTGTATGATTCGGACAGAAATGACTGTACAGGCAGCATATCAGCCGATGGCTCGTCACTTAGCTTTCCGGATTATGGTGTGTATGATATGCATGTCAGGATAACCTGCAAAAACGGCACAAGGGATCATGTGAGGATAAGTATTCCAATTAATAGAAAGGTAGCGGATATATAAAATGAAAAATGAAAAACAACACAGACTTTTATTCATTATACCGGCAGTGATAATAGCAATAATTCTTATCATATGTATAGCAGTGGCAGTAAGCTCAAAATCAGGAGAAAAGGGGAAGAAAAAGGATTCCCGGTCTGTCAGTGTGACTGAAAATACACAGGATATTGCAGCAGAAAGCGAGACGCTTGAGCTTGTGAAAAAGGATGCATTGAAGGAAACAAATGTAGTTGATAAAGATAATAAGCAAAATAACGGTACGCAATCAGATACAAATGATAATTCCGCACCGGCAGCCGGTAATTCAGATAATGCAAATAAAACGTCAGATAAATCTTCTGACAAATCATCAGAAGACAAAACAGCAGCAGATAAAAAGACATCGACAAGCAGCAATAACACACAACAACCTGCAGGTAACGATTCAAAACCGGCAGCATCAAATCAGACAGTCGCACCTGAGCCGGCTCAAAGTGAGCCCGCGCAGCCGGAAGCACCAAAAAATGAGTATGTTGCACCGGGATGGATATTTTATGGCAGTAAGGCTGGAAATGGCATGACAGGGGAGCAGAAGGCGTATATTGATTCGTTGGTGAAACAGTGGACAGATGGAAGTATATCTGAGGGAGAACTGGCAGATTTATTTGCTCAAAAGGTAAAAAATGAATGGGGATTAGAGATGTGTTCAGCAGGTGTTTCAGAGGCTTACAGATGTATTTATCCTTCAAAGAATGATATTCCAGATTATAAGTCAGCATTGGATGAAAGCAATGGATTCTATAATTTTATTGGATTATACACTAAAGGGGAATATGATGAGTATGGTTATCTAATTTGTTATATGTGGGAAGCTGGAATATTTTAATTGGACAACAATTAATTAACGTTTGCAAAGGAAAAATATGAAAAATTATATATTAAGGCACATATACCTGCTATTACTCTTATTATATAATTTTTCATATTTCTTAGCTATTTCAAGCTTATTGTCGGTCGAACCACCATCCATAATAATATGTTCAAAATTTTGGTATGTTTGATTCATAATAGATTTTATACATTCTTCAATGTATTTTTCTCCATTATACACGGCTGTAACTATTGTAATTTTTAATTCACTCATCTTTCTTCATCCTTCCTACCGGTCGTTTTTCACACATATATATATATGAAGATATTAATATAAATAAGTAAAGTGGTTCATACGGTGTAATTAAATCGGTAATCATTGCAATAAAATAACCCAAAATTGCAGCTGCAATAATATTTTTATAATTGTAATTTCGTATTTTTCGTGCAGACTTAATCATGCTATAGAAAAATAACAGAAATGGAATCAGACATATGATACCTCCATTTACTAAAACCTCCAGGAACTGATTATGTGCAACAAAATACACATCTTCAAGAATCTGCGTTTTATCATTCCAGTAGGTTTTGGTCAACCATCCATATTGATTCAATGCATATGAATCACCTTTTCCGTATAAAAAGTGTATGCCTATTAATTCAAGCGCTTGATCCCATAAATCTGTTCGTCCAGTCAATGTCGTATCTTTTCCAAATATTGTTCCAATAAATAGTCCTAATTTTTCCTGTACTCGAAACACAACAATAGCAACATCTGCAATAACACCAATAACTATCCCGGCTTTCATATTTGCTGGTTTCTTTCTTTTATTGCAGACAGTGCAATACCACATAAACACACCCAAAACTATCAACGCTGTAATTGCAGTCGAAGATCCCATCAAAAATACAGCTATAGTTGCCACACTAACCCCTGACAGAAATCCTTTTTTATGAATGTAATTTTCATTATATAAATAAAATATTATCACTAAATATACTATTGTAAGACTAATAATATGGTTTTTTGTACTCCAAAAATAGGAATCTCTTGCTATACCTCTTCCGTATAAAAAAATAACTGACAAAAAGTTCAACCAAATAAAAACATTCACTAATCTATAAAAGAAAAGTATCGCTCTGTTTCCATATTCATATAAAAGAAAGGATACTACAAGTACAAAGACCCCCATCATAACCGCAGTCTTAAAATCATATAATATATCAAGTTTGTTTATAGCAGAAGCTATTATCTGCATTATGTACATTACAATTATAAACCACGTTGATTTTTCCAAACATTTTATTTTTTTTATTCGTTTAAAGATATAAATTACGCCACAGGCTACTGCACAAAGTTTCCAATAATACCATATAGAAGACAAACTTGTATCTGCAATGCTGCTTGGATAAAAAAAAGGCACTATAAGAAATATCCATACTATTGTTTCTTTCTTTATCTTCATATTTTAGCTTTCTTCTTTCTAATAACTATTTTTTCTACTATTCTTCTGACTTGAGTTGAAATAGAGTTGACTATAATAGCATACACATATATTCCGACTACGGCGACTACAAATGATAGAGGAAATGCTAAATGTTCCGCACATAAATCTATTACTACCATTTGTACTAGATAAATCTCTAATGTGATTTTGGCCAGAGAATCAGCAATTTTTGAAATAGCTGTTTTGTGTTTAATTTTAATAAAAAAGCTCTCAAGGTTTTCAAACAAATAAGTAATATAATAAATAAAAACAACTTCTTCAACATGAATAATAAACTGAAACGGAAGCAGGACAGTACATCGTTTAATAACGAATTGCAAGCCATAAAATATCACGAACATAGCACTACAAACAATTAATAAACTGACTTTATTTTGGGCATTACTCCTTTTCTTTTTCTTGCAATAAAAACCCAACATCATAACTGCAAAATAATAAATCCACTTAAATAAGCTATCCCTTTCTATGGATACATATGATTTATCAACA
>OHXF01000533.1_pt1 | contig 12556 bp, 11 predicted proteins | sample 1579961 | NCBI WGS metagenome assembly OHXF01 (sample SAMEA3882508, study PRJEB24775) | human gut metagenome | biome: human-associated habitat; feature: intestine environment; material: feces | place: Netherlands | collected 2009/2010
CCGTCCGCATCCCAGCCGGAGAGCAGAGCGTGGGCCTCCTTGGCCGAAATGCTCTGCACGGCGGCGGAAAGCCCGGTTTCGGCCAGCTCATCGGCAGTCAGTGCCCCCGAAAACCCCACCCGCACCGGCCCGTAACGGGAAGCAGTCTTTTCCAGCACGGCGGGGGACAGCGCCAGATAAAGCATATCCTCCGGCAGGCCCAGCACCTCCAGAAGCGCCTGACGGCACCGGGCGGGCCCCGCCGCTCCGTAGCAGTGGGCAAGGCTGGCAGTCTCTCCGTTGAAGGGAACCGTCAGCTCCCCCGGCATGGCCAGCAGGTTCAGACTGTTCTGAGCGGCGTTCAGGTAGACCAGCAAAAAGCCCGGCTGCTCCCCGGCGGTGCAGAGAAGCAGGGTCATCCGGTGCTCGGCCCGGGGCAGCTGGATGGGCACCCCGCTCTGGGGCTGGGCGGTCTGGATGCGGGTGCGCACCATCTGCCGGGTGAGCAGGACTGTGCCGCCCACCAGCGGCAGCAGCACCAGAAGTGCCGCCCCCAAAGCCGCCCAGAAGGGCCTCCAACCGTTCTTGTGCATCCTGTGTTCCTCCGTTCCGTTTTGGAACAGGGTGGGCCGGGATGCGCTTTTTTATACAGAAACCGCTGCCCGGGCATGAAAACGCCCCCTGTGCCATACAGTAGAGCACAGGGGGCGTTTGTGTATGTGGGAGAGCTTGGCGCGGGTGAACGCGGTGGTCGGCGGTGTGGTATGGGGGCCGGTGGGGCTGGCACTGCTGTTTGGCACCGGCTGTCTGCTGACAGTGCGCACCGGTTTTTTCCAGCTGCGATATTTCGGGTACTGGATGCGGCACACCATCGGGGCCATCTTCCTGGACCGGAATGTGACCGCCCACACGGACGATGAAGCCATCAGCCAGTTTCAGAGCCTTTGCACGGCGCTGGCGGCGACCATCGGCACCGGCAACATCGTGGGCGTGGCGGCGGCCATTCTGGCGGGCGGGCCGGGGGCTGTGTTCTGGATGTGGGTCATGGCCCTGCTGGGGATGATGACCAGTTATGCCGAGAACGTGCTGGGCATCTGCTACCGCCGCCGGGATGCCGCCGGAAGATGGTGCGGCGGGCCCATGTACTATCTGGCCGAGGGACTGGGCGGCGGCTTTGGCCGGGCACTGGCGGTGCTGTTTGCCTGCTTTTGCGTGCTGGCCAGCTTCGGCATGGGGAATATGAGCCAGATCAACTCCATTGCGGGCAATCTGCAGGCGGTGTTCCGGGTGCCGCCGGTGGCAACGGGCATTGTACTGGCCCTGCTCACCGGGCGGGTCGTACTGGGCGGGCTGAAGCGGGTGGCCGCAGTCACGGAGGCCATCGTCCCGCTCATGGCCCTGTTCTACCTGTTCGGGGCGCTGACCGTGGTCTGTGTCCATTGGGCGGCTGTCCCGGCGGCATTCGCGGCCATCTTCCGGGGGGCGTTTGGCTTGCAGGCCGCCGGGGGCGGGGTGCTGGGCTACGGCATGGCCCGGGCCATCAGCTGGGGATTCAAGCGGGGAGCCTTTTCCAACGAAGCAGGACTGGGCGCATCGGTGCTGGTGCATTGTGCGGCCAACGTGGAGGAGCCTGTCCAGCAGGGAATGTGGGGCATATTCGAGGTGTTTGCAGATACCATGGTGGTCTGCACCCTCACGGCCCTTGTGGTACTCACCAGCGGCCTTGTGGATCTGGACACCGGTGCGGCCCTGACCGGCGTGGAGGGCTCCGCACTGGTGGGGCAGGCCTTTTCCACGGTGTTTGGGGCGTTCGGGCCGCAGTTCATCGCGGTGTCGGTCCTGCTGTTTGCCTATTCCACTACGCTGGGGTGGAGCCATTACGGCACCCGGGCAGTGGTGTATCTGCTGGGGGAGCGTGCCGCTGCAGGATATAAACTGGTATTTGCGGCCATGGTGCTGGTGGGTGCTGTGATGAAGCTGGATCTGGCCTGGGCGCTCTCCGATACCTTCAACGGCCTGATGATGCTGCCCAATCTTGTGGGCGTAGTGGGGCTTTCGGGGGTGGTGGTCCGGGAGACACAAGCGTATCTGAAACGAAAATGACCCTCTCCGTCCCTGCAGTCTGTCTGTCAGATGCGGGATGGAGAGGGTCATTCTTTATCGCTTCTTTTTATTCAGCTTCGGGGCAGGCCGCTTCAGGCTCCGCACCGCGTCACGCCCGGCGGCGATGCCGCTGCCAAAGGCCCAGTGCAGGTTGAAGCCGCCGCAGCTGCCGGCGCAGTCCAGCGTTTCACCCACAAAGTAAAGGCCGGGGCAGCCCTTGAACTGGAAGCTGGGGGTCACTTCGGTCAGGCTCAGGCCGCCGCCGGTGGTCTGGGCCTGCTTCCAGCCGCAGGGGGTCAGGCCCTCGAACAGCCAGTGCTTGGCCGCGTTGGCCAGCACCTGCCAGGCGGCATCCGGCAGGGTGTCCACCGGTTTTTCAGGCAGCTTTGCCGCTGCCCACAGGGCGCGGCCCAGCTTGGGATTGAGCAGACCTGTCCAGAAATCCGCAGGTGCCTTGCCCGGCAGCAGGGGCACCCGGGCCGCAAACAGGGCGGTCAGGGCAGTCTCATCCAGCATGGGGAAGAGGTCCAGCTCAACGGCCGGGCGCTTTGGCCCCCGTCCCGGGGCCAGATGGCCGGACAGCTGCATGATGCAGATGCCCGAAAGCCCGTAGTCCGTGAACTGCACCTCGCCGTTTTCCACAGCCACGGTGCAGTGGCGGTTGAGGTCCAGCAGGGTGGCAGCGGCCTTGGCCCGGATGCCGGCCAGAGATCGGTTGGGTTTTGCTGTCTGCAGGGCGGTCAGGCAGGGGTACAGCGGCTCCAGCTTTCCGCCGCACTGGGCGGCGAATCGGGTGCCGAAGCCGTCGGTGCCGAACTGCGGCCCGGCATTGCCGCCCATGGCGCAGATGACGGCATCGGCCCGCAGGGTCTGGTCCTGACCCTCGGCATCCTCGCACAGGATGGTATAGCCGCTGCGGTTCTGGCTCAGGGTCTGCACAGTGCAGCCGGTACGCACCTCCACGCCCAGCCGGGCAAGGTGGCCTTCCAGCAGGGCCAGCACGTCTGCGGCCTGGTTGGAGTAGGGGTACACCCGCCCGGCCTCATCGGTGCGGGTGTACAGGCCCAGCGCCGCGAACCATTCCAGCGGTGCGGCGGCATCCACCGCGGCCAGCAGGGGCCGCAGGGCGGCGGGGTCAGCGGTGAAATACTGCTCCGGTGCAATGCCGGTGTTGTCCAGATTGCAGCGGCCGTTGCCGGTGGCCAACAGCTTTTTGCCGCACCTGGGGTTGCGGTCCAGCACCGTCACCCGCACTGCCCCTGCCGGGGCAGACTGGGCGGCGGCCAATGCGGCGGCAAGGCCCGCTGCACCGCCGCCCAATATCACGATCTGCTGCATAAGAGCACCCCCTCAGAAATCCATACATTTTATTATAACATACACAGCAGCAAAAGGATAGAAGAATGCCCCAAATTTGCAGCGAATAATCTTTGACGAAAGCCTTGACAGAAAAAGCAGAATTTGGTAGTGTTGATTCGACGGAATTGCGTGGTTTCGCAGGCTGTGGAAATGCGGCCGGAAAAGGGCAGAGAGTTGGGACTCTGCTGAGGAGAAGCTGAATATGTGGAAGAAAAAAGAAAGATGGACGGCAGCTGCGCTGCTGCTGGCGATGGTCGTGGTGACAGGTCTGTGCTGGTACATCCTGTACATCCGGCAGCAGTTCTATGACGAAGGCACCCGCAACCTGCTGGAGACCTATGAGCAGGTGGATAAGTCTTTTTCCATCTTCTCTCGGAGCAATTGGAACATGCTGAACGAGTGGGGCAAGAGTCTGCAGGCTGCCAATGAGGAGGGCCTGGCGGAGGAACGCCTGCGCAGCTATGAGGCCGAGCGGGAGATCTGGCGGTACAGCAGCGTGTATCTGTTCAATGAAAACTGCGAATATTGGAGTATCCGGGGCAAGCATGAAAAAGTGGATCACCTCTGGACGGCCTTTGAGGAGATGTACCGCACCGGCAAGCCTACGGTGTCCAGCTACATCATGCGGAGCGGGGAGCGCCGGGTGGTATACTCTGCGCCCATTGCGCCGGTGGAGATCGACGGCACCACCTACACCAGCCTTGCCGTGAGCTATCGGAATAAGACCATAGAGGAATTGATCGGCGGCAGTGCTTACGGCGGCCAGAGCGACTGCTACATCATCCATCCCGATGGCGATGTGATGCTCTCGGAGGAACCCAAGAGCGAGATCGAGGACTGGATGGACAACCTGTTCGATTACCTGCAGAAGCATGGGCAGGTGGATGCGGGCACACTGACCCGGGCCCGGCAGGACGTGGCAGAGGGCCGCAGCGGCAGCCTTTCCTGCTGGCTTGAGGGCAAGAGCTATTATCTGGTCTACCAGCCTGTGGGCTTTCAGGATCTGTCCATTGTGGGTATCGTCGGCCGTGACGTGGTGGACAGTGGAATGCGGAAGATCCAGAACGCCACCATCCTGCTGCTGGCTGGGCTGTTCTTCTGCGCAGGCATCGTGCTGGTGTACGGTGTCCGCATCGATGCCCGCCTGCGCGTGGAGGAAAAGGAGCGCGCCCTCCGGCAGGAAGAGGAGGCCCGCCAGCAGATGGAGGACCTGGCCAACACCGACGGACTGACCGGACTGTATAATGAACGCTATTTTGACGCATTGTTGAAAGAAAACGAGCTGAACAGGACACCGTTTGTCCTGTTCTACCTCGACCTTGACCGTTTCAAGCCTGTGAACGACCGTTACGGCCACGATGTGGGCGACCAGCTGCTCAAGGAGGTGGCCAGCCGCCTGCGGGGCTGCGTGCGGGAGAGCGATGCGGTGTTCCGCATCGGCGGGGATGAGTTCGCCCTCATCGTCAACGGAGCCGTAACGGAGGGGTTCTGCAAGAGCCGGGTGGAAAAGATCAAGGCAGCCATCCGGGAGCCTTACCGCCTGAAGGATGCAGAGGTGCAGGTTGGCACCAGCTGCGGCTGTGCGGTCTACCCAAGTGACAGCGACGATGTGCGTGCCATCCGCATCCTGGCCGACCACCGGATGTATGAGGATAAGCAGCGCTCCGGCCGGAGCTGCGAGTGACGAGAACGATAAAAGCTTTCTCCCAGTTTCTTGTGCTTTCTCCCAAAATGAGTGTATAATTGGGAGAAGGAAGAACGGGCTGGGAGAAGGAATGGGTGAATCATGCGTACATTTGATTATAAAAAGATTGCAGAATACTCCTGGGATAATGAGGTCTTGTCTTATGTTGCGAAGATCCATGAATGCAAGGGGCGGCAGGAACTATATCTGAAACAAAGGCCCGCTGAATTGGAGCGACTGGTGGAGATCGCAAAGATCCAAAGTACAGAGTCCTCCAATCGGATCGAAGGAATCATCACGACCAATGCACGCCTGAAACAGCTGGTTGAAGATAAAACGACTCCACGTAACCGGGACGAAATGGAGATATTGGGATATCGGAATGTTTTAAATCTCATCCACGAGAACTATGCCTATATTCCGGTAGAGCCGGGGTACATCCTGCAACTGCACCGTGATCTACTGAAATATACGAATTTGACCTATCGAGGACATTTTAAGACTACACCCAATGAGATCGATATGACCCTTCCCAGTGGGGAACGCCATGTGCTGTTCCGCCCGCTGGAACCATACGAGACACCGGGTGCTGTGGAGGCACTTTGCTGCACTTATCAGGATGTGCTGCACAGAGAACTCGTTGATCCCCTGCTTTTGATCCCCTGTTTTATCTTGGATTTTCTCTGTATCCATCCTTTCAATGATGGTAACGGCAGAATGAGCCGGCTGCTGACCCTTTTGATGCTGTATCAGAATGGATATGTTGTGGGGCAGTACATCAGCATTGAAAAAGCAATTGCAGAGACTAAGGATGAGTACTATGCAGCATTGGCGCAGGCTGATCAGCACTGGCATGAGGAGGAAAATGACCCGACACCGTTCATCAAATATATGCTGGCAGTGATCTGCTCCTGCTATCAGGATTTTGAGCAGCGGGTCGATCTGGTCGGCGGGGGACAGAAGCGCGTGACGGCGTACGAACGAGTGCGCAGTTATGCGATGGAAAGGCTGGGAGCCTTTACAAAACAGGAGGCCGCAGAGGCCTGCCCGGGCTTTGGTACAAGCTCGATTGAAAGCGCGCTGAAAAAACTAACAGAGGAGGGCGTTCTGGAGAGGATCGGCGCGGGCAGAAAGACGCAGTATGTGCGCAGGTAAGGCTCCGGCCAGAGCTGAATGAATAATTCCCTTCCTGTTTCCACAGAATAACCATACTTCACAGAAATCTGGAAGCAAAACCGGAACATGGAAAGGAAGGGAACCTTATGAAAGCAACCGGCATCGTGCGCCGCATCGATGAGCTGGGGCGGGTGGTCATCCCCAAGGAGATCCGCCGCACCCAGCGCATCCGCAGGGGAGACCCGCTGGAGATCTTCACAACAGGGGACGGCGAGGTCATCTTCAAGAAGTATTCGCCCATGGGGGAACTGAGCGGGGTGACGGCTCAGTATGTGGATGTGCTGAGCAAGTGCTTTGCCCTGACGGCCTTTGTCTCAGACCGGGACCGCATTCTGGCGGCATCCGGTGCGGGCAGGCGGGATCTGGCAGACCGCAGCGTGAGCCAGCCGCTGGAAAAGCTGATGGACAGCCGCAAGCCCTACCAGAGCGATGGCAGCCCCGAAAAGGCATTGCTGCCCTGTGAGGGCTCACCCCGGGCGCTGCTGTGCGCTGTGCCCATCATTGCGGCGGGGGATGTCACCGGCAGTGTAGGCCTGCTTACGGAGGACCGCACTGCCCAGCCCGATGCCGCCCAGCTCAAGGCGGTGAACGTGGCGGCGGCATTTCTGGCAAAGCAGATGGAGGAATGATCTATTATATAGGAGAGCCGCCGCAGGGCGGCTCTTTTTTGTGCGGCCTTTATGACAGAATTATGAATCTTTCAAAACTTTTCTGAGAAGCTATTGACAGCGCCGCAAAATTGGATATAATGGTCTTAGCACTCAGGAAGAAGGAGTGCTAAAGAACAAAAAGCGAACGAAGGAGGCAGGCGCTATGACGATGGATGCACGCAAGCAGCGTGTCTTGCAGGCGATCGTTGCGCTGTATGGCCTCGAGGGCGAGCCCGTGGGCAGCAGTGTGCTGGCAAACTACTTTGATATGGCAGTTTCCAGTGCCACGCTGCGCAACGAGATGGCCGCGCTGACCAAGCTGGGTCTGCTGGAGCAGCCCCACACCAGCGCAGGCCGTGTCCCCAGTGCCAAGGGCTACCGTTATTATCTGGATCATCTTCTCACCGATGACCAGCCGCTGGACCGTGTGACCCGCGCCCGTGTGGACGCGGTGTTCGCAAGCCTTGACCACGAGCCGGAAAAGCTGGCACAGGGTGCCGCCAAGGCGCTGGCCGCCATCAGCGGCTGCACCGCCGCCGTCAGCACCCCCTGTGCTGAGGATCTCTGCATCGCCCATTACGAGGTGGTGCAGGTGGGCCGCAGCGCCGCAGCGGTGCTGGCTGTGACCACTGCCGGTTATGTCCGCACCCGTGTTGCGCGGGTCCGCACCGGTCTTTCCCGGGAAAATGCAGCGGCGCTTGCCGCCCTGCTCAACCGGAACCTGACCTTTGTGGCTCCTGTTGATCTGTCGCCCCGGCTCCTTGCAGAGCTGTGCAGCCAGATCAGCCCGGAGCTGGTGCCGGTGATCAGCGCTGCCGCCGCCATCCTGCAGGATTCCACCCAGCCCCATGTGTATCTGGGTGGTGAGCAGTACCTGCTGGACTGGCCCCAGCTGGACGGCAAGGTGGGCAGCATCCTGAGCCTGCTGAACGACGAAGAGCAGGCCGCCGCCCTCATTGCACCCCCGGCAGAGCAGAGCGAAAGCATCCTGCTGGGCGAGGATCTGGAACCTCAGATCCCCGGCCTGTGCATCGTGAGTGACCGGTATCTGGTGGGCGGAGGCCTCTGGGGCTCCGTGGCCCTCATTGGTCCCACCCGGATGCCCTTCCAGAAGCTGATGCCGCTGCTCCACACCTTTGCCGATCAGCTTGGCGAAGGAATGAGCGGCAAACGAAAAGATACCCCGCAGGCAGCCGCACCCCGGCGGACTGTGATCTATAAGGAGGACCTGGAATGAGCGAAGAAACAAAAAAGACCCCGCAGGCAGAAGAACCTGCCGTGGAGCCCAACACCGCCGAGCAGGCCGCCCCGGAAACTGCACCTGAGCAGGCAGCGGCTCCCGAGACGAACGCTGAAGCGGCAGACCCCAAGAAAAAGGATGGCTTCTTCAACAAGAAGGCACGGGAGCTGGAGGCCGTGAAGGCAAAGCTGGACGCGGCTGAGAAGAATGCCAATCAGGCCAAGGATCAGCTGCTGCGGATGGCCGCCGAGTATGAGAACTACCGCAAGCGCTCCACCCGTGAGGCTGACCAGAAGTTCAACGACGGCGTGTCCTTTGCCGTGAACCAGATCATCCCCATTCTGGATACGCTGGAGATGGCGGCCAACGCCCCCACCACCGACGAGAATTACAAGAAGGGCGTGACCATGACGCTGGACAAAGCCGCCAAGGCGCTGAGCGTCCTCCATGTGGAGGAGATCGAGGCGCTGGGCAAGCCCTTTGACCCCAACTTTATGAATGCCGTGCAGCAGATCCCCGCCCCCGATGGGCAGGAGAGCGGCACCGTGATCACGGTTTACCAGAAGGGCTACAAGCTGGGCGATAAGATCGTCCGCCATGCCACCGTTGTTGTGGCAGAGTGATTTTGCAAGACCCCGCAAGGGTTTTCAAATATAACATCCGCTTGGTAACATTTGAGCATCACATAAACAAAAAACGTTCTGAATTTGAGAGGAGCTTTCATTATGAGTAAGATCATTGGTATCGACCTTGGTACTACCAACAGCTGCGTGGCTGTTATGGAGGGCGGCGAGCCCGTTGTTATCGCAAACTCTGAGGGTGCACGCACCACCCCGTCCGTTGTCGGCTTCACCAAGACCGGCGACCGTCTGGTGGGTCAGGTCGCAAAGCGCCAGGCCATCACCAACCCTGAGAACACGGTGGCTTCCATCAAGCGTTATATGGGCACCGACCACAAGGTGACCCTGAACGGCAAGGAGTACACTCCCCAGCAGGTCAGCGCTATGATCCTGCAGAAGCTGAAGGCAGATGCTGAGGCTTATCTGGGTGAGACTGTCACCGATGCAGTCATCACCGTTCCTGCATACTTCAACGACAGCCAGCGTCAGGCAACCAAGGACGCAGGCACCATTGCCGGCCTGAACGTCAAGCGTATCATCAACGAGCCCACTGCCGCATCTCTGGCATACGGCATCGATAAGGAAGAGGACCAGAAAATCATGGTCTACGACTTGGGCGGCGGCACCTTCGATGTCTCCATCATCGAGATGGGCGACGGCGTGACCGAGGTTCTGGCCACCAACGGTGATACCCACCTGGGCGGCGATGACTTCGACCAGCGCATCATCGACTGGATGGCAGATGCGTTCCAGAACGAGAACGGCATCGACCTGCGCAAGGATAAGATGGCCGCACAGCGCCTGAAGGAAGCTGCTGAGAAGGCAAAGATCGAGCTGTCCAGCGCAATGAGCAGCCAGATCAATCTGCCCTTCATCACTGCTGACGCTACCGGCCCCAAGCATCTGGATATGACCCTGACCCGCGCAAAGTTCAATGAGCTGACCGCTGATCTGGTCGACCGCACCATGACCCCTGTCCGCAAGGCTCTGCAGGATGCAGGCCTGCGTCCCTCTGACCTGAAGAAGGTCCTGATGGTCGGTGGTTCCACCCGTATCCCCGCTGTCTACGATGCAGTCAAGAAGGAACTGAACTGCGAGCCCTTCAAGGGCATCAACCCCGATGAGTGCGTGGCTGTGGGCGCTGCCATCCAGGGCGGCGTTCTGCAGGGCGATGTCAAGGGCCTGCTGCTGCTGGATGTCACCCCGCTGAGCCTGGGCATTGAGACCCTGGGCGGCGTGTGCACCAAGATCATCGACCGCAACACCACCATCCCCACCCACAAGAGCCAGGTGTTCTCCACTGCTGCTGATAACCAGCCCTCTGTTGAGATCAACGTTCTGCAGGGCGAGCGTGAGTTTGCCCGCGACAACAAGAGCCTGGGTGTGTTCCACCTGGATGGCATTGCTCCGGCTCCCCGTGGTGTGCCTCAGATCGAAGTCACCTTCGATATCGATGCAAACGGCATCGTGAAGGTCAGCGCGAAGGATCTGGGCACCGGCAAGGAGCAGAACATCACCATCACCGCTTCCACCAATATGTCCAAGGAAGATATCGACAAGGCTGTGAAGGAAGCTGAGCAGTTTGCTGCCGATGATAAGAAGAAGCGTGAAGAGGTCGATATCCGTAACGGCGCTGATCAGATGGTGTTCCAGACTGAGAAGATGCTGAAGGAGAACGGCGACAAGATGCCCGCTGACGTGAAGAGCGAAGCTGAGGCAAAGCTGGCCGACCTCAAGACCGCTGTTCAGTCCGGTTCCATCGATGAGATCAAGGCAAAGCAGGATGAGCTGAGCCATGTCTTTGAGAAGATGTATCAGGCTGCCGCTGCTGCCCAGCAGGCTGCAGGCGCACAGCCCGGCCCCGATGCTGGCGCAAACAACCAGCAGAAGCCCAACGATGACGGCGTTGTGGACGCTGACTTCAAGGAAGTCTAAGTTCTGACACAAACGGCAGATGCCCGGCCAAACCGGCGGGCAGGCGTGCCGGATAAAAGCAAAAGCCGCTCCGGTTTTGCCGGGGCGGCCTTTGCTGGTTTTATAGAGGTATGGTTATGGCACAGGAAAAGCGCGATTACTATGAAGTGCTGGGAGTATCCAAAACGGCCACCGATGCGGAGATCAAAAAGGCTTACCGCAAGCTGGCCATGAAGTACCACCCGGACTACAACCCCGGCGATAAGGATGCCGAGGAAAAGTTCAAGGAAGTCAATGAAGCCAACGAGGTGCTTTCGGACCCGAAGAAGCGCCAGCTGTACGATCAGTACGGCTTTGCCGGTGTTGATCCCAGCTATGCAGCCCAGAACGGCGGCGGCGCGGGCGGCTTCAGCGGCTTTGGCGGCGATGGGGTCAACACCGGCAAAGCCGACGAGGGAGCTGCGGCGGGGAAAGTTACGAATGATGTGGTATAAAAAAGTTGACATTCCATACTCAAGGATTTGAGATATAATCAAGAGAATAAGGAGTGAACAAAAATGACAGAAAACAGACAGTATGACCGCGAATACAAAGTAGAGGCAGTGAAGCTCGCCAAAGAAATCGGACAGGCTAAGGCTGCAAAAGAACTGGGAATCCCCAAGAATACCATGTATGGCTGGGTACGGGCCAACCGTCTTGGCAGTCTTGATCTTGGAGCCGGCTCACAGACCCCGCAAAGTGCCATGACGCTTAATGAGGAACTTATCCGGCTTCGCCAGCAGGTGAAGGAACTGGAGAAAGAAAACCGCCGTTTGAAGAAAGAAAACGACTTTCTGGAGGAAGCCAGCGCTTTTTTGCTGCGAGCCGTCTGAAGTCAGCAAAAACGAAAGAATGAAGTTGATTGCTCTAAAAACGGAAGACGGCGCATTAAAAGGGAATATCGCCTTTTTCTGCAGAACCCTTCATGTCAGTAGACAGGGATTTTACCAGTATCTTGCCAATAAAGACCGTCCATGGAAATATCAGCCTCTGGCGGATGCCATGAGGGAGATTCTTGAAGAAGATGAATGTAATGATACCTAAGGCCGGATCCGCATGTATCAGGCATTGACATGGAGGCATCCGGAACATGTAGATATTCCTAGCAAACGGACGGTTTACCGCATCATGGAAGAGATCTGGCTCAGCCAGCATCCCAGACACAGGCCAAACGGGATCACAAAAGCGGACAGGGACGCCAAAAAATCAGACGATCTCTTAAAGCGTGATTTTCATGCGGAGAAACCGCTGAGCAAATGTCTCACCAATATCACAGAGATTAAAGCCAGTGATGGGAAACTGTATATTTCAGCTGTTTTTGACTGTTTTGATGCCAGTGTGATTGGACTGGCGATGGATACCAACATGAAGGCGCCGTTATGTGTGCAGACACTGGAAAATGCTGCAAAAGCATACCCTGGTATCCGAGGAGCCATTATCCACAGTGGCAGAGGGAGCCAGTACACCAGCCAGCTTTACCGGGATGCAATCCGGCAGTACGGCATACAGCAGAGTATGAACAGCGCAGGCGGCAGATGCCACGATAATGCCCGTTGTGAAAGTATGTGGGCGAGGATGAAATCGGAACTGCTGTATGACCGTTATGATACGGAAAAATGACTACGGACGAACTCAGGACAATCATCTGGAGATATTTCATCAGCTATTGGAATAACCGGCGGATCTGCTCCGCCAACGGAGGACTCCCACCGATGGTAAAACGACAACAATACTATGATTCTCTAATAGAGGCAGCATAGCATACAAAATCCTTGAGGAAAATGTGTCAACC
>OHXF01000540.1_pt1 | contig 12518 bp, 10 predicted proteins | sample 1579961 | NCBI WGS metagenome assembly OHXF01 (sample SAMEA3882508, study PRJEB24775) | human gut metagenome | biome: human-associated habitat; feature: intestine environment; material: feces | place: Netherlands | collected 2009/2010
TCGTCCCGCCTTTGAAAAGGTAATGGGTATGACCGCACCAGTTTCTATTACAGATGACTTTTCAAAATCCCGTGTCGTTCAGGCTTACAACTTTTTTGTAGAATCATTGGATACATCCAAATTAAATTACACCACGATCGTTGGAAAAACTCACTTTGTTCGGATCGACCTGGATGCGAATGATGATGAACAGCAAATATTCGATTCTCTGAACTCTCTTGGAGTCAGCCTGACCACCTCTGAACTGCTCAAGAATTATTTTTTCAGTCGTAATAATCTGACAGATTATCAGACGATCTGGGAGCCTGTCTTTGATAATAGCGCCGCAACAAAAGAATACTGGGATACCATTATAGAGACCGGCCGCATTCGCCGTCCTCTGATCGACATCTTTTTTGATGCTTATTTTCAATTGTTCATCCAAAATAAAAAATACAGTATCAGCACAGAGGACAAGTTGATTTATGCCCGCACAGATCGACTGTCAAATTCCTATCAGAGCTTTGTGGACAACTACTGCGGCGGAAGCAAACAGATCATCCTTTCCTCTCTGAGGGAGTATGCCGAGTTGTTCCGTAAGACATTTCAGCCGGATATCTGCGATACTACAATTCCATCCACATTTGGTATCGAGCGGCTGAATGTGGTTATCTTCGGTCTAAAAACAACAACGCTGATTCCGTACGTTCTCTATCTTGCCAAGAATATTTCTGATACGAATGCTCTGAACCAGATGTATGGTATTCTTGAAAGCTACGTTATGCGTCGTATCGTGACCCATGCAACATCTAAAAACTATAACAACCTTTTCCTTTCTTTGATTGCTAATGAGATTCTGGATGCTGACGATCTGCGCACTCGATTACAGGCCGCTAGTGGAACGAATTCTTATATTCCGACAGATACTGAACTTCGGGATGGTTTTGAACATTCTAAACTGATGAACCTTTATTCTAAAGGTGTTCATTATCTGATTGAAAGCCACATCCACCCCGCTCAGAGTGCTGTTGTGCTGCATGGTTTCAACAATTACAGTCTTGAGCATCTGATGCCCAAAAAATGGCGCAACAACTGGCCCGCCTGCTCTACCCCGCTGGACGCAGAAAAAAGAGATTCTATCCTTCTGACTCTGGGAAATCTCGCAATCATCCCACAGTCTTTGAACGCCTCCATCCGGGACAGTGACTGGAGCACAAAGAAAGCCGGAAAGGGCCAGGAAAAGCCCGGTCTTACGCTCTGCGCATCGGGCCTTTCCACGCTTCAGGATGCCCTGACAAAAACGGACTGGAACGAGAGTGAGATTCAGGCCCGTGCCCTCTGGCTTTACAAACAGGCACAAAGTCTCTGGAAACTTTAAACCATTCAAAAAATGCCGCCGCACGAATTTGTGCGACGGCATTTTCAGTTCCAATTACAGCATCCTGGAAAGGAAAGCCTTCAGACGAGGATGCTTGGGGTTCGAGAAGAGCTCCTGCGGGGGCTCATCTTCCTGGATCCTGCCCTCATCGATGAAGATGACGCGGTTGGACACCTCGCGGGCGAAGCCCATCTCGTGGGTGACCACCAGCATGGTGATGCCGGTGTGGGCCAGCTCCTTCATCAGCTCCAGCACCTCGCCGACCATCTCAGGGTCAAGGGCGGAGGTGGGCTCGTCGAACAGGATGACATCCGGGTCCATGGCCAGAGCGCGGGCAATGGCAATGCGCTGCTGCTGGCCGCCGGAAAGGCTCTTGGGGAACACATTGGCTTTATCGGACAGGCCGACACGGGCCAGCAGCTCCTCGGCACGCTTGGAAGCCTCCTCCTTGCTCTTGAGCTTGAGCAGCTCCGGGGCCAGGCAGAGGTTCTGCTTGACGGTCAGGTGGGGGAAGAGGTTGAAGTGCTGGAACACCATGCCCATCTTCTGGCGCACGGCATCGATGTGGGCATCATCCACCTCGATGCCCTCAAACTTGATGGAGCCGCCGGTGGGGATCTCCAGCCGGTTCAGGCAGCGCAGGAAAGTGGACTTGCCGCAGCCGGAGGGGCCGATCAGGCAGACCACATCGCCGCGGTAGATGTCGATGTCGATGCCCTTCAGGACATCCAGGGTGGGGGTGGGCTGCTTTGCGCCCTTTTTGGCCTCACCGCCATAGGTCTTGGTCAGACCACGGACTTCCAGGATCTTTTCAGCATGATTAGCGGTCACCTTGCGCCATCCTCCTCTCAAACTTCGACAGCAGCCATGTAAAGAGCATGACTAAGATCAGATAGACCACTGCAACGCCCAACAGGGGGAACATGGCCTCGTAGGTACGGTTCATAATGCCCTGCGCCGCATACAGCAGCTCCTTGCCGCCGATAACGGTGATGAGCGAGGTATCCTTGAGCAGGACGATGAACTCGTTGCCCAGTGCAGGCAGCACCGCGCGGATGGCCTGCGGAATGACAATGACCACCATGGTGGTCATGTAGTTCAGGCCCAGGCTGCGGCCGGCTTCCATCTGGCCGGGGTCCACCGCCATCAGGCCGCCGCGGATGATCTCCGAGACGTAAGCGCCCGAGTTGATGCCCAGTGCCAGCGCACCGACCATGGTAAAGTTGCGGCTGTTGGAAAAGATGACCATGCTCATAATGAGCAGCTGGACCATCATGGGGGTGCCGCGGATGATGGTGGTGTACACCTGACAGACGGCATTGAAGAAGCCCAGCACCGGGTTCCTGCGACCGGAACGCTGCTGGTCGTGCGCAACACGCACCAGTGCCACCACACTGCCCAGCACCACGCCCAGTGCCAGCGCAATGGCGGTGACCAGCAGCGTAGTGCCCACGCCCTGGATGTACTGCACCCAGCGGTCGTTCAGGATGAACGCCTGATAGAATTTGAAGAACATTTCCTGCCCGAAGTCCAGCTTCGTGCCGCTGTTGAGCAGCTCTTTCAGCAGTTCGTATTGTGCGGCCATTCGCATCCTCGCTTTCTAAAATTGTTAGAATTTTGTAACCTGTTCTTTCCAAAAAAGGGGAGGTGCCCCAGATGGGGCCGCCTCCCCGTGATACAAGGTACAGCTGAATTATTCAGCGGTGATGTACTTATCCACGATGGACTGCAGGGTGCCGTCAGCCTTCAGCTCTTCCAGAGCGGCATTGACAGCATCCTCCAGAGCGGAACCCTTTGCCAGACCGATGGCGTAATCCTCCTCGGCGTAGCTGGTGTCCAGAATGACCAGACCGGGGTTGGCAGCAACGAACTCCTTTGCAGGGGCATTGTCGATGACAACTGCATCGACCTGGCCATTGTTCAGAGCCTGCACAGCGGTCAGGCCGTCGTCGTATGCAACCACAGCGTCATCGCCGAAGTCATCAGAGCAGTAGATGTAGCCGGTGGTGCCGCGCTGGGTGCCGATCTTCTTGCCTGCCAGATCATCGGGAGAGGTGATATCAGAGCCCTCGGGAACGATGATGGACTGGATGCCGGTAGCATAGCTGTCGGAGAAGTCCATCACAGCCTTGCGCTCGTCGGTCACGGTAACGCCAGCCATGACGATATCGGCCTTGCCCTGCTGCACGCTCAGCAGTGCTGCGTCGAAGTCCATATCATCGATCTGCAGCTCCAGGCCCAGCTTCTCAGCAATGGCCTTGGCGGTGTCGATGTCGATGCCCTCGAACTCACCGGCATCGGTGGTCATCTCGTACGGAGGGAAGGCAGCGTTGGTGGCCATGGTCAGCTTGCCAGCCTCAACGGTGGTCAGCTCAGCGGCAGCGCTGGTGGAAGCAGCCTCGGAAGAAGCTGCACTGCTTGCAGTGGAAGAAGCGGTGCTGGAGGCGGAACCGCCGCAGGCAGTCAGAGCCAGAGCGGCAGCGGTCAGACCAGCGGCAGCCAGAAAGCTGCGGCGATTGATCTTTTTCATATTCAAACACTCCTCTGTTGATTGTATAATTTTTCACTTTCCCGGCACGATGCGCTTCATCGTGTCATCAAGGAACAGGATTAGTATATGTTGTACAAATAAAAAAGTCAAGTGTTGTGCAAAAAATCGGAACAAATGAAACCCTTTTGAAAACATTTATACATACAGCGGCCCATTCTTAATGTATATATACATTTTTCTCCTGTGTTTCTGTCATTCCGTTGTATTCTGCCAGTGAATCTTCCCACAGGACTTAATCCCGGACATTGACACCTTTTCCTTCTAATTGGTATAATCAGGCTGGAGCCATGGTAAAAACAGCCAAGCTCAAACCGCGCTGCCCCGCCGGGATGCGGGGAGAAAGGATCCTGCTATGAAAAATCGTATACTGAAAGCCCTGGCCTCCTTTGGTCTGTCCGTCTGTGTGCTGGCAGGCAGTTCTGTGGTCAGCATGGCCGAAGAGACCCCGGGCAAAACCGAGTGCAAAGAACACACCTGGAAGACCACGACAGAGTATAAGACTGAGTGTGTGGAGACCACCTTCCAGCATAAGCTCCCCGATGGTACCACCGAGGCCCTTACACTTTGCCCCGAATGCGGCAAGGTAAAGAATAACACCCAGCTGACCAAGGTAAACGGTGTCTTCTCCAACTTTTCCAACCTGACTGTTCACACCGGGACTCTGAAAAACGGTGAGCAGGTAATGACAGCAGCATTCTACTATCCCACTGTTATTGAACGGGTCATCTGCGAAAAGTGCGGCACCGCAAAGAGCGAGGAGGTCACCCCTGCCCGTGTGATGGCTCAGCCGGTCATTGCCAGCATCGAGGTACCCGCCAATACCGTTTCCGGCTACAGCCTGATGCAAATCAATGCCGACGGTACCGAAACACCGGTCAGTGTTTCCTACAACACCGAGCTGAACAAGGCATATTTCCGTCTGGATGTCACCACCGGGGCCCAGCTGCTGCGGATGGTTCCCACCACCTGATTTTCCCGCATAACCAACGAGACCGCCCGGTGGGCGGTCTCGTTTTTGTTTTATCGGCGTTTCTGTGGCAGGGGGATGCCCAGCACCAGGGCAATGCCCACGGCCAGCGCCACGGCGATCTTGAAGGTGGAGATGCCGTTTGCCAGCGCCAGCGCGTTGTCGCCCTGAATGAAGTAGTAGGCGCTGTAATAGATGCCCGCACCGGGCACCAGCGGAAAGATGCCGGTGAGCAGGAACACCGTCACCGGTGCTCTGAGGGTCATCGCAAGGATGCGGGCCAGCAGCGTCAGCGGAATGACCGCCAGCAGCGAGGCTGCAAAGGCTTCCATCCCGAACAGCTCCGCGATCTCGTATACCAGCCACCCCACTGCGCCCACCAGCCCGCAGTAGGGCAGGGTGCGCCTGGGGCAGGCAAAGAGGATGGCAAAGCTCAGGGTGCCCGCCCCGGCCAGCAGGAACTGCAGGGCCAGACGGCCCAGCTGCTCCCCGGTGAAAAGAAGTTCTGTCATACCACGGCCACCCCCTTCAAAAAGGCATAGAGACTCAGCACAAGGCCGGTGCCGATGGCGATGCTGGCCGCAATGAGCAGCGCGTCGATCATCCGGATGGTGCCGGACAGGTAATCTCCCTGCACAAAGTCCCGGATGCCCATGGTAAAGGCGATGCCGGGGGTCAGGATCATCAGGGTGCCGATGATGGCGTGACTGGCTTCAGTGCCCAGCAGGCTGCAGCCCAGAATACAGCACAGGGTGATGAGGGCGGCGGTAGAGATGGTTCGGAACCCGCCCCCCACGCCGTGCCGCCCGCAGAACAGCAGGTAGGCGTTGGCCGCAACACCGGCCGCAGCGGCGGCAAGCCCTGCTTTCAGGTCGCCTCCAAAGATCAGCGCAAAGCAGAACGCGCCGCCCATGCCCGCCGCAAGCTGCACCCAGTCCTTCGGAAAAGGGATGCACCTGGCCTGAGCCAGCCGGGTCTCAGCCTCATCGATGGTGTCCACTTCCCCGGACGCGATCTGGCGGGAAAGCTGATTCACCGCCGCCACCCGCCCCAGGTGGGTGGTACGGGTGGGCACGTTGCGCACCTCGCTCATCTCTGCCGTGCCTGCGCTGGCAAAAATGCCGTTGGTCAGCACATAGACATGGAACTCCCGCAGGTGGAAGCTGGCCGCCATGATCTCCATGGTCTGCTCCACCCGGAACACCTCTGCCCCGTTCTCCAAAAGGGTCTGACCGGCCGCCATAATAAAATCCATGATGCGGCGGCGCTGTTCCCCGTCCGGATACAATTCCCTCTCTGCCATGCTGTGGTCTCCTTAAAATTGGCATAAAAAATGACCGCCTCAACGTTTCAGTGCCTGAGCGGTCATTTTTCTTAACGAATCTATTTGTAGTATAGTCAATCTCCGGCGGCTTGTCAAGCAGGCACGCCGTTTTTTCAGAACTTGAACAGGTTCACGATCCGCTGCCACAGGCGGGTGAAGAAGTTGCCTTCCTGCACATCGGCGGTGGTCTCGGCGGTAACATCCGCAGCGGCGACCGTCTCACCGGTCTTATAGACGAACTTCACGCTGCCGGAAGCATCCTCGGACTTACCGGCAAAGCTGGTGTAGTCCTCCAGACGGCTGGTCATCTCGTCCAGCACGGTCTTCAGGCCATGGATCTGCTCCTCGTCCAGAGCGCCGGTCAGCTTGGAGATGCCCTCCTCATTGAACTGGTTCAGGCCATCGTTCAGCCGGACCGTGCCATCGCTGAGCTGGCCTGCGCCATCATTCAGGGTGGTCACGCCGTCATACAGGGTCTTGGTGCCATCGGCCAGCTGGGCGGCACCGTCCTTTGCGGAGTGGGCACCGTCAGCGGCGGTGGCAACACCGTTGGTGTACTGGTTGACGCTGGACACGAAATACTGGATCTGCGCCAGGCTGTTCTTCAGGGCACGGACATCTGCGATATCCTGGCTGTTCTCAGCCTGATACTTCAGCTCGTCATGCACGGTCTGCTTGGCGCTGGCAGTGCTCAGATCAAGCATGGCGCTGAACATGGAGGGGTCGTAGCTCTGCATCAGCCGCAGAGCAGCTTCCAGGTCGTGGTTGGTCTTGGTTGCGGAGAGATACAGGGCAATGTCCAGCTGGCTGTCCTTGAAGCTGGGCTCCTGCTCCCAGACGGTGCGCACCATCTTCTTGCGGGCAGCGGCCAGTGTCTTTTCGTTCATGGTCAGCACTTCGTCAATGACGGAAGCGTAGTTGTCCCAGGTCATGGGGGTGTCGATCAGGCCGCCCTCCATCAGGGTGCTGTTGGCGGAGGCCAGAACGCCATCGGCCACCTGCTGGGCACCTGCCTGCAGGGCGGCGTTGTTGGAGCTCAGGGTATCCAGGCCGTTGGTCAGCTGGCCCAGACCATCGTTCAGGGCAGAAGCACCGCTGTTCAGCTGAGAAGCGCCGTCCAGCAGGGCCAGGGTACCGTTGGCCAGCTGGGAAGCACCGTCCACCAGTTGGGCGGCACCATCCATCAGCTGGTTCATGGCATCGTTCAGCTGGCTGATGCCATCGGTCAGCTCGTTGAGGCTGCTCAGGTCAAAGGCATTGGTGCCCAGCGCATCGGCGTTGGTGGCACAGGCCAGCATGACCTGCGGCGCGGTCAGGTTCTCAACATCGGCTTCCACGGTGACACTGTCCTGCAGATAATCCTCCACAGTAGACAGGTCATCGGGCAGCAGGCCGTCCAGAGAGTCCTTCACGCCGGGCAGGCAGACAAAAGCGGCCACGCTGCTCTTGGCGGCGGATTCCAGCATTCCGTGCTCGGCGCTCAGGTTGGTGGCATCCTGACCAAAGATCACGCCCACAGCAGTGATGAGCGGGGTGACGACGGTACGCTCCTTGCCGTTGACGGTCACGGTGCCGGTCTCGTTGTTGGTCAGGTCGATGGTCACGGTCAGGTGGCCGCTCTTGCCGATCAGGTTCTCAAGGCTGTCGGTCACGCCGTCCAGCGTATAGGTGACATTTGCGGTGATGGGCAGGGCCTTGTCGGTATTTCCCTTATAGTACACGTCGGTGTCGTCGGTGTTCCAGACCAGCTTTTCGCCGTCCTGGGTGAACGCGGCATCGCTCTCGGTGTTCTGGATGTCGGTCAGGGTGCTCTCATCGGTGACATTGGACAGGCCGGAAGCGCTGTACAGGTGCTCGCTGACGGTGGTGGACTTGATGGAGCCGTCGGCGTTCATCACGGCGTAGACGGTCTCATCCTTGGAATAATCGGCCTTGGCGGCTGCAAAGGCGGGCAGGGTCATGCCTGCGGCGAGAGTCAGCGCCAGCGCCGCACTGGCGAAACGAAGCGATTTTTTCATGGTAGTTACTCCTTATCAGACTTCTTGGCGTTGGAAGATTCAGGGACCAGCCAGTGCATGGTGGTGTGGCGGATGACCCAGTCCAGCAGCATCAGAGCGGCGGGCAGAACGACCAGAATGACAGCCATACTGATCAGTGCGCCGCGGGAGATGAGCCGGCAGATGCTCTGCAGCAGCTCCATCTTACTGATGGCGGCCACGCCGACGGTTGCGGCAAAGAAGGTCAGGCCGCTGGTCAGGATGGACTGGCTGCAGTGCTCCAGCGACTGCTGGGCAGCTTCCCGCGGGGTGCGGCCATAGCTGCGCTCCTCGTGATAACGGGTGGTCATCAGGATGGAGTAGTCCACAGTCGCGCCCAGCTGGATGGTGCCGATGACGATGCTGGCGATGAAGGGCAGCTGGGTACCGGTGAAGTACGGGATGCCCATATTGATGGAGATGGCGGCCTCGATGCTGGCAACCAGCAGCACAGGGATGGACAGGCTCCGGAAGGAGATCAGGATGATGGCAGCGACTGCCATGATCGACCAGACGTTGACGTTCTTGAAATCCACGTCCGCAACCTCGATCAGATCCTTGGTCATGGCACCCTCGCCGGTGATGACACCGTTGGGGTCAACCGCCTTGATAAGGTCGTTCATCTCAGTCAACTGGTTGTTGATGGCATCGGTGCCGGTCTTATAGGAGCTGTTGGCCAGAATGAGCTTGTAGCCGCCGGACTGCAGGATCTCGGTCACGCTGTCGGGCAGCAGTTCGGTCTGGAAGCCCGGACCGGTGATGGAATCCAGGCTCACCACCTGGGTGATGCCGTCCACATCCTTGAGCTCATCGCAGAGGTCAGACACCTGCGTTGCGGTCAGGTCCTCATCCACCAGAATAAAGTGGGAGGTGGTCATGCCGAAGTCCTCGCCCAGCTTGTTGGTGCCAACGATACCGGTCAGGTCCTGGGGCAGCGAGTCGAACAGGGTGTAGTAGACCTCGGTCTTTTGCTGGGCCACCACAAAGGGCACCAGCAGCACAAGAAAGACGGCCACGATGGGCATTGCGTGCTTGGAAACAAAGTAGCTGAGCTTGGTCAGCTTGGGAACGATGGTGCGGTGCTTGTACTTTTCGACCTGCTGATCAAAGGTCAGGATCAAAGCAGGCAGGACGACGATGGTGCAGATGACACCCAGCGCCACACCCTTTGCCATAACAACACCGATATCGCGGCCCAGCGTCAGGCGCATGGCGCACAGTGCCAGGAAGCCCGCAATGGTGGTCAGGGAGGAAGCGGTGATGGAGGTCATGGTCTTGCAGATGGCGGTCACCATGGCTTCCTCGTTGGAGGAGCGGAGTTCCTTTTCCTCCTGATAACGGTGGAGCAGGAAGATGGAGAAGTCCATCGTCACACCCAGCTGCAGCACCGTGGAAAGCGCCTGGGTGATGTAGCTGATCTGACCCAGGAAGATGTTGGTGCCAAAGTTGTACGCAATGGGGAACAGCAGGCCCAGCATGAACAGCACAGGCGTGATGGTGCTCTCCAGCGAGAGGAACAGCACCAGCATACTGGCACCCACAGCGCACAGGATGTACAGCGGCATCTCTTCATTGATCAGCGCCTTGGTATCCTGCAAGATGACGCTCATGCCGCCAAAGTAACAGTCGTGCCGCAGCACCTGTTTGATCTGCTTGACGGCGTTCATCGTCTCGTCGCTGGCGCTGGGCGCATCAAACCGGACGATGAGCATGGTGGAATCATTTTTACCGAACATGAACTGCTGGACATCCGCGGGCAGCATCTCGGTGGGGATGCTGGGGTCGATGACATCGCTGAGCCAGAAGGTCTGTGTGACACCGGGCACCGCATCAATGTCCTTCTTCATGGCGATCAGTTCATTGGTAGGCAGGCCTTCCACCGTGATCATACCGGTGGAGGCCAGATGGAAGTCGTCCTCAAGCGCTACCTCGCCGATCATGGAGTCAAGCTCCTGCGGCAGATAGGTCAGGACATCATAATTGATGCGGGTAGCAACCGCGCCGATTGCGGAAGGGATCAACAGCAGGACCGCTACTGTTAAGATCAGCTTGCGCAGACGCACGATGCTCTGTGCGATCTTTTTCATGGGAACCCTCCATACGAAAGTTGATTGGATCTGCCCTAAAATGACCCGTGGTCATTTCTGAGCAAGCACTATTATAACCAATCGACGCAAGGTGTCAAGATAGAAAATGACCAAAAGTCAGTTTTCTTATCACAAAGCAAAAATTGTATAGCTTGTCCGGGGGCTTTTGCTCTTGCGCTCTTCCCTTCTCCCTGCTAAAATATTGTTTACACGACAAAACAACGTCAGAAAAGAGGATGCAGCAAGCTATGAGCACCGTGGAAGGAAAGAAACAGGAAAAGCGCCGCGCGCTTCTGGATGCAGCTTATGAGCTGTTTCTGGAGCGGGGCACCTCCAAGACCAGCGTGGAGGATATCACCTCCCGCGCCAAGGTGGGCAAGGGCACATTCTACCTCTATTTTGCCGATAAGGGTTCGGTCACGCAGGCCCTGCTGGCCCGGGTGAGCTACCAGCTGCTGGACAACGCCTGTGCCGCTGCCGAACAGCACGCCGCCGAGCTTACCAGCTTCCCCGACCAGATGATCTTTGTCATTGACCATATCATCGAAGCCCTGCGCGCGGACACCCTGATGCTCCGCTTCCTGGAGCGCAGCTTTGTCTGGCCCGGGCTGGATCAGATCGAAGCCAGCGGCGAGGCCGAGCCGCTGATGCGCAAGGTCCTCCAGATCGTGATGTGCAGCCCCGAGATGGCGGGCCGCACCGAGCGGGAGATCTACCAGCGCATCACCGCCCTGGGCAGCATGTGCATATCGGTGTGCTATACCTCCGTGTTGGAGGGCAAGCCCGACAACATCGACAACATGAAGCCCATCCTCTACGACATCATCCGCCGGGCGCTCTGAGCGCACTTCTCCCCTGCAGCCCCCGCAAAGGGACTTTTGCGCCAATCCTCCGGGGCAAAAAACGGAAAAGGCAGACTTTTTTCAAAAAAGCCCTTGCAATTGCGCGAAAAATGTGGTATCATACTCAAGTCGATACGACATCTGGACGGTTAGCTCAGCTGGTAGAGCATCTGCTTGACGTGCAGGAGGTCACAGGTTCGAGTCCTGTACCGTCCACCATACAGTTCGTACTCGAACCCGATTCTTTATGAAAAAGGGTTTGGGTACGTTTTTTGTTTATCGGAAGTTCTGCGGAAGGACTACTCGGAACGGTAAACGAGCAAAGGCAGGGTATCACTATGATAGTGGTATCCTGCCTTTTGCTTTGCGGAATCAAGTTCGCTTTGTGCGAACTTGGTCGTCCCCCTATATGGCGCGTTTGGGAGTAGTCGCTGCGTACGTGCGTACCGGGAGCCTGTACACCTCTGACAAGGTGTAACACACTAGACTTTGTGCCAAAGTCTGTGTGCCAAGGGGTCAAGCCCCTTAGAATCCCTGCGGAGCGTGTACGCACGTACGCAGAAAAATGGCAAAATTTCACTATATCGGGGTGTTCTTTCATGGTGGAGTGTGGTATACTCGGCTTAGCCCAGTAAATCGGAGTTTGACGAGGTAAAAGAATATGAATGGAAAACATCTATTTCTTACATCTGCAGGGTTGACCGATAAGATGAAAGAGAAATTCTTTGATATTATTGGAAAGTGTCCGAAGGATGTGAAAGTGCTTTATATTCCAACAGCTGGCATTGAAACAGATGGTGCAAGAGAGTCGCTTGCAATATGTTTTCATGAACTCTTTCTAATGGGAATTCAGTACGAAAATATATTAGTGTACAATCTGGAATTAATTCTTTCAAAAGACTATCAAAGAACCTATTCTTCGTATGTTACAACCCCGTTTATGCTTACAAGGCTATTAACTTTTGAAGAATTAAACCAATTTGATGCTGTTTTTGTCAGTGGTGGTGATGTATCTGTGCTTTGTCGTGAAATGTCTAGAACTGGTTTTGATAGAATACTTAATAATGCAATTAAAAACGGACTTATATATGTCGGAATCAGTGCAGGAAGTATGTATGCGGCGGGAAATTTAACAGATGGATTACATATTATTGACAATCCTATTATCCCCCATTGGAATGGTTCTGAAACAACAGTATTACCGAACGGCAAAGATGAGATTAAGCTTGCTGATGGAAAAGCTGTTTATGTAGAGGATAATTACATGAGTGTAATATGATGCACATGTAGGATTAGTCAAATTCCAGTTTGCCGTACTCGTTCCAGCAGGGTTTGGGGCAGGCACGCCCCAACA
>OHXF01000543.1_pt1 | contig 12501 bp, 8 predicted proteins | sample 1579961 | NCBI WGS metagenome assembly OHXF01 (sample SAMEA3882508, study PRJEB24775) | human gut metagenome | biome: human-associated habitat; feature: intestine environment; material: feces | place: Netherlands | collected 2009/2010
CGATGTATCCCAAAGCCTCACCGTCGTGAAAGATGCTTGCCGCCGTTTCAAAGCCCACATAATCCCCGGTCCGGATGCTTGCAGCAATGCCGGGCATGGCGAGGGACGCACCGACGAGCAGCACAAGGCACGCCGCCACGGCAGAAACCATGGTAATTGTATTACGACGCAGCCGTTTCTCCCGCTCAATTTTGGCGATGCGCCGCTTTGTCTCCGCAACACGCTCTTCATGGCTCCGCATTAGTGATTCCCTCCAGTTCTAATAGCCTTCGCAGGCTCTTTTTTCCGCGATACACCATGTTGGTGATCTGCTTTACCGTTTTTCCCGTGACCTCCGCTGCCTGTGCGTAACTCATATCCTCAAAATAAGTGAGATACAGCACCTCCCGATAGTCCGGGTTCATTTCGTCCATGCAGAAGTGCAGAACGCGGTTTCGCTCCTCCGTCCGAATGACCTCCTCCGCCAGCAGCCGTCCGTCCGGCTCGACGGTCAGTGCATCGAGGCTGAACAGGGGCTTCCGCCTGCTCTTGTGGCGCAGTACCATGTGCCGTGCCGCCTTATAGAGATACGCCTTGAAGCCGCCGTCCCGTATCTTCGGCTTTTTCGTGAACAGATAGGCGAAAACATCCAGCATCAGCTCTTCGGACTCGTGAACGTCATGCAGATAGCCGTCGATATACAGGATCAGCGGATTACCATATTTTTTCATTAGGGCATTAAGCCCTTCGTCGTCGCCGCTCAGATATTGGCGGTATAGGGTTTCATCGCAGGCCATTGCACTCACTTCCTTTTTGCGGATGCTTCCAATTCCAATGCGGAGGGGATCCGTCAGGTGCTTGTCCTGCCGGGATCGCGGTGCTGTTCCTGAAAGCGCGGGTCGGACGGCTTTTCCGCGTTTTCAGGGATCGCCCATGAGTGCCCAAACTGGGACGCGCCGGGGATCCTCCCCTCGGCGCAATACTGGTTGACCCGCCGCTCTGACACGCCCCAACGGTAGGATGCCTCCCGAATGGAAATATAGCCCTTGATCCCGTTCATACCGTACCTCCGCAAGTATAATTCAACATTTTACATTATATACGAATATCCGAATAAAAGCAAGCCCACACGGACGACTTTGCACGAAGTTTTTAAAGCCCTTATTTCAAGCTGTTTTCTGCCAATTTTCGCAAATGGACTTGTAACAAAGACGGCTTTTAGATAGATGAGGTCATTTCAGAAACCAACACAAGGCACCGGATTGGATTCAACGAGATGATTGCCAATGCCATGTCCGACAAAATCGACCTTATCGTCACCAAGTCAGTCAGCCGATTTGCACAAAACACGGTTGACAGTTTGACCACTATTCGTAAGCTAAAGGAAAAAGGTGTTGAGGTCTGTTTTGAGGAAGAAAACATCCGGACCTTCGACAGCAAAGGCGAGCTTCATCTTCCCTGATGAATTTAATCATTTAAGTGCGTGAATTAAAGCTAAGGAAGTATGCTAATTAAGTTAGTTAGCCTGATAAAATATGCAGAAAAATTAAGGCTTTTGCCTCATTCAAAAATACATTTCCATTCATATTCTCACAGGCAAAAAAATAGCCACCCCTTCAAGCTGATTACCTCCTTTTTTGTAAATAAAAAAGACAGCTCAATAGCTGTCTAAAAATACAAAAAGCAAATCTTTTTATTTGTTCAATTATAAATTCACTGCTTGTGTTCGCTTATTATTCTATTCCGGTTTTATTGACTATGGTGCAGCCAAGATAATGTCTTTATCCGCTTATCTCTTCAACATAATTATAATTTTAATCAAAATAACTTTCAATAGTGTTTTTCGCAAATCAAGTAGGAGACTACCCATTAGTTGAGTAGCCGACCTCTCACACCACCGTGCGTACCGTTCGGTACACGGCGGTTCAATCATATTGAGTGCACAGACTTGTACGCTTCGGATATGTCATAATATCCCCGGCGTGCAAGTCTTTCGTTTGTTATAGTATGATGTAATATGCCACTTCTTGCAACAGCCCAATAGCCTTTCCGAGTGTTTCCGTTTCGGTAAGCCTGCCATTCGGGCATACCCAATTTCTTTAGGTTTGCCACCTTTGTTTTTGGCTTCTTCCATTGCTTCCAGATATACATCCGTATTCTTCTTCGCAACCACTCGTTCCATTGCTTCATAAGTGTTTCCATTTCCGCTATTCCGTAATATCCAAGCCATCCTCGCATAAATACCTTTATGTTGTTTAACACGGTATCAAGCTTCCTGCCCTGACTACGGGAAGTTAGTTTTCGCAGTTTATCTTTGGCTTTCTTCTTCGACTTTGCGTGAACTCGGATATATGCACCCTTTCTGTTCCTTCCCATCGCAAAGCCGAGAAACCGAAATTTCGGATTGAATATACACTTACCGCTCGGCTCTTTTCCGTATTTACCTTAAGCTTTAATTTCTTCTCAAGATACGCCGCACTTGTTCCGAGCAATCTTTCTGCCGCACGCATACTCTTTGCTAAAATAAGTATATCGTCTGCGTATCGGATTACCTTTACTCCTCTGCCCTCAAACTCCTTATCGAATTTATCAAGATAGATGTTGGCAAGTAGCGGTGAAAGATTTCCGCCCTGTGGCGAACCCTCCTTCGTTTTCATTACTATGCCGTTTTCCATTACTCCGCTTTTAAGATACTTCTTGATTAAATCAATCAGCCTCTTATCTTTGATGTCCTCTCGGAGCATATTCATAAGAAGTTCGTGATTCAGCGTATCAAAATATTTGGATAAATCAAGGCATACTGCATATTTGTACCCCTCGTCCGCATATTCCTTTACTTTGAGTATTGCGTCCTTTGCACTTCTGTGCGGTCTGTAGCCGTAGCTTCCGTCCGAAAACTTTGGCTCATAGATTGGTATCAGCACCTGTGCTATTGCTTGTTGGATAATGCGGTCTATGACTGTCGGTATTCCGAGCTTTCTCACTCCCCCGTTATCCTTGGGAATTTCTACTCTCCTGACAGGCGACGGCTTGTATTTGCCGTTCCTTATACTTTCGAGCAGTTCATTCCTATGTTCTTTCAGCCACGGGAGGGCTTCATCTATAGTCATACCGTCAACTCCGCCTGCTCCCTTATTGGCTTTTACCCGCTTGTAGGCTTTGTTCAGATTATCTCTGTTCAGCACCTTTTCAAGCAAGTCTGCACCGTCCTTTCGGTCAACCTCTCGACTTTCGGTACTGTACGCTTCTGCATACTCTTCGTGTTCCACACTATCCCTTTGCAGGAAGCCGCCGTTTTCGGCGTATTCTGTTTTCATCATACCGACCTCCTTTAGTCTCTTACTCAGAACTTATGATTGTTCGGTCCTTCCCGAAAAAAAATTTATTTCCTCAGTACTATGACCTCTGCTGACTTCTTGCAGTTCGTTGTTACTACGGAAAATTATTCCGCCTGCAAGACCTCCTCGGGTAAGCGTAATCACTTTCACCTCATATATCTGCTGCATTTACACCTTGAAATTCGGGCAGTATTGGACTTCGTTTTGTCTTGGAAACTCGTCCGTTTCAAGTATGCCTTATATGCAATTTCTGTTCGTCAGACCGAGGTTTTGCCTCCGACTTCTTTCAGACTCCGTCTCACGGCGGACGCCCTTGTCTTCGGCTAACAGTTCCTACTGCCAAGCCTGTAGCGGACTTTCACCGCCAAGTTATTACGCGTGCCAAGCACACAAGAAATATGGCACAGCGGTTTTTATGACCTCTGTGCCGTATTTGCGATGTTTCCGTGATGGTTCGTTAATTGTTACTTATCTCTGATTATTTGACGGAATGCCTTTTCCTCTTATCAAATACCGTTACACCTGTCAGACCACCGCCGCTGATAGCCGGTGGTCTTGCATCCTTTTAAACTCGAACAATCATCCGAATTAAATTATTTTTTTCTTCCTTACAATCGCCGAAACAAGCGAAACAATATTCCAAAGAAGAGACCCTCCGGAAAGAGAAACTGCTGCGGTAGCAAGGGGCTTGGAAACACTGACCCTATCGCTGATTGCGGAAATATTGCCCGCATCCAGCGTTGTGTTGTCGGTCAGCGTAAGGATCAGGTTGCCGTCATCGTCAATACGGCAGCCCTTAATTCCGATGCCGTCTTTACCGTCAGCACCATCCTTACCGTCTTTTCCGTCTGTGCCGACGATCTTGCCGAGGTTGGTAACAACTCCGTCGGTAAAGGTGATGATAAGATTGCCGTCTGCGTCAATATGCGCTGACTGGATTCCGGTTCCGTTCAAGCCGTTCGAACCATTTGATCCGTCTTGACCGCTTTGACCGTCCTGACCGTCCTTGCCTGCGTCACCCTTGTCGCCCTTGGCTCCGGTGACATTTCCGAGATTGTACACAGTGCCGTCAGTCAGAGTGATGATGAGGTTGCCGTTTTCATCTACAACAGCATCCTTGACGCCGACTCCGGCAGCACCGTTGTTTCCGGCATCGCCTTTGTCGCCCTTATCACCTTTATCGCCCTTAGCTCCCGTGACTTTACCGAGGTTGTGTACAGTATCGTCGGTCAGTGTAATAACAAGATTGCCGTTCTCATCGATTGCTACCGACTTCACTCCTACACCGGTAGCACCGGTTTCGCCTTGGTCGCCCTTATCGCCTTGGCTGCCTTTATCTCCGGTAACCTTGCCGAGGTCAATCACGGTGTCATCGGTGAGGGTAATAATGAGATTGCCGTTTTCGCTTATTACAACGGATTTTACACCTACGCCGGTGTCACCCGTATCACCCTTGTCGCCTTGATCGCCTTTGTCACCCTTGACATCGGCTACAATAACGGTAATGAGCATATCGCCGTCCACCGTAAAGGTGACTTCGGTCTTATTGATTTCGGAGAGCAGCTCGCCGCCGATGTACCAGCCCTTGAGAATATAGGTCGGGTCAAGCGTTACGGTTGCGGTAAGCCGTGTTCCCTCACGAAGCTTGTCACCGCTTGAAATCTTTTCTTTATCGTTTTTAACCGAAAGGATACAGCCATCAATAGTTGTGGGGAATGTGACCGTATATTCCGGTATCTCCTCGATTTTCACCGAGATATTGGTATCCGCCTTGATTGCGCCGGTTTTATAGGTATAGCTGCCGTAGCCGTTGTCGATCCACGAAGCCGCGTCCGCAAGGCGGTAGTTTTCATTCGGCTTGACCGTTACGATGATTTCATCGCCGTAACGGACGGTTTTGCCGCTTACGAAATCTTTGTCACCGTTTTTGATTGTCATATCTGCGTGCTTCGGGTTATCCACCGTAACCGTGTATTGTTCGATTTCGGTGAAATACACCTGAATGTCGGTTTCGGCGTCCACAACAAGCTCATAATCATACTGGCTGTACAGCTTGTCGTCGATCGTTACGGTGTCAACCTTGCCGCCACGGGTAATGACGAGCTTCTGCACACGGTAATTTTCCGCTGCCTGTGCAGTAAGAGTAATTTTCGTGCCGACGGGAATGCCTGCGCCTGACTGATAGCCCTGCTCGGTCGCCACGGCACCGGTCTGTTCACCGCTTGCGGCAGAATAGGTCAAGCCCACACGCACGGGAACATCGAATTCCACACCGATCTCGGTGTCCTTTGTAATGGTCATGGTGAAGCTTTTACCGCTTTGTCCCTCGGCGTCATCCGTCCATGCGCGGAACTTGCAGCCCGCGTCCGTCTTGACGGTGAAGGTCAGCTTGGAATTTACAGGAACATACACGCTGTTATTCTCATTCAGAGTAACGCTGTCGCCGTTTGCATCGGTGATTTCCACCGTACCGCCCTCTGCCGGGAGATTGACCTTTACAAGCCTGCCGATTTCAGAAAGACTTACGAATTCTGCCTCGACTGTGTATTTTTCGGAAGCAAGCCCCAATGTATAGCTGTTAGAGCCTGCCGCGTCTATAGTTTCGGTGGTGCCACTTGCGTCGGTAATTTTCCATGATTTCAGTCCGTAGCCCTTGCCGGGTACGGCGGTAAAGGTCACATTATCGGTAACCGTGCCGCCGGGGGCATTCAGAGGAACATCGCCCACCGCCGCGCTGACCGTACCAATCACCGTGCCGTCTGCCGTGTAGGTATCGGTAAATGTGATCTGAGCGGAATTTATTGCTCGCTTGGTGGAAACACGCATATTGGCTTCACCGTTCAGAGTAAAGGCACATACGATTGTTCCGTCTTTTTCGGGTGTGAATACCATTGTTTCACCGCCGTTGTCGAGGGTAAGGGATACAAGCTCATACCGCCCGCTTTTCGGGGTGACCTTTACCTTGATGATTTCGCTCTCGCTGATCTCATCTCCGGATTGGATCTCAACATTGCCGAGATGCCGCACCTTGATGTCGGCAGCCTTTGCGTTATCCACTGAGTAGTTGACCTTATAGTCCCTCTTTGCCGTGGTAACTTCGGCAATATTCGACCATGTGCTTTCCTTTTCTTTGCCGTCCACCTTGCAAACGGAGGTAACAGCAAAACCAAAGTTGGTATTGGTTTTCAGGTTCTCAATCTCATAGGATGTCGTATCGGCAGGAAGCAGATCGGAAATTTTCGTACATTCGCCGTTTTCCGCGCGATACACATAGTAACCCTCTACCTCCGGCCAGCCGGGGGTCTTGTCGGGCTGAGACCATGTAAGATGCACCGCATCATCTGCAAACAGGTTTGCCTCTAAATCATCTACTGCAGGAGCAGGTGTGCTGACATTTGATAGGCTGTAGCCGATAAAGACGGTCTTGTTGCCTTCCTCACCATAGAGGTGTCTGAACCACTGCCCCAGCGTCCAGTCAAAGGTATACTGCGTGTAAACGCTTGCCGGGATTCCTTCCTCGGCAAGAGCCGGGCCGTCAATGTCGTTGACCGCACCGATGCATCCCTGCGAGGAGGTTTTGGTGGTCGAAACGCCCGAACCGTTGCTGTAACTCAGACTTGTTTCAAAGCCCACATCGTGCGAGAATAGGATACCGTCGCCGAACACGCCGAAGCTGATGGAGAAGTTGAAGTAAAATCCGTGAGAAATATCCTCGGAGACCGATTTGATATTGCTCTTGGAATAGGAGACCTCATTCAGACCTCCCGCATAGCCGAGGCGGATGGTATTCTGGCTGAGCTGCTCTGCGCCGATTGCACTGTATGCGCCCCAGCCCAACTGATTGTACATATAGGGGTTGCCCTCGTTGCCGTCCAGCCAGTTTTCCGCTTCGTTGATTTTTTCAAGACGGTAGTAGCAGGCTTCATCTTTGGAGGTCTTATCCGACTCCTTGGTGATGGCGCGATTGCCCTTTTTCTCCATATAGGCGTTGTATTCGTCGGCAAAGCTGTTGTAGTCGTCAATGCTCATCTGCTGATACACCGGCTGCTGCGGAATCGACAGGCTCATTGCCGTGCCATCAGACCACTCGCCGTTTTCGTCCAGCACCTCATAGCAGTAGACAAATACCGGTGTTCTTGCAACCAGTGCCGTGTTATATGCCTGCGCCTTGACAGTCATGGCGTATTCGGTTTCCAGCGCTTCAGTGTAGGTCTTGCTCCATTCAAGAGAATAGCCCGCTGAAATATTTAGTTCAAAGGGGGCAAGCAGTCCGCCATAGCTGTAGGACATACCCACGCTGTAGGAAACATTTTTCGAGGAAGATTGCTCCAGCTCGTAGCTTTCGGTTATGGTATAGTCGGTCTCGTTATTTGCCGAGTCGCCCAGCGCCGCAAAGTAGGGCGCCGCCTGCATGACCGCCTTGACCTCCGGGTCGCTGTAGGCGTAGCTTACGCCCTTGTAGCGGGCGATAACGCCGTCCTGGTCGCGGTCGCAGGATGTGAGCAGCACCTGCGCTCCACAGCCGTAATTGCCGCCGTTCGCATTGTTTGGCCCCCAATCGGAGAGCGTTGTTTTGAATCCTGTCGCAGTGCCGTATTCGTCTTTAGAATCACTATATACGCCGGTGATCATACCCTTTTTGAAGGAATAAACATCATCCTTGTCTCGGCAAGAAGCAACAAACACGATCTGCTCTCTGCCGACGGTATTTCCGTCAAAATTGCCCACGGCAACCGAGCGGAACAATTCTTCCTTGCCGCCAAGTCCATCGGTGAACTGAAATCCACTTACCGAATAGCCCTTGGAAGAAACTGCATCAAACTGACCTGCGGTAGCGTTGTATGTATAGATTGAGCCATTGAGAAAGAGGTAGTCAGCTACGGTACTGCCGTCGAAAGCGACCGCCTCCGCGGTTGTATACAAGACAATCTTGCCATCGCAGCTTTCCTGCGTCCATTTATTGGAGTTCATGGTCTTTACAGTGCCTTGCACAAAGCCCTTGTTATGATTGTTGAGAAGCACAGAGTATGCAAATTTTTCTTCATTCTGGAGTATAAGACCTCCAATAATTGCTAATATGGAATTATTTGGGTCTATCGTGCCGCTCTTTTCTACTCCGACAACAGCGAAGTCCTCGTAGCCGTCGTTGTTGAAGTCGCCGCTGACGAGTGAAACCGCGTCGATGGTCGTAGCACTATATTTGCCGTTACTGTCCGGCTGAGTTTTATCCATTATATTGTAAACTTCATCGGCTCTTTGATCGACGATACTGTCAGACAAATTTGAGTTATAGCCCGTCCTAGTGCCATATTTTATCTTGAGCTGCGGTGTCAAATAACCCAGATTCTCTTCACGCGCGAGCTCACTGATAGGAAGAGATAAAACGGCGAGATCGTCAATGCCATCACCGTTAAAGTCGCCGACGCGCATTCGGACATACAGTTTGCGATAATGGTTGTATTCGGAATCACTTGATCGGATATAATCCAAAGTACCTCCGCCGTTTTGTGTATGATACCGCTTGATATATTCATCGTGAAGCAGTCTGTCTCCGATTTCCGTGTTGCTACGCATTGTTAAGGTGCCGTTGTCAAAGGAATATTCCTTGATAAAGCAACCAAGATTATTATTGCTTTCGGAGTTATTTACATCGTAAATTTTCCCTATAGAGGTACTGCTGTTCGGTACATAGACGATAATGGTGTCCTTACCGTCGTTGTCAAAGTCACCCGCCGCAACCGTGATCAGGTTGTTGGAGTAGTAGTTTTCCACCACTAGCTTACCTTTGTTGTCATAAATCCATTCCATTTCGCCGACTACCTGTGAGCCGACAAAACTGTTGTTCACCGCATCGTAAACATGGGCATAGACCTTTCGGTCGCCACGGTTCAGACCAACATATACGATGTGGTCGCGCCGTCCGGTGCCGTATGGGTCAAATGCCACAGACTGCATATAAGCATAGTTGCTGAAAGCACTTATATCCACATTGGGCAGTGAACTGTCCGAGGCGGTGTTGCTATTGGATATAAAGCTTTGCAGGCTGTTCGCTGTCCCTACATCTGCTATTTTGCCTGTGGTGCGACCGGTATATGTCTCAAAGTAAATCAGCTCGTTTTGCTCCACCATCGCAAACGGGCGGTCAACATCGTAGCCGTAAGGGTTGGTCGTCTTGTCGTATCCGGCAGGGACGGTGTTTTTCATCAGCGAATTGGCTGCATCGGATGAAAAGGTTGGGCTGTCGCTGCTTGCGGCAAATGCCGAAAGCGGCAGACAGGCAACGATCATCACAAGTGCCAGCGCTGCGCACACTGCCCGTCGGATGATGAATTTTTTGTTCATAGCTCAGGTCTCCTTTGATAATTGGTTTTGCTGCCCGCTACGGCAGCAGAATCTGAAAGCGGATAAGCAAGCGTGGCATGATATTTCACGATACTTATGCTATTATCTATTATATCATAATAGGGGCGGTTTCGGTTGTGTCGTTTACGCTGTATTTCGGTCGTTTACGCTGTAAACGGTCGCTTGGGCGAAATGCCCCTTGTAAAAATGCGGATTTTCAAGTACAATAGTATACGGATAGTTTTCTCCATATAAAATGCAGAAAAAATGAAACGGGGAGGTGCCTCGTCGGAATGAAAAAATATTTACGATGGATATGTTTAGCGCTGTTTTTTGCGCTTTGCATCGGCATGGTGTGCTTTTTGCAGAATTTCACGAAGCTCAATACATCCATACAATACCTTGAGTGGCAAACCGCCTATACGGTAGGAGCAGACGGCACGGAAACGGAGCTGGATTATACCGTGTCGCCCGAAGTAGGAGACCGCTTTCGACTTGAAACAGTCATCCCGGCAAGCAGCGAATACGGCAATTTGGTATTTGAAACAGCAGGGCTGAATATGACCGTCAGCATAGACGGAAAAGAAGTATGGCAATCGGAGACCACGGTGCCGGAGAATGCCGTGGGACAGACGCAGGCGATTATCCCTCTGCCGCAGGACACCGAGTGCCGCCTTACGGTTACCGGCACGGTGACCGACACGGCGAGCCTTATTTTCCCGCCGCTGCCGCGCTTTGTGCCGGTGGATGCGCAAGAAATCGAAAGCTACGCTTATGCAAACTACTACGGTATTCCTGCCGGCGCTACCGCTTTTATATCGCTGATGATCGCCGGACTGTTCCTTTTGAGCGTGACACGCAAAAAGGCAGATTGGAGTCTGATACCGCTTTTCCTTGCCTCCGTGGGGCTTACGATGCAATGGATTACCAAAGGAATGGGACACCATTTTCTCAGTGACGGGTTGGTCGATTTTCTGAACCGACAGGAGATCGGTATTTTGCTGCTCGTGCTTTTGGTCGTTTATCTTGTGATGAACCGGCAGCGTAAATTTTGGAAATACTTCGGAATCTCCGCTATTGCCAGCGCCGCCGCATTGGGGATTGCATACACGGTATCCTTTTTCAGAAAAAGCTACCTTTCCAAATATATCGGCAGGCTGTTTGCGGATGTTACGGAGCTTGCGGATTATTAGGGACTTTTGTATTGGGTCACCGTTTGGATGGTTGCGGTGTGCGCCGTTATTTCCGCCTATGCCGTAATGCGTTCGATTATTGCACAGCAGATGGAAAGCAAAACGCTCCGTCTGCGCAACGAATTGATTATGAACAGCTATCGTGCGATGGAAAGCAAAGTGACCGACAGCGCCGCCATTCGTCACGAAATGAAGCATAAAATAATCGCTCTTGACGCACTGTATCAAAAGGGCGATTATGAGGCGCTGGGGCAATTGATCGGGGATATAAAGCAGCAAAACGATCACTTGGCGCAAACGCAGTTTACCGAAAATTTCACAGTCAATACGATCCTGCAGGACGCCGCTTATCGTGCCGCCCAGTCGGACATCCGCTTTGAGGCGCTTGTTTCCGTTCCGCCGCAGCTTACCGTTGCGGAAAGCGATCTGTGCGAGCTGCTTATGAATATGCTTGACAACGCACTGGAAGCCGCCGCCGAGGCGGATGCCGGAAAACGATTTGTCCGCTTTCAGATTGAAACAAAGAACGGCTTTCTTGCCGTCAAGTGTGAAAATTCGTATTCTGGCAAGCGCAGGCAGGATGCGAACGGCAACTATATCACGACCAAGAACGATGCAGAGACCCACGGCTTCGGCTTAAAGCTGATGAGCGCCGTCGCCGTGCGTTACCACAGCATGCTGGATATTTTCACTTCGGAGAATCAGACCTTCACCGTTCAAACGGCGCTGAAGTTGCCGAAAAAATAAGCAAAAATAAAGAAGGGCACCGCTTTAAAATAAACGGAGTCCTTCTTTTTTGTTTTAATAGTTATTGATTTATATAGCGCACAAATGCACTTTGAAAGGCTTTATAATAGGTTCTCCCCATCGGGAGCGTTTCGCCGCTTTGCAGGGAAAGCTCAGTCCGCCCGATTTCCCGTACCTCATCCAAATTCACAAGATAACTGTTGTGACAGCGTGCAAATTGCCCCATCGGAAGCTGCTTTTCAAAATCCGAAAGCGAAAAATAATAGGTGCTGTTATCGGTGCTTTGATGAATTACGATGCTGTGGTTGTAGCTCTCAATGTACCGAATATCCGAAAGCGATAAATGCACCAGCTTATTTCCGATATGAACCACAACCGTTTTAGGTATGTAATTTAATTTGAGATCAGTGTGAATCGCGCTTGCCAAAGCCTCTCGGCGCACGGGCTTTAAGAGAAAATGGATAGGCTGAACGCCGTACCCTTCGCTGAGGTAATCCTCACAGGCTGTTACAAAAATAATGGACACCCGATTGCCTTTATCTCTTAAAGACCGGGCAAGCTCCATACCCGTCATACCTTCCATTTGAATGTCAAGTATCAGCAGATCAAAAGGACAGCTTTCGGTATCCAACCGTTTTTCAAGCTCACAGGCCGAACGGAAAGACTCAAGCCTATATTCAACACTGTCGTTGGTTAAAATATCACTGCAAAGAGAACATAAATTTTCTCGTATTATATCGTCATCATCGCAAACTGCAATTCGGTATGCGCTCATTTTCTCACCTGCAAATTCGGAATTATTTTGTTTGATTATATCATATTTTCGAGCAGATTGCAACCAAGACGGCATATCGGCTGCGCATTACAGGTCAAGGATCGGCTTCGCAAACCTACAAGCAAGA
>OHXF01000563.1_pt1 | contig 12159 bp, 8 predicted proteins | sample 1579961 | NCBI WGS metagenome assembly OHXF01 (sample SAMEA3882508, study PRJEB24775) | human gut metagenome | biome: human-associated habitat; feature: intestine environment; material: feces | place: Netherlands | collected 2009/2010
GCATGGAGCTGACTGTTACTAATAGGGTGAGGGCTTGACCAACAATCGCAAGGTTGAAAAATGATTCCATTAGGATGTAACATGTATGTAGTTTTGAAGGTACAGAACGAAAACGGTAGCCGGTTGGTTATCGTTTTTTTTGTTGCCTTTTCTTTACTTTTACCCTATTTTTTTTCTTTATATTCTGTTAAAATATTTTTTAAATCAATTCATAAAATGATATGAGTGTCAAAAGGTCTTTTGCCACTCATTTGATACCTCGGATTGCGACCCAGCTACGCTGCTCCCGCAATCCTCCAAATATTCGAAATCTGCTGATTTACTGCGTAAATCGCTACTTTCTCATATTTAGCATGTCCCAAGTTCAAACACCTTATCGTGCAAGCACGAACGGCTTTTTGACCTTTTGACACTGGTATCATAAAATAACAGGTAACAGAATAGGAAGAAATAAGATGAAATCAACTAGAAACAGATCCAGACTGGCAGATCAGGGAACAAAAGAAATGCTGCCAGTTATTTTTTCTCTTGCGTGGCCAACTATGCTGGAACAGCTGATGCAGACTGCAGTACAATATATGGACACTGGTATGGTAGGCGTCCTGGGAACAAGTGCAACAGCCGCTGTTGGAGCTACCAGTACAGTAAACTGGCTGATTGGAAGTACGATTTCTGCGATCAGCATAGGATTTCTGGCATACATATCCCAGTCAATCGGAGCAGGAAAAAAAGAACAGGCAAAAAAAGCTTCAGGACAGGCTGTGCTGACAGTTGTGATCGTAGGAATATTTTTTACAATTCTGACAATGGGACTGAGCCGTAAAGTCCCTGTTTGGATGCAGGTAGATCCTTCTATTCAGAAACTGGCATCCAGCTATTTCCTGATCCTCTATGCACCGATGCTTTTTCGAACTGCGAACATTATTTTTGGAACTGTCCTGAGAGCAGTGGGCGATACCAAAACCCCTATGCAGGTAGGAGTTGCCTTTAATGTTATTAACATTGTACTGAACTTTTTTCTTATATATTCCACCAGAACTGTGCTGATTGGTGGAAAAGAACTGGTGATCCCAGGCGCGGGATGGGGCGTTCAAGGTGCAGCAGCTGCGAGTGCTATAGCTTATACCATTGGAGGTATTGCAATTACGGTTAAATTATGGAAGCATACTGATATATCTCCAAAGGGTCAGAGCTTCCTGCCGGATTCTGCAGTTCTGCGCCCTTGTCTGAAGGTGGCTGTTCCAAATATGTTTCAGCGATTTGCCACGTCCCTTGGATATGTGGCATTTGCATCCATGATCAATTCTTTGGGCGAGACTGCAACGGCAGCCCATACTATTGCCAATACAGTAGAATCTGCTTTTTATATTCCAGGATATGGAATGCAGACAGCAGCGGCTACTCTTGCAGGAAATGCTCTTGGAGCCAATGACAATAAAAAACTCAATAGCCTTGCCAAGGCAATTGTGCCGTTGGAAGTGGGACTGATGGTTATTTCCGGAAGTCTGCTGTTTATTTTTGCGCCGATATTGATTAGGCTGTTTTCATCAGATGCGCAGGTTATCCGTCTGGGAAGTACGGTACTTCGTATGGTTGCTGTTTCCGAACCGTTTTATGGTGTACCTATTGTGATCGAGGGCATGATGCAAGGTGTGGGGAAAACAGTAACTCCCTTTATTTTCAATGTAGCGGGAATGTGGGGTGTAAGAATTCTGGGGACTTTTATCTGCATCCATCTTCTTGGACTGGGACTTGTGTCTGCCTGGGGATGCATGATAGGTCACAATATGCTTCTTTTTGTTTTATTCACTTTACATTATTTCAGCGGCAGATGGAACCCTATGAATAAAACAAAAGTATCCTTCCAATACAAGACTTGTAAAAAGTGACCAAAAATCACAAGCTTGACAGCAGAATATATAGGCTTTATACTGAAAAATAATGAATAAAAGCCGTCACGGCTTGAAATGGATGACGTTAATATGGAAAAAAGCGTGAAAGACAATCCTGAATACAAAATGAAACGGCAGGGAATGATCATCGGACTGGTCTGTCTTGCTGTGATGGTGTTTCTGACGATTTTTCTTATGAGCAGATATCGTCAAAGAACAGAGAAGATTTTTACAGAGCTTATGGAGGAATCACTTTTATCCACCCATTCGGAAGCACTGACAGAAATGGAGAATTTCCTGGCTGGTTCAGCTGGAGCAGATAAGGTGGAGGAAGCCTGGGAGGCTCTGAACGAGGACGAGGGGAATGTGCTTCACTATGCGTGCAATTCAGATGGGAAAATCCTGGCAGGAGATATGCGGATTTTTGACATTGAATATACGGTGGCGACAGTGCTTCATTCGCAGCATGTGAAGGATAACAGTATTTCCCAGGTGGAAAAGTCCCTTAAAAAGCTGACCTATGGAGCACCCCATATTTTCACGGAGCTTGAGAAAACGGATATCTATCTGGTGGCATCCAAGTTGGAAGGCAGAGACTGTATTCTGTTTTCAGAATATCGTTCCGCCAAAATGAAGAATTATAAAGCAGTGCTCATCAATGGAAACCGCATGATTATTTTTACGCTTCTTGGATGCGCGTTGATCATGCTGCTTTTTACAGTACGATTCTATATGAAGCAGCAGAAGAAAGTGATGAAAGGTCAGGCAAGGTACGACATTTTGTCGGAGTTTTCGGACACAGTTCTTTTTGAATATGACTGCCTGGAAAAAACACTGGTATTTACGCCAAATATAACCACTTTATTTGGACTGAAGGAAATCGGTCCGATCAGGCCTTTTGACAATGACACAGATTTCACAATGGTTCATCCAGATGATGTGGCGAAGGTAAAGGCACTTCTTTCCTCAATTGGTGATAATTCTGATGAGATTGATGATTTTGTAATCCGTTTTAAGGATAAGAACGATAATTATCGTTGGGTGCGATGGATGGGCCGTCTGATACGAGGCCGTCTTGGTACACCACAGGCATTTCTGGGCAAGATTTCTGACGTTCAGGATGAGATGACCAGAGAACAGGATCTTCGTGAAAAAGCCTCTGTTGATGGTCTTACAGGTGCTCTGAACCGCAAGGCTGCAGAGCAGAAAATCAATACGCTTATGCAGGATAAAGAGTGTAAAGGTTACCTGCTTATGCTCGATATTGATGATTTTAAGACGGTAAATGATACAATGGGGCATGCAATAGGTGACCTTGCATTGATTACTTTGGTAAAACTTTTGAAGGAACATTTCCGTAGGGAGGATATTGTCGGTCGTCTTGGCGGTGATGAATTTATTGTGTTTATGACAAATACAGAGCTTGCTTCGGCTGTTGAAGCAAAAGGTGCGGAAATTCTTGATATTCTGGCAAAGTCAGAGACTACACCACATTTTACCGTGAGTATAGGAGCGGCGGCTTATCCTGCAGCTGGAAACGACTATGAAAGCCTGTATCTGGCGGCGGATAACGCAATGTATGCTTCAAAGAAATCCGGTAAGAACAGAATTTATGTAGATAATGGTCAGCAGAAAAAAGAATGATCATAAAAGTATCGCTTTGAGACTAAAGGAAGGTGACAAAAATGCGGTTACAGATTGTACAGGATGCATTAAAAAAGAAGAATATCAAATACGAATATACAGAGATTGATGGCTGCGGAAGTCTTGATTTTCTGTTTCGAGGATTGAAATTCCATGTGTGGGAGTATGAGGACCGTGTCTGGGGGGCAGAGACAAATATTTATGAAGCAGGACGCAGTCAGGATATTGAGGGCAACTATGAAGAGGTCATTGCCAGAGAGATTTTATCATGGCCCGATATGATGCCAGGAAGTTGAGGAATGGGATGAAATACGAGATCAGCAATGAATATCTTAAAGTGAAGGCCGACACAGAAGGTGCTATTTTGTGGTCCGTGACAGATAAGGACGGATTTGAGTATATCTGGCAGGGAGATGACAGATACTGGAACGAGCATGGTGCCAATCTTTTTCCCTATATTGCCAGATTATGGGAGAAATCCTACATATTTCAGGGGAAGACGTATCATATGGATATTCACGGTTTTGCCAAGGATTCTGTTTTCTCCTGTGAGAAAGCAGGGGAGAATGAACTGGTGTTTGCAATGGAAGATACCAGGGAAACTTTGGAACAGTATCCATTTCATTTTCGTTTTGAGATCCGATATCTGCTTGAGAAAAATACTTTAAAAGTTTTCTATTCGGTAAAAAATAAGGATGAGAAAACGATGTATTTTGGAATCGGCGGTCACCCGGGATTTAATATTCCGATGGAAGAGGGACTTTCCTTTGAGGATTATGAATTGGAATTTTCCAGGGCATGTGAGCCGCAGCGCATTCTTTTTTCACAGGAGTGTTTTGTGGAGGGGAAGGAGTCCTATGAACTTTTGGAGGGCAGACGGATTCCTCTTCGTCATAATCTTTTTGATGAAGATGCTATTGTGCTGGAGAAAACCTCTGGAGAGGTTCTGCTTCACAGTACGAAGGGCAAAAAGGCAGTGAAGGTATCTTATGTGGATATGCCTTATGTCGGTTTCTGGCATATGCCCTGCATGGATGCTCCTTATGTTTGCATTGAGCCGTGGTGTTCCCTTCCATCCAGACAGGGAATTACAGAAAATCTGGAGGAACAGAAGAATCTTATTTCACTGGAAGCTGGCAGGGAGTGCCAGATTTCCTGGACCATGGAAATTCTCTAGAGCGTGTCTGAAAAAGGCTTTCTGCAAGATGTGCGTCACAATTTGTGGGAGATTTTGTCTGGATGAGGGCGCCGTAGCGGGCTACGGTAACCGAATTCAGGCAAAATCTCCCGCAAAGTGGGGCGTGCAGATTGCGGGAATGATTTTTCAAACACGTTCTAGAACGTGCAGATTGTGGGAATGTTTTTTAAATACTCGCAAGGAAGGCAGGGTATGTAATATGAAAAAGAAGCAGGGGGCGAACTGCGAATATTGTGTAAACTATTCTTATGACGATGATTACGAGTGCTATACTTGTGATATGAACCTTGACGAAGGTGAGATGTATCGTTTTATTACAGGAACCTATCACGATTGCCCTTATTTCCGCATGGGGGACGAGTACAGAGTAGTAAGAAAACAGATGTAAAAAAATTAAAATTACTATTGACAAATAAAATCGAACGTGGTATTTTATTACAGAACGCTGCCGAAGACAGTAGGTGCCGTAAGGCATAAGGATTAAAACGCCTACCGAGGACTAAGTATTCTTTCGTAAGAATTACGTTAAGCCTTGCTGTCTTACAGTAAGGCTTTTTTTGGCGGTATATCAAATTCTATAAGGAGGTGTACCATTTCATGGCAAAAGTAGAACTGAAACAACCAATCGTAGAAGAAATCGCTAACAATATTAAAGACGCACAGGCTGTTGTTCTTGTTGACTACAGTGGTCTTACAGTTGAGCAGGATACTATTTTACGTAAAGAGTTAAGAGAGTCCGGCGTACAGTACAAGGTTTACAAAAACACTTTAATGCGTCGTGCATTTGAAGGTACTCCATGTGCAGATCTTGACAAGCACTTACATGGAACAAACGCTATTGCAATTTCTGCAACAGACGCTACTGCTCCTGCAAGAATCCTTGCTAAATTTGCAAAACAGTATCCGGCACTTGAGTTAGTAGCTGGTATTGTTGAGGGTAACTACAACGATCAGGCAGGAATCCAGGCACTGTCCCAGATCCCGTCCAGAGAAGAACTTCTTGGCAAACTGCTTGGAAGTATCCAGTCTCCTATTACCAACTTTGCTCGTGTGCTTAATCAGATCGCAGAGCAGAAGGGCGAAGAGGCTGAGGCACCAGCAGCAGAATAATTTAAGCTTCTGTCGCTGAATCGAATCATTGATTCCACAAAAAATTTAAAAATGGAGGAAAATTATAATGGCAAAGTTAACAACAGCTGAGTTTATCGAAGCAATCAAAGAGTTATCTGTATTAGAGTTAAATGATTTAGTAAAAGCTTGCGAGGAAGAGTTCGGTGTATCCGCAGCAGCAGGCGTTGTTGTAGCAGCAGCAGGTGCTGGTGAAGCAGCTGAGGAGAAAGATGAGTTTGACGTAGAGCTTACAGAAGTAGGTCCTAACAAAGTTAAAGTTATCAAAGTTGTTCGTGAGATCACAGGCTTAGGTCTTAAAGAAGCTAAAGAAGTTGTTGATGGTGCTCCGAAAATGGTTAAAGAGGGCGCTTCCAAAGCAGAGGCTGAGGATATCAAAACTAAACTTGAGGCTGAAGGCGCTAAAGTTACTCTTAAATAATTTAGGTGTATTTAAGCGAACCATGCTCCCCGCAGAAGTCTGTCGTGCAGGCCACTGCGGGGATTTTTTTGTGTAACAGGAAATTCTGTTGGAATTTCCTGCAATCAGGATTCTTTTTGTGCAAGGAGATTCTGAATGAATATAAAAATGTTTTTGACTGTAACATTACTGGGAGTATCTTTATATCTGGGAGGCAGTTCTGTTATATATGCTGAATCAGCAGAAAATGTGACGGAGAATTTTAAAGACAGCTTTTCAGATTGCGATCTTGAGCCAGAAATGGAAGAGGATGAGACTGGCTTCTATGGCGGAACAGCTGAGGTGGGATTTTTTTCAGCAGATGAGTCTGATAATGATTTTGAAGAGGAGCCAGAAGAAGCTCTGCTTACACCTGTACCTTCTGATAATGAACAGCAGATTCTGGCGACTATTCCAGAAGGCGCTGCAGTGGTGACTTTAGATGTGGCTGATGGAAGTGATATTACCGAAACTTTGAATACAGTGCTTCACTTTATGGGGCAGAGAGCTACAGATGAAACTCCTTGTACGGTAATCATTCCTCAGGGAAGCTATCTGATTTCTGGAACTATCCATATGTACAGCAATCTTACTCTTTATGCAGAAGGAGCTGTACTGACGAAATCCTGTACAGATAAGCATGTGGTCCTCAGACTGGGAGATGACATACTTTCTGCCGGAGGTTATGATGGATATCACAATATCACCATTGAAGGCGGAACCTGGGATCTGAATTACCCGGTTGTCGAAGATAAGGAAGGCACAGGCGGTTTTGTAGGCTTCAGGATTGGACATGCCAGACACGTAACTGTGAAGAACGTAACATTTCTAAACAATTTGAAATCTCATTTTCTTGAGCTGGCAGGTACGGAAGATGTAACTGTGACTGGCTGTACATTCCGGGGATATTGGCAGGAATATGAAGGCGGCGGACAGGAATGCATTCAGCTGGATGCATGTTTGGATTATATTTTTCCAGGATATCAGCCCTTTGATGGAGCAGTTTGTGAGAATGTCAGGATTACGGATAACATTTTTGAGAATGTGTTTGCAGGAGTGGGCAGCCACAGCATGATCTATGACAGGCCATACCGGAACATTGTGATTCAGGGGAATACCTTTCGAAATGTGAAAAAGAGAGCTGTCTGGTGCCTGAATTACGTGGATTCTGCTGTGGAGGACAATATAATAGAGAATGCAGGCGGCGGAGTGCTTGTGAGCTGCATGTATTTCCCGAATACCCATCTTATACCGGGAACTGCTGCAGGAATGGAAGGAAACCACCAGAATGCGGGCATTTCCGTGAAAAACAATCAGATTTCTATTTCTTCAGTGAGCCAGATCAATGGAAACACATGGAGAGGATATGGAATTGAAGTCCAGGGAGCCTGGGTAAGTGACAGCTCAAAGGCACAGGCTAAGGGAATTCCGACAGGTATTTATAAGGAAACCGGTGTTGAGGTAAAGGGAAATATGATCACAGGGAATGGAAATGGAATTCGCCTTTATCTAGCTGATGGCTGTACAGTGGAAAATAATCAGTTGAAACTGCAAAAAACTGCATCCTTTTCCAATATGGGAATTTACCTGTCTGCTTCTTCCAAAAATGTGATAAAAGATAATCAGGTATCAGGTTGTAAAAATGTAGGAATCTACGCTTATGACGGCGGAAAGCTGGGGACTCCATCCACAGAGAATCAAGTCCTGGATAATGTGATTTCAGGTATCGGCGGTGATGGAATTCTTATGGAAAATGGCTCTGACGGGTGTGAAGTAAGCCGGAACCGTATATCCTCCGGAAAAAAGAACGGAATTGTTCTCTGGGGCAGCGAGGAGTGTCAGATCACAGCGAATCAGGTGAAAGGCTGTATGCTGGACGGAATATATGTGGAAAATATTGGAAATGCTGTTATAAAATCTAACAGGATTACGAATGTGAACGGCAGAGGAATCCAAGTGATCGCAAGTCAGACTGGAAAACTTTATGGAAATGCGGTTACTGGCAGCAGAAAATGCGGTTTATATGTAAGCAGGTCAAAGATTTCCGGAAACAAAAAGAACCGTCTTGAGAATAATGGCAGTACTTATGCAATTTATGCAGTAAGCAGAAACAAGAATAAAAAAATCGGCAGAGGAAGCATCAATTCCAAAAAGAAATATAATATTTCTATCAAAAAACAGAAAAAAGGAACGACGCTTCTCTTTGTATTATCGGATAAATATGGAAACCTTTCTTATAGCAAGAGAAAAGTAAAATAAATTATAACTATTCAGCAATTACAAATAAAAAACAAATGAAAAAACAACAGAAAAGTGCTTGACAGGCTTTTTTTGTTGTGCTATAGTGAAGAATGCTATATTATGGCAAGATATGCCTACTATGCTTATGCAGCAGAGCGGGCTGATGTTGTAATAAATAAAATAAAACAGGGGTGAAACGTCAATGGAAAAAAACAGAATTCGTTCTGTAAAAACTGGAAAAAGCATGCGAATGAGCTACCAGAGACAAAAAGAAGTCCTGGAAATGCCGAACTTGATCGAGGTCCAGAAGGATTCTTACCAGTGGTTTCTCGACGAAGGATTGAATGAAGTATTCGACGATATTTCTCCAATCGCAGACTACGGCGGAAAGCTCAGTCTTGAATTCATCGGCTTCACATTTGATGAAAAAGAGGCTAAATACACCATCGAGCAGTGTAAAGAACGTGACGTAACTTATGCCGCACCTTTGAAGGTTCGAGTGAGACTGATTAACAAGGAAACAGATGAGATCAACGAACACGAGATTTTCATGGGAGACCTGCCGATTATGACCGCGACAGGAACTTTCGTCATTAACGGTGCTGAGCGTGTTATTGTCAGCCAGTTAGTACGTTCCCCTGGAATCTATTATGCCATTGCACACGATAAAATCGGTAAGAGACTGTTTTCCTGTACAGTAATTCCTAACAGAGGAGCATGGCTGGAATATGAGACTGACTCCAACGATGTATTCTATGTGCGTGTGGACAGAACCCGTAAGGTTCCGATCACTGTACTGATCCGTGCACTTGGTGTTGGTTCCAATGCAGAGATCATTGATCTGTTTGGCGAAGAGCCGAAGATCCTTGCAAGTTTCACAAAGGATACTTCTACAAATTATGAAGAAGGTCTTCTTGAACTGTATAAGAAAATCCGTCCAGGCGAGCCGCTTGCAGTTGAGAGCGCAGAGAGCCTGATCAATGCGATGTTCTTTGATCCGAGAAGATATGATCTTGCCAAGGTCGGACGTTATAAATTTAATAAGAAACTTCATTTCAATAAACGAATTGTTGGTCATAAGCTGGCTGACGATGTGGTTGAGGGCTCTACAGGAGAAATTCTTGCAGAGGCTGGTACTATCGTAACCAGAGAACTGGCTGATGCCATTCAGAACGCTGCAGTTCCATTTGTATGGATCCAGGGTGAAGAAGACCGCAGAATTAAAGTTCTTTCTAACTTAATGGTAGACATGCATCACTATCTGCCAGAAATTGAGAACCTGGAAGAGCTTGGGGTTACAGAGTTAGTATATTACCCTGTACTCGAAAAAATTCTGGAAGAAAATGACACACTTGAGGACAGAATTGCCGCTATCCGCAGAGATATCCATGACCTGATTCCGAAACATATTACAAGAGAAGATATTTTTGCTTCTATTAATTACAATATGCATCTGGAATACGGCATTGGAAATGACGACGATATCGACCACTTAGGAAACCGTCGTATCCGTGCGGTTGGTGAACTGCTTCAGAATCAGTACCGTATCGGTCTTTCCAGACTTGAGCGTGTGGTTCGTGAGAGAATGACAACACAGGATGTGGAGAGCATTTCCCCGCAGTCCTTGATCAATATCAAACCTGTAACAGCTGCTGTAAAAGAGTTCTTCGGATCTTCCCAGCTGTCACAGTTCATGGATCAGAACAACCCTCTTGGTGAGCTGACCCATAAGAGACGTCTTTCCGCACTTGGACCTGGCGGTTTGTCACGAGACAGAGCCGGATTCGAGGTTCGAGACGTTCACTATTCCCATTACGGAAGAATGTGCCCGATCGAGACTCCTGAGGGTCCGAACATCGGTCTGATCAACTCCCTTGCATCTTATGCAAAGCTGAATCAGTACGGATTTGTTGAGGCACCTTACCGTAAGATTGATAAAACGGATCCTATGAATCCGCGTGTAACTGACGAAGTTGTTTACATGACCGCTGATGAAGAGGATAACTACCATGTAGCACAGGCGAATGAGGCACTTGACGCAGAAGGACATTTCGTTCGTAAGAACGTTTCCGGTCGTTATCGTGAAGAGACTCAGGAGTATGAGCGTCAGATGTTTGATTACATGGACGTATCTCCTAAGATGGTATTCTCTGTAGCTACAGCCCTGATTCCATTCCTTCAGAACGACGATGCGAACCGTGCGCTGATGGGATCAAACATGCAGCGTCAGGCTGTTCCGCTTCTTACCACAGAAGCACCAGTTGTTGGTACAGGAATGGAAGCAAAGACAGCTGTTGACTCCGGTGTTTGTGTGGTTGCAAGAAAGTCTGGTACTGTACTTCGCTCCACATCTACCGATATCAGCATCAAGAATGATGATGGAACAAAAGATGATTATCATCTTACCAAATTCATGCGCAGTAACCAGAGCAACTGTTACAACCAGCGTCCGATCGTTAATCAGGGCGAGCACGTTGAAGCAGGTGATGTTATTGCCGATGGTCCGTCTACTTCTCAGGGAGAGCTTGCTCTTGGCAAGAACCCTCTGATCGGATTTATGACCTGGGAAGGTTATAACTACGAGGATGCCGTACTGTTAAGTGAGAAACTTGTACAGAACGATGTTTATACATCTGTTCACATTGAAGAATATGAAGCAGAATCCCGTGATACAAAGCTTGGACCGGAAGAGATCACTCGTGATGTTCCAGGCGTAGGTGATGATGCACTCAAGGATCTTGATGAGCGCGGAATCATTCGTATCGGTGCAGAGGTTCGTGCTGGTGATATCCTTGTTGGTAAGGTTACTCCTAAGGGAGAGACTGAGCTTACAGCAGAGGAGAGACTTCTTCGTGCAATCTTCGGTGAGAAAGCACGTGAGGTTCGTGATACTTCCCTTAAGGTACCACACGGTGAGTATGGTATCGTTGTAGACGCCAAGGTATTCACAAGAGAAAATGGTGATGAGCTGTCTCCAGGAGTTAATCAGTCTGTACGTATCTATATCGCACAGAAGAGAAAAATCTCCGTTGGTGATAAGATGGCTGGTCGTCATGGTAACAAGGGTGTCGTTTCCCGTGTACTTCCGGTTGAGGATATGCCATTCCTTCCAAACGGACGTCCTCTTGATATCGTGCTGAATCCTCTGGGTGTACCTTCCCGAATGAACATCGGACAGGTCCTGGAGATCCACTTGAGCCTTGCTGCCAAAGCACTTGGCTTCAATATTGCAACACCTGTATTCGATGGCGCAAACGAGGTTGATATTCAGGATACTCTGGAGCTTGCCAACGATTACGTTAATACGGAAGACTTTGAGGAATTCCGTGAGAAATATAAAGACATCCTTGCACCGGATGTTATGCAGTATCTCGATGAGAATAAAGCTCACAGAGCACTCTGGAAGGGCGTTCCGATCTCCAGAGACGGTAAGGTAAGACTTCGTGACGGACGTACAGGCGAGTACTTCGACAGCCCTGTAACTATCGGTCACATGCACTACCTGAAGCTGCATCATCTGGTAGATGATAAGATCCATGCACGTTCCACAGGTCCATACTCCCTGGTAACACAGCAGCCTCTGGGTGGTAAAGCTCAGTTCGGTGGACAGCGTTTCG
>OHXF01000575.1_pt1 | contig 12034 bp, 9 predicted proteins | sample 1579961 | NCBI WGS metagenome assembly OHXF01 (sample SAMEA3882508, study PRJEB24775) | human gut metagenome | biome: human-associated habitat; feature: intestine environment; material: feces | place: Netherlands | collected 2009/2010
CAATGTGGCAGACAGACTGGATTCCCACGCCATTTCCGGTACGCTTGGATGACTGGAAAATATGATTTTTCTCCTGTATTTTCCCTTCAAAGGTATTTTCCACCTGGATCAGGAGAAGGTGCTTATGATGAAGGTAAACCTCTGCATGGATCCTCCTGTTGAAAGGCTGTGCCTTCAGGCTGGCTTCCAGAGCATTTTCCAGAAGGTTGGAGAGAACCAGGCACATATCAATCTGGTCTATGGAAATGTGGGCTGGCAGATCTGCCTTTGCCTGGAAAGGAATGTTCTCCCGTTTTGCCAGAGCGGCATAATGGCTGATCACGCTGTCAGCCGCCTGGTTTTCACAAAAATGCAGGTTGTAGTCTGGGATTTTACTGTTTGCATTGGAAAGATATTCTTTTATTTTGTTCAGATCTCCCTTTTCAGCCAGGGAAGAAAGCTGCAAAAAGTGATGGCGGATATCGTGTCGTGCCTGCCTTGCCTCCTCTATGGCAGAGCAAAGGTTCTCATATCGTGCCTGCTGAAGGGAGAGAAAATGATTTTCCTGCTGAAGCCTTACATTTTTATTCAGGCTGTTGGCCATCATAAGAAACATTGTGTAAAACAGCATGAGAATTATAAGAAGCACCAGGCTGATCACAATGTAGCCCTGCAAAATACGTCCGGTATACAGAGTTCCCTCATATTTGGGAACCATAAACAGGTTCAGACCTATAAAAATCAGTGGCAGTATCCAGAAAACATACCAGGTCTGGGCTAAAATTTCGTCATCGATCATAGTGCGGGCTGCATGGGAGGCCGGGTACCAGGCGGCAGCAACGAACAGCAGACATATTACATTGTAAAAAATACCGGCACTGGTGTGAAACCAGATTTCTGTTTCCGGAAGGCCAAGTCTTTCTGCCACAATGGCATTTACTGCTCTGGAAAGGCTGTTTACACAGGCAAAGACCGCACATACTGCCAGAAAAATGCTGCCGGATTTCCAGATAGAGATATTCAGGCTTTTGTGATAGATCAGCATCAGTACCAGCAGAGTGGGAAAAAGCACTGAGCTGGTAGGGATGTTAAGAAAGTAACAAAATCCTCCTTCCAGGAGACAGATTCCTGCCAGAAGAGGTGCAAGCCATGCAGCCAGTCTGCCGGGCGGTTGTTTCAGATATGTCTGTACCGGCAGATAGGCAAGGAACAGACCAGAAATCATTACCGTAAGCTCCAGAACAGGTCTTAATATAGTATTCATATTCAATGTCCCCTTTGAAACAGAAAATCCATAAAAGTCTGTCTTGCATTTTTAACCAGCTTCCGGCTGACGGAAATTCGGGTTTCATCGTCCAGGATAAACAGGGCTCCATCAAAATCAACAGCATGCTCCAGATTGATCACAACGCCTCTGCTGCAAAGATAAAATCTTGGATCCATTTTCAGGGATGCAGTAAAGGCTTCGAAGGACTGGCGGGTGATCAGCTCTTTGCCGCCGGTAGTGTGAATATGGATCATATGGGAAAAATGTTCTGCGTATATAATATGTCGAAACGGAACCTGTACATTGCTTCCATTTACTTTTATATCTATGTATTTTCCGGAATCCGGGATCCGGGAAAGAACCTCATCGATCAGGTCTGAAATCTCATTTTCGGGATATGGCTTCACAAGGTAGTGCATGGCACGGACCTTGAACCCATCCAGAGCATGATCCGTAGAAGTGGTAGTAAAAATTAAAAGTGCATCTGAGTCAAATATCCGAAGCTCTCTGGCAGTCTCGATCCCATTTGCACCACTCATGTAGATGTCCAGAAAAACGACGGTGAAAGGACGTTCCTTTGCCGCAATAAGAAAATCTTCTCCATTTTCAAATTCAAATAAATTTACGTGAATCCCACGTCTGGAAAGCTGTTTCGTCAGTACGTCTGCGAGCTTGTCACGCTCTTCTTTAATGTCATCAACAATTGCAATTCTCATAATGGTTTCCTTTGTTTTGTGATAGGTTTATTATAATACCATTTGCGCCATTTTCCAACACTTCGTGACAGAATTATTGAAATAGGATGTGGTTTAATTATAATAAACCTATGACTATTAAATCTGGTACCATTTAATTTCGTTTGCATCCATATGAAGCGGGAAGCTGCTGCCATCTCCTTTATAGACGACTGTATCCTGTGGTTCGTAAGTATTGTTTACGACACAGTACTTGCCATTCTTTACATAAGCGTGGACCTCTACGTTATAATTGGTGGAATACCATCGGTTCAGTTCGTTCTCAGCAGATGCAGACCAGAGGACCGCACGGTAGAGCACACGGCTGTTTCTGAAGCTGTATGGAAGTCCGCTGATGTAAACACCGCGGCCTTTTCCAAAGGTTTTTACTGCCATCTGAACCTCATGGTCATTCTGGATCAGGATCTGGGTTTCCGGAAGCGCAAAAATATTCTTTTTGCCCTCGCCGAAGTCCACATCACCTTCTGCGTCAGCCAGAATAAAGTGGTCTCTGTGTTCCTCCCAGTTGTATTTATCGGTATTAAGATTAAATCCTCTTTCTTCCTCTACACCAAGGATGTCATCCAGCTGGAAGAATTTTCCCTGCCACTGATGGGCTGCAGGCTCGCCAACTCCGATGAAACCGCCACCATTGTAAACGAACTCCTTTACAGCAGTAATAATGGTTTCATTTACCCAGTACTCGCCGCCGCTTTGTGCAGTATCCGAATCCCCTACATTGATCACAACATCAAATTTTTTCAGCAGATCCTTATCTGCCAGAATATCATCAAAACTGATAAAGGATACATCAAAGGGTGCACCGCTTAATGCCTCAATAATGCCAAAATAAGAGTAATTCTGTTTGTAATAGATTGCGTGATGTACCATATGATTGCCCCAGGAACGCATGCGGCCCCAGCAGTTTAACACAGCAACACGTTTCACGCAGTAAGGAGTCACACCCTGGATATTATCATAAAGGGTACGGAATTCCTGGCAGACCTCTTTAATATACTGGACAAAATCTGGGAACTGAAGAGCCAGCTTCAGATATCCGCCATAACCAATTCTCTGGATGGGGCTTCTGAGAATGGCACGCCTTGCAGTTACCCAGTTTACCTTCGCCTCTTTCACCGGGTCTCCACCTTCGTGGAAGGTGTCCGGGAAAAAGTATGGAAGAAATCGTCCTTCCGTGTATTTTACATTTTTAATATCGCTGAACAGACGCAGGGTTGCACCATTTCCCACACTTCCAACCACAGCATCAAGACCGATGGAAGCAAACTCATCCATAAATGGCTCCATGCCGATCCAGTGGTCACCCATGAACATCATGGCTTCTTTGCCATATTCATGGACAATGTCTACCATCTCCTTTGCAAGCTTCGCAACCTCGCGACGCTGGAATGCCTGGAAGTCCTTGAATTCCTTAGATGGAATGCGATAGGTATTGTTCATGTAGCCCTGGTCGATAATGTATTCCGGGCGGAATGGATAGCCGACCTCTTTTTCGAACTGCTCCAGCACATATGGACTGACAGATGCGGAATAACCGAACCAGTCCACATATTTTTCCCTTGCCAGCTCATCAAAGATCAGGGTGAACTGATGGAAAAAGGTGGTGAAGCGTACCACATCCACATACTGGTGGGTATCAAGGAATCTGCGGAGGCGCTCCAGGGAATGAGCTCTTGTTTTTGGCTGGCGCACATCAAATGTGATCTGCGGCTCTACATCTTTCCAGTCGTTTACCACTGCATTGTACATATGTACCGGATCCCACATAATATAAGCCAGGAAGCTGACGGTATACTCATGGAACGGTTTTACAGGTGTAATTACCACATTTCCGCTCGCTTCTTCATAATGCCACTGACTTGCCGGAACCACTTCTCCTGTGGTGCGGTCGATCACTTCCCACCACTTTGTGATATCATCGCGTGTGTTCACCTTCAGCATATCCGGGTACAGGTGATCCATAAGGTGGATCTCCAGTTTGTCTGATGTTGCAGTGTGGAAAGAACTCATAATGTACATTTGCTGGATCTCATCCGGATTAGCCTTTGCCCAGGCATTGTCCTTTCGGGTGGTATAGTAGGTAGCGTAGATTTTCGCACCGGTGTCCTTCAGCTCCTGTGGGAATTCGGTTCCATCACAGTCACGGATGGCATCTGCGCCCCACTCATTCATAATATCCAGTGTTTCCTTTACCACATCCAGGTTGGTAGGAATGGTAACTCTGCCTTTTTTCTGTTCCATTTTGCGACCTCGCTTTTCTTTTTTTTATTTACAAGGGTTGTTAACATTGTTTGATAGTTGTTTTTTTCTGTAATATAAGAATACGTTTTTGACAGCTGTTTTTCAACAGAGTTGTTGCTATGGTTTTTAGAAATCTTGCTGTATTTTCCGTTTCATGGTACTCTAAGTGTGCGAGCTTTTTTCATTGCTGCTTGCAGACACTGTATTCGAAATATCGGGAGCTGACAGCGCAGACAACAAACTATAGTTTATGATACGTAAGGAGAATCTATGAGTACACGTTCCTTTTCTTTTTCCAATGATAAACCACTTTCTACAGAAGCAGTTCTGGTGAATGCCTCATCCTCCAGATACGAAGAGGACTGGCCCAGCATTCCTCATACCCATGCTTTTACGGAGCTTTTTTATGTTTCCAGAGGAAGCGGCGAATTTCTTATAGAAAATCAGCGCTTTTCCATTGCCAGGGATGATCTGGTCATTATCAATCCACATATCCTGCACACGGAAACTTCTCAGAGCGCTGCGCCCCTTTCTTATTATACTGTAGGAGTGGATGGAATCAGTTTTTCTTTCCGGGATCAGAAGGAATTCCAGATTTTCAACTGCCGGAAGATTAATACAGATCTTTTGTTTTATTTTCACTCCCTTTTTCAGGAATTAGATGAAAAAAAAGAGGGTTATGAAGAGATTTGCAGACACACGCTTTCCATTCTTATTGCCCAGCTTCGCAGGATTACAGATTCCGGCTTCCAGCTGGTGCCTTCTTTTCATCCAAGTAAAGAGTGTGCACAGATCAAGCGCTATCTGGATTCTAACTATGGGGAGGACATCAATCTGGATCAGCTGGCTGCATTAAGTCATCTGAACAAGTATTATCTAAGCCACGAGTTTACCCGATATTATGGGATTTCTCCCATTAATTATCTGAACCGGCGCAGGATTGAGGTTTGCAAAAATCTTCTGGAAAATACAGATCATGATATTTCTGACATTGCCCATCTTGCAGGCTTTTCTTCCCAGAGCTATCTGGCGCAGAGTTTTCGGAAATCTTGCGGTATGACTGCTATGGAGTACAGACGAAGCAGGCGTGAATAAACAGAGATATTATTTCGAAGCGTGTGACTAGTAACGTTTTGGCTAAAATGCCAAAAATAGTTGAAGACACAGGTAAAAACTTGTATAATTGACTATAGTAAAAAGTGAAATCGTATTAAAATCATATACAGGAGGAAACTATTATGAAAGAAGCGAATGACAAAAAAGAGAGCATGAAGCCTGTGAGCCAGGCAGTTGTTGAGTTGGATGATGAAGCATTGGATCAGGTCAGCGGAGGCCTGAAGAGGCTGGACAGCGATTGGAAGCCGGAAATAACAGAGATTTGCAAGTTATGCGGCTCCACCAGAAACGTCCGTGGTGGTTTATGCCTGGCATGCAAAAACAAATGTTAACAGCAAAAGAAAGGATAAATTTAAAACGGTATTATGCTTTCACGAGAAAAAACAAAGACAGACGATCAAAGGCAGGATGTAAATGATTATCCGGTGAAAGAACAATATGTTTTAAGCAGATTATTGCCCGAGTATGTATCCTTATACCGGATAGAGCTTAATTCCGGCAAATATGAAATACTGAGACTGGATGCGAATACCAATGCCAGGCAGCTGGCGGAGACAGATCCCCATCCGCCTGAAAATTTTGATGAATATACGAGAAGATATGCAGACAATTTTATTCTGGATGAAGAGAAAGAAGAGTTTATAGACTGGCATCTTTGCGCAAATATGAAAAGAAGGCTTTTACATGAAGAGAAGCTTACTTACCATTACCACAGTGTTTCAAAGGAGGGGAAAGATAGCTATTATGAAGCCTATGTAGTGAAGGGAAAGACAGATGATGAGACCTTTGATGCTTTTCTTGGATATCGCAATATAGACAGTATCCTTTACAAAGAGAAGGAAATCCAGGAGAAACTGCGAAAAACTCTGGATGAGGCCAGATTGGGAAATGAAATCATTTCCTCCATTGCCAGAACGTACCAGTATATTTCCAGAATTAATATCCAGGCAGATTATTTTGAAGAAATTTCCAACAGGGATGTGGAGCATCTGAAATATATTCATTCAGGTACTCTGTCTGAAAACAACAGAAGAGTTTGCCGTGAACAGGTGGCAGAAGAGTACCAGGATGCCTTCTGCAGATTTACAGATATCTCTACACTACCGGAACGAATGAAAGACGAAGAATCCGTCGTTATGGAATACCGGATGAAGGATGGAAGCTGGCATAGTCTGCGCTTTATTGAAAAGAAAAGGGATGAAACCGGTCGCCTGACCCATGTTCTTTGTGCAATCCGAAGTATCAGTGATGCGAAGAGAAGAGAGCAGACTCTTATATACCAGGCTGCAGAAGCAAAGAAGGATGCGGCGGTTAAAACCAGGTTTTTGTCTAATATGAGCCATGATATCCGAACTCCTATGAATGGGATCATAGGCATGGTTGAACTGGCAAACCGTTATCCCAATGACCCTGAAATACAGCAGAAATGCAGGGATAAGATCATGGAATCCTCCAGATATCTGGTTTCCCTTGTAAACGATATACTGGATATGAATAAACTGGAGTCGGGAGATATTGTTGACCAGGAGCTTACTTTTGATCTGACAGAAATTATGAGCAGGACCAACACAGAAAAGCAGCTTCAGGCAGCTGAGAAAAATATAGAATACATCGTGGATTGGGAAAGGTCAGAGCTAAGTCATATATTATTAACCGGAAATCCTGTTTATCTGGAACGGCTTCTGAATGCGATTTCTGATAATGCGGTGAAATTTACAGAACCAGGCGGAAAAATCCATGTATGGTGTAAAGAGAAGTATGCAGATGAAAAGCGGGTAGTGTATGAATTTGGCTGTGCAGATAATGGTCCTGGTATGAGCCAGGAGTTTGTGGCACATGCGTTTGACCTTTTTACCCAGGAGAAGGAAACCAGCCGGTCGAAATATGAAGGCACCGGACTGGGACTTTCCATTGCAAAGAAGCTGACAGACAGAATGGGCGGCACAATCCGGATCGAAAGTAAAGAGGGAACCGGCACAACTGTGGTCATGACAATTCCGTTCAAAATCGGAGAAGCAGAAAAAGCCCGGAAGCTGGAGGATTTTGTAAAGGATCCAAATACGATTTCCCTTGAAGGTCTGCGTGCACTGGTAGTTGAGGATAATGAACTGAACATGGAAATCGCCAGCTTTATGCTGGAAGATAATGGAATAATTGTGGATTGCGCCAAAGACGGACTGGAGGCAATTGGGAAATTTGAAAAGTCCGAGCCAGGCTATTATGACGTGATTTTAATGGATATCATGATGCCAAACTTAAACGGCTGGGATACTACCCGGAGAATTCGTTCCATGAAAAGATCAGATGCAGAGCGTGTACCGGTTATTGCCATGAGTGCCAATGCATTTGCAGAAGACATTATAAACAGCCGGATATCTGGCATGGATGAGCATCTTACCAAACCCCTTGAACCGGCGAGGCTTGTAAATGTACTTAAGGATTGTATCTGGAGGAGAAAACATAAGCTGTAAACGGGCTGTTGATCAGTGGAGGAAGGATGCGTGCAATGAGCAACAGCCGCATCCTTGATCGTTGCAAAATCAGAAAAGAAGCTTGATATTGACAAATATATGAGTTAAAATCAGAAGACATAATTCGTTTATATTTTATTGGTTTATGTCAAAAAATTTGTCAGGAGAAAACAGATATGAGTAGTAAATCTAATACACAGGCAATGGAAACGGAAAAAATCCCACGTCTTTTGGCGCAGCTTGCAATTCCTGCTGTTGTGGCACAGATCATTAACCTTTTGTACAACATTGTAGACCGTATTTATATTGGACATATTCCCGGTGTTGGTGCGGCAGCATTAACCGGTGTGGGGTTATTTACGCCAATTCTTATGCTGATCAATGCCTTTGCCATGCTCGCAGGTTCAGGCGGTGCTCCCAGAGCCGCAATTTCCATGGGGAAAAAGGACAATGCGACAGCGGAAAAGATTCTTGGAAACTGTTTCTCGCTTCTTATTCTTATGGCTGTGGCTCTTACGGTGATTTTTTTCGCTTTTGCTCCACAGCTTCTGACAATATTTGGTGCTAGTGATAAGACCCTTCCTTATGGAGTGTCATACGCAAGAATCTATATACTGGGAAGTATTTTTGTCCTGATCGTAATGGGAATGAATCCATTTATCACCACACAGGGATTTGCAAAGATCAGTATGATGACCACTGTGATCGGTGCGGTGATCAACATTATTCTGGATCCTGTTTTTATTTTTGTATTTGACCTGGGCGTAAGCGGTGCTGCAATTGCTACTGTTTTGAGTCAGGCTGTTGGTGCCATCTGGATTCTTCGTTTCCTGTCAGGAAAAAAGACCATTCTCCATCTCAGGAAAGAGAATTTCAAATTACAAAAAAATATTATCTTACCATGCCTGGGGCTTGGAATATCCACTTTTGTCATGTTGTCTACAGAAAGTATTCTGTCCATCAGTTTCACCTCCAGCCTTTCAAGATATGGCGGAGATCTTGCGGTTGGAGCCATGACCATTATCACAAGTGTCAGCCAGCTTGCAACCTTACCGCTGCAGGGAATATGCCAGGGCGGACAGCCGATCATGAGTTATAATTTCGGTGCCGGCAATAAAGAGCGTGTTAAAAAAGCATTTTTTACGCAGTTTACAGTCTGCACGGTTTTTACCGGCTGCTTCTGGCTGATCATGCTTCTGTTTCCCAGGCTCTTTGCAGGTATTTTCTCCAATGATACGGAACTGATCACGTATACCGCATGGGCACTGAGAATCTATATGGCTGGTATTTTTTCACTGGGATTCCAGGTTTCCTGTCAGCAGAGCTTTATGGCACTGGGCCAGGCGAAAGTCAGCCTGCTCCTTGCCTGCTTAAGAAAACTGATCCTGTTGATTCCGCTGATCTTTATTCTGCCGCTTTTCATTCAGAATAAGGTATTTGCCGTTTTTCTGGCTGAACCAATCAGCGATATACTGGCAGCAATCATTACAACTTCAACTTTCTTCAGGCGATTTGATAAAATACTGGATAGAAGATAAGAATAAAAGCCATTTGGTTGGATATGTTTCTGACTGAATGGCTTATTTTTTTGCTACGGCAACCGAATTCAGGCTGAATATGGCGGAAACACATCTTTATACAATCTTAATACAGAATCAGATACTCTTATACCATCTTTAAAGGCAATTATATATAATGGGTGCAACAAAAAAGTAATCATTCGTAAGGAGTTTTGATCATTTATGCCGGAAAAATCATATAAGAAAAAACATCTGACATCTTTTCAGCTAATAATTCTGGGATTTGCAGGAGTGATCCTTTTGGGAAGCATTCTTTTAATGCTTCCCTTTTCATCTGTAGATAGAATACCAACTCCGTTTCATGAGGCTCTTTTTACAGCCACTTCTGCAGTATGCGTTACAGGGCTTGTGGTAAAGGATACCGGAAGCTACTGGTCTCTGGCAGGACAGACAATTATTCTTGTACTTATACAAATAGGCGGACTGGGAGTGGTAACGGTGGCTGCATCTGTTTCCCTTCTTTCCGGTAAAAAAATATCCCTTATGCAGAGAAGTACCCTGCAGGATGCGATTTCCGCGCCTAAGGTTGGCGGAATCGTCAGATTGACAAGATTTATTTTAAAGGGGACATTTTTGATTGAAGCTGCAGGGGCATTGTTACTGCTGCCGGTTTTTTTATGGGATTACGAGGGAAAGGGAATCTGGCTGTCAGTCTTTCATTCTATTTCCGCTTTTTGTAATGCAGGATTTGATATTCTGGGAACATCTGCAAATCCTTTTCCCTCTCTGACCGGGTATTCTGCAAATGTTCTTGTAAATGTAGTGATTATGCTTCTGATCATCATAGGGGGAATCGGTTTTCTCACCTGGGACGATATTTATACCAACAAAATGAAGTTTAAACGTTATCGCATGCAAAGCAAGATTATCCTTGTGACTACTGCATGCCTGATTTTAATTCCGATTATTTTTTTCTTCACCTGTGATTTAAAAAATCTATCCGCAGGGAATCGCTTATTAGCTGCGGCGTTCCAATCGGTAACTACAAGAACTGCCGGATTTAACACGATTGATATTTCAAAGATGAGTGAAGCCTCAAAAGCTGTTATGATATTGTTAATGCTGATTGGCGGTTCACCTGGTTCTACAGCTGGTGGAATGAAAACCACAACGTTTACAGTTCTTTTGTTAAATGCAATTGCCACATTCCGAAGCCAGGAAAATGCAGGGGCTTTTGGCAGGAGGCTGGAATATCATGTGATAAAAAATGCGGCGACAATCGCCATGCTTTATTTTACGTTATTTTTTTGCGGTGGACTTGCAATCAGTATATATGAAGAGCTTCCTCTTTTAGACTGCCTGTATGAAGCTGCTTCAGCTGTGGGAACAGTAGGACTCACGCTGGGAATTACACCGAAGCTTCATATGTTTTCGCAAATTGTGCTGATTATACTGATGTATCTGGGGCGTGTAGGTGGTCTGACTCTGATTTATGCGGTGCTTTCAAGAAGAAACAGGGGAAATGCAAAACTGCCTCTGGAGAAAATAACAGTTGGATAAGAAGGAGAAAATATAATTATGAAAAATGTATTGCTTATTGGACTTGGAAGATTTGGAAGACATATTGCCATGCAGCTGAATCAGCTTGGGCATGAAATTATGGCAGTTGACTGGAATGAAGAAAGGGTGGACAAAGTGCTTCCGTTTGTGACTAACGCCCAGATCGGGGACAGTACCAATGCTGAATTTTTACAATCCCTTGGAATTGGAAACTACGATATCTGTTTTGTGACTATTGGAGGAAGCTTTCAGAATTCTCTTGAAACAACTTCCCTTCTGAAAGAACTGGGAGCGAAACTGGTGATATCCAGGGCTGAGCGTGATGTTCAGGAAAAATTCCTTTTGCGCAATGGTGCGGATAAAGTGGTTTACCCGGAAAAGCAGGTTGCAAAGTGGGCCTCGATCCGTTACACAGATGATCACATCCTCGACTATATGGAGGTGGATGCATCCCATGCGATTTTTGAAGTGGAAGTGCCGGAAGAATGGGTTGGAAAAACAGTAGGAGAACTGGATATCAGAAAACGCTACAATATTAATATTCTGGCAGTAAAAAATGAAGGAGAATTTGGTATTGCAATTTCACCGGATACGTATTTTGAAGAGAATCATAAATTACTGGTGTTAGGAGAATACAGAGCCCTTCAGAAATGTTTCAGAATATAGTCATTTGTTATGGAGAGGCTGCTATAGAGGTGAAGACAATGGCAGAAGGAATATTGGCAGTTACTGTATTTTGTATGTTTGGACTTGGATTTTATATTGCAAATAAAGCAGATCAGTTTTGGGGCGAAATTCAGGAAAATATGGAAGAAAAACAGCAGTCATCGAAGACATTGTTTTTGAATACTCTTTCAGATGAAGAATTGTTAAGAGAGATTCATGAGTGTAAAATTGAATATAAGGAAGCTGAAATTATAATTTTTGATGGACAGTCCGGGTATGAAAAAAAGAATTTTGACCATAATACAGTCGCATGATATAATTGCAAAAAAGGCAGAAAAAGGGGACTGGCAGGATGAGTCTGGGAATTGAAGAGGATAATAAAAAAACAGACGAACCGGATATTGATATCCATATTATTCCGGATACGGTCAAAACAGGAAACTACCAGAAACGGTCATT
>OHXF01000576.1_pt1 | contig 12013 bp, 9 predicted proteins | sample 1579961 | NCBI WGS metagenome assembly OHXF01 (sample SAMEA3882508, study PRJEB24775) | human gut metagenome | biome: human-associated habitat; feature: intestine environment; material: feces | place: Netherlands | collected 2009/2010
TTAATCTGATTGTTGTCCACTGTTCCGCCACAAAGGCGGACAGGGACTTTACCGAACAGGATTTGGAGGTGTGCCACCGCAGGCGTGGAATGAACGGACCCGGATATCATTTTTATATCCGCAAGAACGGGGATATAAAAACAACTCGTCCCATAGAGAAAATAGGGGCGCATGCGCGTGGACATAATGCGCAGAGTATCGGGATATGCTATGAGGGGGGAATCAGTGAGCGGGGCAGGCTGGCGGATACGCGGACGGTGTGGCAGAAACATTCGTTGCGTGTACTGGTCAGGGCGTTGCTGGTGGATTATCCCGGTTGCAAGGTTTGCGGTCATCGGGATTTAAGTCCGGATTTGAACGGAAATGGCGAGATAGAGCCTGAGGAATGGGTGAAACAGTGCCCCTGTTTTGATGTTTCGAAAGAAAAATATAGTAAATAATATTTATATATTAAAACGTAATAAGACTAATTCTCTTTCTAATGTGTTAATATTTTAACAAATTCAGAAGAGAATTAGTCTTATGGTATTATGTAATTACTTTTGAAATTACTTTTTATTTACATTTTCAGTGCCATATCCATAGCCGTAACCGTATTTTTTACCGTATCCGTAATACTTGCCATACTTGCCGTATCCATAGTAATATCCGTACTTCTTTTTCTTCATGTCCAGTCCGTTGATAAGGGTACATAGGTTGGGCAGTTTTTTCTGTTCGCTCAGTTCGTTGATTAAAGTATAATCTGCCTTGTGGGTGTAGTCTGCCCGGCACACATAGATGCTGGCGTTGGCTACGCGCGAAATCAGCAGGGTATCGGTCACCATGCCGATGGGGGCGGTATCCAGAATGATATAGTCAAAATGCTTTTTCAGTATGTCGATAGCCTGAGGCAAAGATTCACGTGCCACCAGTTCGGTCGGGTTGGGAGGAATAGGCCCTCCGGGCAGAATGGACAAGTTGGCATTGATGCGTGAAACTTGTACCAGCGACATCAGGTCGGTATGTTCCGGATTGGCGAGGAACTGGCTGATGCCTTGTTCCCTGTGTGATAAGTTGAAAGCTTTGTTCAGGCTCGGCTTGCGGATGTCAAGCCCCACGATCACGATTTTCTTTCCTAATAAAGCCAGACTGACAGCCAGATTGGAAGCGATAAAGGTTTTGCCTTCTCCTGTGGTGGTGGAGGTAACCAATATGACTTTCTCGTCGCTCCTCATCATATAAAGTACATTGGTGCGTACATTACGGAAGGTTTCGGCCATCAGGTCGTTTTGGTTTTCGTGTACTACAATGCTTTCTTCTTTTCCTTTATCTTCCGACAGGGGTACATCGCCCACAATGGGAAGGGAGGTGATTTTTTCCACATCGGCGCGGCCCTCTATCTTGTATTTTAAGAGTTCGATGATATAGATGACAACTACCGGCAGGGCGATTCCCAGAATCAGTGCTACCAGATAAATCATCTTTCCTTTGGGAGATACGGGGATGGCGTCTGCCAGTGCTTCGTCCACCATGCGGGCGTTGTTGGCGGTAGATGCCAGAGTGATGGCGTTTTCTTCACGCTTTTGCAGCAGCATCAGGTAAAGGCCGGCTTTGATTTCCTGCTGGCGCGAGATGCTGACTAGCTGGCGTTCCTGTCCCGGAGCATTGGTGATGCGTCCGGCGTATTTGCCTGCCTGACGTTCCAGATCCGCCTGGGTGATGGCCAAACCTCTTTGTACGCTGTTGATGGTGGTCAGCACATTGCTGCGCATGGCGCGGATGCTGGCATCCAGATTGACTACCACCGGGTTGTTTTCCTGGGAGGAACGGAGCAGGCGCTTGCGTTCCAGCAGCATCTCGTTGTAGCGGTTGATCAGCTCGGCAAGACCGGTATCTGTCAGGCCCACATTGACCGGAAGTACTTCGTAGGCATGATCCGGATTGTTGGCATAGCCGGTCAGGAATTGTACCAGCCGGAGCTGGGTGCTGTTTTCGGCACGTTTCTTTTCGTATTCCGAGTTTTCACTCAATGCCAGTTGGGCGTCGCTTTTCAAATCGGTGAGCCCGGCATCGCGCTTGAAGGTTTCCAGTTCCTGTTCCGTGGTTCCCAGTTCGCCGTTGATGATTTTGATACGTTCATCAATAAATTCCGCGGTCTTGGTAGCCACTTCGTTTTTGTCATCGTTGGCATCCCGGTTGTAGACTTCCACCAGCTTGTTGATGAAATCCATGCCGCGCTGCGTATGCGTGCTCTTGACAGAGATCTGTGCGATAGTGGTGGATTTGGAAGTAGGCTCTATGCTCAATGCTCCCCGGTAAGTGTTTGCCACACTGCGGGGGGAAGAAACCGTAGCCATGATTTCCTGCGTGCTTTGGACGGTTGCGGAGTCTTTAGGGGTAAAGCTGAACGTGCCCGACGGGGTGGTCAGCAAGGCGGGCAGCTTGTCGAACTGCTTGTTGTATTCCTCTTCTCCTATCCGGAGTTTCACATTCAGCTTGTTGCCCGGCTGCAAGGTCAGGTGAAGACGCGCGGGGGCGGGCAGTTTCTGGGCTTCTTCGGGGGTAATCCATACTTTCACAGGGGAACTTTTGTAAAGTTCGATGTCATGGAAACTGCTCTTTGTGGCATAGCTGATGTAAAGATCCAGCTCTTCCACCACTTTTTTGATAAGCGTGCGTGATTGCAGGATTTCCACTTCATTGTCAAAGTTATTGATGGAGGAGTAGAAGCCCAGGTCTTCCAGGTCGGCCATGCCGCTGCTTGCTTTGCTGTTCTTGTCATTGTCCTTGATGATGACGGATGCCGAGATGTTGTACACCGGCGGGGTGTAACGTAAATAAAGCCAGGCTCCTGCTATGCACAGCAGGGTGCATGCCACGAACCAGGGCCAATGGATGGCGTATTTGAAAAGAATCGCTTTGAAATCGGTCTTTTCTTCTTTTTCTTCCAGATAAAGGTCGTCGTATAAGTCTTCTTTCATAATTCTGTTTATTTGGCAATGGTTACTATCAGGCTGGCCAGTGCGACCAGAGTTCCTACTACCGAGAACCAGATGGTGGTGCTGTTGCTGATACTTGCGTTCTTGGCTTTGGTCTTATTGGGGGTGACATACACCACATCGTTCTGCTGGAGGTAGTAGTAAGGAGATACGATGATGTCGGCATCGTTCAGGTTCAGCGGAATCACCTGGCGGTTGCCTTGCGCATCTTCACGGATCAGTTTCACTTTGTCGCGTTGTCCGTATACGGTCATGTCTCCCGCCATGGCGAGCGCTTCCATGATGTTTACTTTTTCATTGGTGATGGTGAATGTGCCGGGGTGTGCTACTTCTCCCATCACGGAGATTTTGTAGTTTGCCATGCGTACATTCACAATGGGGTTTTCCTTGATATAGGTTTTCAGTTTTTCCTTTATCATGTTTTCCGCCTGGCTTTTGGTGAGACCGCCGATGTGCAGTGTGCCCAAGACCGGGAAATCAATGTTCCCGTTATTGTCTACCAGATATTGTTGCAGGGATGGTTGGCTGGTAAGGCTTTTGCTGTTTGCCGTGAATAAGTTACTATGAAAGTTCCGGATGGCAGTTGCAAAGCGACTGATTTTCATATAAGGTGATGTCATCAGCAGGTGGCATTACCATTCCGGATGTATTTATAAGTGGCGGTTTCTGCAGTTTCTGTTCAGTTAGAAGGTTAAATATATATGCATAAGGAGGAGAAGACATGAAGAAAAAAATATTTAAACTTCTCACAGGAATGTTGCTTTCCTGCGCACTTGCAGGATCCACAGTAGCGGTACAGGCAGAGGAAGCCGGGACAGATACCGTGAAGAGTTATCTTACCGGAGAGGATGTATCTGTCGGCATTGGCCACAGACGTCCCATCGCAGTTATGCTTGGCAACGATACCAATGGCGCTCCACAGAGCGGAACTGAGAACGCAGGAGTCATTTATGAAGCACCGGTAGAGGGAAGCATCACCCGTCTCATGGCGATCATCGAGGACTATGACAATATTCCAAGGATCGGTTCTGTGCGAAGCTGCCGTGATTACTTCCTGTTCTATGCAAATGAGTATGATGCCATCTATTCTCATTATGGACAGGCTGTATATGCACTTCAGTATCTGGACCAGCACCTGATCGACAATCTGAACGGACTTACACTTGGAAATGCTTACTATCGCAGCACTGACCGTGTAGCACCGCACAATGCTTACACTGATTTCTCCCATCTTCAGGCAGGAATCCAGAGCCAGGGCTATAGCCAGGATTATAAAGAGGACTATAATGGTCATTTCCAGTTTGCACCGGAAGGAACTGAGACAACCCTGGATGACGGAGTTTCTGCAAATGTTGTGAAGCTTGATAATTTCGCTTATAACCATCCGTGGTTTGAGTACAATGCAGAGACTAAGGAGTACAGCCGCTTCCAGTTTAATGCACCGCATATTGACCAGAACACAGGTAATCAGCTGACATGTGAGAATATTATTTTACAGTATTCCAACTATGTTCCATATGATCCAAATGGTTATCTGAACGTAGATACCCAGTCCGGAGGTGAGGGCAAATACATCACCAGAGGCAAGGCAATCGACATCCACTGGACAAAGGATTCCCAGTGGGGAATCACTCATTATTATGATTCCAATAATCAGGAGATTCAGCTGAATCCTGGAAAAACATGGGTCGAGATCGTGCTGAATGATTCTGTAGGTTCTGTGTCTTTACAGTAAAATAAATTAAAAATGGAGAGGGACGTCATAAGATAAGGCGTTCCTCTTTTGTATTTACGTGAAAAACATGCTCTAGAGCCTGTCTGCACGAGCGCATGATGCAAATGAACGCGTTTTGACTTGATTTGCAAAAGTGATAGGACGATCAAAACACGGTAGAGCTCTTTCAGACTATGCAATATTTTACAGAAACAATAATTCTACACGTTAAAATGTGAAATTTTTCTGAAATTAAGAACTGTTTACCTGAAACCATGGACGAAATGAAAAAAATGATGTAAGATAAGAAATTGATATGTATGAAAACTACATGGAAACATAATAACGGAGTTGACAAATAAAATGAATGATCGGGAAAGACTGAAAGATAAAAAACGTATTGTAATCAAGATTGGAAGTTCCTCTCTTACCCATGCTGAAACTGGCAAGCTGAATCTTCGGAAACTGGAGATTCTGGTAAGGGAATTGGGCGATCTTCGAAATCAGGGTAAGGATGTGGTTCTGGTATCTTCAGGAGCCATCGCTGTTGGAGCAGCAGCTCTTGGATTTAAAGAGAAGCCACAGGAGCCTCGTCAGAAGCAGGCGTGTGCAGCGGTTGGACAGGCCAGACTTATGATGATTTACCAGAAGCTGTTTGGAGAATACAATCAGATGGCAGGTCAGATCCTGATGACCAAAAATACCATGGTAAACAACGCCAACCGCAAAAATGCAGAGAACACGTTTAATGAGCTTTTATCCATGGGTGTGATCCCTATTGTTAATGAGAATGACTCTATTTCCACCTATGAGCTTCAGTCTCTGGAAAAATTCGGAGACAACGATACCCTTTCTGCAGTGGTAGCTGCTCTTATAGGGGCAGATCTTCTGATCCTTATGTCAGACATAGACGGACTTTTTACAGATGATCCGAATACAAATCCAGATGCGAAATTTATTGACACGGTAGAAACATTAGACGATGAACTTCTTAACATGGGAAAATGCTCCTCCGGAAGCAAAGTGGGCACTGGAGGAATGGCTACCAAGCTTACAGCTGCCAGAATTGCCACAGCTGCCGGTACCGACATGGTAATTGCCAATGGCGGCGATTTTCATAATATTCACCGCATTGTGGAAGGCGACTCCTGCGGTACATTGTTTGTTGGAAAGAAAAAGGAAGAGTTTTTCCTGATCGATTATATTGAAAAATTGCTGTAACTGTTCAGTATCTTCACAGTTACAATTGCTTTAAGTTTTTGTATAAATTAAAATTACATAGAACATTCTCAGGAGGAGTATATTATGGACAGCACAAAAATCGACAGAATCAACACCCTTCACCATAAGGCACAGAGCGTAGGCCTTACAGAAGAAGAGAAAAAAGAACAGGCAGAGCTGCGCAAGGAGTACATTGCCACCATTAAGATGAACCTTAGAAATCAGCTGGATAATATTGATGTAAAGGAAGCCGATGGTACGGTTGTGAATCTTGGAGAAAGATATGGAAGAAAAAAGACTCATTAGAAAGCAGATTTTTGCAGCCAGAAAGCAGTGCAGCGATGCGCAGGTAGAAGAATGGAGTCATCAGATTACAGATCAGGTGCTGAAACTCTCAGAGTTTATGAAGGCTAATCATATTCTGGCTTATGCAGATTACAATCATGAAGTAATGACCAGATATATCATTGAGGAAGCCTGGAAAGCAGGAAAAGAAGTGGCAGTCCCGAAGGTTGTGGGAAAGGATATGATTTTTTACCGCCTTACTGATTTTTCTCAGCTAGAGCCTGGATATTTTGGAATTCCGGAGCCTGTCAGAGGCGAGATCGTGAAGTGGGAGGATGCTCTTATGGTCATGCCTGGTGTAGCTTTTGATCCTGAGAACAACAGAGTGGGATATGGCGGCGGCTTTTATGACCGCTTTTTAGAAAAACATCCTGATATTACCAGACTGGCAGTGGCTTTTGATTTTCAGATCCTTGATCTGGTGCCCACAGAACCTACGGACATTTGTCCTCAGATCATTGTGACACAGAGTAAAGTTTACCGGAGGGAGGACTTATAAATGAATGAAATGCTGGAAACTCTTGGCAGGAATGCCAAAGAGGCAGAAATCGTTCTTCGAAACCTTGATACAGCTAAGAAAAATCAGGTTCTGGAGGCTGTTGCAGACAGCCTTGTTGCAGATTCGAAAGCACTTCTTACAGCAAATGCCATTGATGTAGAGAATGGCAGGAAGAATCAGATGCCAGAAGGACTGGTAGACCGTTTGATGTTGACAGAAGCCAGAATTGCAAGCATGGCAGAGGGGCTTCGTCAGGTTGCGGCACTGGAAGATCCTATCGGGGAAGTGACCGGGATGAAAAAACGTCCCAACGGACTTCTCATCGGACAGAAGAGAGTCCCTCTTGGAGTGATCGGAATCATCTACGAGGCAAGACCAAATGTGACAGCAGATGCTTTTGCCCTCTGCTTTAAAACTGGCAACGTGGTGATCTTAAAGGGTGGTAGTGATGCCATCCATTCCAATACTGCTATTGTGGATTGCATCCGCAGAACCCTGGATGAGAATGGAATTACGAAAGATGCGATCCAGCTGATCTCTGATACTTCAAGAGAGACTGCCGGAGAATTCATGAAGATGAATGAATATGTGGATGTACTGATTCCACGAGGAGGCAAAGGTCTTATTAAAGCAGTAGTAAATAACAGCACGATTCCTGTAATCGAAACTGGTACCGGAAACTGCCATATTTATGTGGATGAGAGCGCAGATCTTCAGATGGCGGCAGACATTGTGATGAATGCCAAGACACAGCGGGTGGGTGTCTGCAATGCCTGTGAGTCTCTTCTGGTGCATGAGAAAGTGAAGGATGCTTTCCTTCCGGTTCTTGCAGAGCGCCTTCGGACAAAGAATGTGGAGATGCGTGCTGACGAGGAAGCGAAGGCTTTGATCCCAGACGCAGTCACTGCCACTGAGGAAGACTGGGGTACAGAATATCTGGACTATATACTTTCTATAAAAGTAGTTGGATCTGCAGATGAAGCGATTCGCCACATCAATCGCTACAATACAGGCCATTCAGAGGCAATTATTACCAGAGATTACAACAATGCCCAAAAATTCCTGGATGAAGTAGATGCAGCTGCTGTATATGTGAATGCTTCTACAAGATTTACGGATGGTTTTGAGTTTGGTTTTGGTGCCGAGATCGGAATCAGCACCCAGAAGCTTCATGCCCGTGGCCCCATGGGACTTCTGGCACTTACTTCCACAAAATATATCATTTATGGAAACGGACAGATTCGTCCTTAGGTTTGATTTTTGAACTGAGATATGTTATACTAGACTTCGATGTTAATATTTAATATGGGGGACTCATTTATAAGGAGGACTTTTTAAAATGAAGAAAAAGCAACTTTTGGTATTCATTATGGCGGGAAGCCTTGCAGCCGGAATGTCTCCGGTGACAATGGCATTTGCAGAGGCAGATACCCAGACCGTGACAATAGAGGACACAGTAGCTGTTGCCGCAGAGTCAGAAGAAGGAGAAGCAGCAGCTGAACCAGTGCAGGATATTTCAGATGCCGCAGCAGATACACCTGTGGAAGAACCTGCACAGGCAGCAGATACGCCGACCACAGAACCAACCCAGGCAGCTGCAGATACACCAGCAGCAGAACCAACCCAGGCAGCTGCAGACACACCGGCAGCAGAACCAGCTCAGGCAGCGGATGCGGTTGTGGATGATGGCTTTAACAGCGGAGATACTGCTGAGCTGACTTTGGAGGAAGAGGAGAGTGCTACCCCTACTCCTGAGACCACTGGTCAGATTATCCTGAAGGCAGCAGATGGAACCCAGACATCCTATTCCACATTAGCAGAGGCAATTGCGGCAGCCCCGGTTAATATTGGCAAGGATGGTGAAGTTACCCAGATCCTTGTAACCGGAACTGTAGAGATCAGTGAGACTGTTGTGATCGATCAGAATAAGAATATCTCTATTGCAGCAGCTGCGGATGGAACTACTATTAAACGTGCAGCCGGATTTTTAGGAGATATGTTTAAAGTAAAAGATGAGTCCACTTCTTTCCAGTTTGGTACAGGCAAGGAGGGTGAGACTGTTTTAAGTCTGACTGTAACAGGAGCACTTGACCAGGGGGATGCAACAGGCTCCATTATTTCTGTGGAGGGCGGTTACTTCGGATTGTCCGATGGTGTAACCCTGACAGGAAACAGAACCAGTGCGCCGGGAGCTGCAATCTGTAATTCTGGCGGAAGCATCGGACTGGCAGGTGGTACTATCACAGGAAACCAGTCTGAAGGTATTGTAAATGAAGCTGCTGAAATTACAGGTGGAGCTATTTACAGTCTGGGCGAGATCCGTGTTTCCGGCGCCGTAATTGTAAAGGATAACAAGGACGATGGTCTTAATGATAACAGTATTGTTTTAGGCGGTGATAACGCATGTATCGCAGCAATTGGCCAGCTTGCTGAAACAGCAGACCTTCAGGTAAGAAGAAGTGACGCAGCTGCCGGAAAGATTATTGTAAAGGTCGGTACGGATGCGAATGGTACTGCACTTACTACTATGGAGAATATTCTGGCACATGTTCATTATCTGGACACTACAGAGTATACCATTAACAACCAGACTGGAGCACTTGAGTCTGTTACAGCTCCTGTTAGTACTATGACGCTGACCGCAGATTCTATTTCCTGGAACAAGGCGTATGAGCATACTGTTGATCTGACTTTCCATACCAATGATGCAGGTGTTGGAGGCAGATATTATGTGACCTGGGTGAAGAAATCTGATTCTACACCTGGATTTGAAGCAGTAAAGAGCAATTATAAGAGCTCTGGAGATATTGCTAGCTCTGCAAGCGTACAGTTGACAGATGTAGCTTATGATACAGCCATTAAAGTAGTTGTATATGCTGAGGATTCCAAGGGACTTGAAGCAGTTGCACCACTTGTACTCACATTAAAGGCGAAAGCAAGTACTCCCACAGAAACTCCGGTTACTACTACACCGACTCCAACCACTCGCGCAACCATTAATCCGTCTGTCAGCGAGAGCAAGGTAACAGGTCTTGAGAAAGCACTGGAATTCTACCCGAAACAGATGTACAATTTCACAGTAACTGGTGCTGGAACTGACAATACAAACCCGGTTAAAGGTGATACCAAGTGGATCCCGTATGGCTGGAGCATGTCCGCGAAGAACATTGACACCGGATATCAGAAGAGCTGGTCTATCGGAAATGTAAATGGTATCAAGCAGGCGAAGACCTTTAGAATGTATATCTTCTTCCAGAAGTACATATACAATGGATCCGAATGGGAAGCTACCGGCGTGAAGGAAGCTCTCCCTACAGAATTTAAGTCCAAGGCAATCGACTTCACAGTAACTCCATCCGGCACAATCACGCCAACTGCAACAGCCGGTTCTGGTTCCGGCGGTTATGATTATAACGGAACAGGTAGCGGCGATGGAGATGGAACAGATGGCGATGATGCAGAGAACCATGACGGAACAGACAGCGATACCGGTTCTACATCTGCAACAAACGCGAGAACAGCCGATAACTCCCCGATTGCCACTATGATGATGCTTGCAAGTCTTTCTCTGGTAGCTGGAGGTTATGTTATCGTCAGAAAGAGAAAAAAAGAAATCTAAGAAAATCTATGGCATATGAATAACCATGCATTTTGATCAGAAGTTTTTCTGACAGCAAAATAATAAGAAACATGCATGAGGCAGGTCTTTTGACCTGCCTTTTTGCATATAATAATACAGGCAGCGGGGGGACAGGCTATAGCGTGTAAAAAAAGGCCTTCTGCAAGATGTACGTTACACTTTGTTGGAATGATTTTTCAAACACGCTCTAGAGATGAAATGCCGCCTGAGTTTTTTCCTGCTGCAGGAGGTAAAATATGTTGTCAGAAAGCGTATTGTCAGTCAGAAAAGAATTGTTCCCACAGAATAAAACGGCTGTCAGTGACATGCCGAAGGTAAATATACAAAAGAAAGTACAACCGACAGATGCAGATATGGTACAAACATCGCTGTCATTTGAAAACATATATTATTCTTTATGGGAAATAGCTGGACGCTACAGCAGCTTTTGCCAGTTTCGCGTGATTGGAAACAGTCATGACGAGAGAATGATCCCAATGCTGGAAGTTGGCACCGGGGCACAGATGATCTTCTGTGTGGCTGGAATTAATGGAACTCAGGCTCTTTTGCCGGAACTTCTTCTGAAAATGGCAGGAGAATACTGCAGGGCCTACGAATGCGGCTGGAAGCTGGATGAATTTTATGAAGTGAAAAAACTCCTTGATAAAATAAGGATCTGTCTGATTCCGATTCTAAACCCAGATGGTTATGAAATCCGCCAGAATGGCTTTGGTGCTATTCGAAATCCAGTTTACCGTCAAATGCTTCGTATGCAAAGCATTCCTGCTGAGGATTTTGGATATAATGCCCGTGGAATGGATATTTCACATAATTTTCCAACGGTTCATTATATCCGCTCACGTATGGGAGAGGAACCAGCCAGCGAGAATGAGACAAAGGCATTGATCCGGATCATTCAGGAATATGATGGAAGAGGACTTTTGACGTTTGCTCAATCCGGAAGGGAAATCATTTATTATCACTGTCAGCAGGGAGTGGGAAGTCTTCCGAAATCCTACCGGCTGGCAAGACATATGCAGAAATCTTCTTCCTATCATCTGGAAAGGGAACAGATGACCGAATCGGCCAGGGAAAAATTTAAGGGAATGGGAACCCCGGAACAATACTATATTCAAACGAAAAAACAGCCGGCATTTCGTATTAAAGTACCAGCTCAAAGTGGAAATGGAAGAGGTGTTGAAGAGGATAAAAAGGCAGTATATGAGGAAATACATTTGCTTCCATTGGAATATATATTTTCATTAGACAATTAAATGTTATTGTTTGCAGGTGAGCTTTTGTAAAATAATTACCGGAGAAAGCTGGCCGGTAACCATAAAAGGAGATGTCCGAAATAATCGAAACATCTCCTTTTAGTATTTGATTTGTTTTTAGGCGTTTACGAAACGCAGAGAGGATTGCCATGCGCATCCGAAATGATTATTTTTCAGCAGCAGCTGTTTCCGGTTTTTCGTATTTCCTGCGGATATCTTTCATCACAAAAAGATAGGAAACACCAGTAAATACTGCTGCTGTAACCCACGCTGCCGGGTCACAGAAGCATGCAAGTGCATAACTTCCTACAGCCATGGAAATCATTGCCACAACCAGACGGGCAACCAATTCCGAAACACCAC
>OHXF01000588.1_pt1 | contig 11930 bp, 9 predicted proteins | sample 1579961 | NCBI WGS metagenome assembly OHXF01 (sample SAMEA3882508, study PRJEB24775) | human gut metagenome | biome: human-associated habitat; feature: intestine environment; material: feces | place: Netherlands | collected 2009/2010
TGGCGCCCTACCCCGTTCCTGTCGCCGAACCCCGGCGCGTGCTGGTCGTCATGGCCGGGAATATCCCGCTGGTCGGATTTTTCGATATGCTGTGCGTGCTCGCCGCAGGGCACAGGTGCCTCGTAAAACCATCGGCCAAAGATACCGTCCTGATGGAATATGTCATCGGGTTGCTGCGCGGAATCGACCCGCAGGTTCCGGTGGAATTTTACGACGGCAGCACATCGCCCGATGCCGTGATCGCTACGGGCAGCGACAATGCCAACCGCTATTTCCGGGCGCAGTATGCGGGCATTCCCGCCCTGCTGCGCGGTAACCGCCAGTCGGTCGCCGTACTCGGCGGCCGGGAAACCCCCGCGCAGCTCACTGCATTGGCCGACGACATCTGGGCTTATTCCGGACTGGGCTGCCGCAGCGTGTCGCTGCTTTTCCTGCCCGAGGGCTATGACCTGCAGCTGCGGATGCCGGAGGTGAACGTGAAATACAGGAACTCTTACCGCCAGCAGAAAGCCCTCCTGACGATGGGCGGACAGCCGTTCCGCGACCTGGGAGCTGCCGTGGCCGTCGAAGAGCGGGCCTTTCCCGCGGCGTTGAGCCGGATCAATTATTCGTTTTACAAATCACCCGCCGAGGTCGGGGCCTGGCTCGCAGCACACGATGCCGGACTGCAATGCGTCGTTTCGGAGTGCATTGCCTGCCGCCGCCGCGTGGATTTCGGCCATGCACAGTCCCCTGGGCTGACGGATTACCCCGACGACAGGGATGTCATCGAATTCCTTACGACATCTTGTTTGTAAATTAGGTCATGCTGTGTGCTTTTTATTGATAAATAATATTATATTTGGCTGTGTTTATAATAAATAATATTATATTTGAGGCTGAATATAAAACAAATGGTTTATCATGAAAAAGTTCGCCTTATTAGTCGTTTCGTTATTTGCCGCCGGCTCTGCGCTGTATGCCCGCAAACCGGCCCCCGTAATCCCCGACTTCATACATGCCGCCTATTCGGTGGAGAGCCTCCTGAGCGAGGCGGAACTCACGAACCCGGGGTACGATGCCTTCCAGTTCATCTACCTGATGGCTACGCCTGAGTGGGCCGGGCTGGATTTCGACCGGCCGCAGGATGCCGTTGACGCCTATGCCACGCAGTTCGACTACCTGAAGCAGGGAGGCAAGATGGCGCTCGCGCCCTCCATGATCGAAAAGGCGCATGCCGCCGGGGCCAGGATACTGTTGTGCTTCGGCGGGCAGCAGGAGTTCCTTCCCCTGCTGGAGAATCCGGATCGGATCCCCAGGTTTGTCGGGTATATGGTGCGCCTGGTCGAAAAGAACGGTTACGACGGCATCGACATGGACTGGGAGATCACGCTGGACAAGGAGTTGCATGCCCGCATGATGGCCCTGCTGCGCGAACGGTTCGACGAACTCTCGGAACGCACCGGGCGTTATTACTACCTGACCACGGCCCTCAGCATCGACTACGATCGGGCGCTGGCCGACAGGCTGGCCGGGGCGGTCGACTGGATAAATATCATGTCCTATGACATGTGCGACGGCGTATGGGGCAGCACCCCTTCGCACAACACCTCGATGGAGCGTATGCGGTCGAAGCTGGAACACTGGAAAGTCTTCGACAAGCGGAAGCTCTGCCTCGGGCTGGCCAACTACGGGTTCTATTACAAAGGGTTGAAGCCCGGGCAGAAAGCCGACGGGCCGCTGCGTGACTACGGTTCGTATATCACCTACAAGGAGTTCCTGCCCCGGCTCGCAAACGGCTGGACGGAGGAGTACGACCCGGCAGCCGAGGTGTCCTACTATTTCTCGCCGGACAGAACGGAGTTCGTGACCATCGACAACCCCTCTTCGATACGCAGCAAGATCGAATGGATCAAGGCCGGCGGCTACCTGGGGGCTTTCTGGTGGGAATTCCACCACGACTACGTAGCTCCCGGGGCGGAGAACCCGCAGGGCAGCCACTACCTGATCGACATTGTTACCCGGTACCTCGGTCGGAAGTGACGCAGCCTGTGGTTTTGCATTTTCCCTTTTTGTACTATCTTTGTAGTAGGAAATGCAAAAATTACAAGCTATGTCAATGGTTTTCCGATTCCGGATGCTGAGCGATGAGAACGACAACTTCGTGCGCGATTACGAAGTGCCGTACGACATGACGTTGCTCGATTTCCATAATTTCATCCTCCGTTCGCTCGAATACGAGGAGTGCATGGCGTCGTTCTTCACGGCGGACGAGCGCTGGGAAAAACTGCGCGAGTTCACCCTCATGGATATGGACGACGGCTCGGAAGGGGCTCCTGCGGCGATGGAGAGCGTGACCCTGGGGCAGATCATCCACAACAACCGCGACCGGCTGATCTACCTTTTCGACATGTTCGGCGACCGGGCCTACTTCCTCGAACTGACCGGAGCGTACGAGATGCCCAAAGACGGCTCCTATCCGCGCGAGATATATGCCCAGGCCGATGCCCCCGACCAGTACGACCCGTCGAAGACGGCCACCGCGGGCGAAGGCTCGATTTTCGACGAGGTGATGGGGGAATTCAACGATTTCGAGGGCGACGACAATTATGACGACGAGTACTAAGCGGCTCGTCGTCATTGTCGGCCCGACCGGTTCGGGCAAGACGGATCTGAGCATCCGCATCGCCCTGCACTACGGTGCACCCATCCTTTCCACCGACTCCCGCCAGATGTACCGCGGCTTGCCGATCGGTACGGCTCAGCCTACGGCAGACCAATTGCAAGCCGTCGAACACCATTTTATAGCATCGCACGACCTCGCGGATAACCTGAGTTGCGGCGAGTACGAAACGCAGGCCCTCGCCTGCCTCGAAAGACTGTTCGCCGGGCATGACTGCGTCGTTGCCGTCGGGGGCTCGGGGCTTTATGTCAAGGCGTTGTGCGAAGGCATGGACGACCTGCCGCAGGCCGATGAAAACCTGCGCCGCGAATTGGCGGCGCGACTCCGCACGGAGGGGCTCGAAGCCCTCGCCGGACAGTTGCGGACGCTCGATCCGGATTATTACGCGGTGGTCGACCGCAGCAACCCGGCGCGCGTCGTTCGGGCACTGGAGGTCTGCCTGCAAACCGGACTGCCCTACTCCCGCCTGCGGACTGGGCGGCGTCGCAAGCGCGATTTCGACATCGTGAAGGTCGGCATTGACATGCCGCGCGAGGAGTTGTACGGACGCATCGACCACCGTGTCGGGCAGATGCTTGCCGACGGCCTCGAAGCCGAGGCGCGTGCGGTGTATCCCTACCGCGGTCTGAATGCCTTGCAGACGGTCGGCTACCGGGAGTTCTTCGACTATTTCGACGGCCGCATCTCCTACGACCAGGCCGTGGAACTTATCAAGCGCAATTCGCGCCGATATGCCAAACGGCAGCTTACCTGGTTCCGCCGCGACGCGGAAATCCGCTGGTTCGGCCCCGACCAGACGGGGGCGATTATAAATTATATAGATTTTGGCGAATCGTAAAATTTTCGTACTTTTGCCGACGCCTTTCGCCGAAAGGCAGTGGCTCGGATGGTGGAATAGGTAGACACGCCGGACTTAAAATCCTGTGACCAGCAATGGTCGTGCGGGTTCGATTCCCGCTCCGAGTACAGGGCCGTCTTTGCGACGGCCTTTTTTCGTGCCCTGCGGGATCCGGTCAATGCCCGAACCTCGACGTGTCGACCGTCTTGTGCCGCTTCTCCTTGTATGTGCCGAAACGGTAGGAGAAATGCACCGTCACCGAACGGGTGTACGTGCCGGAATCCATGTCGAGGTACTGTCCCTTGTAACGGACTTTGGCGAACGGGAGCGAACTTTCGAAAATGTCGTTGCAGCGCACCGAGAGGCTCGCCCGGCTCTTGTCGAACGTCCACTTGACACCCGCGTTGACGCTCCACGAAGGGGCGACGTCGTAAGTCCCCTGGATGGCCGCGCTCTGATAGTAGCCCGAGAGGTCGAGCGTCAGGTCGGGTTTGCGGCTCAGACGGATCGTGTTGTCCATGCGCACCACCCCCAGCCATTTGGAGCGGTCGAACGCCAGGTCGTGAAAGGCGTCGCAGCGCTGGGTCATCCGCATCCCGGTCAGCGTCAGCCGGGAATCGAGCCATTTGCCCGGGCGCAGCGGTACGATGACGTTGGCGCCCCACTGGCGGTTGGTGTTCCAGTTGAGCGTCTGGTAGACCAATGCCAGGCGATCAGGGGCCTGCCATGCGGTTTGGTCGAAGTAGTCGGGCATCTCGTTCCAGAACAGCATGAAGATATACTTCTGCTTATACATGTACATTGCCTGGCCGTTGTAGCTTTTCGACGGCCGCAGTCCGGGCGTGCCCCGGATCTCCGAATAGCCGTCGATGTAGGAGGTCGACTGCTGCATCTCCCAGTACGAGGGATAGGTCTTGTCCGACGAGAGCGAAATCTGTACGAGATGTTTCTCTGCGGGTGTCAGGAGCAGGGTCGCCTGCGGGTAGAGCGACCAGTTGTCGTAGTCCCCCGCGCGGTAGTATTCCCCGGCCAGCGACAGCGAGAAACTCCCCTTGGCGAACTGCCTGCTCACCCCGGCGTAGAGGTTGCCCGTGTATTCGTCGAGGTGCGAATCGGTATCGACGGTGGCGATGTCGCCCTCGTGGAGCCTGTAACGCTGGTAGTCGTGGTCGCCCGCCCAGCTGAAGATGCCGCCGTAGGTCATGCCCCAGCCATTGCCCAGGTCGTGCGACTGGTCGGCGCTGACATTTACCCGGTCGACGGACTGCCCCGAAACCACGTCGAACGCTGTCCGGCTGCCGTCGGCGTACCTGTTCCGCATGGCGGCCAGCTGCCACGAGCTGTAATGCGTGTAGTCCGCCGAGAGGTCGAGCCCGGAGGCCGACGTGTAGCGCAGCGCAGCGTTGTGCATCGTGTTGTCGCCCCCGGGCGAGCTGACCGAGTTGACCAGGTTGCCGTCGGCACGTACGAGGCCGCTCGTATGCGGGGTGTATGCGCCCGTATAGGCAATGCTCAGGCGTCCTTTGCCCTGCGGGGCGTATTCTGCGGCAGCCCTCAGCCGGTGCCATGTCCCTTTGCTGGTGATATTCTGCCTCTGGGCGATTTCATGCTCTCCGTCCGCGAGCGTATGCCGCGAGTAGAGGTCGATGATCCGTTTGGTCTTGGCCTGCCCAGCCGAATAGGTTACGTCGGCCGACCACTCGGGCGAGGAGAAGGCGAAGTTGCCCCCGGCATCCCAGTTGCTGTAAAACCGGTTGGTATAGTTGGCGTGTACTTCCCCCGAAAACGAGTAGTCGTGGCTGCGCCGCAGGACGAGGTTGATCGCCGCGCCGCGCACATGGTACTGCGGCGGCGTGCTGTACATCACTTCGGCCTTCTCGATCCGTTCGACGGGTGTCGAGCGCAGCAGCGATGCCAACTGCTCGGCGCTCATCGTCGAGGGCTTCCCGTTCAGGATCACCGTGACACCCCCGGCGCCGGCAAGCGTCAGCCCGCCGTCCTGTTCGCTGACGCCCGGCAGCTGGGTGAGGGCTTAGTAGGCATTGTTCACCGCCTTGCCTTTCGATACGGCTTCCAGGTCATAGGCCAGCCGCCCCTCTTCGACCCGCACGATGGGTTTTTCGCCCTCTACGACCACGGCGTCGAGCGCATTCGTATATTCATGCAGGACGACCTCGCCGGCTTCGTCGTGCTCCGACGTAAGCGTTTGCATCTCATAGGCGAGGTGCTGGAACAGCAGCCGGTAGGGGCGTACCTCCGATGCGATGGCGAAACGCCCGTCGGCATCCGATGCCGCGGCCGCGAGGTAGGTCGAGTCGGTGTCGAGCATCACTACCGCGACCCCGACCACGGGCTGCCGCTCCTGGTCGACCACCCTCCCCCGCACAATTTGCCCGCAGGTCTGTTTCACGGAAAAAAGCGCCAGGGCGCATACGAGTAAAAGAAATGTCCGTCTCATAACTTTGCTTGGTTTTTTCATTTGGTTTCCCTGCAAAGTTAAGCCCCGATGCGGCTTGCCGGTACGGAATAATTCTTGCTTGTTTGTGTGTAAAATGTTGATTTACAGAGGGTGTGATCCCGCGGATTCTTGCCGGCGCGCCGGGCGCCCTTGCTATGCGAAAAACCGGGTGAAAAACTCCCTGTCCGCAGCCCCCGATTCGGCGATCCGGCGTTTGAGTTTCGATTTGAGCGTGTAGACCCCGTTCAGCGTCATGTCGAGCATCACGCTGATCTCCTGCGCCGAGAACCCGGCGACGACCAGCGCTGCGAAATCGTAGTTGCGCGGCGTCCACCCCGGCAGTTGGCGGCGCAGGCGCGTGACCGCCCGGTCGTTGTAGAGGTCTGCCATGCGGACGATGTCTGCGAGCATCGCCGGGCTCAGTGCCAGCTCCTTCACCTTCCTCGCCAGCCGTTCCCCTTCGCCATAGGTGTAATAGGTTGCGGCGATGTCGCGCAGCAGGGCGAATCGCCCCTCGAGCGAAGCCTTGACGGCGGCCTCGCGCTCGTTCGAGGCATCGAGCCGCGAGGTGAGGCTGTCGTGCGATTCCCGGTAGGATTCCAGCAGCGTGAGGTATTCGCTCAGCTGCGCGTCCCGGTGCCGGAGTTTGCGCCGATAGCCCACCACCGCCCCCGTGACGGCCGCGGCCAGCAAGAGGCATGCCAGCGTGGCGATCCAGGCCCGGTAACGCAGCCCCGCCTCGCGGAGCGCCGTTTCGTTGGCCGTGCGGTATCTCTTTTCCAGCTCGGCCACCGATACCCCCTGCCGTGCCTTGTCGAGCGAATCGCGCTTGCCGATGTACTGCATGGCACAGGCATAGGCTTTGCCGTCCTCCCCGCGGCGGTGGTGTATGGCCGAGGCGATCGTGTAGAGCCCTATGTTGTTCTGGTTGAAGCGTTTGATGTGCGCCAGCGAGCGGTCTATGTAGTATTGTGCCGAATCGGGCTGCTCCGCCCGGTAAAAAATGATGGCCGAAGCGATGTCGTAAAGCGTGCGGTCATCGTCGTCGGCCGATGCGGGGCCGTGCGTCAGCGGGGCTGTCCATAGTTCGTGCATGTCGATGCGCGCCCGCTCCTCGAGCAACTGCCCGGTGCTCCAGTCTTCGGCGAAGGTGTGGTATATCAGGTTTTGCAGGGTGATCTGCTGGGCGAAGAAACGGAATGCCATCGTGTCGCGTGCCCCGACCAGCGGGGAGAGTGTTTCGATGGCCTCGGCATAGCGGCCGTTGGCATACTGTGCCGACGAGAGCATGTAGCGGCTGTATCCCTCCAGTTCCGCACTGCCGGTCTCCTGCGCCGCGGCGACGGCTTTCGAGAATGCATCTTCGGCCTCGGTGTCGTATCCCTGTTCGAGGTACAGCAGCCCCAGCGTGTGGTACAGTGCCATGAGCAGTTTTGTGGTTCCCGCCTTGTCGCGGTTGCGTTCGGCGTAGAGCATCGCCTGTGTGTAGCCTTTGATCGCCCGTCCCAGGTCGCCGGCATTGTGGTGTACCTTTGCGTCGAAATACCAGGCATAGGCACGCTCGGCCCCGGAGCCGTGGCGCTCGTAATAATCCAGTGCGGGGGCGGTCAGCGAATCGTTGTCAGCCTCGGCACCTGTGCGGGAGTAGGTTTGCGCGAGCAGCAGGCGCCGCCGGGCGTCGGCCGCCGGTGAAATGGCCGAGGGGTCTATCTGCCGGAGAGCCAGCAAGGCGCTGTCGGGATGCTCCTCTATCAGCACCGAAGCCTGGGTCATCAGGTTGTCCGCGGCCTTGTCGCCGCATCCGGCAGCAAGCAGGCCGAAGAGTATGGCGGTTAGGTATCTCATGCCTGCAAAATTAATATAACTTTTATTTCCTCGGGTATTTTGCCGGATAAAATTATCCGGCCCGATCGGTTGTCGTGCCCCTGCGCCGCACGCAGTGCTCCCCTGCAGACCCCGGCCTTGTCCCTTAGCGTTTAGCCCGGATTTTTGTGCGGCCGAAACGGCCGAAATACATCTTTGCCGCACTGCCGCAGAACGGAAAACGGGCTTGCAGCGACTGCAAGCCCGTTCCCTTTTATTTTGCACCTACGGTCAGCGGTAAATCTCGTTCAGCAGGCGTGCCAGCCGGTAGCCGCCCCGGACGAACTGCTGCTCGATGACGGGCGTGTATTTGTCCACGTAATCGTAGGATATTTTCGTCCCTTCGGGGCTGTCCTCGTAGATGCCGACGCAGATCGCATGGGTCTCCTTCAGCCAGTCCTGCGGCTCCCCGGCCTGTACCAGTGCCGCCTCGTCATCCGTCAGGCGGTCGATCTGTTCCTGCCACTCGGTGTAGCTCCACTTGTGCCCGGCTTCGAGGATCGCCGAGTCCCAGGCCGAGTGGAGGTTCGTTCTGCGTCCGAACATCAGCACCGGGCGCTGATTGCCACCGATATCCGACAGGCGCCCCGTGTGCATCGGGCAGTGCATGTCGCCGACCAGGTGGATCAGCATCTTGAGCTTCTCGGTCTCCGCCTCGGGTGCCAGCCCGCCGGCCTTGAGCTCGGCGACGAGCGTCGTGACGGCCGTCAGCACGTCGCCTTTGGGGTTCCGGGGCATCGTTTCGAGGGTTTGGCCCTCGTCGATGTTCAGGTAGTGCCACGTCTTGGTGTAATTGTATTCGGGGGTGTGGCTGGCAATGTCCATCCAGTTGCAATAGTACACGGGCGAATGGCCGTTGAGCACCTTGTCGATCTTCTGGGCGGCTTCGGGCGTGAGGTGGCACTCTGCGATGTAGGCCGTGACGTCGTGCCCCTTTTGTCCCCATCCGTATACGCTGCCGGCGAACAGCAGGCATGACAGCAGGATAATCAGGTTTTTCATTCTATCAGTGGGTTTTGTGGTTGTTTAATGGTTCATCGTGGCGAGGAACTCCTCGTTGGTGTTGGTCATTCCCATCTGCTTCTGGAGGAACTCCATGGCCTCGACGGGCGTCATGTCCGAAAGGTATTTGCGCAGCACCCACGTGCGGTTCATCACGTCGCGCGGCAGGAGCAGGTCTTCGCGGCGCGTACCCGATGCGATGACGTCGACCGCCGGGTAGACACGTTTGTTGGCGAGCTTGCGGTCGAGCTGGAGCTCCATGTTGCCCGTGCCCTTGAACTCTTCGAAAATCACCTCGTCCATCTTCGAACCGGTGTCGATCAGCGCCGTGGCGATGATCGTCAGCGACCCTTTCTCCTCCGTGTTGCGGGCTGCACCGAAGAAACGCTTGGGTTTGTGGAGCGCGTTGGCATCCACACCGCCCGAGAGCACCTTGCCCGATGCGGGCTGGACGGAGTTGTAGGCACGTGCCAGGCGGGTGATCGAGTCGAGGAAGATCACCACGTCGTGTCCGCATTCGACCATGCGCTTGGCCTTGTCGAGTACCATTTCCGCGACTTTCACATGGCGCGACGCCTGTTCGTCGAAGGTCGATGCCACGACCTCGGCCTTGGAGTTGCGGGCCATCTCGGTCACCTCCTCCGGGCGCTCGTCGATCAGCAGCACGATGATGTATACTTCGGGATGGTTGTCGGCGATGGCGTTGATGATCGACTGCATGAGCACCGTCTTACCCGTCTTGGGCTGTGCTACGATCAGCGCGCGCTGTCCCTTGCCGATGGGCGAAAAGAGGTCGACCACGCGCGTCGACATGTTGTTGTGTCCGTTGCCCGTAAGGCAGAATTTCTCGCTCGGGAAGAGCGGCGTCATGAATTCGAACTGTACGCGGTCGCGGATGAACTCCGGCGCCAGGCCGTTGATCTCGTTCACGCGTACCAGCGGAAAATATTTCTCCCCCTCCTTCGGCGGGCATATGGCGCCGTTCACCGTGTCGCCGGGCTTCAGCCCGAAGAGTTTGATCTGCGACGGCGAAACGTAAATGTCGTCGGGCGAGTTCAGGTAGTTGTAGTCGGCCGAACGCAGGAACCCGTATCCGTCGGGCATGATCTCCAGCACGCCTTCGCCCTCGATCTCCCCGGCGAAATCGTCCTTGGTGATCACCTCGCCGTCGAAGGATTGCGCATCGGCTGCTGCCTGGGTAGCCTGGGTAGCCTGGGCAGCTTGGGCAGCCGGGGGTGTTGCGGCGGCGGGTTCTGCTGCCTCTTCCTGTGCTTGTGCTTGTGCTTGTGCCTTGGGCTTGCGGCCGCGGCGCTTGGGCTCGGCCTTCTCCTCGCGGGGTGCCTGTACGGTTTCTGCCGCTGCCGCTGGTGCAGGTGCCGGGACGCTTTCCATCGGGAGCTCCGGCTCGGCAGGGGGGCCGGCGACCGTGATGGGCGGACGCTGTGCTGGTGCGGTGTTTTCGGTCTTCGTATTGGTGATGCGCGGCCGACGGCCTCGCGGGGCCTGGGGAACGGTTTCGGGAGCGGCTTCCGCCTTTACGGCGGCGGGTTCGGATATGGCTGCCGTCTGCTGCATTTCCGTTGCGGGAACCTCCTTTTTCCGGCCTCGTCCTCTTTTCTCTTTATTTTCTGCGGGGGCGCCTTCGGAAGCGGAGAACCCGGCGATTTTCTCGATCAGTTCGCGCTTCTTCAATGTGGTGTCCCCGATACCGATAGCTTTTGCTATTTCACGCAGTTCGACGAGGCTTTTCCCTTCGAGCGCTTTCAAATCCTGCATATATTTCTATTTCAAAGTGATTTTCAGAACCCCGGCGGGCGCCGGGACATTGGAATTTGCTTGCAAAGATAGTGCATTATTTCGAAATTCAAAATAAAAAATTGCAGATCACGCCCTTCCGCCGGGGCTTTCACCATAAATTGGGAGTGCCCGGACGTAAAATACTCATTTATGGCGATTGTACGACCCGGAAATTACCCCCACCTTTGTATCCGGAACAACAGATCTATTCAGCCATTGCGTTGTTTGTATTGTTAATGTTTGTGTGTGCAAAAACCTCCCGGGAAGCCCGGGAGGTTTTTCTTCGGTGTCGTTCCGGCGTCCTGCCGGGGCGCGTGCCGGCGGCGGGAGCCTCCGGGGGTTATTCGTTGCGCCGCAGGTTCCACTTGTTGTTGTTGCAGATCACGGCCCTGACCAGGTCGTCGCCGTAGACCTGCATGTTCGAGTAGGTCTGCCCGTAGGTCATCGTGGCGTGCGATGCCGCCGCGAAGTCCATCAGCACGATGCCGACGTTCCCGCGGAAATCGTACCTGTCGATCTTGTCGGCCGTATACCTGTTGTATTTGTTCGCGCAGTAGTCGTAGTCGCCCACTGCGCCGAACAGGCTGATCCCCGACACGCTGCAATGGGCCGTGTCGTAGCAGCTCACATAATTCATGCACCACCGCGTCGGGTCGTCCGTATTATAGGTATAGGCGATGCACTCGTCGATGGCCGCATACTTGGTCTTGCCGTCCGATGCCCCGTTCTTGATGTTGTAGAGGTCGTTCACGCGGATCGGGGCCTTCCCCACGCCGTTGCCGCTGAGCGTCGTGTCGAAGACCACCTTGTCGTGCGTCCAGTTCAGGTAGGCGCCGAAATACCGGCCGTTGTTCGACGATTTGTAATCCTCGCGGATCACGAAGAGTATCTTGCCGCGGGCGTCGGCCAGCGTCATCAGGGGGTGGAAGTCGGCCACATAGCCGCTGCAATGCGATTTGATCAGGCTGACCACGCTTTTGTCCCACCCCGTCTTATTGGCGCTGGTGCTGGTGTTCTCGTATTTCATGTGCACGAGCACCGTCTCGCCCGGATGTTCGTCGAGGAATCCCACGAAACGGTCGAGCAGGTGCGAAAGCAGGACTTAGTGATCAGGCGATTCAGTATGGAATGGTCGTCGCTTAACGGATAAAAGTTACCCCGGGGATAACAGGCTGATACCACCCAATAGTTCATATAGACGGTGGTGTTTGGCACCTCGATGTCGGCTCGTCACATCCTGGAGGTGAAGTCGCTTCCAAGGGTTGGGCTGTTCGCCCATTAAAGTGGCACGCGAGCTGGGTTCAGAACGT